>Ga0265297_10002697_pt1 | contig 34898 bp, 34 predicted proteins | sample Munlanlwell13791_FD_192502 | JGI IMG/M metagenome (GOLD analysis project Ga0265297, IMG submission 192502) | Leachate microbial communities from a municipal landfill in Southern Ontario, Canada - Leachate well 137-91 | ecosystem: Engineered > Solid waste > Landfill > Unclassified | place... | reverse complement strand
GAACTGAAAAAATGGAATGAACTTGTTGAGACATGTTTTTTGGGCTAGCGTTGAAATCATGAAAATTAACAGTGGCTGGTTATCCAGCAAGGAGTAAAAATGAAGATAGGCAGCAAGGATTATGAGATTTATGATGAATCGAGAAAATGTGCAAAATGCGGAAAGACTGGGGCGTCTTCGGAATATGTTTATAAGAATCCACTTTGTTTTTTTGAGACCCCAAATATTCCCAATGAGTTTATTGAGAGGATATGTCTTAATTGCGGCTATAAATGGTGGGAACTCCCAGCAGATTATAAAGACAAGTCTGCTGGATAACGAGGGGTATCACCTGCGCGAATAGAAAGGATTTAAAATGAATAAACTAATAATTAAACCGCTCGGTTACCGAACAATAGAGTCTATGCAGGACGCTTTAAACAAGTGGGCGTTAAAAAAATCTACCCCCTTTTACGTTGTTGATGATACTTCTGGGATTTTCAAGGATTACGAAAGAATTAACAAAGAAATTTTTGAAAGCCGGTACAATTTAAAAGAATTTATCGAAATTATATGTCAGTGTGACAATTATGAATATAGGCTAAACAATCAAGAATATCTTCAACATATCGGAATAATAGAACAGGAAGAAAATACCTGAGCCATAACGTCGCCGGTGAGCCACGACAGTAAATAAAAGGAAATAAAGATGTGTTTAGATTTTGACCCCGATAATCCTGAAACAATGCCAGACTGGAAGCCGCCCAAGTCGTCGGCTCAAATGGCTGGTTCGGTGCATTCACATTGCCCGAATTGCGGTGCATGGACGCAAAAGACCGTCGCAGAGAACGTTCTGTCTCCGTCTTATGATTACTGTCCGCAATGTCACTGGACGAACAGACCAATATGGAAACTTGGATGAAAGCACCGAACGACAAGCATGAGGCACGGCGTGAATAATAGTAAAACCATCAAGGAGCAAGAAATGAAGCTTGGAAGATTGATTTGGATTTATATCAAACACTGGTTCGCAAGGTTTGAATCAGAGTATGAGCATAAGCCAAGATTCATTCCCTGTCAGGGGTGTAAGTGTGATTTAAAACTGTGGAAAGAACTTCGCTCCGAAAGAAAAGGAAGGGTATAACGCAAAGCTCACCCACGCCGGTTATGGGCTTTTAGCCTCTCAGACCGGCAAAGGAGAAATGATGGAGAAATTAACTATATGTTATCACGGAACAGCAGAAAAAAACGCCTCGCTGATTGAAAAGGTTGGTTTTATAGCATGGACATATTTTGCGAAACATCTTGAAGATGCTGTTGAATTTGGCGGAAACCATATTTTTGAGGTAATGTTTAAAAAAAGTGAAATTCCTGATAATTGGCAGTTTAGGTTGCCAAAACACATACCGTCAAAAAACATAGTGTGTCATTACAAATTTAATAAAACAGTGATAAATGATAATACAAGTCTAAGAAAGAAGATATTTAACTCAAATCAGTAAGCCGGTCTGAGCCATAACGGTAAGGCTCACCCACGCCGATAAAAAGAAAGGAAATGTTAATGTCAACAAAACGATTAGAGAACTCAAAAACGGATGAAACTTCAACAGCTCAAGGCGTTGAGGTGAAGCCAATGGTTATGCCCCTTGAAGAACTTACCATTAGAGCAGAAAAAGTAATGGAGTTAAAAAAACTAATGGATAAGATTTTTAATGGAAATTGCGATTCACATCTTGGCATAGTGATAATGGCGGCTATTGCAGACGCATACAGAGACGGGCAATTAGTAAAAAAGGCATAACGACCAAAAACAAACCTAAAACGGAAGGAATTTAAAATGGAGCGGTGTTTGACATGAGTATACCACAAGCTAAGAAGCAGTATAGACCTCGTCTATCTGAAGAAATAACAGAGGAGCAATCCTTTGCTTTAAGAGACCTTATCCCATATGGGATAAGAAAGCCAATAATGTCTCTAATAATTGACAGCTTAATTGACCTACTAAGAAAAGGTAACCCAAACGATATACTTGGATTACTCCTAACAGGTCATATTGTCATAGAGTTTAAATTTAAAGATGTTGAGGAGGGTAAATGAGATTAAGGGATTTTTCATCAGATACACTTTCACTGTGCGTAGCAAGGAGTAGAGAAAACAGAAAGATAACAAAGCTAAGGATACCCAAACCAAGACCTGTTAGGGTGGCAAAAGTAAATCATGTTGAGAAGCAGCTTGGCAGCCTATCACAGAGTGATATGTTAAGATTGTTAGATGAATTGAATAGAACACTTAGTTTAGCCGGAGTAGGAGAAGAAGATGCGAACTGAAAGTATTAAAGTGTCTCAAATAGTAGTTGGAGACAGATTTAGGAAAGAGTATAAAAACCTAAAGGACTTTGCTGAGAGTATAAAGAAGTTCGGACTTATACATAATATTGTAGTTAGAGAGGCTGATGAGGGGATGTATAACCTTTTAGCTGGTGGTCGCCGTCTTAAGACTATAACAGAAGAGTTAGGTTGGGAAAGTGTTACAGCAAATATTTACGGTAAAGATGAAGAGATTAATGAAGTTAAAGGTAGAGAGATTGAGCTAGAAGAAAATCTACAGCGGGAGAACTTGACGTGGCCTGAGGAATGTCAATTAAAAGCTGAGATTGTAAGATTAAAGCAAGAAATATATGGAAAGAAAAGCAGAGGTCCTTCAAGTGGTATCAGTACTGCAGATGTAGCTGCTATGCTCGGTGAAAGTCGGCAGAATATGTCTCTTGATTTACAATTAGCTGACGCCTTAAATTTAATTCCTGATTTAGCAAATGCTAAGAATAAAGCTGAAGCAAGAAGGATGTTATTAACTATTGGTAAACAACTTGTGAGGGAGGATGCAGCAAAAGAGATTGATAGTATGATAGCTGTAACAGGTATAGATATTATGAAAAAGCAGTTAGCTGAATCATACATAGTGGGTGATGCTTTCGAGAATATGAAGACACTCCCAGATAGATGTATAGATTTTCTTGATGTTGATACTCCATATGGAATTGATTTGAAAGGTGTTAAGAAGTTAGATAATAGAGTAGCTAATATAAATCTAACAGAGTATAATGAAATTGATGCCACTGAATTTCCGGAGTTTCTTGATAAACTGTTCAAGGAATGTTTTCGTATATTAAAGGATGATGGCTGGATGTTAGTATGGTTCGGACCTGAGCCTTGGTTTGAGACTGTATATACTGCAATAGTTAATGCTGGCTTTCTATGTAAAAGGATTCCTATTATATGGAATAAACTAGGTCAGCCAGGTCAGACTAATAGCCCGAGTATTTACCTTGCAAATAACTATGAGTTTGCATTTTACGCAAGAAAATCTGACTTAAGCAAGATACAAAAGAGTGGTAGAAGTAATGTCTTCTCATATAAGAAAGTTGATCTATCTGAAAAAGTACACCCTACAACAAAGCCGATAGAACTAATGATGGAATTAATAGAGGTATTTATGATTCCATCTCCAAGCAAGATTGTATTAGTTCCATTTGCTGGTAGTGGAAATACAATATTAGCCGCTTCAAATCTTGGAGTGAGTGCAAGCGGTACTGACCTTAACTCTTCTTATAGAGATGCATTTTTATATAATATTATGAACCAAGAGTTTAGAAAGTATAAAAGTTATAAAGAATAACAAAAAAAGGAGTAGTAAAATGATACTATTAACGGTAGTAAACAGAACATCAATCTCGGTAAATGCAGGCGATACATTTACTAATGTTTAAAGAGACAGCTGGAATGGAAATATTAGACTAACGAAAGAGGTAAACTATGAGTATTACAACAATAGCAGTAGACTGTGACGGCGTCTTGACAGATTTTGTAGGGGCTGTTGCAGAGGTATATGGTCTTCCAGATGACTTCACACCTCCTGATTGGGAAATCTGGAAATATGTTGGAGAAGCGAATGAGAGGGATTTTTGGGAAACAATAAGATGTCAGGGTATTGAATTCTGGCAGTACATGCTACACTATGAGACAGCGAAGCTTCTTATTCAAGGGCTTAACAAGTATGTCAACGATAATGTATTCCTATGTACAACAGTTGTTGATGATGAGTATGCTTATATGGGTAGAGCTCTATGGGCTTTGAATACTGGTTTAAAGCATAAAGGTATATACTTTGGTGATAAGTCGGCTCTTGCTAATGATAGTGTACTCTTAATTGATGATAAGGTTGAGAACTGTAAAGACTTTATAGTAAAGGGCGGTCATGCACTTATCTATCCAAGACCTTGGAATGGTCATGATATAGAACCAGAAGACGCCTTAAGGCATGTACTATTGAAAGCCGGCGAAGTATGCAGAGCTTCAGGTTTTACAATAGGTATGTTTGACAAATAGTTTGTCATATTATTTGACAAACTAAAACTTTAAAGTAAGGAGTAATAATGTATAACGAAGGAAGCCTTAACAGTAACATCTGTTTTATTGGAGAGGCACCTGGAGCACAAGAAGAGCGAACTGGTAAACCATTTGTAGGACCTGCCGGAGAATTGTTTTCTGAGCTACTCATAAGCGCAGGGATATTGCGGTCAAGATGCTATATTACAAATGTAGTAAAGGAACGACCTCCTAACAATAATATAAGCCTGTTTATCTCTTTAAGAGGTGATAATGATGCAAGAATGACAGCTGAATACTTAAAACATGAACAAAGCTTATATGATGAGCTGAGTCAGTGTAATGCTAATGTATTTGTACCTCTAGGAAATGTTGCTCTATTTGCCTTAACAAGATTAACAAAGATAACAAAAAGACGAGGCTCAATATTAGAGATTCATAGTGGAGCAGGGAGCGTCTTGGCAGGACGTAAAGTGATCCCAACTATTCACCCATCTGCTTGCTTACATACTACGACTGGAGGTGGAATGTATCTATATAGACACTATATAGCCCACGATCTCCTCAGAATAAAAGAGCAGGCTGAGTTTAAAGAGGTGAAATTGCTTAATCGTGATATAATTGTTGAGCCTAGTTTTGAAAAAGCTATGGAGTTTCTTATACATACTAAGAATAACTGTAAGATAATTGGTGTCGATATTGAAGTTTACAATAACGAAGTTAGCTGTATCTCATTTGCACCAACTAATACTTATGCAATATCTATACCATTTGTAAGAAATAGATATGATTACTATAGCTTAGATGAAGAATCCAGAATCTGGGAAGCCATCAGAGATATACTCGAAGATACAAACATAATAAAGGTTGGACAGAATATAGTCTTTGATGCTTCATTTCTATTTAACCGATACAGAATAGTAGTAGAGCCCGTTGAAGATACAATGATAGCTCAGGCAATCATAACACCTGATTTCCCAAAAGGACTTGATTTTATAACGTCTATTTATACCGACATTCCTTACTATAAGGATGAAGGAAAGAAATGGAAAGAAGGTGGTGATAGAGCGTTCTGGATATACAACGCAAAGGATAGTATTGCAGTTATGGATGCTTATCCGAAGATGATGGTCGATATTGCTACTATTGGAAACGAAGATGTTTATAATAGACAAAAGGGTATTATTCCAATCTTAGTATTCATGTCTGAAAGGGGTATCAAGATAGACCTTGACAGTATGAAACAAGCTGCAATTGATGCTAAGAATGAAGTAGGTAAACTTCAGGAAGAGTTAAACACTATATGTGGAATGGAAGTTAATCCAAACAGTCCTAAGCAAATGCAGAAACTCTTTTATATTACCTTAGGCTACCAGCCATATCTTAAAGATGGAAGAATGACAGTTGATGATACTGCATTAAAGCGTTTAAAAAGGAAAGGGTGTAAACAAGCTGATTTAGTATCAAAGATAAGACATATAACAAAGTTACTTGGTAACTATCTTGATACGTCAAAGGTTGATGCGGATGGTAGATATAGGTGTTCCTTTAATCCTGTTGGCACAGTAAATGGACGCCTGAGTAGTTCTGAAACTATCTTCGGTAGTGGTGGTAATATGCAGAACTGGCCTAGCGAAATGAGACGCTTTATGATTGCTGATGAAGGCTATATAATATATGAAGTTGACCTTGAGCAAGCCGAGAATAGAATCGTAGCATATACTAGTCCTGAGCCAGCTATGATAATGGCTTTTGAAAGGGGAATTGATGTCCATGCCTTAACTGCCTCAATGTTAAGTGGTATTGATATAAACGAGGTTATTAGACAGGACAAAGAAGGTATTCCATGTGAGCTTGGTGACGGTTCTAAGACTTGGAGATTCTGGGGGAAGAGAGCAAATCATGGACTGGATTATGGTGAAGGATATAAAAAGTTCAGCTTATTAAATGAGCTTCCAGAATCTGAAGGAAAGCGGATTGTTGAAGCCTTTCATAGCATGTATCCTGGTATACGTCTTGGTCAAAGATGGATTGTCGACAAGCTTCGTGAAAGTCGCTCGTTAGTTAATTGCTACGGTCGTAGGCGTATATTTATGGAGCGTTGGGGCGATGACCTATTTAAACAGGCTTATAACTATAATCCACAAAGTACTGTTGCCGATAAGATAAATGAAGATGGCTTACTATATATATGGAATAACCCTGAGCTCTATTATGTTGAAATCCTTAATCAAGTTCATGATAGTATAGTATTTCAGATACCGCTTTCACAATCTCTTGAGTACCATGTTGCATGCTTATCTTTGATAAAGCAAAGCCTTGAAAAGCCGATAACATGGCGAAATAATACAGTATTCTCTATACCAGCTGCTTTTAAGGTTGGAAAGAATATGTATGATATGAAACCGGTAAAGCCTAATCTTGACAGTTTAAGAGAGGCTATTGCATGGATTGGATAACTGATTATGTAAACTTTGCATCTCGAATATCAGAACCTGCTATAATATTTCATGAGTGGTGTGCTGTATCAGCTATTGCTAGTTGCCTAAAGAGAAAATGCAGATTAATCTTAGGCTCTCTGCGTTTTTATCCTAATATGTATATTGTCTTAGTCGGACCTAGCGGGTGCAGAAAAGGAACGGCAATGAGAATAGCTGCTAATATGGTAAGCGATATTAAGGAAGTAAGTCTAAGCAGTCAATCAACTACTCGAGAGGCATTAATAAGACAAATAAAAGCAGCTGTAAGAACTGAAACTGTTAATGGTAAATTAACTATTGATAGTAGCTTCACTATTCATAGTGAGGAGTTTACAGTATTCTTAGGTTATAACAATCTTGAGTTAATAACTAATTTAACCGACTGGTATGATTGCGGTACAGGAAAAACCGGCTTGTGGAACTATGAAACAATAGGAAGAGGTAAGGATGAGATACAAGGTATGTGGGTTAATATGTTAGCTGCTACAACGCCTCAAGCTCTAAAAGCAAGCCTTCCTATGGAAGCTGTTGGTATAGGTCTTGCAAGCCGAATCATCTTTGTATATGCTTCAAAGAGGTCAAAAGTGATGCCTTTCCCAGTTATGACACCTGAAGATATTGCGGAGCAAGATGATCTACAACGGCGTCTTGAATCTATGCTATTAATATCAGGCGACTTTGCTGTGACAGATGACTTTGTTTCCGTGTATAGTGATTGGTACATAAAGCATGGAGCTAAAAACCCTTTTAACGACCCAAAATTTAGTGGATATAGTGATAGAAGGGCTGCTCATATATGGAAGCTATGTATGATTATGAATGCCTCAAGGGGTGGTGGAAAGATTATAAGTGTTGCAGACTTTGAAAGGTCATTAGATCTTCTCACCAGAACTGAGGAAAGTATGGACAAAGTATTCAGCGGATTTGGTAGTAGAGATGCTGTTGATGTAATGGTGCTTCTTATGCAGGATATTGCTTTGTATAAGGAGATGTCATTTGAAACTATAATGCGTAAGTATTATAAGGATGCTGATAACAAAACTATGGAAGGCATAATTACCTCTTTAGAATCTATGGGATATATCGATAAGGTTATTAATGATAAAGGTAAGATATATATTCGATATAGGGATGTTATCTCGAACTCGGATAAATAAGCCTCTGTCTATTTGCAATTTCATCCTTAAGAATATTGTAAAGTTCTAAGTTAAACTTTTTTGTATTGAAAGCAGGAAGTTTTCCCCTAATAAGGTCAAGCTTTCTGCTTTCTTCTTTAGCAATCTGCTTAGTCTCTTCGTCAGCTGCGTTCTTTTCCATATACTCTAATTCAATAATCTTAGATGCAACCATAGCAGCTCTTGTCTTATCAAGACCAATATCAGCACACCCTAGCCAAAACCTTAGGTCAGCCTCGCCAAGATTAAAACTATTAAGTATCTCCCAGTTCTTATACCTATTTGCAAGACGTGAGGCTTCAAGTGCATCTTGTCTTAACATAAATTGAGACATCTGAACTCGAGCTTCTTCAGCAGCTGCTTGACTCTCAGCTTCTTTTATCTTCTTTACATAATCATAAAACTGGTTATCAATATCAAATCTTGTACCAGTTTCTATTTTTGATAGCTCACCCTTCTTTTCATAGTATCTATGCCTCATTGATGTTTCTCTTGCTACCCCACTCTTTAATAACGGCTCAGCAATTTTTCTGCTTGCCTCATCTCTTTCTTCCTCAGGCAGCATACCTAAAAGATTAGCTAGTTTCCCATTAACTAATTGAACATATGGATTACTTTCTGTAAAGTACTGAGATACAAGATAACGCATACGCTCGGGGCTAAACATATTAGCTGCATAAGGATGCTCTCTCATAATATCCTCAATAGAATCTTCCTCTTCTGGTCTTGCTGGAACTCCAAGAGCCTCACCAATTTTTACATAGGCGGGTGGAGTGCTTTTTCTTGCTTCCATAAACATAGGTATACCCTTATCAGGATATATATTCTGATGCCTCCAAAGGTCATAGTTTGCTGTATAACCTATAACAGCTTTAATAGTTGGAGCAAGCCCTGATGCTGGTATATAAGGAACAGCCTGGAGTGCGCCCTTTACAGCCCTATTCCACTCAAATTCATCACCAACTACAAAAGCTGTTAAGCCTTCAGCTATAGCAGAAAACGCCCTTTGTCCTTGGTCTTTAGCTATGGCAAAATAGATATACTTTCTATCACCATCTTCCGAGACATAGTTAAGAGGTGTAGTTATAATCCAGTTATTTGTAGCAATATCTGGATGTACGTTTATAAGACATTCGGGGTTTTTCCTGTTTGCTAAATACAAGCCTGATGAAATAGCCATCAGTTGAGCCATTTTTGCAGAAAATTTTGCTGGATTACTTTTAGCTGCCCTAAACATTCCACGAGTAGCCTGAACAGAAGCATTAAAGTATGGAACAACATGCTCAACTAAATTAGCCTTAGTACCCCCCTGACCAAAATCTAAATATGTTCTTGCTATATGAGTTGCTATAATAGGGTCTTTGTATTTACTAATAGCTGCACTCCTTAAAGCAAGACGTGACCATATCTCACTTGTTTCATTAAGATAACCTAAACCATCAAAAATAGTATTTATAACAGGGTGTTTTCCTTGCTTAAAAGCTCCTTGTCTTGACAATAACTCCATACCACCACCCTCGTGTAAATAGTCAGCATAAGATTTATATCTTGATGTCATTTTCCATAGAGCTGTTCTTGCATCCTTAGTATTTATATAATGCTTAATTCCATCATAAGGATGAAATCCAAAAGCCTCTGGCGCTACCTTAGCCATATGATAAGTCATCTGACCAAGACCAAATGGAAGGAATGGATTATATACATCTGTAGTCAACCATATATAAGCCATATCACGAGGAAGGTTTCGTAAAGCAAAGTATGGATTGTATCCAGTAGCTGATGCTTTTAATACCTTTGTACCAAGCAGAAAATTAGTCCATTTACTGAGTTCATAACTCATAGCTGCATCCGTCCTAATCCAGTCATTGTAGAAGCTTTTCTCTGCATAGAAAGTTCTTTTAACTCCATTCTCAATACAGTGTAACTCTTCATAACCCCTAGGTGGTTTAAGGTATTTAGGAGAACTTGGCTGCTTCCCTGATTTGGCTGAAAACTTTCCTGGAATAACAACTCCATTTTCTGGATTATCATTAGCTAAATCATGAAGAGACCTATTTGCTCTATTCTTAAACACACGATTTTGAACTCTGCTTATAGCTTCAAAGGCAAGAACATTAGTATCTGTATCAATCAATCCAGCTGAGCCTCTTTCACTAAGACTCTTTAACCCACTATCCCTAATGTCAACCTTTTTTCTTCCTTCCATTCTATGTCCTACAATAGGGTCTATTATATCAACATAATCAACAGGACTATAAAATCCTTTACTCACTAAATCATCATACTCTCTTTTTGATATTAAGCTTTCTCTTAATAGAACATCGAGAGTTGATTCTCTTAGCGAGTTATGATAGAGGTCGCTTAGTTCCATAGCTTTATTGTAAAAGTCAGGATACCGATTCTGTAGCTCCTTTAATGCACCATAAGCAATCTTATGGTTCTTACCGACTATAGGCAAATGTCTATCTTTAGGAAGATAATCAGGCATAGCTGCGATTCTTCTTAGAGCAATAAAGTTATCCATTAACTCTCTTGGTGTATTACCAAGCTTTCTAAGCAATTCAAGGTCAGGATAGCCTTTAGGATTCTTCTTTATATCCTGTCTCATTTTCTTTATAGTTTTTCCTATCTCTCTATCGAAATTATGGAATACTCTTCTCTGAAAATCTTTATAGACAAAGTTGATGTATGCACCTGTACCTAAGGTTAAATCTCTATAGCGGGATGGCATATCTCCACCGACTTCTTTAAGTTTCTTTGTAGCACCTGCATATGTTGATACCCAGTTTCTTATAAACTTTCCATGTATATCAGATGGTTCGGCTCTTTTAGCTTTAGCTGCTTTTCTTCCTTGCCTAAGCTTGGAGAATACAAAAGCAGTTTCATCCATTGATGGAAGATGGTTATCAATAGGATGAATAGGTGATATAGGTGGAGCTGGTGGCTCTTTTGAAATAGGTGGAGTATTCCACTTACTCTGAACATTCGGAGGTGGGTCAGGAAATAAGTTAAGCTGATTAGGATTAGGAGCATCAGTAAGAACTTTGAATCCATCAACATCTTTTACAGATACCTCAATATTTTTACCACTAACCTTCATCTTGACCTTAGACCGACTGCCTTTACCTACTTCATAAAGTACCCCAGTTACTTTTCCAGTAGTTCCATCTTTCAACTTAATAATTGAACCAACATCAGGAAGTCTTGGGGTTGTTTGCTTTGCTGTATGTTCAAGTACTTTTTCTTGAATGCGTCCTACAGATTCACTATCTACAACTTTTTCGGCTTTTGATGGAGGAATATGTGTATTCATATTATGCATGATTACACCTGAAGATGCTATATTTCTAGGTTCAATATAAGTCGAATGAAGGAGTTCATGTAATGCTGTATCTGCAGTTCTTGAAGGCGATAGAATTATAGCATAATGAAGTGCTGTAGGAAGATTAGAACGCTCAGCAAAATAATTAGAGCCTCCAACAGGTGTACCATCTAAGTTAATCATTTGAGTCTTGCTCATGAATATAGGAGTCCGCATATTAACTGGATCTACTTTATACTTCTGTAGCTCACTTTGCTTAAAGACATCTTTAACAAGACCTATGAATATTAAGTCAGGATGCATACTATTTAACTCAGCAGCTGTTAAATCCTTTTTTCCAAGCATCATCTGCTTAATAGCGTCAAAGTGGTTTTTGACTAAATATTTATTATAATCATTATTCACTGTAACTCTTGATGTTTGCCTATACGATACAGTAGCTTTATTAATAAATCTTTGGTATTTAGGGTTTACTACAGAAGCACTTGGAGGAGTTTTAATCTCTCCAGGTACACTTGTTATTCTTCCTTTACCATCCTTAGTTTTTATTAAATAATAGGGGTATGTTGATAACTCAGCAGCCTGAGTAAAATCCTGCATATTTTTAATCAAAGGGATTGTTTCACCTGGCTGTAGTGCGTTTAATTTTTGCCACTCTAATTTAATAGATTCTTTAGACGCACCATCAAGAGCCTCAAACTGCTCTTTACTTAACTTATAATGCTTCTTAGCATATGATTCAACAGTCCTACCAACCTTTCTTCCCCAGTATGTTTTAAAAGATACTGACTTCTTAGGTATCTTCTGATACGCATCAAAGGCCTTTACAAGCTCAACAACAGCAGGAGGTTCTAAAGACGTAGATTGAGTTAAACCCATCTCTCTCATTCGAGCTTCTGACATAGGAATATGACTCGAACTCTTCAAATCTATTCCAAAAGGTTTCGGTAAAGCACTCTTTCCCATAGCAACAGATGCTTTTGCTCCATAATAGAATAAAGCAGGATTACTCATTATATTCCACTGAGCATCATACATTACATCGTCTGCAAATTCCTTACCTCCTATCAATTCATTAACACCTCTTGTAAGACCAGAACCATGTATTATATTATAAGCTGCATTTAAAGGCATAGCATATTTCTGAGCAATAACAGTCGCAGCTCCGTATATACCTCCATAAGCCGCTCCAAGCCCTTTCATAGACCATCTTGGTAGGTGTGAAGCAAGCTTTGAGAGTACAGGACTACTAACATCACCTTCAACAGGAACACCTTCACCACTGGCAATTTTGTCAGCTTTATCAAACTCATTACTCCATGTTTTCATTCCTTCTACCATACCAGCACCTATAGTAGGAGCCATATAGAATACATCCATAGCACTCATAAATACCATTGATATAGCTTGTGCAAAGCCTTCAGATGTTTTAAGAGTATTAAATTCTCGTTGACTTGTAGCTGGAAGACCTCCTCTTATCTGAGCAGTCTTTTCAGAAAGTGTACTAGATGCAGCAGCAATAGTCTCGAGTGGGTTATTTGAGGCTGGAGCATTAACAAGTATATCATATACAAGACCGCTATACGCATCCCAATACTCATCAACAGGCCCTTTTGATTCCTTAACAATATCAAATAGTGCTCCAGTGACATTCTTAGGCGCAGCTGCAAACGTCTCAGCTTGCTTAACTTTAAGTTCCTGTAGTTCGTACTGTTGCTTATTCCATTCCTTAAACCTTTCACCAAACGTCTTAGGTTGTTTAATATCAAGCTCTTTCTCAATAGCATACTTTATATCTTTATATCTACCGGTAATCAGACCCTTATCTATAGCAGCTGTTAAAGCCCTATCCCTAAAACTCTCATCATTCTTTAATTTATACTCAAACTCACCAGTAACATCAAACTCCTTACTCAAAGCTGAATATAGTTTATCAACATTACTATTAGTTGTATCAAGTCCAAATGATTCTGAGAAGTATTGTTTACCTTGTGTAACATATCTATCAGCATACTCTTTTGCCCAGTCTGATGGAATATCATCTCTTTTTAACTTACCTGATACATGGAATAAGAGGTATTGGTCAAGATTAGTCTCATCACCACCAAGTTCCTTAAAGTGTTTATAATACTCATCAAGAGCTTTATCCTGAAGTTCGGGGGTTTCAAGAAATAACTTATCATCATATGTCTCACCTAATCTTTCTGTCATAGCTTTAGCCATAGATGGGAGGAACTGATAACGACCCAGGGCTCCAGTTGTTTTATTAACAGCTGTATAATCATTGCCCTCTAACTTGGCTGTAACTTCTCTCCATCCCTTAGTCATTATACTCATAATTACCTCACTTCAATTTAGGTTTTTTCTCTGACACACCCTTAGTCGGACGATTGTGATAGATTGAGCTAGATGGACTAGCTAACTCTTTAACAACACTTGCAGGAGTAGCAGCTTGACCTGTTTCTTCGGGGTCTTTATAGTTAATCATGCCCTTTTCATAGTATTCCATTAGAGTCTTTTCTCCTTTAGTAAGAGAAACTCCAAGCTCCTCAAGTTGTTTATATGCATCGTATAAGGCAGTAGCATCTGCAACAGTTGCAAACTTTCCACCTTTAATCAATGCATCTATCCATTCTGGAGAGCCTCCCTCTGCGATAACCCTTCCAGCACGTTCATCTATTATACCTCTCAATCTTTTTATCTCATCATTAATTGCTTTAGTAGCTGCTTCACCAGCTTTATATTTGATATCTCTCTCTAACGCTTCAGACTCAGTAATGTCCTCCCTACCAAGAGTATGAGCAAGTTTCCTCGTTTCAAGGTTATATCCTGCAGGAAGATTATAAGTTGGTTCACGTCCAGCTAGTAAATCAGCAATATTAGCGTCCATCATTTTACCAGCTATAGAATCCATTACAGCCCTTCCACCGGCTTGATAGTTTGGGTGGCTCATTGCTGTTCCAAGGGCAGCCATAGCATACTGATTTTGAGGATTACTAAGCCATTCTTTAGAAGTATCCCACGCTTTCTTAAGAAATCCACCCTCAGCTGGAGCATCTCCTGGAGATGCTGGATTAGCATACATCTTACCTTGTAATACCTCACCTATATTAAGAGGTGGAACTTGCTGAGCTTGCTCAGGCATAACTTTACTAAAAAACTCAGGCATTGCCCCAGAAGCTGGAGCTTTAGATAGCGCTGTTCCTACATCAGAAAGTTTAAGTTTATTAAACTTATTCCTCTGTGCCTTATTTATAGCCTCAGCAGTCGGAACTGTTGAGACATCAACTGCGCCTATACCATAAGGACTAAGTAATTTTTCTAGGTTAAATAACTCTGACATAATAAAATCCTTTCTTTTTTTAAAAAATTCAGTTTGTCAAATAATTGGACAAACTAGGGCTGTTCTCCAAATGCTGATAAAAGCCCAACGACAGCTCCGATTCCAGCACCTATAGGGTTTCCACCAGTAAGCGCTGCACCAGCTGATGCACCTGTAAGCATCTGACCAGCAACATTTCCTGCATTTGAGGTAGGTTTATTTGGAACGTACCCAGATGCACCAGTTGCAGACGCTAATAAGGAGCCACCAACTTGCAGCAAACTTAAGTCCCAAGTACCCTCAAGATAGTCTATCTCCAAGTCTCTATCAATCTGCTCCTTCAAAAGGGCAGTCTTAGTCTTAGCAGCATTTGCAATTAAGTTGGCAACATTAAAATAGTCACCACGAGTTGATAGAAGCATCTTAACCATTGCATCTGTAGCTAAGCTATCAATAGCAAGACGTGCCCTATCAGTCTCCATATCGACTCCTACCTGCTTTCCAAAATGGCTCTCGAATAAAGCTTTATATACCTCAGACTGAATACGGAAAAGTTCGCTTCCAACCTGAACTTGAGCGTTCATAATACTCTTATATGCTTCATAGTAATTAGAGTCCATCTTACTAAGAGTATCAGTATACATACTCTCTATTCCAACAGAGGTATCAATATGCTTATTAATAGCGTTAACATCTCTATCAGCTCCAGCATTAACCATACCGATACCTTGATTAAGATAGTTATTATCCATCTGAGCTGCCTGACTCATTTGCTCTAAAATTCCCTGTACAGACTTATCAATATAGCCAATAGCTATATTAGCTGAACTGCTTAAATATGTAATAAGACTTTGTTTGAATATATCTAAATATTCAGTTATAGTCTTTGTATATAATTCAAAGCCCATCTTAGACCTAAACTCAGAAACATCCCGCCTAAAATCACTCTCAAGAAGAGCCATCCCTATTACAAAGGCGCTACTCTGAACAGCATTAATATCTGCCATACCACCAGCAAATCTATTAACACTCTGAAGATGTGTTCTTAAAAGTCCAGCTTCAAAGTGTTCTACAACATCGTCAATATTACTACTTGTTAGTGCAGCAACTGCTGATGTAAGAGCTGCTTCAATAGCAGCAGTTGTTATAGGTTCTATCTCCTCATCTGCTTTCTCTGTAATAGCATCAATAACAGGCTTGACTAAACCAGCTTCCTCAACAATACCCTTAACAGCTGGTTTTACACACAGTAAGGCACTAGCTACATTTTCCTGTATAGTAGTATCAACATCTGATAGTGCTTCAGCAAGCATACCAGCAACAACTGTCTTTGTCTTTGTATTAGCACTATCAATGGCTGTTGAGGTGATAGGCAGAATATCAGTTTTAGCATCTAAAAGCTTTCCAGCCATAGTAGTCTTAGCTTGACCATTTATATCTGTTATAATATTACTTAAGATTGTTTTAAGATTATTATAGGCGTCAGTAGCCAAGTCATTAATTAAGGAAGACACCTTTGCCTCATAGTTAGCAATAACACTTGTAGCTTTACCATTACTTATTAAATCAGTATAAATAGAGTTAAGATGAGCTCCCGTTTTAGTAAGGGCGTCGGATACTATAGTTGTGAATATAGTTGATAGATTCTTATCAGGGAACATTGTATCTGCCTTTGCCTTCGCTGTATCCTGTATACCTTCCCAATCAGTTTTATGGTCATGCTCGCCTACCTGCGTTCCATAATCAGTTGCAGCATCTTCTATAGTTGTTATCTCATTATCAGGGTCATGAGCATTCTTACTTGTATAGGGGTTTCCAGTAAGTCCATACAAATATATTGCCTTTATTTCTCCATCCCAAGCTGAGCTAGCATAAAATCTAAGTCCATATGTATTATCTGTTCCAGCAGTAATAATAAAATAAGGAGGAGTAAGACTAGCTACTGGGATAGTCACTGGACTACCATTGTGTAAACTTACGCCAAAAGTGCCTGTTGTAGGCAAAGTCTCAAAAACAACTAACATAGTATATGAACCATTAATAATAGGTAGAGTTCTAAAAGATTCTGGTGGAATAGATAGATATTCTGTATAACCAGAAGTTCTCTTTATAATATATTCATTACTACCTATATCAACATACTGCCAAGGGAATGTTGAATCACCAAGGTTGACAAAGTTTATCATATCTGCTAGAGTAAAATAGCCTTTCCCAGATAGTCGAATCATATTACCGTATAAAGTAACTCTATCATTAAACATCTGTTTGAAGCTACTATGCAGTCCAAAGGAATTAGATGAACCAAGCAATCCTGCATAGGGGTCTTTCATCTCATCAGCTAATTCAAGTGTTCCAGCTGCTCCACCACCACCAAAACTCATATCACACCTCCAACGTCAAAAAGTTAGAAACCTTAAATCCTAACGCCCTTGCAACATTAAGAACATTAGACATATCAGTAAAGGCGCTTATAATATTAACACCCTTACTCTTTCCATACTCAGCTATCCCTTTTAACCCCTCTCTAAACAATTCCATACTCATCTCTCTATATCCATAGAGGCTATATATTATCAAAGATGTTTCTCCTGCAATAGCATCCATTGCAAGCATAGTTGTAACAATAGCAAAAATCTTTTCGTCCTGATGTATAAGCCAGACATCCCCCTCACCTCTTATAACAGAATCAAGAACATTCGTGGCAATCTTTTCAAGCTTATCTTCTCCAATCAATCTTCCATTACTAGGTGGAAGCCCATTGATAACTCCATGTCTTATCAAATCCCAATTTTTAGTTATTTGGTCAGGTAACATTCTCGTTAGCATAAATACCTCTTATTCCTCTTTTATCAACTAATTTATATCTTACTTCTATATAACCATCTATATTAGCATACTGATAATCAGAGAAGGTTATAACAAGTCTAAACTCACTACCGCTTGTTAAAGGATAGGCATAGCCTTCCTTATTAACGGGGACTGTACTATAGGTTGAGAAGCTACTCATTCTATCAAACCTTGCTTTAACAGCAACTGTTATGTTACAGTTACCGCCTCCGGCAACAGCAACACACATTATTTGCTTGATACCTCTTACACCCATATCAAAGGTATCAGTTTCAATAACTGCAGGTCTTGTCCCAGTCGGCATATCAGCAACACCTTTTGATTCACCAGATAAAGGAATGACAGATGTAACAATCTGCTCAGAAGAACCAAGACCACCATCTGTTAAGATGTACGAACCCTCACTATGACTGATAATAAATTCCTGTAGCAAATCATCATAGCTTATAACAGGGTTTGTAAGTGTCTTAAGAAACTCATGGTAGCCTAGCTCCTTTACATTTAAGTCAGGTGTTATCATCCAAAGGTGATTATGTTTATCAATAAAGATATGCATATTCTCACTAACACCAACACAACCCCTTCCGGCTATTCCATTATAGTTAATATGCTTCATACCATAAGTAGGGATAGGCTCACTAGTTTGTATTAACGCAGTGATTGCGGTGTCTCCATATACAATAACAGTATTACCAAGAGGTGCAACTTTTGTAACAGTCCCCTGCCAAGGCATAGGCATAAAGCCCATCTCGTTCCTCTTCAACATCTCTAAAATATAATTTTGACTCTCATGAGCTCCAGTTAAGCCAGACATACCAAACTCAGGATATAGCCAAGCAAGTATGTCACCGCCGCCGATAGTGCTCCACATTACCCAGTTGCTACCAAAATCAATATACTTCTTAAACCCGATATCACTACTCTCAAGATAGTTGAAGAAGAATGTTTTCCAATCACCTCTCCAGAAGTCAGGCGAGAAACCGCCAGTAATAACTCTTCCTTTATGATAGCAACCTGTTTGTATAGTCTGAACATCATTGACGAAGACCTTTTCAGAAACACCAAAGGCTCCTCTTCTATTCATCTTAAACACAACAACAGTTCCATTGAACAGCATATAGGTAGGACCTAAATCAACAAAGTGCCATATACCACTACCTTTGATGCTCTTAAGCTTGCTCTCATCAGTTGGGTCATATATATTAACTTTAGTAATAGCCATCGTACCCTCATCTACAGTATAGAGGTCTGTAGCAGAGATTAATAGTGTGGACTCTCGTCCTCTGAATATTTGCGGATGAGGGTACGAAAGATTTATAGGCGGCACAAAGATAAGAGACTCTACAGGTTCAAAGGGGAATAAACCTAAATCTTTTTTAGGCTTAACATTTTTACTTTCAACTAACCTAATTGAGTTTAAAGGGGCTCTTTTATCCTCCCTTAAATATAGACTTTCTCTACCTATTCTAAAAGCGAACTCTTTCATTACTGCCTCTTTTTATTATTAGGAATAAGCCCATGCTCAACCGCATTCAATAATATCTTCTGCTTTTTCGCTTTAGATAAAGTCGTGTGCTTAGCTTTAACACCATGAGGCGTTCTAACAGTATACGAACCATCCTTATTGCGAGTAATAATAACTGGCATACTATCTCCTATTCACTATACCTTTCATTGCTATTTTCACCTTCATCATAGCCTACATCTATAGTTCTCTTCATAGTATCAGCATTATGAACATCACCAACTATACTATCAGCTTCAATACTCATTAAGCTATTCTTTAGCGCAGTTTCCATATCTCTTGCACCCTCAGTATTTCTATAACACTGCTCAATCTTTAGCATAGCTGCTTGAATTAGTAGGTCAGGATAAACCTCAGACCAAAAGTTTGTATCATCATCATCAATCATAGGAGCTGGCATAAAGTCGCCTATTACAGATAGAGTATATAATCCATCCGGAGGTGGCATCAATAATATACTATTATAAGAAGAACTATGACCGAACATAACATCTCCAAAATCATATGTAGATGGTGGTATGTTTGAACTTGTTTGCGGTGACATTCTAATTATACATGGAGCATAATATATAGGAACAGATGGAGATATATTATATGAAACCTTCCTCAATAATGAATCAGTCCAAACATCTGGAGTTGTATCGGTTGCTGTAAAGTAAACACCCGCTTTGTTCTCTTCAGCGCCGGCATTAGTAAAGTCGTCACCAGTCTTAAAGTATGTTATTAGATATCTACTTCCAACCTCAAGACTCTCTCCACTACCTATAGCTGCATTAAGGCTAAATACATCCTTACCATAATTGCTTTGCATCCAGGTTAAAGACTTTCTATCAAGCTTATACTTCCCAACACTATTAGTAATCCAGACTTCCCTTATTGCTCTACTATAAAGCATATTTATAAGATGTTCACCATACACTATATCTTTAATATAACGACCGAAAGTCTTACTAAACTCAACCTCTCCTTCTAACCACCTAAGTCCAGCATTGATAAAGAAATCAGCCCCATTATCATCATAATCTGTAATATCCTTAACAAGGTCATAACGTCCAGAGACTTTAGCAAGCTGAGTCCTAATCTCTTTCAGATTCATAACTTTCTCCATTTTATTTAGTATGTCAAATTATTTGACAAACTATTAGAAGATGGAGTAGGTATTACTCCTACTCCATCTTAACACAATTAAGAACCAAGTAAGTTATCTTTACCAACACTGTGCATTATCATGCCCTTCTCAGGGTGGTAAAATCTCATACTTGCTTCAGACAGCCAAGATTCTGCCTTACCGTCGATAGAGTTAGCTCCACCTTTCTTATAACCTAAGTCTGGTTTAAAGAAGGTATCATCAACATAGACGTACTCAAGCATATTCTTAGGTTCCATAATGAATATACTATACCTGTCGATAGGATTAGCAGACATCAATGGATGAGTTTTCAGCATAATTGTACCGAAGGAAGTATCCCAGGCAGTCAGTTTCATCCCATAGCCAATACTTTCGCCTGGATGAAACTGCATGCTTGCATTAGCTTTTGCAAGCTTTTGCAGTCCTAACAAAGCACCAGAACCACAAAGAGCAAGCTTTTCATCAGTACCATACCTAAATACAACTTCCAGATATTTATCCATCCAATCCTCACCACTCTCAATCCACTTTTTACCGGCATAGGTATTATCAAGTGAGTAATCAACTATGTTGGCTGGACAGTATGTTTTCATGAACCACTTAAATCCGCCAGCATTACCTTCTGGTTTGCCGTTATCTCCTATGCGTGTACCACAGATTCCATGCAACCAAGTCTTCTCCATTAAAAATCCATGATACTCAAGAGCATCACGTTTAGTCTTAGTGTAGGCATCCTCAGTACGCAGATCGATATTCATAGCAGTACGAGCTAAATCAAGAGAGTTCTCAAAAATCTGCATTCTATTGCTTATTTCAACAGGATTGAACGCAATAGCATCAGGCATAGGAGAACCTTCAGGCTGAGATGAACTAAAAATCTCAATGTAATTAGCATCAGCCAGAGTGTTCGGGCTAGTACCATTATCATCGGCTTCAGATAGTCTTACATCAATTCTTCCATAGGTTGCATCTTTCACAACATTGATAACACAGCCAACAGTATCTAAGTAAGGGTCGGTAGTGCACCGTAAAAGGACGTTTAAACCTTTCCTAAATTCCTCGGCAATAGCTTTAGTCACTTTTACATACACAATACTTCCTTCAACACCACCAGATACATAGGGGGTAGCCATAGCGACATCAGAATAAATACCTGTTAGTGTACCACCCATACTTGGAAGTGTTTGAGTCCACCAATGGAAGTGTCTCGACCGCACCTTGCTTGAGGGCATCATACTCGTAATAGCAGTCAAAGGAAGTCTGCCATTCGGATAGAGCCTCATAATGCCCTGACGATAATTCTCGAGCTCTTCATTCGTAGCCCAATCACCAGAGCCTCTCATTCCAAAAAAAGCACTCATAATATTATCCTTTCAAATTAAGTAGTTGGAGTTACAGCAATACCACAAGCTGCTGCAGTAGCTGGACCTGTAACAAGAGTACCAGAAGCATCACCAGCATCAAGCTCATCAATATTGAATAATGATGGATTGATAAATAGTGAATAATGAGTCGTAGTAACAGTAACATCAAAGGCTTCGTTAAGACCATCTGCGAAGTCAGTCCAGAAGTTGTAGAACCAGCAGTTATCAAACAAAGTATAGAACTCCTGGCCTCCTACAATCTTTGCAATCGTATAAGCATTGTTCTCAGCCCAAGATAAGAAACGACAATCTACAAACTCATTACGTCTCGTAACTCCAGTAATAACCAGATGATTATTAGCTGCTGTGCGTTTGATAGTGTCGACTCCGATAGAGCATCCTATAAAAAGATTCTCACACCCACCATCAACCTTCAGAGAATACGAATCAGCGTGGGCAGCATTACCACCTGAGGCGGTAGCTCCCATACCTGCAAAGTGAACATTCTCAAAATAATTTCTTAGACCAGTAACATGAACAGCGCCGTATGCTTTATTAGCACCATCAGCTCCCTGAAAGAAATATAGATTCTTGAAGATGCACCCACTACCAGTAACCTTCAAAAGAGACTTTCCAGAAAAGGCAGTATCATAGGCATCACCTGCCTTATTAAGAACACGAGCTCTTTGACCGATAGGTACTGGCGAACAGACTCCGTACAGATGAGTATAGTCCTTTGCCCATACAAGCTCAGTCTCTAAACTGATAGAACTATTATCGCCAATAAGAACTAAAATATCATTGCAGTTATCCGATAACTTATCGTAACCACAAGTTAAGGTCTTAACAGCTTGCTTAGGCGTTCTACCTGTATAGAGGTCAGAGCCATTAGCGGGGTCGACATAAACAATCTTACCCCTACCCAAACTAGTACTCAGACCACCAAGAGCTTGAAGGTGACCATCTATCTGTACTTTATCATCAGTAATACTAACACCATATTTTCGTAATAATCGAGTAACACTCATAATAATACCTCCTTATAAACCGGTACTAGTAAGAATTATCCACTCGAAGCCGTTACTAAATAAGGTTGCTGCATCATTAGCATCTGCAAACGTAACAACAGTATTTCCTTCTGTGTCTTTAATGGTAGCATTAACACCACCATCAGCAACAAGCTTTAGGTCAAAGATACCTAAAGTAACAAGACCGGCAGGAGGGAGAGTAACAGTTATTGCATTTGAATCATCTGTAGTGATACGAACAACTCGTTCCCATTGTGACAGCTTATATGAAGTCAGCGTTGCACTTGACGTAAGGTGAACAATGCATTGCCCTGCCTTCTCAAACAACTGTCTTAAAATTCCATACATAATAACCTCCACTTATAGAGTTTTTAACATACTATCGATGTCTTTAGTAACATCACCTCGATTATCGACTGTAGATTTCTTTGGGGTAGGAGGTGGCGCAAATGCTGGCGCTGCAGGTCTAGCAACCTTATTAACCCTAGTCATTTTAAGCCTCTTTCTTGCCTCGCTCTCGGTCTCACTAAGAAGCTTGTCTAAAGGATAGTCAGGATGCTTTCCTTGTAGTTCATTTGCAACAGTACCCACAAAAGCCATAAAAGGTTTCAAATCGGGATTGTCTTTATAGAAAGAGTTAACCTTTGTAACAATATCAACTCTCTCTACTATAAAAGGCTCTACTAAAGAAGGCAAAGATACAAGAATACTCTGCCTACCAGCCTCATATATTTTGTTCATGGTTGCATTAAATTTACTCCTGTCATTCAAAATCTCCTCAAATTCATCATCTGTCTTAATAAATTCTTCAGGTGCAGGTGCAGGTGCAGGCGGTTGAACTGGTTGAGCAGGAGTAACAGGTTTCTGAACACCAGTAGCCCTTCGCAGCTCTTCCATAAGAATGTCACGCTGAGCCCTTAAAGTATCAACAGATTCTTCTGGAGCAGGCTCATCAGGCTCAGTAAGCGGTTCTGTTGGCTCGGGAGGTTCAGCAGGTGGTTCTGGCGGAACCTCTTTAGGTGGTTCAACTGGTTCAACTGATTCAGTAGGTTTAACAGGTTCAACTGGAGGTGTCTCTGGTAAAGGTACTGGTTCAGTTGGAACTGGAGGAATTTCCTCCTGTGATTTGTTTTTAAGTCCTAAATCTTCAAGAAAACTCATTTTACTTTCTCCTTATATTTTATCTTGAGTTATACCATACCTTGAGTTATTTCATCAAGAACCTTTTTGCGAGCTTCCTCTTCCTCAATATCCTCTATAATCATTCTCGGATAGGCTAGGACGCCGGTAAGTGCCTTTATCTCACCTTGAAGCTCTCTAATCTTATCAATCTTATATTCACCAACCATAACCTTAATATGGTTACGAATACGCTCTTTTGTACTCTCCTGTAAATCAACCCATGCAGGATTTATCAATAAGGCATCTACATCACCCCTTAGAATTTCATCACTCATTATACAGCTCCTTCTACAGGTATAAGATTCCCAGCCCTTTGTTCAGCCATAACTGCTTCATCAGGCATAGTTTCGACAGTAAACTTATCAATATCTTTAGCTCCCAACATCCTCGCTAAATGAGAGAATATTCTATTAACATTAAACTTCTGCATTAATAATGGGCTGCTTGATACAATCTTTAATATATCAACCCACGTCTCAGCACCGTTGGAGTTAGGCATAGTACCATCCTTTGGTACAACATCAAACCTCACATTTATATCCTGAGGTCTTACAAGAACATTTTGAGCATTGACACCATAGTCAGCTATCAATAATCTTTCCCACTCACCTATATTCTTAACGTAAGTTTCTTGAGTCATAAGTTGCTGACTATGATAAGCAAACATTATTGCTATATCATACATACTTTGAATACTACTAATCTTAGCATATTTCTCAAGTCTGCTTAATGCACTACTCATTGCTCCACGAGCTTCACTTGCACTTACTCTTTCACCTCTCCTTTCAATATTACCTTGAATAATATCAGAGGCTCCAGTAACCTGTTTAAGCATTTCGGACAATGCAGCAATATCACCAAGATGCCCTCTTGTAACATCACTAACTTGTAGCTGCCCTATTCCATCCATAACATTACCTTTGCCCCAAGCAGCCCTTCTCTTTCTAATAATCTTTCCGGTTGTTGGGTTAGTTATATCATTGATGTTTACGAGATATGGGTCAACAACAAGCATGTCATTAATAGACTTCTTAACATTAGCAATATGACTCTGTATAAGCCAATCAACTGTATCCTGTATTCCAGCAGTTGTTTCAAGTAAACTTACTGGAGTAATACTATGACCATCAAAGGTTGGTGCATTTACAACAACTGGATATTTATTATGATTTAAGCCAAGTGGCATTGCACTTATTAATATCTTATCAGCTGCTACTCTAAACAACCACTTCTCTGGATATTCATTATCTCCAAGTTCCCAATCCTTAGGTATAATATTCATGTATAAACTAATAGTATCAATGACTTTAGATGCTCCAGTTCCATAAACAGATGAATATGTTCCAGATGCATCATCTCTACCGCCTTGTGAGCGCCCACCAGTATAAATCACACTCATACCGCTTGCTAAATATTGAGCATATCTACAGTTGAACACCCTACCTCTGTTAGCATTTTCTTCTGATAATAGAGACATTAAGTTAGTTCGGGACGACCAGCCGACAAACTCACCTTTCTGAACATCATGAATAGGAACATCTGGGTCAGGAAGATACTGATATGGGTCAATATTAACTGCATTATTGCCCTCAACTCTTATTTCTTCCTGAGGAGCAAAATCATACTCTTCCCCTCTATATATCATCATCTTCTCAACATTCCACTGAGTACTTAGAGGACCTATACCGTATGCAAAGGAATCACGAAACATCGTGTAGATATTTAATGGAACCTTGTTCCTAACACAATCAGCCTCTATACACTTCTCAAGAAGTTTAGCTCCCACAACATCCTCAGGCCCAACTCCATCATACGAGAAAAGTGGATACTCAAAGAAAACTGCTACCATATAAGTCATTAATGTTTCAAGTGCTCCAAATGTAACAGGTATGACTACAGGTTCAACCTTTCTCTTATCATCCTTAGCTTTTTTCTCCCATTCTGGATTTATATAAGCAGTTAGCAAATGGTCTATATGCTTCCATTTCGGGTATCGAGATGACATTGAAGTATGACTATAAAGAGCCTTCCTCATTACAGCCATAACAATCTTATCGTGAACTTTACTCCCAGGTCTTAAATCTAAGCCTTTAGGGTAATCATAAGGTATATACTTATCCTTATAATCGCCATGCCTAATCTCAAAATCAGAGCTTCCTGATATTTCCGGTGTATTTAGTATTACAGGCATTATGCCTCCTTTATATCAATGGTTCAAACTCAAGCATCGGTTCAGTACTTTCAACTACATCCTTATATTCCTCTTCAATATCATCAGAGCTTTCTTCTAATTCAGGAAGCATAAACCTAAACCCTGTATCAAGCAGCTCTATAATGTAGCTAAAAGCATCCATAACATCCCATAACCTACTTTTTGGGAACGCTAACAACTGACTCTCAAGTACTTGACAGCAAGACCTATTATGGTAAACAAGCCCCTGTCTATAAAATGTAAGAAGAGCGCCAACTCTTCTAGCTTTACCTTCACCTCTATCTTTACCTCTTCCAGCTTTCAACGGTAAAATCTCGAAATGGTGACCCCTTCTCACATTCTCATTCTCGAAAGGGTATAAGATGTAATTCTCAAGTCCGGTTGTTTCGACACCTATAACACGAGCTCCCAATCTTTCAGCCATACTAAAGGCTGCATCCATTAGCTGGTCAGGGAATAGTTTTCCATTTATACAATCCCTAAAAAAGATTGCATTACTTTCCATATTAACACCAACTCCAACTACAGCACTATCTGCACTTTCCATCTTTGCAGTCTTTGCGGGGTCAACAAGGATAACACTCTCAATATTCTTATTATTATTGAGATTCTCATCCACCTCATTATAATATTTAAAATATGTAGATTTAAAAGAGCCATGACCTCTTGGAACTGCAATGCCCCTTAACTCACGCAGAAAGGAATCTTCAATATTCTGTCTAACATGGTCTTCCCATAATTCTGCAATATCACTATCAGAAAGAGCCTCTTGCCAATTACTATGAAGGTTATCGTCACAGATTTCTAAGCGTAATGAGTACCAACTCTTATCATTCATTAACTCTTCAATTAAACACTCTTCATGGAGAATAGAGCCAAGAACAATAACTCTCCACTTTGCTTTTTTATCCCATAGATTTATAGACTTCATAACATCATTGAAGAACCATAACTTCTTTTCTTTCCTTAACTCATCATTATCAATATGCTTAGGGTCTTCCAAATCATCAATTAAGAGTAATTCAGGTCTATATTTGCCCCAAAGAAGGCCTCTAATCTGCTGACCTGCACCTCTTGGTAAAACCTTAGTCATAAACTCAAGAGCTCCCTCAGTTGAGTACCACTCAGCAATCCATTCTTCCTTTGACCAATTATTACTCTTGCAGTTCCCAAACATACTCAAAACTGCTGGATTAGTTATTAACTCATTCTTTAAGTTCTCACTTTGCTCAATAGCACTTCTTTCACTACAACTCACCTGAACAATATATCTTCTTAAACGATATAAAATATTCTTAGATGGATAAACAAGGTTTACAATACTTGTCTTACCTATACCTCTTGGTGCAGCTATTACAGCCTTTTGAATCTCATCATTATCCATTACTTCAAATATTTTATCGTGAAGGTTAGCCCCAAAAGGTAGATAAAACCTGTCAGGATACAAAACCTTTGCAAGGAGTTTTGTACTCTTAAAGCACTCATAAGCAATATCCTTCAGAGATTCAGGTGAGAAAGCCACTACCGAGTAACCTCCTTCTTTAATGTTATAGTCCCTTCAACCAATCTTGTTGTCTGCTCTTCCATTCCAGTAGGCCATAACTCTAGGTCATACTTAGCCTTATTAAAATCATAACCAGCTGTTCTCACAGCAGATATATCAATACTAATATTTCCACTATCATCAAGAGTTATATCAACTGGGTCACTATACGTATCAATAATATCAGCAGCGTCAACATAGTTCCTGATTTGCATTTCTGCATTATACCCTATAAGTGGGTGTGGATTTCCATCTACACCTAGCCAAGTTATGGTTATAAAAAATCTTGAACCTTGTTGCATATCTATATCGTATTTAACAGCTTTAAGCATATCCACCTCTTGCAACTATTTCAGCATTTAAACTTTTTATATTAACAATATCAAATGAGGATACAACTGTTAATTTTCTCATAAAGACACTATTAATGTAATCATCCTGAATTATCAAGTCCTTCTTTTCAGGATACAAACTGCTTATCGACTCAAAATCTCTTATGAATAATCTATTACCGAATATCTTTCTTAATAGATAAGAATCACTTACAGCAGTATTATCAGTTATATCCCTTAAAATCTTTCTTATGGCTGAATCACCTAAACCGAAGCTATCAGATATAATATACTTCATCTTTGCAATAGCTATATCTGATAAAGATAGTGATTCATTAATATCTATACCAAGAAGCTTCCTAAGTGTATCGCCAGCTGTTATATTATCTAAAAGCAGCTTCTTCATACTTATCATAAAGCTATCAAGCATTTCAAATGAATCAGATAAAGCATTCTTTGCATTTACAACAAGGGCGTCACTTATTACAAAAGAATCAGAAGCTGTTCGGGCGACAGCTCTTGCCAATAAATCAGCAACTTTCACAATCATATTATCATCAATAGGGACATAATCAGCTAAACCTATACACAAATTATTAAGCATTCCTATATACTCATCCCTAACTGATTTAACCTGAGGGATTATTAACTTTATCTTCTTAATTGTAGTATCGCTCAAACCGAAGCTATCAGATATTATATACTTCATATTTGTGATAACAGCATCTGATAAGGAAAAGGGGTCAATCATACTTTTATTAAGCAGTTTATTGATTACATCTACAGTAGCAATACTATCAGTTATATCCCTTAAGATACATCTTGTGTATGAATCATCTAAACTAAAAGAGTCAGATATCACTCTCACAACATTGCTTATAAAGGAATCTGAGAATAAGATAGAATCAGCAGCACTCTTTATTACACCTTTTACAATAGTATCATCTGCAGTAACACCATCAGATACAGAATACTTGAACAGTTTAACTATTCCATCGCTAAAACTGAGGCCATCAGATATCGCTTTTGCCACTCCTACTCTTACGGCATCATCTAAACCAAAAGAATCTTGAAGGGCTCTACTAACAATTCTCTTTAGTATATCAGCAACACCTGCATTATCAACTATCGCTTTTACAACCAGCTTTATGAAAGCGTCTTGCATTTCAAAGGTCTCATTTTGATTAGCGCCTTTATTAATATAAGTCCATAAATTATCAGCTGTTGTTACATCATCACCTAAGACCTTTATAATACTCTCAATTATGCTATCATTCATTGCAAAAGAATCAGAAATAGCTTTCACAATATCTGTTATAAAAGTATCATCTGTAGCAACAGCCTCTGAAACCTTAAGAGATAGTTGCTTCATAATACTATCATTCATTGCAAAAGAATCAGAAGTAGTTTGAGCAAGCTTCTTTAAATAAGCATCACTCAATCCAAAAGAGTCAGCTTCATCTCTATCAAGCAGTCTCTGTAAAATATCCGCAACTGCTATAACCATATCATCATCTACTGGAATATAGTCAGCTAAGCCGATACATAGATTGTTTAACATTCCTATATAATCATCACGAACAGACTTTACCTGAGGAAACCTCTTGATGATTTTATTAGTAGCTATATCACTTAAACCTAATGAGTCATATACCTTCGATTTAACAGCCTCAATAATTGAATCAGATATTGAAAGACCCTCAGATACTCCTTTTTCAATCAGCTTCTTTAAACTATCAGCAGCTTCAATCTCATCATTCTTGCTTAACTTTCCCTTTGTTATCACTGTGTCACTTAAGCCTAATGAATCAAGCGTTGTCCTTAAAACATCTCTTATATAAGAATCACTTAAGCCAAAAGAATCTAAGACTGTTTTAATAATGTCTCTACTAAGCAAATCAGCAGCTTTAACTGAATTTGATTTATGTAGTAATAACTTCTTTACAACATCATCACTTAAGCCTAATGAATCAGAAATAGCTTTAGCAATCACTCTTATGTAACTATCACTCAATCCAAATGACTCAGACCTTAATACATTAAGCACCTTACTCAGAACATCCTCAATATTAACACCATCAAGAAGGGGTTTCATAACACTTCTGGTTGTTGAGTCAGAGAACCCCATCTGCTCAAGTATATCCTTTACAATACCTCTTATATAGGAATCAGAAAAAGGTAGAGTATCAGACTTAGGTATATCCCCTTCCTTGCCAATAAATTCACCAGCTGTCACACCATCATTAAACTGTTTTATCGTGTGAGCACCAATCTGAAAGTAATCGCTAAAGAATGTTGAAGAGCCAACCATCTTGAGTCTATAATCAGTACCAGAAACTAATCCTGAACCAGGCGTGTAAAGATAGGAAGTACCATTGATACCACCCTCTATTAAGCCTAAATCAACTGCCCCCTTATAAAGGAATAAGCCACTGTCAGTTACAGAGGTATCCCACTGAACATTATATTCAGTTCCTTTATACCAAGAGCTTGCAGATGTTGGATTAGTAAAAGTGGCCATCTCTATTCCTCAATCAGACCCATTATATCCTGCCGAGATTCAAAACCTTTCTGCCTCCATAGCGGATTAGGATTCTCGATTTCCTCGGTGTTGTAACCTTTCTCAGGGTCAGATTCATCAATCAGGGTCGTTGCCCTGGTAGCCTTATCGTCTTGCAAGTCATAGATTGCCTGCAAATCAGCCAATGCCTGTTCTCTGTACTCCGGCATGTTCAGCAGGTTGATGAAATCCTGCTTTGTCGCTACAAACTTTGGATAGCCTTTCATATTTTACCTCAATTCATAATTCAACATTTATAATTCATAATTATTTTTTCGGCTCCGACAGAAACCGCCCACTGATACCCGTAGCCGTATACCAGCGATAGTTATCCGCACTCCGACCCCGCGACCCGCAACGCGTATCACGATTCCAATTACCACCGCCAAGCAGCTTAACATCGCCGTAAATACCTTGTGTATTGAGGTTACCCTTTCCACCGGTTTGATCCTTATATGACCAAGCCGGGGCAACATCAACAGACGGATTGCCCGAAGTTACTGTCTCTGGATCGCCCGATACCGTGACCTGATGCGTATGATTCGTAGCTGCATCGAAGCGATATGACTGGTCTAAAAGCCATTGCCACATTGCTCCGCAACCATCCTCAATTCCATACTTGCTTATCATACGCCGAGCGGCAGTGTCAGAGTGCCCACCAGTCGTCACTGGGTCTGCACCACTGGCAATATTTGTACCCTCGTTGCTTTGCGCCATAACGATTTGAAACTCGGCATCTCGCATAAGTCGCTTTAGGACAGCCGCACCATCATCCACGAAATTCATCCAGTTGCGGGAATCAGAGATTGTGCCACCATAGACCGATAATGTACTTGCGCCTGTGCCGGAAGGTAAATAAATATCAACCCACTTGTCGATTGCATCTACATAGACCATGCCCGCCGGTTCACTGACCGGACGATGTTTCAAGTCCCAGACCGAAGCGGGCAAAATATCATTCGCCACATAGCCGGTCAGAGTATGTCCTGATATAGTTCCAACCGAGACACATAGTGTATGGAATCCGCCGATCTTGCGACTGCTATTAGCATCATATCCGGCAGGAAAAGTAGAAGCCAGACTGACCTTGAAAGTCAATACTCCGCTATTATTACAAGCATAAACATAGTAGTCCTTGCCATTGCTGATACTACCAGTATCAAGAATATCGGCGATAGCATAGACTGTATCAGACGCAAGGTAAAACCAACTTGTGCCGATTAAATATGCCCCTGACTTTATGGTTATCTGCGTCTTTGAGTACCACTCTACTGAACGTCTTAGTTCAAGTATATCAACTCCAAATAAGTTGACAACTACCTCAAAATTATCATTAACCTTATCAAAGGCATCCCTCACCTTATCTCCAGTTTCAGTACCTGGAGTTCCTATATCAATTTCTTGTATATCCATCTTTATCTCCTTTAAAATAGAGTAAGGGCAGCTATTACACTGCCCTTACTTCATCATCTTTAAGTAATGGAAATAGTCCATTCAATCGTAATTTCATCAGCAGCTGCTAATGTTATATTATTCCAGGAGGTTGGGTCAGCATACCTTATTTCAAAATTATCATTATCAACACCAGAATGATGGCAACCCAAGGCAATATCTGTAAACGTGCCAGCAACACCAGTAAGAACACCAGTTATCTTTGTACTAGTTGCAGTCGGTTTGCTACTAGAACAATTCATCTCATGCCAGTGCGCTCCATCATAGATGATAATACCGTCCTCATACATAGTTGGAGGGGTTAGAACGCCATTAAATAAGGAGTCTAAGGCGAAATCACTACTCGCAAGAAACTGGTCATTGACCTTTTCCTTTAAAGCAGTGGCAATAGTATTAATCCAGTCGCCAATCTCAACCTCACCACTAGCCCTTTTAACAATCGTTCGGTATTGACCAACTATTTTAAACCGTTCATTTAACATAATTACTCCTTTTACTTAATTTCAGTTTGTCAAATAATTTGACATACTCATTATGAGAATGAAATAGTCCATTCAATTGTTAGAGTGTCAGCAGCTGCTAAGGTGATGTTGCTCCAAGAAGTTGGGGTGGCAAAGACCTTTGTAAAGTCACCATAGCTTCCTATAGAATCATCAAAGTTCCACCCTAACCAAGCATTATATATTGTTTTAGCCATACCAGAAAATACACCTGTCACTTTTCTGCTGTATGTCGGAGACCCAGCTCCAATAGTACACGCCATTGCATATGGCTGTATATCACCCTCTCCAGGTGTACCACCTCCAACAGTATCAAGTATTATCCCATCCTCTGTATTATTTATCTGCTCTGCATAATCATCATGAAGATTATTAAGAGCAAAATCGGTCGCAGTCTCAAGGTTGGTTGCTAATAGAGTAAGTAAATTGGCATGGATAGTATTCTTCCACTCTCCCTGCTCAATCGTCCCATCTGCTCTTTTAACAGTACATCTATACTGCCCACTCACTTTAACATTTACATTAAAATCTTCTTTATTCATAAATACCTCATTACTTTAAAAAAGTTTAATACAACCATACTACTTCTTTATCCTTAGTAGTATCGTCGTCAACATGAATGAAGTTGCTCCCTATTCCTATCCTATGAAATCCCACTGTGAATAAACCCTTTAACACCCTGAAACGAGTTCTACTGTCGACCACAGCTATATCCACAGCAAGACCTGATAGGTGGGAGCTGTTAGGCTTTCCACCTTCATCTTTGTTCCTCTTATCACAGCGACAAGCTGATGTTAAAATATAAGGTGTGTCAGAAATAATTCGGGCGGCGATTAACTTGTCCATAAATTCAAAGGACATATTCATCTTTCCGCACCCGCATTTACACCTTAACTCCCTATCACTAAACTTATAGAAGTTCATTTCTCTTTCTTCTTGTCCCTGTTAAGAGTGTTTTCAATTCCCTTCCTTAAGAATATCGGTATCATAGGAAGGAGAATCACTAGAAGAAAGTCAGCTGCCAAACGCATTAAAGGAGCAAGCGTAATAGCTCCCTGAGAATCTGCTTGTATTAAGATGGCTAAGATACCAGCAGCTATAGATACAATATATGTTCTATACCCAATAAGCATGTTAAGCAGTTTAAGCATTCTTTCTCTCCTTTTTCTTTTTCTTCTTTCTACCACCAAACAAGACCTTATAAGCACTATGCCCAATTACTATAGCTGAACAAAGCATAATAAAGATTTGGCACACCGGCTTAACTATATCAAGTATTGGCTGCAAAAGTCCGAAGATTCCTATAGGAACAGCCAGCACTGGGCTGGTTATATCATCCAGAATCTTCATTGTCAGAGTCTTCATCATTCGAAACCTCCTCAACTTCTCTTTCATTAACTTCTGCAATAACTATTCCAGCTTGGCGAGCCCTATTTTTGATTTCTTCTATTGTATCGTTCCCAACAGGAACACCTACACTAATAGACTTATGAACCGGAGCGTGACCACCTCTATCTAATATTCCAAAGGCTACACTCGAAACGGTCTTTTTGTCTGCTGGTAAGTTGGGTGGGACTGCGATAGCATCATCGAGAATCTGCTCTAATACCTGAACAGCTTTAGGAGCAATGCTCCTAATCCTCTTTGATACATTTACAACATCCTCATTTGCAAGTGAGTGAATCTTCCTTAAGGCCTCCTGTCCTAACGGGCTATTCCTCACATATGAAATCATAGGAGCTGTGACACCTAAATCACGACATATGTCTGCACCAGATTGTCCTAGCGCCAGCCTACGGATAATCTCCTGGTGTGCATCCCATATTTCTTTGATTTTATAATGTCTTTCGCCATCAGGCTTGCGACGCCCATCAGCGCCACGCATAGTCTCAATTTCCATAATTCAATATAATGGAAATGGAGAACAAATGCAAGCCATTTTTACACAAGATATAAAAGACACATTCCTTTAAAGGAGATGCGGTGTTGTATTTAAAACCACATTTGATTTCTGAGGTTTGACTAGAAGAAGGCTCCCGCATACTATTCATCTCATCCATACTTCCCCAAACGACAAACTGCGGATAAAGCAACCGAACTCTGTTAAAACTGTCAAGCTCCGTTAAAATCGTCGAGATATTTATATTGAAACGTATTTCATTTTATTCGGTGGTTATTGTTATACTGTGGGTTTGGTTTAATTATTTGAATGGTTGACATATTTATATAATGAATATTAAAAATAAAGCTTGACATTGGCATTGAGCTTTGTTTAAATTTATGGCGTTATTTGACATTGCGAAACGTACACGGCATCAATGGAGATACAATATGACCAAAAAAACCGACGTTGTAAACGACAACGTTAAAAACGTTATTTTCAATGAAACCGAACCACTAACCGTAAGCGAAACGTCGATTCTCTTAGTTGACCGGTCAACGCATACCGGCAATAAACCGAACCCGAAGAATTTCGCCGGCGGAGAGGATGATGGCGAATATAAAGCTCAATTATCGGCGTATGATGCTAACGGTCGAAAATCCAATGTCTTAATGGACTT
>Ga0265297_10002696_pt1 | contig 34911 bp, 42 predicted proteins | sample Munlanlwell13791_FD_192502 | JGI IMG/M metagenome (GOLD analysis project Ga0265297, IMG submission 192502) | Leachate microbial communities from a municipal landfill in Southern Ontario, Canada - Leachate well 137-91 | ecosystem: Engineered > Solid waste > Landfill > Unclassified | place... | reverse complement strand
TTCACGGTGTAGAATCTAATTGAACCGCACGCGTCACCCGTTGTAGTGTCTCCCCGCCAATTCCTTTAAGTTTCGGCCTTGCGGCTATACTTCCCAGGTAGCACACTCTTCGGCTTCCCTTCAGCACTAGAACCTCTCGAGGAGGTCCTAATGTTTAGTGTGCAGAGTTTACTGCTAGGACTACATGGGTATCTAATCCATTTTGCGCCCCTAGCCTTCATCCTTTACTGTCAGAACTGTCCTCGTAAGATGCCTTCGCTGTTGTGAGTCTGTCCAAGATTAACACATTTTACCGCTACTTTGAACATACTTCTTACGTCTTCCAGTCTCTAGCTTAGCAGTACTCCTTGCACGCCTTAACCTTAAGAGTTAAGATTTCACATGGAACTTATTAAGCAAGCTACGGATGTTTTAGACCCAATAATGATGGCTGCGACTTGGACCGCTAGGATTACCGCGGCGGCTGGCACTAGTCTTACCCAGTCCTTATTCGCCAAAATTTTTAGATTTAGCAAAAGCTTTTCAAATGAAAAGCACTCTGGCTCGCTTTGTCACGCTTGCGCGCATTGCAAAAGATTCCTACCTGCTGCACCCCGTAGGGCTGGGAATAGTGTCTCAGATTCCCTCTCAGGGCCTCTCCGCTAAGAGCCCTTACGGATCATAGGCTTGGTGGGCTATTACCCCGCCAACTACCTAATCCGCCGCAGCCCAATCCTTAAGCTCGAATTTGAGAGACAAATCTTTCCAGGGTATGTCTCCTATCAAGTATTATCCTCAGTTTCCCGAGGTTATCCTTGACTTAAGGGTATGTTAGCTACGTGTTACTGAGCAGTTCGCCTTCTCGCGAAAGACTTGCATGTCTAAGTGCAAACCAGAGAGCCGCAGCCGCCAGCAGGATCAACTGGATTTAAAACAAATCATAAATTTCTCGTCTATAAAAACAAAAAACTTCATTGCGCATTTTCTTATTGTAAGACAGAAAATACTTCACACAAATTCCTAATCCTTACTATTGGCTTTGACTATCAAATATTAGAACTACAACTATAATGACTACTTCTACATACATCATACTTTAATGTTACAAAGTGTATATCTTAAAGTACTCATTCTAATTATAAAGTTTTGAAGAAAAAAGTATTTTATAAACCTTTCGGAGATTTTTTCCACCGAGGGAAAATTGGTAAAAAACATAAGCCTCAACAGACCCCTAAATTTGGCTGGAATAATTGCCTTTTTTACACGCTTTTTACCGCTCAAAATATATTTAATCTTCATTTTCTTATCGATATTATGTCTCTTATGCAGTATAAAAAAAAGAGAAACTTGAAAAAATCAGGCGAACCATTAGCAAAAATAAAAAATTCTAAATCTAAATTAATTTTTGTTATTCAGGAGCATCATGCTTCAAATCTTCATTGGGATTTGAGATTAGAAATGGACGGAGTTTTGAAAAGCTGGGCTGTTCCAAAAGTTCCTCCAACAACAAAAGATGTCAAGCGTCTTGCAATTCAAGTAGAAGATCATCCATTAGAATATGCAACATTTCACGGAATAATTCCAGAAGGAAATTATGGTGCAGGAAAAGTAATTATTTGGGACAAAGGAAAATATTCTTTGATAGAAAAAACTTCCAATAAAATCGTTGTAGACCTCCACGGAAAAAAACTAAAAGGAAAATATGCGCTGATAAAAACAAATTACGGAAATAAAAAAGGCTGGTTATTCTTTAAATTATAATTTTATCTTTTCTTCCATTTTCCATTTATTATTGGAAGCAATTGCACTAATCCTCCGTCGTAAAGAACCGCATTTGCGGCCATCCATTTTGAACCTTGCCCCTTTGTATAAGCCAAATCTAATCTAGAACTTGTACCGACAACGACAACATCTCTTAATCTTTCAGGTGAATGTGTGTGTCCTGTAATGCTTTTTCCATAGCAGAGTTCTAATGCTTTGGTACTTCCTCTTCCTCCGCTATATCCCAGATGTCCATGATTTGCGAGTTGCCATCCCCACACTTTATAATCATCTTCAAATCTTAAGAAAGAAATATTATTCGGAATGGGGCCCATCATTTTTATTCCTTCTTCAACTGCAGCGTTTGCAGCTTCTGCAGGATCAGAACAACCAATAGCGATTAAAAATAATTTTGATGCAATCTTCGAATTTTCAGAATCTTTTGGAAAATTTCCTTTTGCAAGATATCTGTAAATAAAATTATCGTGATTTGATGGGACAACAAAAATTTCTCCTCTTCCCATAGATTTTCCAAGTTCAATTAAATACTTTCTGCATTCTTTTAATTCTCTTTCTAAATTTAATTCACCATCTCTTTCTCTGATCGCCTTTGAGACGCAATCCTCTTCCTCGTGGGGATTTACTGATTTTGAATTTACTAAATCATGAAGAAATAATCTTTTGGGTTTAAAAAAATCAATCATTTCATAATTTGCAGTCATTGTTTTTTCATCTGTTTCCCCAACATGAAGATCTCCCAAAACCAAGGCTTCAGTATCCACTCTTTTTGGTTTTTTATTTCCGTCATATCTTATACCCATGTCTACAAATTTTCCATCTTTTTGTGAAGGAATATGCCTTACATTATACATATCATCATTTATTATTTCCACAATTACTGCTCCATATTGGTGGTCCATCCATGCAATGTCTGATTTTCTATTTCCCGTAGAATTTTCTCTATTAATGTCATAATTTGGATGAGTGCATGCTCCGGTGGTCATAATTAGTTTTGGAAAACTATGATTACTTGTGGGAACACATCTCAATCTCTGTTTTGTATGAGCCATTATTACAGACTGGTCTCTTTGGATAAATCTATCCCTCGTATTAGGGATATCCATATTTTGTGGGGGTTCAACCATCCCAGAAACTTTTATATTTTCGTTAAGTTTTAAATTTTTTTCTTTTATACTATACAAAACTTTTTTATTATCAAAGTATGAATTCAATTTAGTTTCAGAATTTCCCATCCCTGCCATAGATAATACTGTTAATTCTGCATCTTTCTCTTCGCATAATCTTTCAAGCCCATCCATCAGGTTCAAATTTGGAGATCCCTTTAAAGAATCCTTTCCATATTTTTTTGCATGTTCTTCAGATTGGATTGCTTGTGCCCCAGTAAATACATAAGTTCCCTTTTGGAATCTAGAATCCTTTATTTCACTCATTTTTCCTCTTCCCTTTGAATAACTTTTCCATTTTTTAAACAAATATCTGGTCTAAAATATATTTTACATCGCTAGAATTTTTTTTTCTTCATTTTTTAATAAATAAAAAACTTTAAAAACAAAAATTTCCTTTTTGCTCTTAATGGATCCAAATTCATTACAAAAGAGGATGAACGAAATTCAAGCAGATGCTTCTTTTGCAGGAGCTCTCGGAAAATTATTATCTGGAAGACCTGGATACAAGCCTGTAATTGAATCCAAACAAGTTATAATCAAATGCAAGGGCTGCGGAAAGATAATGGATGACAGCCAGAAGTTCTGTGACGAATGCGGAGCAAGAGTTGAAAGGCCTCATAAGAATTAATTTGTCAATTTCTACATAAAAACTTATAAATTTCTTAAACTTAAATAGAACTATGGAAATTGGACAATTCTTAAAGAACGAGGAAAGAAAAAAACAAGAAAAAAAGAGCCCTATACTTTCTACTATGGTTTTGCTTGCGGTATTTGCAAGTTCTGCTGCAGTAGTGCATAATTTTGTTGAAAAAGAGATTGCTAAACAGAAGCTATACTCCGAAGTCTATACAAAAGCAGACAAAGATGCAAATAAAACAATCGATTACAAAGAAGCTTATAATTTAGGAAAAGAGTTAAATGTAATTCAAGAAACAAATACTTGCACACTAACTTCTTTTGATGAAATATTCAAAAATGCTTCTTTGAGGAATATTTCCAATTATATTAAGAATTAATTATACTCCGAATTCTGCGTCAGTTCTTCTTGGTCTTTCTTGGACTTCTTCTACATCTTCTTCACTTGTCCACCAGTCTAAATCTGGAATATCTGCTTCAATTCCTCTTGCTTTGCAATATCCTCTTGCAAGCAAATAAAATATAACTCCTAAACTTTTAGCGCTCTTGTTGTTTCCAATAACAATTTTGTCTACACCCTGAGCAAAGTTGTTTGTATCACAGATCATAAGAACTTTTTTGTGAACATTCATTGTATCGCTGAGAGCATTTTTGTCTAACCATGAATCTGTAACGATTGTTAATTCATTCTCGAAGAAATCTGCAAGTCTTGTGTTAGTTAAAATTCCTGCTGGATATTTCTTTGTGAAAACTTTTATTCCTGTAAGTTTAGAGAACATATCTGCTGTTCTCCATCCAGATTGTCTTCTGCATACAAGAATAACATCTTCTGGGTTGAATTTAGACAAATATTCTATACCTTCCTTTAATTTTTCATCAATTATATCTGTGTTAAAAATAGCTAATCCATCTGCTCTTCTTCTGTAAACAAACTGCTTCATAATCGGGGTGACTACTCTTGTCCCAAGGTATATTCCTGCTTTGACATATTCCTCCAAAGGAATAAGCATGTCTGTTCTTTTCTTGATTTTGACTTTTTCTTTAAGCTCTTCTGAACTGACTCCTTCTGCAGAGATTTTTTCAGCGATTTTCTTTGCCTTTTCAAGAAGCTTTTTCTTTTTCTCGTCTAGACTTTCAGTTGCTAATGATTCTGCTTCTGCTACTTCTGCAAGTTCTTCCCCCTTTAATTCTTCAGTTTCAGCAACTTCTGATTTCTTTTTTCTAGGCATAATATCTCAGAGAAAAATTAGTTTAAAAAACTTTGGCTTAGAGGAATTCCAGGCCTTTAATGCTCAGGAAGAAACCTTTTCTAACCCTTTAAGCCCAACGCATCCACAAATAATAATTGCTATGTTATAAGCCCCCAAGATTCTGTCCCTAACCAAAACTTCTTTTTTGGGTTTAGAGTCATATTCCCGGTCAGTTCTGTTTCGATAATCAATCCAACCAACAATTGGAGTAAAATCCTCTAATCTAAGCTTATATTTTTCACCGCTCATAGTGAAAAAAAGAAAAATTGGTTTTTAAATTTTATTTAAATATCCATATGAATAGTTAGCTTTCTTTGCCAATCAGTCAATTCCTCTATGGTCAAGGTTCCTTCATACATTCTATCACATCTCCTGCAGAAACAATAAACTCTTGGACCTGTCCACAACCTTTTTTCTTTATCTTCTACATGCCCATGTTTTTCACAATATTCCATTTCTTTAGTTGGGGGAATATCTCCTCTGGCTATTCTTAACAAATCCTCTTTGGATAATCTTTTTATCTCTTCTGCTAGTCTCATTATTTCAATCCCCTCTCAATCTCAATCAATCTTTTAATTTTTGCTTCTCTTTCCTTCCCTGTAATCCCGCACTTAAAAAAATCAGCCCCAAATCCAAACGCTAGATCTGCTAGAATTGTTTCTTCTGTTTCTCCGCTCCTATGCGAAACAACAATCTTGATATCATTCTTTTTTGCCAACTCTACAACTTCTTTTACTTCAACAAGCGAGCCAATTTGGTTTGGTTTTACAATAATCCCGCTTATGCTTTTCATTTTTATCGCTTTTTCAAATCTTTTGAGGTTTGTAGTTGTTAAATCATCACCTACAATTAACCTGTCTGGAAACCTATTCAATAATTTTGCAAAACTTTCAAAGTCATTTTCTTCGAAAGGGTCTTCAATATAGAACACCCCTAAATTTTTTATTAAATTGCTGATATATTCAAACTGTTCTTTTATTTCTCTCTTGAATTTTGGATTTTGATAGTCATAATGCTTCCTTTTATAGAAGCTGGAAGAAGCAACATCTACCCCAATGGGGATTCCTGTTTTCTTTAAAATTTCCAAAATTTCTCTTTCATTTAATGCACTCATCCATGCATCTTCGTCATTTTTCTCCCCCTTAAACTTCCCGTCTGCCTTGATTAAAATTTCTTTTAGCTCTTTTTTTATTTTTTTGTTAATCTCAAAATCTTTTTCAGTATTTTTCTCATTTGGAATAAGCAAAAATTCCTGAAAATCTGGTTTTTTCTCTGAAGAAGAATGCTTTCCCCCTCCGATGCAGTTTCCCACTAGTCTTGGAAATTTTCTAGCTCTCGGATTAATAAGCTCCCAGATTTCTTTTTTATTTTCATGAGCTAATGCCTTTAAAATTGCAGACTCTAATGCAAAAACAGTATTTGCCCCTACCTGCCTGTCTACAATATCCTCAATTCTTCTCAGGTCATCAAATTTTTCAATCAGCTCATCAGAAAAATATTCGCTTAATTCTTTTAGAGCCTTAATATCCTCTTCAATATTTTTCCTATATGGTTTAGCTTCGTATTTCCCTGTAGATTTTCCAGAAGGAGATGAAGCAGAAAATTCTCCTGCATCTGTTTTTATAGAAACTAAAATAGTCTTTTCTTTTCGAGAATCCAGAATAATCTTCGCTGAAACCCCTCTAATTATCATTACAGTTAGAATTATTTGTGATATAAAAAGTTAATTGATTAAGGAGAAGAGAGCAAACTTAAATTATCTTGGTAACTTGAATCATATTTAACTTCACTGTGCAATATTGGTCTGTGAAGAATTCCAGCTGAATAAATTTTATCTTCTAATATTCCGACCCCATTTTCGCATCTTTCTGTTTCTTCTAAAACAACTTCTTTATTTTGATATCTTTTGGAAATATTCCCAAAAACTTGTGCTGAATATCCATTAATCTCAATTGTTGTTACAACCATTTTTCTCTTTTTGCTGACTACTGGGTGGATTACGCTAGCTAATTCTGTACAGACATCTCTTTGCAAGATGTTTAATCTTCCTTCATGTCTTTCTGTTTTTTGATCCATCTTTTTTTGATAGATTAATGATTTATAAATATTTCTGTATTGTTGTCACTTTAGAATAAACACAATTATCTCTGTGAAATAAGATTTATATAACTTAAATTAAATATTTAATCATGCCACTAAAAGATAAGCTGGAATTAAGCGGGTTCGAAGAGGAAATTTTCTTTACCGACACAAAAAGGATGAGAACAGGATTCTTATATCATAAACATAGACAGCATGAGCTTTTATTCAGAGAGAATGACGGCCGTATTGGTTCATTTCATGTAAGAACTGGAGATCTTACTTTAATTTACGGCAGGGATTATTCTCTAAGACAAACTATCCCATTAAAGTTATATTCCGAAGCAGATGAGCCCAATTTAGATTACTTAGAGAGAAAATCTTTTTTAGACAAAAAATACAGCCAAAAGAACTAAACGTTTATTAATCAAAAACCCCTTTTCTCCATATGTCAATAAAGAAGACAGATCTTGAGAACCTTCTATTCAAAGCGGTTAAACTTATGTCTTTCAGGGGTCATGAATACGGAACCATATTTAGAGAATCATTATCCGCTCCTCTTGAGTTTATTTACCGCATCTCTCGAGCAACCATCTGTTCAATTCGTTTGTATGACGAAAATCTCAAGGGACATATTTCAGACAATCTCCTTTTCTTAAAAAGAAATGCTGGAGCAAGTGCGTTCTGTTTTAGTAAAATAACTCCTTTATTTCATACTGAAAAAGGATATAATACAAGAAATAGAGTTCTTAGCAAATTAGATTTTGGTTATTTTTAATCAGTTAGAATTATTCGCTTTCTGAATCGCTGTTATCTTCTTCATTTGATTCGTCTTCAGGATTAGCAAGCTCCATGATTTCTCCGCTTTCAACAATTTCTGTTTCTTCTGCAGCTTCTTTTTCTTGAACTCCTTCATCAGAAATCTTTCTTTCCTTAACTCTCTTCAACCTTTCTTCTTTCTTTAATGGGAAAGGTCTTTTTATTGAAATAGGCAAACTATCTGAATTCAATTCTATTTCTGCAATTTTTATTGCATCATAGTTTATTCTTTCCAAATCTTCTTTGCTTATTTTTATCAATAAAGGAGCATTCATTGAAATCTGCAGAGCACGAGCTCCAAGAATCCTTGCAGTTTCATATTTTGTAAATCCTTCTAACATATTATTTTAAACTCTTTTCAATTTTTTTAAATATTTCTCTTTCTGTTTTCTCAACTATATCCAACATTTTGTTGAATTCCTCAACAGTTAATTCTTTTTTGTTTCCTTTTTGCATTGAATGGATAATTCCGTCAGAACTGCAGATAGTTATTCTTGTTTCGCTTATGTCTTCCTCTTCTTGTGTTGGGTCTACAATTAAGCTATTTCCTATCTTGTGAACAGTTAAAGAGATTGGAAGTTCTTTTGAAAGAGGAACATTCTTGTCTGTCCACTCTCCAAATTTAGTTTTTCCAGCTTCTTCATCGTATTCTGGAATTTTAGCAGTTTTCAAAGCAGCAATTGCTCCAATTCCTGCAGCATCCATTAAATTTCCGTCAGCATTTATTGTGTAAATATCTATAAAAACAGTCCAAACTTTTTCTCCTTCTTTGATGCATAATTTGTTTAATTCAATAAATTTGCTTTCTCTTATTCCTCTATCAATAACTCTAGCTAATTCTATTGAATCAAATATTGGCGGACCAGGTTCATATCTTGGAGAACTTAAAGGAAGAAATTCTGCAGTAACCATTAAATTTCCTTTGTCTTTAGAATCTGGATATGGCGCTCCAACATCCATTTTAACTCCAACTAAAACTTCTGTGTTTCCAAGTCTTACTCTAGCGCTTCCTTCTGCTTTCTTTGAAATTCCTGTTTCGATTGTTAATTCTCTGAATTCGTCAAGTTTTCTTCCATCGAATCTTTTTCCTTCATTCATATATTCGATAATTCTTTCAGCTGTTAATCTTGATGTTTCCACTATTGTTTTTCTCCTGCTTCCTTTAAAGCTTTTTTCTGAATTTCATAAATTTCTTTGCATGCTTCTCTAGCCATTTCCATTGCTTCTTTAAGCTGTTTCTTAGAAATTTTTCCGTCTAATTGAACATGAGTTAATTTTCCATCGCTTGTGAATGTGAAAGGAATATCTGTTGCTCCTTCTCCTTCTTTCCAGTCTTCTTCTTCTTTGATTAAATCAGTAACTAATTGCTTGTCAAGCTTTCCGATTGAAACACTTGAAACTAAATTCTTCATTGGAATTCCCGCATGAGCCAAAGCCATTGCAGCAGCGTTAATTCCAGCGCATCTTGTTGAAGCATTTGCTTGAAGAATATTAATGTGAACATCAACAACTTGAGCAGCAAAATCATCAATCATAACAACAGGGCTCAAAGCCCATTCTGTTATCTTGCTTATTTCAGTGCTTCTTCTTGAAGGACCAGGTCTTATTCTTTCTGTTACTGAAAAACTAAGCATATTATAATTGCATCTCAATGTTCCTTTTTCTGGGTCTTGAGAATGTTGCGGGTGCATTTTCTTAGGACCATAAACTGCAGCGATTGCAACTGTGTCTCCGAATGCAAACATCGCGCTTCCGTCAGCGTTTGGCACAACTCCAACTTTAGCAGTTATTTTTCTAAGCTCATTAATTTTTCTTCCGTCTGGTCTTTTGAATTCTTTACTCATTTTAATTTAACTTTAATATAACCTCAATAGATTTACATCTATTCTCCATGATTAAATTTTCATTTATTTTTGCATATTTAATTAATCTGCTTTCTACATCCTTATCTCCACCCAATATTTTTATTTGTTCTGCATCTTTCCAAGTTCCAATATAATCTACTGGTTTAATCTTGTTCAAATCAAACCCTATTAAAGTATGTCTAGCAGATTCTTTTCCTTTCTTAGTTATTAATGTATAATTTTTACTCATTGTTTGTTATCCTCGAACCATTTTTTAATTTCATCTGTTAATCCTGACATTTGCGAATTTTCAGCTATATATAAAATAGCTTTTTTTGCGAATAATTCGTCTTCAACCTTTTTTCCTTCAATCCAGATTAATCCGTTTTGTCCTACAGTTATCTGGCATCCAGTTTCATCTTTAACCAAAGAAATCATGCTTCCTTCTTTTCCGATAATTCTTGGAACTTTGTTTGGGTTTATTTTTACAATTATTCCGCCGTCAAGTCTTCCAAGCCCGTTTAGTTTCAAAGTTAAATCTATTCCTCTTTTGTTTATTGAATATATCTTAGCAACAACCATGTCTCCCATGTCCATAACTTCTTTCAAATCATCTTTGTTGACATATCTTGGAACTTCCATTAATGAAATAAAACCGCCATCAGCAGAACCAATGTCTACAACCCATCCATTGAAAGTTATATTTTCAACTCTTCCAATTACAACATTTCCTCTTCTAGGTTGATATGTTCCAGATAATGGGATAACTTTTACGAGATTTTTTGTTTCTTCAGCTAATCCAAATTTAAGAGCAACGATTTTGCCGTTTCTTCTTTCTGTTCCTTCCCCTGGCAAGTAATCATCACCTTCAAAGATGACTTCTCCTGGTATTACGATTTTTCTGTCTGTCATTTTATTCTTTTATCTCCTCGGTTAATGCACTTCCGTGCGTGACTGAATTTAGTTTGTCATAGAAATCCATAATCATTCCTGCTGGAATGCTTACAACCACCTCCAGACTTCCATCATTCATCCAGTTCTCTTCTATTTTATATTGAGATATGGTATTATAAACTTTTCCTGTGTGGATTGCCGGGATTGTGATCTTAATCTTTTTAACTTCAATTTTGATTGGAAGAACTTTGCTTAATTGCTCCATAATTTCCTTCATTTGGCTGTCTACAGGAGCATTCTTGATGTTTACATGAGCTTCATCCAAAGCCCTCTTTATTCTGTCTGGAGTATGCGGATTTCCTGTTTGTGGGTTAATTGTGTTAGTAGCTAAAAAGTCAACAACCTGCTTTATTTTCTTCTCTCTTTCTTCATCTCTGTAATCTTGAGTAAGCAAAACCTCTCCATCTTTGACAATTTTCTTGGCAATTTCAAAAACATCAGCTGTTCCAAAAGCAGCAACTAAATCTTTTTCTGGAGCAACATTTCCTTTTTTGATATCATTGTAAACCCTGCCGTCTTCAGATTCTATAAAAGTAGACATGCCTTTTCTGAACTTCATTGCATCTTCAAGCTCTACAAATATCTCAAAATTCTTTCCTGTTTGTTTTATTCGAGCAGTTGTTCTTGTCATATTTTTCTAAAATTGTAAACCCCAATATTGCTTCCTCGAGGCATATTTAATGGTAAAAGGCTTCTGTAAACATGATTTATTTCTTGTGCTGTTTGATTATATTTAACTGAGAAAGGTGCAACTGCTGGGTGAGATTCCATAAATTCTTCTAGACTTTTCCCAATTTCCCCTGCGATAATTGCAAATGGCAATACTTGATGAAATAATTTATTCATTTTACAAACTCCTGCAACGCTTCCCCATGGACTCTTTTTAATTTTCCATTTTCGTTAGTTATGTAGCATAATTCAAATTTACCTAGAGTAAATTTTTTATCGTCTAATTCTTTCAAAATCTCCAATGCAAGTTTAACCCCTTTCTTTATAGTCAAATTAGAATTGTATTTTTCTCTAAGTTTTTCCTTTATTCTGTCGTCTTTTTCTCCTATTGCATTTGCATAATAAGCAGTATAATTTCCAGTAACATCACTTGTGTAAAGTTCTGGTTTCTTGTTGTTTATTCCAGCAACCATAAGTGAAACTCCAAATGGACGAGCCCCGCCATATTGTGAAAATTGCTGTTTTAAATTAGAAAGGTCTTTGATTATTAACTCTGGTTCAATAGGAGAATCATAAGTTACTCTGTGCTGCTGAGCCAAAACCTGCGCTCTTTCAATTAAGACTCTTGCGTCAGATAAAATTCCTGCAACACTTGACATTAAATGAGAATCAATTTCATAAATTTTGTTTGCTGATGTTGGAACAATTAATTTGTCTTCAATTCTTAAATCTGCAATTATGAAAACTCCGTCAACACAAGTCATTCCAATGCTTGAGCTTCCAAGTCTGACAGCTTTTTCTGCATATTCTACCTGAAGCAAATGCCCCTGGGGTGAGAACATAGTAGCGGTTCTGTCATAACCCATTGCCTGTTGTTGCATATCTAATGGTATATCCATGTTTTTTGAGAAATTAATAATTTATTATAATGTTTTCTTTTCTCTCCAAAATCCAAAGAATTATCTATTTTTAAATTTTATGGAGTATAAATTATCCTCTTTTCAATCCCTTCAATGTCCCAGAAACTCTCTTAACTTCAATCTTGCTTGGCCAAACACACAAACCAGCACGCACAGAATCAATCATTTCCCTGTTTATAGAAATAACAGCAGAATCTTTGTTTTCTTTAATCCATTCTAAGGCAGTTTTAGACATCCCCAGAACTCCTATAAAATCAAGAATAGCTTTCTCCACATTTTTCCTTAATTCTTTGCCTTCAATTAAGAGATATCTCTTCTTTTCTCTCATTGTAGGTTTTAAGGATTTCATAGCATAAATTATACTTTTTATAATATAAATCTTTATATTTCATATATTTTAATTAAAAAAATGAAAGATGCTACACGTAAACTAATAGAAACAACTGCTGCTGATTTTATCAATGAAAGAGTTAAGAGTTTAGAGCAAGCAGTTAATACTAATAATTTTAACAATTTTATGGACGCAATCTTGGAATATGGAGAATTAGAAAAATCTATGAAAAATAGCGGATATCCCAAGCAAGTTGAGATTGCTCGGAGAAGAATTTACGAGCTTATCGGATATTGTAATTTTGGAGAGATGAGATTTAAGGACTGAAAGAATTTTTAAACTTCCCATACTAATGATTTTTGTAAAAAAGAGAAAATGGAAATATATACTATAGGCGGATTTGATGAAGTAGGAAAGAACATGACTGCCGTAAGGACAGGTGATGACGTTTTTCTATTTGATATGGGAGTTTTTCTTCCAGCAATTGTAGAACTGCAGGAGCAGGAAACAGGACCCCAAGCTTATTCTGAAAGAAAATTAAGAAGCATAGGCGCTCTTCCAGATGATTTAATATTAGACAAAATGGGCTTAAGAGACAAGGTAAGAGCAATCTTCTTGGGTCACGCCCACTTAGATCACATCGGGGCAGTTCCATATATCTCTTACAGATATAACGCACCTCTTGTCGGAACACCATTCACAATTGAAGTTTTAAGAAAAATATTAGAAGACGATGGAGTAAAAATTCCAAATACTCTAAAATCAGTCAATCCTAATTCATCTTTTTTTGTAAAGGGTAAAAGTGCAGATTATCAAGTTGATTTTGTTAACATCACCCACTCAACAATTCAAACTTCTATGATTGCTTTGCACACTCCAGAAGGAATTGTTCTTTATGCAAATGATTTCAAATTAGACAACACTCCGATTCTTGGTCTGCCTCCAAATTATGACTTATTAAAAAAACTTGCAAAAGAAGGAATAAAGGCATTAATTGTTGATTCATTATATTCTGGAGTAGACAGAAAAACTCCAAGTGAAAAGATTGCAAGAGCTCTAGCAGAAGAGGTTTTGCTTACAATCAAAAATGAAAATTCTGCGATTTTTGTAACAACTTTCTCGTCTCATATTGCAAGATTAAAAAGTATTGTTGAATTCGGAAAAAAACTTGACAGAAATATTTACTTTATGGGAAGAAGCATGAAAAAATATGTCTCTTCTGCAATTGACGTTGGAATGTGCCCATTCCAAAAAGATATCCAGCTAATAAGCTACAAGAAACAAGTTGATTCTATATTAAAAAGAGTGGATCGAGACAGGGCAAAAGCATTAGTTGTCTGCACCGGACATCAGGGAGAGCCAGGAAGTATTATGGATAAATTATCAAGGGGAAATCTTCCTTTTAGTTTCCGTCCAGGAGATAATGTAATCTTTTCTTCCAAAACAATTCCAAGTTCTGTAAATGTTGCAAACAAAGAACAGATGGATAAAAGATTAAAGAAATTTGGAGTAAGATTATTTGATAACATCCACGTTTCAGGGCATGCAGGAAGAGAAGATCTTAGAGATTTAATTTCTTTGTTAACTCCAGAAAATATTATTCCTGCTCATGGTTCATTAATGCATTTGACACCAATGGTTGAACTTGCAAGAGAAATGGGATATAAATCCGGGAAAAATTGTCATCTCATGCAAAACGGCCAGAAATTAAGATTATAGAAATTTTATAAATCTGACATTCTTATTGTATCTCATGGTTAATAACGAAATCTTTGGGGGGCTTAGGTCTGCACTCGAACGAGGAGAATCTTTGAAAAGAGCAATGACTACTCTTTTCAATGCTGGATACAAAAAAGATGATATTGAAGAAGCTGCGAGAGTTATGGCTGCTAATCCTGTTGAAAATATGAGAGAATTGCTTTCTGCGCCGACTCCTTCAGAAATTACTGGCTCTGTTCCAAAACCAAAACAACTTCCAACCCAAAAAGAAAAACCTCTTCTTCAGGAAAAAATGAAAGAACCAAAACCATTAAAACAAATATCCAAACCAGAATCTGCTTCAACTCAAACCCCTATGCCTGCAATGGAGCAGCAAAGAATGATGCCTGTTGCTCAGGGAGGGCAATTTCAGCCAATCCAGATTGTATCTAATTATGGAGAAGAAAAACCTACAGATAAAATTATCGTCATTGTTCTGATTGTTATCTTAATATTTTTGCTTGGTCTTTTAGCTACAATATTTATATTCAAACAAGAATTAATTAATCTGTTCAGCAGTCTGTTTGCAAGCACTTAAAATGCCAATCTATGAACCCGCAGAAGATTCTTTTTTGATGTCAAGAATTCTTAAGGAAAGATTACCCGAACTTTTAGAACAAAATAAAAAATTAAGTCTTCTAGAAATCGGTGCAGGTTCAGGAATTCATTTGGAAACAGCAAAGAGTCTGGGCGTAAAAAATATCGTTTCTTCAGATATAGACAAGAAAGCAGTTGCTCATTGCAATCTTTTAGGCTTTGACTGCATTCATTCTAACCTCTTTGAAAAGATTCCCAAACAATATTTTGATATAATAATATTCAATCCGCCGTATCTCCCCCAGGATGAAGATGAACCAAAAAGTTCACGTTTAGCGACGACAGGAGGAAAAAAAGGAAACGAGATAACTTTGAAATTTTTGGAAAAGGCAAAAGATTATCTTGAACTAGACGGAAAAATTTTCTTGATAACTTCTTCTCTTGCAAAAGATATTAATTTTCAAAAGCTGGGATATAATGCAAAAGAAGTAGGATGCGAGAAGCTATTTTTTGAAAGATTATGCATTTGGGAAATTACTATCGCTTAATATCCTTCCAGCCGATTTTTTTCTTTTTCAAATCAACAAGCTGTGGATGCAAGTCTTCAAAGACTGGTTTTTCTTTTTGGTAAAAAATTCCCAATGGAATTTTATTTGCAGTGTTATAATCAAATTCTTCTGCTTTTTTCATTGCTTCTTCAAAATTTGTTTTGTCGTGATTTACACTGTCTAAGGTGTATGTTTTTTCTGCATAGCCTTTATCGTTGTGGAAAATCAAGCACGGCTGCAGAATTTCTATAAATGCAAATCCTTTGTGCTTCATTGCTTCTTTGAAGACATATTCAACTTGATCTTTGGTTGCATAAACTCTGGCAACAAAACTTGCTCCTGCAGAAAGCATTAACCTTATTGGATTAATTGGATGCAATTGAACTCCTAAGGGAGTTGTTTTGTCTTTATACCCTACTTCAGTTGTCGGTGTTGGCTCTCCTACAGTCAATGCAAAAACCTGGTTGTTCTGGACAAAATATTTTATATCTGAATTAAATCGTGCAGCGTGAATTAAATGCTCCATGCCTTCTGCATAACAATCTCCGTCTCCAGAAAATCCTAAAACCTTCAAATTTGGATTTCCAACCTTAATTCCTAAGCACGTCGGCAAAACTCTCCCATGAAGAGTATTAATTCCGTTTAGATTAACATAATCAAATATTTTTCCGTGGCATCCGATTCCAGCAACAAGTGCAAAATCTTCTTTCTTTTTCCCTTTTTTTAATTCTTCATTTATTGCATTTTTTATTCCTGCAAGTATCTGGAAGTTCCAGCATCCCGGACACCATGTTGGTATTGTTGGTGTATTAAGTGTGTCTGTCATTTTATTCTCCTCCATTCCTCTTTTAACAATCCATAAATTATCTCATCTTTTATTTTATTATCTGCACTGCATATCACTGCTTTTCTTTTATATCCCTCTTTTTTAAACCCAACTTTCTCTAATAATTTACCAGAAGAAGGGTTACCTGCAACTACTCCCGCTTCGATTCTTCTTAATTTTAATTTATTGAAAGCAAAACCCAATATAGCATTTAATGCTTCTGTGCCATATCCTTCTCTCCAATATTTTTCTCCAAGCCAATATCCCACTTCTGACTTTCCCTGTACTTTGTTTACTTTCATTAAATTTATCCCCCCGATAATATTTTTTTCTTCTTTTAATTCAATTCCAAAAGGATAACCCACTTGGTCTTTTCGTTTCCATTTTTTGGCGCAATCATTCATCCAGTTGATAGCATCTTTTTTAGTATAGGGATAAGGAACAACTAAAAGCCATTTACTAACTTTTTTATTGTTTATATTTTCCACTAAACTTCCTAAATCTGTTTTTTTCAATCCCCGGAGAATTAATCTTTTAGTTTCAAGTTTCATTTTCCCAATCTCCTAGAAATTTCTTCTTTTAATTCATCAGCTAAAAATGGTCTTCCGTCATATCTCAAAATTTTATTTTTTTCTTCAATAAAAATTCCTGTTTTTTCTCCTGCCATTTTTCCAAATTGCCCGGTTGCATTGTTCTCTACTAAAATAACATTCTTTTTTTCAATTTCTTTTTTCAATTGAATAGCTGGAAATGGTTCTATCCCCAAAACTTGCACGAATTTGACATCCAGTCCATTCATAGAATCTAAAATTGCGCCTTTTACACTCCCAGAAGCAATAATAACATTTTTTGAATTTTTATTCCCGTAAACTTTAATTTGTTCAAACTTTTCTGTCTCTTTTGCAATTTCTTCTCCTTTAGCAAGTCTTATTTCTATATTTCTTTTTATTCTCTCTGGGTCTTCTGTAGCACATCCAAATTTATCGGTTTCATAACTATTATATCTCCTTAAGTAAGCTGTTTTCTTTGATGGAGTAATCACAGGTATTCTTTCAAGAGAGTAAATGCTCTCTGCAAGATGTTTATCACTTAAAACAATTACCGGAATTCCAAACTTCTGCGAGAAATAAAATGCTTGGCTTGTTAATTCTGTGCATTCTGTTGGGTCTCCGGGAGCCAAAACAATCCTTGGGAATTCTCCATGTCCAGCATAAACTGCTGCATTCAAATCTCCCTGCCCAGTATAAGTTGCTACTCCTGTTGATGGTCCTGGACGAGAAGCAAGATAGATTACTAAAGGAGTTTCTGCAATTCCTGCAAGACTCAATGCTTCTGTCATCAAGTCAAAACCCCCGCCAGAAGTTCCGATCATGGCCTTTGCTCCAGTCATTGAACTTCCGATTGCTGCATTGATTACAGCTATTTCATTTTCCAATTCTAAAACAAGGTGATTATTTTCAATCTGGCTTTCAGCTAATTCTCCAGCAACATTTGTTGCAGGAGTCATAGGATAGGCATAATAAACATCAAGTCCAGATTTAATAGCCCCTTCACTGATTCCAGAATTTCCATTCATAAATTTTATTTTCTTTTTATTATACACAACTTTGCACGCGACTTTCTTTTCTTCTTCATACCCTTCTTTTGCTTCTGCCATGTTTTTCTCAAATTGTTTGAGTCTTTTCAATTGTTCTTCTAAAAACTTGAAATCCATGCATAACATTTTAAACAATCTTCCAGCAAAATACATATTTCCTTTCCCTTCTCCCTCAATTATGTTTCCGTTTTTGTTTAGGTCTTTTTTGTGTACTGCAATTGTATTTTGGTCAAGTGCTACAATAAGGTCAATTTTTGATTCATTGCTATAAACTGGCTCTTCAGAAAAGGTCATAACATTGAAATTGTGCCCGCCTCTTATCAAAGATTGATAGTCCCGTGAAACAAAAACATGGTATCCTTGGTCTGTTAAAGCCCTACCTAAAATATCAGAAAGAACATTTGCTCCTTGTCCCGCTTTTCCCCCAAATAGTATTGAAAACTTCATTTTAAAATCAATAAAATAAATTATTTAAATGTTCGGTATCTTAAATCACTATTCTCCGTTTAATTTATAAAATAAATCCAGCTTATTCTTAAATGAAGACAAAAACTGGAGAAAAAATAGATTTTAAACAAAATCTAAGGGAATATCTCTCTTATTTGAAAAAGTACAAATTTTTGGTCTTTCTACTAATCTTCGTTGTTCTCCTAAATGAACTAAAACAGATAGCAGACAGGTATATCTTTAAAATTATTATAGACAAAGGAACAGATTTCTCTGCTGGAAAAATACTCCCAGAAGCATTTTCATCTGTGTTAATAGTAATAGGGGTAATCTACATTGCGATTCTATTAGTCAATACTTTTTTGAACTGGATTAAAATCCATTTGCTTAACAGACTTGACGCTTCAACAATTTATGATCTAAAACAAAAGTATTTTGGGCACATCTTAAAATTAGACAATAGTTTCCATACAACTCATAAAACTGGAAGTTTAATCTCTAGGTTGACAAGGGGAGCAAGCGCAATGGAGAGGATGAATGATTCAATCATCTTTGAATTTGGCCCTTTAATTTTGGAATTAGTAGTTTCTATAATCGCTCTTCTTTATCTGGATAAAATAACTGCAATAATAATTTTTGTAATAATGCTTGTCTTCGTATCATTTAGTTATTTCAGGCAAAGAAGATCAGAAAACTCAAACATTCTCTTAAATAAAGCAGAAGATATAGAAAAAGGAAATATTGCTGATTTTTTTACAAATATAGATTCCATAAGACATTACGGAAAAGAAGATTATATCGAGTATAGATACAACACCTTAAGCCTAAAAACAAAAAAAAGACAGCTTATCAACTGGGATTATTACAAGACTACAAGTGCAGGTCAAACTTTTATCTTAACCCTAGGAACTTTCTTTTTAATTTATATGTCAATTTCAAGTTTTTTGCAGGGAAAGATAACTCTGGGAACACTTGCGTTTATTTATACGACTTATCTTGGACTAATGGGACCTATGTTTGGTTTTGTCAATGGAATAAGGAATTTTTCTAGAGCAATGGCTGACTTTCAAGAATTATTTGAATACGGAAAGTTTCAAAATGCAATAAAAGACAAGCCTCGTGCTGAAAAAACAAATATTAAACATGGGAAAATTGAATTCAAAGACATTTCATTTAATTATGGAGCTAGAAAAATATTTGAGAATTTTAATTTGAAGATAAATGCAAATGAGAAAGTAGCCCTGGTTGGACATTCAGGTTCAGGAAAAACAACTCTTGTTAAATTGCTTTACAGATTATACGATGTTAAATCTGGGGGGATTTTTATTGATGGTACCGACATTCAAGATTTTAAACAGGGATTTATAAGATCTGAGCTAAGCATTGTCCCGCAGGAATGTGTATTGTTTGATGATACAATCTTTAATAATATAAAATTTTCAAGACCAGATGCTTCAACTGCAGAAGTAATGAGGGCAATAAAATTTGCACAGTTGGACAAGGTTATAAAACAATTTCCTAATAAAGAAAATACTATTGTTGGGGAAAGAGGGGTTAAGCTTTCCGGAGGAGAAAAACAAAGAGTTTCAATTGCTAGAGCCATTTTAGCAAATAAAAAAGTCCTTGTTTTAGATGAAGCGACTTCCTCTCTTGATTCAGAGACAGAACACGAAATACAAAGAGATTTACAAAAACTGTTGGAAGGAAGAACTGCAATAATGGTAGCTCATAGACTTTCAACAATCATGAATGCCGATAAAATTGTAGTAATGAAAGATGGAAAAATAGTTCAGATGGGTAAACATCAAGATTTAATTCGTATGCCTGGGGAATACAAGCATCTTTGGAATCTGCAGAAAGGCGGATACATAAAGTAGATATTCCTCTCTATCACAATCAATTTTATATATCACTTTATTTTCCCCAGATTATAAACTTTATTGAGGTAAAAAGGGAATGAAATTCGCTCATATATCTGATGTTCATCTAGGAGGCTGGAAACAAAAGCCGCTGCAGGATTTAAACTTCCAGTCATTTAAAATGGCAATGGACGTCTGCATAGAAAAGAAGCTGGATTTTGTCCTGATTGCAGGAGATTTATTCGATTCTGCCTACCCTCCAATTGAAATTTTAAGGGACGCCTTTGGAGAGTTCAAAAGGCTGAAAGATGCAAAAATCCCCTGTTTCATAATCGCGGGAAGTCATGACTATTCTGTTTCAGGGAAAACTTTTTTGGACGTTTTAGAAAAAGCAGGCTTTTGTAAAAACGTTATGAACATAGAAGAAAGCAAAGATCAGATTATTCTTAATCCTATAATCCATGAAGGCATTGCAATCTATGGTTATCCTGGAAAAAAATCAGGTTTAGAAATCCAAGATTTGAGAAGAATAAAACTAAATGACTGTCCTGGCCTGTTCAAAATATTTATGCTTCACACAACAATTGACAAGGCAAAGGGAAGTTTGCCTATAGATGCATTAGAAACAGATCTTCTTCCCAAGGCAGACTATTACGCTTTGGGGCATTTGCATATTGATTTCCAATACCAGAATTTTGTATATCCTGGTCCAATTTTTCCAAATAATTTTCAGGAGCTTGAAGATTTGCGAAACGGAAGTTTTTACATAGTTGATACAGATAGAGGAATACCTCTGCATAAAGTAGACCTAAAAATAAAAGACGTTGTTGCTATTGAAGTTGAATTAAGAACTGCAATAAATGCCACAGAACAAATTCTTTCTGAATTAGAAAAAAGGGATATAGAAGACAAAATAGTTTTGTTAAGAGTAAAGGGGGAATTGGAATCTGGAACTAATTCAGATATCAAGTTCTCTCAAATTGAAGAAGTCGCTGCTAGAAAAAAAGTATACTTCTTATTAAAAAATACGCATGAGCTAACAACAAAAGATGTTGAAATGAATAATATTGAAATAAAAAATATAGACAATTTAGAAGAAGAAACAATCAATATTTATTCCCAGCAAAATCCAGTGGACTTCAATAGGTTTATCCCGCAATTAATGCATTCTCTTTCAATTGACAAGCAAGAAGGGGAAAAATTAGAAAGTTTTACTAATCGCTTAATGGAGGAATCTAGAAAGATTTTGATGTTCTAATGAAAATAAAACAGATTACACTAGACAATATCAGAAGCTATGAACATCAAGAAGTTAATTTCCCAGATGGCTCCACACTTCTTTCAGGAGATATTGGTTCAGGAAAAACTTCTGTTCTTTTAGCAATAGAATTTGCATTGTTCGGTTTGCAGCCAGGTCAAAGAGGTTCTGCTTTGTTAAGAAACGGAAAAACAGACGGCGGAGTCAAAATTGTGTTTGAAGTTGACGGCAATGAAGTAATCTTGGAAAGGACTCTGAAAAAAGGAAAAACAATCTCGCAGGATTTTTGTTCAATCTCGGTGAATAACGAAAGAAAAGAGCTTTCTGTAACAGAATTGAAAGGGAAAATTTTAGAGCTTTTAGGATACCCCTCTGAATTTGCAAAAAAACAAAATCTGTTATACACATTTACGGTTTATACCCCCCAAGAAGAAATGAAGCAGATAATTCTTCAGGATTCAGAAACAAGAATCAATACTCTCAGGCATGTTTTTGGGATTGACAAGTATAAAAAAATTCTTGAGAACGTTGCAATCCTCTCGGGAAAATTAAGGGAAGAAAAAAGAATGAAAGAAGGGATGGTTTCAAATTTAGAACAGAGCAAATTTAATCTAATCTCCAAAGAAAATGAATTGGAAGAAAAACAGATTAATCTTTCCTCAATTCAAAAAGAGTTATTTGAAAAAACAGAAATAAGAAAAAGAATTCAGGAAGAAAAAGAAGAAATCTCTAAAAAAATAGAAGAAAGAAATAAATTTCAGAGCGAGATAGAGAAAACTAAAATAATGGTCGTAAATAAAAATGAAGCTATTTTTTCTAACAACAAAACAATTTCCCAATTGAGAAATCAGATTGATGATCTGCAGAAAATAAAATTTGACGAATCTGAAATAAAGCACCTTGAGCAAATGATTCAGATAAACAAGCAGGAAAAAGATAAATTAACTCCAATTCTCTTGGAAGTTAGTTCAAAGATAAATTCTTTTTTATTGAAAATAGAAGATAATAAAAAACTTGAAAAGAAAATCTCCAGCCTTGAAATTTGTCCGACCTGCCTGCAAAACGTCGACGCTGTTTACAAGGCGAATGTATTAAACCAAATAAGCACAAATGAAGTTGAATCCAACAAACAGCTCCATGAACTTGAAATTCAGAAAAAAGAAATTTCAGAAAAACTGAAAAAACTGGAATCAGATATATTTTCTTCTGAACGCCAGTTGACAGATTTAAAGATTATGAGAATGAGGCTGCAGGAAATTAATGAAAAACAGACCCAGATAAATAATATAGAAAAATCTAATGTTCTCTTAGAAAAAGATATTGAAATGCTCAAGCAGCATACAGAATTGCTTTCAAACTCCCTCATGACTCTTGCAAAGTTCGTCAATCTCCTGGAAATAAAACAAAGAGAACTAGACGATGCATTAAGACAAGAAAGACTCGCAGATATCAAGGTTGCAGAATTAAAAAAAGAAATAGAAGTATTTTCAAGACAGATTGCAGAATTAAAAAAAGAAATAGAAAAGACCGAAAATATTAAGCTCCAATTAAATTATATCTCAGAACTTGAAAATTGGCTTTCAAAACAATTTACCACCTTGATTTCTTTCATTGAAAAGCAGGTTATGATAAGGCTTAAGACAGAATTCTCTAAACTATTCGCAGAATGGTTTTACACACTTGTTTCAGATACTTTCAGCGTAAAGTTGAGCGATGATTTTACTCCTGTTGTTGAACAGCAGGATTACGAAATTGATTATGCTTACCTTTCAGGGGGGGAAAGAACAGCAATTGCTCTTTCCTACAGGCTTGCACTAAATCAGGTAATTAATTCTTTGATGAGCAAGATAAAAACCAGAGATTTAGTTATTCTGGACGAACCAACAGATGGGTTTAGTGAACAGCAGTTGGATAAGATGAGGGATGTTCTTCAGCAGCTGAACATAAAGCAACTAATCATTGTAAGCCACGAGCAGAAGATAGAGGGCTTTGTTGAAAATGTTATCAGGTTTAAGAAAGAAAACGGGATAACTAAGGTGGGATAAAATTATGGAAACATGGTTAAAATGGGTTTTAGGAATCTTCTTCGGGGGGAGTTTAGTTATAGCAATAGCTTGGGGAGTGCTTATGTTCTCAGGAGACCTCAAACAGGCTGAAGTAGTTAGAAATATTCCAAATCAAATCGATGATGCTAAACAAAATGTCACAGATGAACTTATCAATTCTGGAACAAATGTTATTACTGAAACTGGAAAAGCGATTATACCCGCTTTTAATGAAGCAGGAGAAAGTATGGCTAAAGATATCAAAGATCCAGTAGTTAAAGAAACAGTATCCAGTGGAATGACCTTCGCTGGTTTTCTTCTTTGGATGGCTGTGGTATTGTTAATTGTAGGGGCAATATTAACTGCACTGAAAATAAAAGTTAAAGGAATTAATTAAAATATAATTGTTCAACCTTTATATCCAAATTCAAAATCTCTTTGGATTGTCTTCCTCTTAATTTGCCCACATTTTTTGCATTTTCTTTCTACATCAATAACATTAGAACTCATAATAGAATGTCTTAACCATCGTCCCCATTTATGTAACCCTACCTTACATAAAAATTTTTTATTAGCCCCTTTAGTAATTGTTTGAGCCATTAAAAAATTAAGTTTGCCAAATATTAAAATCTACCGATTAAGACCAATTAAGTTAACAATGTAAACCCATAATAAAATTTATAAACCCATCTTCCCCTTGAAATATAAGAAATTATTCTATGAATATTAACATGGATGCCGAATTAAAGAATTCATTCTTGAAAACAGGAACAACTATAGTTGGAATTGTCTGCAAAGATGGAATTGTAATGGCTTCTGACAGACAAAGCACAGCTGGAACAATTGTTATGAATAAGAATTCTGAAAAGACTAAAGAAATTAATGATTACTTGCTTATTTCTGGAACAGGAATGGTTTCTGATATTCACAGAATAGGAAAAGTTCTTCCAGCAGAATTAAAATTAAAAGAATTAAAATCAAGAACAAGACCATCTGTAAAACAAGCAGCTAACTTAATGGCTAATATTCTTTATTCTGGAATAAGACAGCCTTCAATGATACCTATGCAGGCTGGATTTTTACTTGGCGGTTTTAATGAAGATGGAACTTGCGAATTATACTCAATTGAACCAGCAGGAAGCACAATAAAGGTTGAAGATTATGATGCTAACTTTGGTTCAGGAATGCCTTATGTTCTTGGTTTATTGGAAAGACAATACAAAAAAGGATTATCTGTAGAAGAAGGAATTAAATTAGCAGTTGAATGTGTAAAGTCTTCAACTCAAAGAGATATAGGAAGCGGTTTCGGAATTGATGTTTTTTCAATAACTAAAGACGGAATAAAAAAAGTGGTGTCACAAGAAATTCAACCTTCATTTAAGGAAGATTAATTTTACTCAATAAAATGAATTATTTATTTTTATCAAGGAACTTTTAATGGATATCTTAAAAAATATAACCGAGCAATTGCATGGTTCTGTAAGAGAAGCCAGTTTTGAAGGTGCAAACATAGTTCTCTACACAGATAATGCAAAATTCTTCAAGGAAGGAGAATCAAAGATAAAGGAAATTGTAGATCAGGTAAAAAAGAGAATTGAACTTCGTGCTGATGAAAAAATTCTTTTAAGCCAAGAAGCAACAGAAGCAGAAATAAGAAAAATTGTTCCTGTAGAAGCAGAAATAACCGAAATAATATTTGACTCTCAAAGAAGCATTGTTGTAATTGAAGCAAAAAAGCCAGGATTAGTAATAGGGAAAATGGGAAGCATCCTAAATGAAATTAAGAACCTGACTTTCTGGGTTCCTCAAGTTCAGCGTTCTCCAGCAATTAAAAGTAAAATCACCGAAAATATTAGGGAAGTTCTTTATGCGAATAATAATTACAGAAGAAAATTCCTTAATTCTATTGGAGAAAAAGTCTACAAGGGATGGAATCCAGAAAAAGTTGATGAATGGGTTAGATTAACATTTTTGGGGGGAGGAAGACAAGTTGGAAGAAGTTGTATTCTTTTGCAGACTCCTAACTCAAAAATCCTTCTTGATTGCGGAATAGATGTAGCTTCGCAAGGTTCAGATAAATTTCCTTATTTAGATGTTCCAGAATTTAACTTAAACCAATTGGATGCAATCATAATCAGTCACGCTCACTTAGATCACGTAGGTTTGCTTCCATACTTATACAAAATGGGCTACAAGGGACCAGTTTATATGACTCCTCCTACCAGAGATATTGCAGCTTTGCTTTCTCTTGATTTTATTGGAGTTGCATATAAGCAAGCTTCAAAGCCATTATTCGATTCAACAGATATCAAGGAAATGGTAAAACACAGCATCTGCTTGAATTACAATGAAGTTACTGATATTACACCAGATGTAAGATTAACTTTCTACAATTCAGGACATGTATTAGGCGGAGCATTATGCCATCTTAATATTGGAAATGGTTTGCACAATCTTCTTTACACTGGAGATTTCAAATATGCTCGTTCAAGACTTCTTGATCCAGCAGTTGCATCTTTCCCAAGAGTAGAATCAGTAATAACAGAATCAACTTATGGTTCAAAAATGGATATTTTCCCGCCAAGATCAGAAACAGAAGATAAACTTTTAGATTTAGTAAATAAAACAATTGAAAGGCAAGGAAAAGTTTTGATTCCAGAATTAGGATTAGGAAGAGCGCAGGAAACAATGCTAGTTTTGGAAGATGCAATGGCTACAGGAAAAATAAAGAAAGTTCCAATTTACATTGATGGAATGATTTGGGATATTAATGCAATTCACACAGCTTATCCAGATTTCTTAGGAGCAAAAGTTAAGTCTGATGTTTTCCAAGACAATAATCCCTTTGTGTCTGAATTATTTATTCGTGTAGGTTCTCCTCAAGAAAGAAAACTTGTTATTGAAGGCGGTCCATGCATTGTCCTTGCAACATCTGGTATGTTAATGGGGGGAGCTTCAGTAGAATATTTCAGGGAATTTGCAGGCAATCCAAATAATTCAATAATCTTTGTATGTTACCAAGGAGTTGGATCTCTTGGAAGACAAGTTCAGGAAGGAATTAAAGAAACAAGAATGATGGTAGAAGGAAAAGAAGAAGTAAGCAAAGTAGAAATGGAAGTTAATACTATAACGGGTTTCAGTGCTCACGCAGGTAGAAATGAATTGCTTTCCTTTTTCAATAACATGAGGCCAAAATCAAAAAGAGTCATAATCAATCACGGAGAAGTTTCAAAATCTTTAGACCTTGCTTCTGCTCTTTACAAATTGAATCATGTTGAAACAAATGTTCCGAGAACTTTAGAGACTCTTCGTTTGAGATAATTTAAAAACTTCTTCTTATTTTATATTTTAGAAAAAAGGAACATGAAACATAACATAAAAATTACATTAATTCTATTATCTATGTTTGTTATAACTCAATTTATTGGGTTATATGTGCTTACTGCCAACCCATTTACAACTCAGGTAGAAGTTGACGGAGTAATGCAGGAAGTTTCTAATCCTGCTTTATCCTGGATTCAGCCTCCTGAAATTGAACAAGAATCTGATTTCGGGACTTATCTTGGTTCGATAATTTTTGCATTTGTATTTGCAATTTTAATTCTCTTTTTATTGACTAAATTCAAAATTGATTTTATACTAAAAGCTTGGTTCTTTGTTGTTGTTTCACTAGCATTATTCATTTCATTAACAGCTATATTTCCTAAATATCTCTACTTTGCAATTCCTGCTTTAATTATCGCTCTTGCTTTAGCTTTCATCAAATTATTCAAAAGAAATTTTTTAATTCATAATCTAACAGAACTTTTAATCTACCCAGGAATTGCAACTGTCTTTGTTCCAATACTAAATCTTTGGTCTGTTGTTATATTGTTAATTATAATCTCAATCTATGACTTATGGGCAGTTTGGCATTCTGGAATAATGCAAAAGATGGCTAAATACCAGATAAACAAGCTAAAAGTTTTCTCTGGCTTCTTTGTTCCATATGTTTCAAAAGAATTAAGAATGAGATTAAAGAAGCTTAAAAAATCCAAATTAAAAAACAAAAAAGTAAAAGTCAATCTTGCAATATTAGGCGGAGGAGATGTTATCTTCCCAATAATAACCTCTGGAGTTGTTCTATTGACAGATAAAATAAGCCTTCCTTTCGGTTTATTGCCTTCTTTTGTATTTAACGGAGGAATAATTCCCGCATTATTTGTAATCATCGGGGCAACTCTCGGGCTAGGATTATTATTCATGTTCTCAGAGAAAAAGAAGTTTTACCCTGCAATGCCTTTCATATCTGCAGGAATATTCTTGGGGTTAATTTTAAGTTCTCTTATATTTTAGTCCAGCCCAAAGCAACGGGGTTTGGATAAATTGGGTCAATTCCAAGAGGATTGTCTCTCATTGAGTGCCAATATAATTCCCCCGCCATTTTAGATATCTGTGCAGAGGTGTCTCCGTTAAAAGGTCCGATGTTTCTTAATATTCTTGCCATTCTCATTCCATTCACATTCTTTGCTTCATTTAACATTTCTTTTAATTTATCTTTTTCAAAATCATTCACTTCTAAATTTTCAACCATTTTAACATAATCTTTATATCTTTCATAGCAATCTCCATATATCGATCCATCATGAAAATCCTCTGTAATTTTATTAATTTTCATCCCATTATTATAATAACTATCTAACTTATCTCTTATAATAAAATATACCTGATTAAATCTTTTCTGAAAGAAATTTTTATTATTCTGATTAATCGAAGGATTTCTTTTTTCCATTTCCATTAATTTTTTTTGGATTATATCCATAGATTCCATTACAAAGATCAATTTATAAATTTGTCTAATTTGTCCTAATTTATCAGTAACAACAATACATAAGATTTATAAATCGTTCTCATCTAGCCCACAGATGATACTATCACAAGAATTAGTAGGAAGAATCAAAGATCATTTTGATCTTAACCTTTATGAGACAAAAGTCTGGCTGGCTTTGCTTAGCAAGGGAATTGCTTCTGTGGGTGAAGTTGCTGTAATCTCTAGGGTTCCTAGAAGCAGAACCTATGATGTTCTTGAGGGTTTAGAAAAAAAAGGATTCGCAATAATTAGAATGGGGAAGCCTGTTAAATATCTTGGAGTAAAGCCTCAGATAATTCTTGAAAGAATAAAAGGGGATGTAAGAAGACAAGCAGAAGAAAAAGTTAGTGACTTATCAAAGCTGAAAGAAACAGACGAATTCCTGCAGCTTGATGAATTATACAAGCAAGGAATAAATCCAGTTAAAAAAGAAGAAATCTCTGCATCACTAAGGGGAAAATCTAATATTTCTAACTTCCTTAAAGAAATAATCAAAGCAGCAGAAAAAGAAGTTTTAATCTGCACAAATGTTGAAGAAATAAGGTCAAAAACAAAGCTTTTTGCACAGACTTTTGAAATATTAAACAAGAACAATATCAAGGTAAAAATTGCCCTTTCAGGAGACTCTAATCTAATAAAAGAAATAGAGGAAAAATTAGCAATAAAAGTAAAGAGAATTGATATTGATGCTAAATTCTTTATAATCGACAAAAAAGAAATTCTATTCTATCTTTCAAAATCAAGAAATGAAAACGAGGATATTGCAGTTTGGCTTAATTCTGACTTTTTTGTAACAGCTTTTGCAGGATTATTTGATAAAGCAATTGGAGGCAAATAAGATGGCTGTTCTTGAAGATACTTCTTTATGTGCAATTGTCAGGGATGAAATTATGAATCCTGCAGGTGGAATTGAAAGATTCGTTGAGGCTCATGTTCCTTATGTCGAACAGGCAATAATTGCAGATACTGGCTCTGTTGACGGAACAAGAGAAAAACTTGAAGAACTGCAAGGAAAATATTCTAATCTTAAAGTAGTTGATATTCCTTTTGAAGGCTATGTAACCACAAGAGTGAATGCCTTAAAATATGTAAAAACAAAGAACGCATTAGTTTTAGATGCTGATGAATTGTTAACTCACGAAAAACCAAAAAATGATTGGGCAATGTTAAAAGATTTTATAGCAACCAACAAATCTAACCTATACAATTTCCCAATAGAATCAATTTCGCCTAATGGAGAGACTCAAATTTTTTATGGCGGAAAGGTTGGAACTACTCGTTTATTCAATCTCTTTCATCTTTTTGATCTAATTAAAAACAATCCTTTTCCTGGAGAATTTGGAGAAGAAGTTATATCTTCTGAACCTAAGATTTGGGTTGAATGTGCAAGAATAAAGCATTTCATTCCTTCACCAGAAGGAATTGATGACAAATTTGAAAATTGGTATTCTTCTAATCATCAAGGGAGATTCATTTCAGAAACAGAAAGAGTAGACTTTTGGAAAGGTAATGCTCCTTCAAAAGCAAAAGGATTCAAAAATTGGAAGAAATATAATTTTTTAAGAGACAATTATATCTAAACTTTTAACACTCATTTCATTCATTTTTCCTTTATTCTTAATTTTCCAATAGCCCACAAATTCGCTGATCTTCTTAGTAATCTTTTCTCTAGCATAAACTTTGCCTTTTTTAATAAATGTGTCCCTATGCATTTTTTTAAACGCTGAAACATTTTTTTCATCTCTTTCATTTGGTCCGTTTAAGATTATTTCTTTTCTGCTTTTAACAACAAAGAAATATTTTGCTTCTTTTTCTCCATTATACTCAAACCCTTTATTCTTTATCTCATATCTCTTGTTTATTTCTTCCCCTAATTGCCTGTAGAATTTTACTAATTTGCTTCCGGCAATATCCCCTTCTTGTTTGTCTGTCTTTGCTTCCAGCAAAATAAATTCAGAATTATTCTTCTTGGCGCTGTCTCTTATTTTTTCTAAATTTATCTTTTTGGGTTCAAAAAATTGTTCTGAAGGATTTTTTAGGAATCTTCTGCATGCATCTTGAAATGTTTCAAATGTTTCTTTTGAAAGCGCTGCAATCGCATTTCTTTCCTTATACGTCGGGTCAATTAATATTATCGGAGATTCTCTTTTTGCGCTGTTCAGATTCATCTCAATTTCATTTTTATTTTTGTACAATTTTTCAATATCAATTATTTCTTTCCCCTTCACTCTAGTCATTGCTTTTACAAAATTCAAAAATCCCCCGTAATAATAAACTAATAATTCCAAAGCATAGCCAGAAAACCCTTGTATATAACTTTCAGCGCCATAGCATTTATTCGCATGGCAAAATGCCTTTGCTAATCGAATTTCCTCAAGTATTTTTTCATCTTTGACTTTTTTATTCATATAACTTACATGGAAATAAGACAAATCAGTTATATTCCCTGCTTCTTTAGGATTTTTTACTTTCATTACAGGAACAATTTCAATAAAAAAAGAAGGGTCTGCATTTATCTGAAAATAATCTCGTGAGCCATGAACTTTTGAAATTTTTCCAAGCCCCTTAATTGCCTTTTCAGTCAGTTTTGAAATGTCTTTTCCCTTATGTCCTTCTTTAAACCTGACAAAAACATCAATGTCATACTGCCCTTTTTTTATCATTGTTCTTTTTGCAAAACTTCCGCCGACAAAGATCTCAGCTTTATCTTTTAATCTTTCTTTGGCTTTTGAAATAAAATTCTTTAGAAATTTATCAATATGGGCTAATTCTTCTTTTGAAGGATTTACCTTTATCAAAACTTCCTTCATTAAAATTTTTAATTTAGATGAGCTTGAAATCTTTGATTTTTCCTTATTTTTTTTCATTTGGGTCTCTTATTTCTTTCAAATCTTTTATGTTCTGGTTTAATGTTGAAGCCAAGTCAATAATATATTTTCCCTCTTCAACCTTATAGATTAATGGTCTTTTCTTATTAAAAAGATTTACTAAATCAATTTCAAACTTTCCTGCCCCTGTAACTCTGACAGATTCTATATCTAATATAACTGGAGTATCTTCTTCCATTATTCCAGCCATTTCTCTTATTTCTTTTTCTACTCTTTTCTTGTCTGCAATTGGAAGTTCAACAGGATTTTCCATCATACGTGCAAGCTGTTCATCTTTAATATAGAAAAAGAAATGGCTTCCGCATTCTCTACAGCCCTCTAACAATTCCTTGCTTCCTGCAGGATACATTTTTCCACAATGAACGCATTGATGTCCCATTTTGTTTATCCTATGATATCGAAAATTTCCCTCAGTTTATATATTTTATACCAGTCTAAAATAGAAATTGCTAGTATAACAAATGAAAAACGTTTAATCTTAATAAATTTTATCTATTCAATAACAATTCAATCTTTCTCGGGTTCCTTTTTATTTCCTTTACAATACTCGCAGGTCCGATTATTGTTATTGCGCTGAAGTCCCCCCCAGCTAGAATATTTGCGATTCCTTTTGTCATCCTGCCTAAAATGCTTTCCTGCTCTCCTCCAGAGATTACCGCCAATTCAATTCCCTTAAAGTCCTTAATATGTCCAATCATAGCCATAGTATCTCCTATAAGCCTTGTTTCCTCGCTTGAACTTAATCTTCCCTGCAAGATCAAAAGATTGTTATCCAATATTATTCCAAGAATTCTTTTCAATCTTGCGTCGCTGCCTAATTCTTTTATTTCTGAATAAGGCAGGAACTGAATCGAAAATCCTTTTATTTTCCCCAGGCTTTTTCCCCTTTTTTTATCCATATTAATATAAATTTTTTCTGCTTTTTAATTCTTTCATTCCTCAAGAATGAAAGCTAAGTTGGCTAAACTTTTTTTGACAGTCTAAAAATTGATTCATAAAACTCTTCAAGGTTCTCTCCGAATTTCGCGCTTATTCCTATCACATCGTATTCGGGAAATGCTGCCTCTATCTTTTTTATGTCTGCTTTTTTCAGGTCAATTTTATTTGCAACAATTAAGACTGGTATTTTTCTAGCAACTAAATTTCCGATTATTGTTATGTTCACTTGGTTGTATGGATTTTCAACAGCATCAAGAACAACAACAACCATATCCATATCATCGAGCCACTTGATACTTTCAATAACCCCCTGTGTTGCTTCCTTTGCTCTGTCTTTTGCGTCTTTCTTAGACATTTTATATTTTAGAAAATCCTCATAGTCTATCTTTGTAGCAATTCCAGGAGTATCCACCATCTTGAAAACCATTTTCTTCCCTTTGTAGCTTATTTCAACTTTCTCTTTAAACTGCACTTTTCTGGTTTCATGCGGAACTTTGCTTACGCTTCCTATTTCTTCTCCAGTGAAATCTTTGCAAATTCTGTTCGCTAAACTAGTCTTGCCTGCATTAGGAGGTCCATAGAATCCAAGCTTCACCTCCTTGTTATTTTTGAACAAATTCGCAAGAATCCTTTTGAAGAAATTCTTGAAAATTTTTATTTCCATATTATAAATTTGTCTCACTGGTTTATAAATATTTCAGTAATAAAATGAATAAATTCCCTCGGGAAATTATCTTTTTATAGCAGGTTTTTTCTGAAATAAACTTAAAATTTTATCCAATGGGATTATTTCCGGCATTCCTATCTTTTTCCCGGCATATCTTTTGATAGCATATGACACTTGTTCGGAATTCCAGCCGGCTTTCTTTAGCTTTGAAGCAATTTCTCCTTCACTTGTTCCCTTTTTCTTTTCAATTCCAATAAAGTTCACTATATTGTACAAATTATTTCTGTCTTTGAATAAGTAATTCTCATATTTTCTCTTGTACCACATCTGCAGAATTACCCAAACGATTAATGCAATAAGAATTATTATGATTGCAATGATTGTAAACAGAACCCATTTCTTTAATGCTCCTCCCTGCTCATACGGACTCCAATCTGCAACACTCAATAAACTCAATGAGGGAGAAACAAATAATGGGAGGTTTACAAAATCAACATTTTCTGTGGTAGAAAAAAGAATTGTCTTTTCTGCGCTATCCATTTCTAAATAATAATACCCGTCTTTTTCTTCTTGACCATAATCTTCTTTAAACTTCATGTTCTCCATTTTTCTAACTATAATATAAGCATCATTTTCCCCTGTTTTTGTCACTCCGACTTCAAAAGTTCTTAGAGGAAGTTCGTATTTATCATAAACTAAGAAAAATTCATTAAACACAAGCATTATGTTTGCATTCTCTTCTTCCCATGTTAAGATTGCATTCTTATATCCGTCTTCATTGCTGACATAATCTCCACCACCTATTTCTTTTAAGACATTCAAATCCATATTATCTGCTTCAGGGTAGAAGATAATCCCTCCTTGAGATGCTGTCTGGACTATTGCTGCTGGAACATTTATCTCAAGCAATTGTCCAAGTATCTCTTCATAATCTTCTTCCAACCCGCTGACCCCTGCAGCTATAACTGAGTTCTCTAATACAGTAATATTTCCTTCAATTTCACTTATATTCAAGAAGCTATTCAAGCTTGCTTGTTCAAATGGGGAGAATGCACTAATCTGCATCTTTATATTTGCAAGATTAAAGCTTACTTCTTCCATAAGTGTAGGAACTATTTCCGAAGCTGGACCAACAGTTACATTAAATTGTTTAGAAGAGCTTTTTCCTTTTGAATTTGTAGCCTTAAGAGTTAACACATATTTTCCCAGCTCTGCATAAGTGTGCATGTCTGAACTAACTGTTGTGGTTTCAACAGTTCCATCGCCAAAGTTCCACTCATACTTTGTTATATTGCTGTCTGAAACTGCTTCTGCTTTGAATTTGGTGGGGTATTTTATTGCTGTGCTTAAGGGGCTGACTGACGTAATCACAGGAACTTTTTCAATCATAATTTGTTCGGAAAATAAAGCATTTCCATTGAATGTAGGGGCAAAGGTATAGTTCCCGTATAATGCTGGAACAACAAACCCAGCCTCGTCAATGAATAACTTTTGGAATTTAGCAGTTATCCGTGCAGATGTTTCTGCAATGTCATAAATCTGGTCTGTGCTCGTTGAAATTCCTGCTGTGTATTCTAAATAAGGAACCTCAATTTTTACTGTTTGGTTGACCCCTGAGAAAATTTTAACTGGAATTATGCATCCATTTGTACAATTTTTTTTGTAAACATTGTTCAAATAATCTTCAACATACACTTCAAGGTTTGTTATCGGGATTTTAGCTTTTTTTGCTTTGGCGTCTATTAATTCAGCATCACCCATTGTGAAATTTATGTTTGAAGCGAATTTTTTCAGCTGCCCAAAAATTTCAAAATCATATTTGTATACTCCTGTGTCTTTGCTTGTATATCCACAAGGGTTTGTCTGTTCATAATTTATTTTATACTTCTTGTTATCCTTTGAAGCTGTTGTGCCTACACATACAGAATAAACTCCGTCATAGTTGATTGGGAAATTTGAAGGGGTACATTCTATTTTAGCCCCTTCAACAACAGCAGTGCAAGATGCACTCTCTGTACCATCCACTCTTTTGATTGTCATTCTTAATGAAACATCTTCTCCAGAATCAACTTTTGTAACATAAGCTCCAATTTGGATTGCAGGAGCTCTTGAGAGTGTTATTCTCTCACAATAAACATTTTCATAAGTTATATCTGCTTGTCCTGTAGAAATTCCACTGTAACACCCGTAATTCTTAGAGCCTATACCTTCACCTAAAGAATAAGCATTCCATTCATATCTTCCGTCGCCTAAAACATCAACTG
>Ga0265297_10002695_pt1 | contig 34923 bp, 35 predicted proteins | sample Munlanlwell13791_FD_192502 | JGI IMG/M metagenome (GOLD analysis project Ga0265297, IMG submission 192502) | Leachate microbial communities from a municipal landfill in Southern Ontario, Canada - Leachate well 137-91 | ecosystem: Engineered > Solid waste > Landfill > Unclassified | place... | reverse complement strand
AAAACCGCTTTAATTTCCTTATTAGCTCATGAATTCGGTCACGCTCTGGGTTTGGACCACAGCGACAATTCTGAGGCGTTGATGTATAAATTGAATTATTCCCAATCATCCAAGTTAAGCCCCGATGATTTGCAGGCCTTGAAGTGGCTTGATATCTTTAAGCGCTAAGGCGTTTATCACTTGCTTCAAGTTAGTGCTATAATATCAAATATGACTAATAAACAGGGTTATAAGATTGCTTATTTTAGTATGGAGGTTGCCTTGGAAGCCGAGCTCAATACTTATGCCGGCGGTTTAGGGATTCTGGCCGGAGATTTATTGAATTCGGCTCATGATTTAGGTTTGCCAATGGTTGGGATCAGCCTGCTTAATAATAAAGGTTATTTTGATCAATCTTTGAGCAATGGCGAACAAGTAGAATCTCCAGAGAAAAATTTTGATTTCTCCCGTTTCGAAAAGATTCCGCAAATAGTGAAAGTTAATATCGGTCAGGATGAGGTAGCGGTCACCGCTTGGCAATACTTGATTGGCAACGAAGCCCCAGTTTATCTCCTGGATACTAATTTGCCGGAAAACAAGCCGGAGTATCAGGCCCTTACCAGTCAGCTTTACGGCGGCGATAAGGAATATCGTTTAAAACAGGAAATCATCTTGGGCCGCGGCGGAGTTAAGATATTAGCCGAGCTAGGCTATGACATCGATAAATATCATATTAACGAGGGCCACGGGATTTTAGCGGCCATCGAACTGTTTTTACGATCAAAACAGGGTACGCCGGAAGAACGAATCCAGAATATCCGCCGTCAACTAGTCTTTACTATCCATACTTCTATCCGGAGCGCGCAGGACATCTTTCCTCTGGAGGTTATTAAGCAGAATCTTCCTGATTTTCCGATTGATCTGCCCGGGCTGGCGGATAGTGGCCGCATCAACATGACTGAAGTCGGAGTTTATTTCAGTGGCTACGTCAACGGCGTTTCTTTGTCCCATAAGAATATTTTAGAAAAGATATTCCCTAAAGAAGATATCAAAGCGGTTACCAATGGCGTCCGTGCCCTGACCTGGACGTCAGCCGAATTCCAAACATTGTATGATAAATATGTCTCGGGCTGGCGTTTATCCAGTTCTTTCTTGGTTGAGGCTAATCGCATTCCCTTGAACGAAATTTGGGAAGCCCATACCAAGGCTAAGGCTAAACTGCTTGATTACGTAGCGGAAAAACAAAATATTTTTCTGAAACCCAAGGTTTTGACAATCGTTTTTGCCCGTCGTTTTACCGCCTATAAGCGTAATCTACTTTTATTATCAGATATGGAGCGTTTGGTTTCAATCCATCAGAATGTCGGCCATTTGCAGATAATCTATGCCGGCAAAGCTCACCCCAATGATATCGAAGGTAAACAGATGATTAAGGATCTGTGCCAGATCAAGGATAAGTATTCTGATCGGATCGAGGTCGTCTTTTTAGAAGATTATGAAATCGGCTTAGCCAAACTGCTCGTAGCTGGAGCTGATCTTTGGCTAAACAATCCCCTGCCTCCGAACGAAGCCTCTGGCACTAGCGGCATGAAAGCCGCTCATAATGGCGTGCCCCAGCTAAGCACCCTGGATGGTTGGTGGGCTGAAGGTTATATTAAAGATAAGACCGGTTGGTTAATCGAAGGTGAGTCTGCCGATCTCTATAATACCCTAGAGCAAGAGATCGTGCCGATGTATTATGATAATCCCGAGGCCTGGCAAAGGGTAATGCGTTCAACTATCAGCCTGACGGCTTCGGTTTTTAATTCCGAACGCGCTTTGAGAAAATACAACGGGCAAGCTTATCAACGTCACTAATGATTAGAAGCTTATAAAGACCCGGGCAGCTATTTGGATGTCCGGGTTTTATTTATGGCCGGTTGATCGTTTAAGGCGGCTATAAAGAATTTTTTAAATATTTAAAGACATTATCAGCGTTCAACTTTTCTAGTTTTTTCGCCGACCGTAGGGAGAAACGGCCGATTTTTGTCCGAGTCAGACTGTATAGATAAGCACCGCAACCTAAGGTTTGGCCAAGATCATGAGCTAGAGAGCGAATATAAGTTCCAGAAGAACAGGAAATTTTGACGACCAAATGAGGCCAGCGATAACGAATCAGTTTTAGGCGATAAATCTCGATGCTTTGAGCGGGAATGGATATAGTCAGGCCTTTACGAGCTAATTGGTAAAGTTTCTGTCCCCCGATTTTTTTGGCACTAAAGAGTGGCGGAGTCTGTTCGATCTTACCCTGCCAAGCTAGAAGAGCTTTTTTAACATCTGATCTTTTAGGGCGGCTAAGGCAAACGGTTTCTTGGATCGGGCCTTCTCGGTCATAAGTATGACTAATCGCCCCAAGGTATATATCGGCCCGGTATTCTTTGTCGGCCTTGAGATATCGGCCTAGTTGCTTGGTAAATTCTCGTCCGATGGCTACAATTAAAAGGCCGCTCGCTAGCGGGTCAAGGGTACCGGCGTGGCCGATTCGCTTTTGTCCGCTTAAGCGCCGAAGGCGATTAATAATAGCGTGTGAACTCGGTCCCACGGGCTTATTTATTAAGATGAAACCAGCCGTTCTAGTCATAAAGCAAGTTTAGGAGAAATTTCCCAATTTGGCCAGTTATTGCTATAATCTTATTAAGATTTATTAATCCTTAATTTTATGGCTACCAAGAAGACTAAAAATGGCGCCAGAGCCTCAGCTAAGACTTCTCAAAAAACTTTCAAGTTCAAGGTTAATGGCCACGAAGTCTTAAGCAAGGTAAAAGAGCTGATTAAGGAAGGCAATATCCGCCGGATCGTCATTAAGAATGAGAAAGAAGAAACCTTAATGGAGATTCCTCTGACCGCGGCGGTTATCGGGACGGTTTTTGCCCCGGTTCTAGCGGCTGTCGGCGCTTTAGCCGCACTTATGAATAAGTGCACGATCGAAGTCGAGAGGAAATAATGATTTATAGAAATAAATATTTGATCGGTATTTTAAAAATCCGCTCCCTGGAGAGCGGATTTTTTTATTCTCTAATCAACTTGAGAATTTCATCGGTCTTTTGCTTCATCAGTTCCTGGCTGGTGGCTTCCAGATTTAAGCGCAATTTATTTTCCGTATTGGAGCCGCGGACATTGAACCAGAAATCGGGGAAAGAAACCGAAAGTCCATCCAGTTTATTGATCTGGCCGTCTTTGTACTTCTCTCCCAGTTTCTTAATAACAACTTCCTTGTCTTTGACCTCGCTGTTGATTTCTCCTGAGAGGAAGTATTTGTGAAAAGGCTTTAGATAATCGTGAACAGTTTGGCCGCTTTGCGAAAATTCGGCTAGCATCTTCAGGATCATGATCGAGGGCATTTCAAAACAGCCGATTTCAAGATTAAGATAGAAGTGACCAGAGGATTCGCCGGCAAAATAGATATCTTCCTTTAGCATCTGTTCTTTTATTAAAGCATGACCGACCCGCGTTTTTACTGCTTGCCCCCCGTTTTCTTTTATTAGATCTTCGGTAATCTTGCCAGGGCGGATGTCGTAACCGATTTTGGCGCTCGGTTTATCTTTTAAGAAAATCTTGGCTAAGAGGCCGCGGATGATCGCCTGATTGATCGTCTCGCCTTGGTTATCAAGGAGAAAGACGCGATCGCCGTCACCATCAATAGCGATGCCCAGATCCGCCTTGGTCTTGATTATCTCGGCTTGGAGCTGGCGGTTATTTTCTTCTTTCAAGGGGTCGGCTTCATGAGCCGGGAAAGAGCCGTCGAGCTCGAAATTGAGCGGTAATAATTCGGCTGGAATCAGATTGAATAGCCTCTCGGCGTATAACGATCCCATGCCGTTGGCCGTGTCGACCACGACTCTCAAAGGCTTGATATTGGCAACATTAGCTTGCTTCAGGGCGTATTTGATCTCTTCTTCTAAGACGTTCTCTTGTCGGCTGAGCTGGCCGGCTTCGCTTGGAGAAGAAAATTTATTGGCTGTTACTAATTTCAGCAGGTCCTGTAAGCCAGTGTCGCCGCTAATCGGTCTGGCTTTGGCGCGGACGACCTTGAAGCCGTTCCATTCCTTGGGGTTGTGTGAAGCGGAAATCATCAAGCCGCCATCGTAACCATAATTAGCGACCGCGAAATAAAAAGTCGGAGTAGAAACCAGGTCAATATCAATAACATCCGCTCCAGCCTTGAGAAGGCCCTCGATCAAACTACTTTTTAGATTTCCCGAAGATAGGCGCATGTCACAGCCGACAACGATTCGTAATTTTTTGGATCCACGGCCGTCCGGATCCTGGCGCCGAAATTCGACATAGGCTTGGCCGAGGCGATAGGCTAGATCATCATCAAAATCACGTCCGTAGATGCCCCGGATGTCGTAAGCTTTGAATATTTCCGGTTTGAACATATTAATAAGTGCCTTTTTTTATCAGATAGAACATCCCTAAGCCCCAAATCGTAGCTAGGAGGCCGAGTAGGCAGCCTAGAATCGGGATTGAGAATAGGATCCAGGTCGCCAGGACGCCGAGAATCAAGGTCAGGATCGGTTTATTTTGGTATTTAGGAAATAGCTTTCGTTTTAACCAGGCCCCAAAAATGATAGCAGTCATGATCTTAGCAAGATAAATGGCCACTAGCCACAGGATGAAACTTATCAGAGCCAAGGGCAGGCCGATAAAAGTGATGGCCAAGACGAAAGCAGCGATCGGAGTTAAGAATAAGATGAGCGCTCCGGGCGCAAGCGTGGCCTTCATTTTAGATTTAAGATTGTCGTCCAGGGTGTCAGTTTTCTTTTTAAGGACAGCAATCAAAACCAAACCGACGATCAGAGCGGCAAAGATCGCGTAAAGCCGCCGCCATAACCAAGGAACAAAATGATCGGTGGCCGCCGGTTTCGGTTGATTTTTAATCACTTGGCCGTTGATAGCTGACCGGTTCATGATATTGGCATCATTCCGAGAAGTATAATTAAAATCGCCGTTGATAATAGCGTCAGAATATATATTTGCATTACTGCCTGATTTAGATTCGCCGCCCCGGAGGTAAACGTCTTTGCCGACCTTGCCGCTTAGATCGAAGATGCTAGCAACAGCGTAAATATTCGAACTGACGCCGCCTTTGATGTCGGCATCGGTCGAGACCAAGGCCAAATCACCACCGGCGCTGGCATTTTCATTATAATTGAATTTGGTTCCGGCCAAGGTTATATTCTTTTCGGTCTGGCCGTTAAGATTGATATCTTCGCCGATAATACGGATGTTGCCCTTGACTTGGCCATTAATATCGATTGCCTGAGCCAGAGCGATCACGTCGCCGTCGATTTGGCCATTGACAGTCAACTTTTGGCTGAAAGAGATCAAATCGCCCTTGATTTCACCATCGACGATAATGCTTTGTCCGGCCAAATAAGAATTACCTTCGCGGACTTCTCCCTTAGGGATATAGATGTTTTGCATCTGAGTCTCAGCCTTGGCCGCTAAAGGACAGAGGATGATCAGGGCGGCTAAGAGCCCGAATAATCCTAAATTTTTCTTAAACATAAAGTCTTGTTAAAATGTTAATTTTATTGTATTATACCGTTATTATAACGCTAAAATATGGTAAAAGTAAACCCGGAAAAGTTGGCGATCAATGAGATTCTTGGTCAGAAAATCAACTCGATCAAAGGCTTGGAAGAGCAAAAACGACGCCTATCAAAAAAATATAAGATTTCTACCCTGCTTAATTCCACGATTTTAGCCGAATATCGCGCCCTTTTAGTTTTGGGCCGGAAGCAGGACGATAGACTAAAACGTTTGTTACGCAAACGGGCAGTCCGGACTTTATCCGGTATCGCCCCGGTAGCGGTCTTGACCAAGCCTTATCCTTGCCCCGGACATTGCGCCTATTGTCCGAACGAGAAATCTGTCCCCGTCAGCTATCTTGCCAATGAACCGGCAGTCATGCGAGCGATTCGTTGCCAGTATGATCCTTATAAACAAGTCACTCTGCGCTTGAAAGCTTTAGAAGATAATGGACATGAGCCGAATAAGATCGAAATAATCGTTATCGGCGGGACCTGGAGTTACCTTCCGAAAAAATATAAGTATTGGTATATCTTGAATTGTTTCCAGGCTGTTAATGATTATAATAAGAATCGGACTCGTTCGGAAATAAAGAAATTGTCAGCCCCAATTAAACCAAGCTTGTCTTTGCCTGAGCTGGAAAAATGTTTGCGACGAGAGCAAGCGCGAAATGAAAAAGCCGCCTATCGGATCATCGGCCTGACTTTAGAAACTAGGCCGGATTATATTAATCAGAAAGAGCTATTAGAAATGCGAGTCTTGGGCTGTACCCGGGTAGAGATGGGCGTGCAGGCGCCTGATGATAAGATCTTAAAGCTGAATCGGCGCGGTCATGGCGTGGCTGAGATAATTGCCGCTACCAAGCTTTTAAAGAATTACGGTTTCAAGGTCACTTATCATATCATGCCGGCTTTGCCCGGGTCCTCTCCTGCCCAGGATTTAGAGATGTTCAAGAGATTGTTCAACTCAGCCGACTACCAGCCGGATCAGATAAAGTTCTACCCCACCGTCGTTACCGCTGGCACCCTTCTGTATAAATGGTTTAAAGAGGGACGGTATAAGCCTTATTCAGACAAGCAATTGCAGGGCTTGATTATCAAGGCTAAGGCCGCAGTGCCGGAATATGTCCGGATTATCCGTTTGGTCAGGGATATTCCAGGCGAATCGATCGTTGCCGGCAATCTGATTACCAATCTTCGTCAGGTAATGAAGGATCGGGGGGTAAAATGTCGTTGTATTCGTTGCCGTGAAGCTAAAGAGATCAAATTTTCTCGAAAAGACTATCACCTGAAAATAGAAATCTATGAAGCTTCGGGTGGTCAGGAATATTTTATTTCCGCTGTTTCTAGAGATGACGAGATTTTGTATGGTTTTTGCCGTCTGCGTCTGGATAATGATAGTTCGATTGCCCCAGCGCTTATTCGTGAGCTCCATGTTTACGGCGAATTAGTGCCAATGGGCGGTCGGAAAAAAGTCCAGCATCGTGGTTTGGGCAAAGAACTGATGGCTAAGGCAGAAATGATCGTCAAACAGAAGAGACTCGCCAAGGTGGCGGTTATTTCCGGAGTCGGTGTTCGCGGCTACTACCGGAAACTCGGCTATAAGCGGGTCGGTAGCTATATGATGAAGAGAATATAAATGAATGTTTAAATTATCTTAAGATATTTTTTGACGTCAGGGCAGAGAGGATTTAGAGTAAAGGGCGGAAATAAAAAATCGCTCTTTTTAAATTGTCTAAATTAACAAACTCCAAAAAAAACAATCATGGAAATCGTCGTTAAAATCAGTCCGGAAAGCTTTTTCGGTTGGCAGTATCGCGGCTTTGTCAGCGTGTCTTTAGTCAAAGAGGACAAAAACGCCTTAATTGAAGCTCGTCTATCTCAGGCTGAGATTTCTAACATCCAACAGACAGACGCGAATATCATCTATTACAATCGTTTTTTCCGGCGACCCGGGCCGGATCGCGGAGATGGTCTTTAGCCTAAAATAGCGCCTTAGAATAAGGCGCTATTTTGTTAAGAATATCTAGAATTTTTTATCAAAAAGATCTTTTGACAAAAGGCCAGGCCTAAACTAAGATTAAGATATGAATTACGAAAATTTATCCCGGCAAGATCCGGAGATTTGGAAGATAATAGAAAAGGAGGCCAAGCGTCAAGCTGAAGAAATCGAACTGATTGCTTCGGAGAATTATGTTTCCCGGGCGATTTTAGAGGCGATGGCGACGGTTTTAACCAATAAATACAGTGAGGGTTACCCGGGTAAGCGTTATTATGGCGGTAACCAGATAGTTGATGAAGTCGAAAACTTAGCGATCGCTCGTTGCCAAGAATTATTTAAAGCCGAGCATGTTAATGTTCAGCCTCTGTCCGGATCCCCGGCTAACGCAGCCGTCTATATGGCTTTTTTGGAGCCAGGCGATAAAGTTTTAGGCCTCAAACTTGATCATGGCGGACATCTTTCGCACGGCCATGGCGTTAATTTTTCCGGCCGTCTCTATAATTTTGTTCAATATGGAGTTGATTCCAAAACCGGTCGGATCAATATGGACGAGGTCAGAGAAATTGCCTTGCGAGAGAAGCCTAAAATGATCGTAGCTGGTTTCAGTGCTTATTCCCGGGAGATCGATTGGCAGGGATTTAAGGATATTGCCGATGAGATCGGTGCTTATACGTTTGCCGACATTGCCCATATTGCCGGCTTGATTGCCGCCGGTCTCTTAGCCAATCCCGTGCCGATTTTTGATGTAGTTTCAACCACTACCCACAAGACTCTACGTGGTCCGCGTGGCGCGGTCATCATGTGCAAGGAGCAGTTTGCCAAACAGATTGATCGAGCGGTTTTTCCGGGAATGCAGGGCGGACCACATGATCATATTACCGCCGCTAAAGCCGTAGCTTTTAAAGAAGCCCTTCAGCCCGAATTCAAGCTTTATGCCGCTCAGATAATCAAGAACGCCCAGGCAATGGCTGAGGCCTTTAAAGTCAAGGATTATCGAATAATCTCTGACGGGACCGATAACCATTTATTAGTAGTTGACTTATCTAATAAAGGCCTGGCCGGGAAGGATGCGGAAAAGATTTTAGAAAGGATTGGCATCTCAGTATCTCGTTCTACTATCCCTAATGACCCGAACCCGCCCCTCAACCCCTCTGGCATCCGCTTAGGCACACCGGCCGTCACGACTCGGGGCTTGAAAGAGGCGGAAATGGAGCTAATCGTCGATCTAATTGATGAGGCTTTACTTAATCGAGACAACGAAAGTAAGTTAAATGAACTCAAAGATAAGGTCAGAGGTTTAAGTACCCGGTTTAAATTAGAGTATTGAGATTATTATGAAAATCATTGACGGCAAGAAGATTGCCGATAAGATAAAAGGCAATATCGTAAAACAGACCTATCAACTAGCGAGTTCGGCCTCAGACAGAAGGCCGAATTTAGCAATTATTTTAGTAGGCGAACGGGCTGATTCCCAGCTTTATGTCTCTTTGAAGGAAAAAGAAGGAGTAAAGCTAGGAATCGACACCAATCTTTATAAATTTCCCGCTGATGCCGATCCGCAAGCTTTGCTTGAAACTATCGATTTCTTAAATAAGGATGATATGATCGATGGCATTTTGGTCCAGCTGCCTTTACCAGATAAGTTCGATACGGATAAGATCGTCCAGTCGATCGATCCGGCTAAAGACGCTGATGGTTTTCACCCTCGACATCCAGATTATATCGTTTCCCCGGTCATCGCAGCCGTAACTGAAATCTTACAAGCCATTAAATTTGCTAAAGCTGGAGCCAAGGCTTGCGTTCTCTGTAATTCGGAGATTTTTGGTGTCGGCTTACGAACTATCCTGGAAAAGTCAGGCATCGCTACCGACGTAATATTAGTTGGTGACTTTTCTCGTTTGGATAAAACCGCTAGCGAATATAAATGGCAGGAAATAAAAAAGGCATCCCTAGTGGCTGATATTTTGATTACGGCCTTGGGTTTGCCAAAATTCGTAAGTAAGGAGATCGTCAAGCCCGATGCCGTAGTTATCGATATCGGGATCACTAGGGTCGGCCAGCAAGTCTTTGGTGATATCGATTTTGATAGCGTTAAAGAAGTGGCCGGATTCATTACGCCGGTTCCTGGTGGCGTCGGCCCGCTGACGATCGCTCTTTTGTTCCGTAATATCCTAGCTATGTACGAGTATCGTCAAAGCCGTTAAAATTTTTCGCTTGTCTTAAGCCAATCAAATAAAGCCTGACCGGGCTTATTTTTAACTTTATTTTCCATGACTGCGATCGAATCTAAAAAACAACAGCTGAGAGAACTTCTTAAGATCCATTTTTCTTATGAGTCTTTCCGTCCCGGCCAAGAGCAGGCGATCGATAACATCTTGCAAGGCCGTGATACGGTAGTAGTTTTGCCGACCGGCGGGGGAAAATCTTTGATTTATCAATTACCCGCTTTAGTGTTAGAAGGAATTACCTTGGTGATTTCTCCATTAATTGCCTTGATGAAAGACCAAGTTGACTCTTTGGATAAGGTCGGGATTCCCGCTACTTATATCAACTCCTCTCTGGATCTTAAGGAGACCGAAGAGCGTTTCCGGAAAATAAAAAAAGGAAGATTCCGCTTGGTTTATGTTGCTCCGGAAAGATTTTATAATCAGGATTTTTTAAATGAATTAAAATCGATAAAAATTTCTTTATTCGCGATTGATGAAGCTCATTGTATTAGTCAGTGGGGGCATGATTTCCGGCCCAGCTATTCGAAATTAAAAGAAGCGATTCGCTTGGCAGGCCAGCCGGTGGTTGTAGCTTTGACCGCCACAGCGACGCCGGAAGTTCAGGAAGACATCATCAAACAATTAGGCTTAGTTAATCCAGAATTGATTATCAAGGGTTTTGCCCGTCCTAACCTTCAGCTTGGAGTAATCCAGGCTAATGATAGCCAAAAAGTAGATTTGATTGTCGATATTATTAAGAATAGTAGCCACGGCTCTGGAATCGTTTATGTAGGCACCAGGAATAAGGCCGATCAATTAGTCGAAATGTTGGTTGCCAATGACGTAAAAGCCGTGGTTTATCACGCTGGCATGGATAGTGACAGCCGGAACTGGGTTCAAGACAGTTTTTTATCCGGTCAGGCTCAAGTTGTAGTCGCAACCAATGCTTTCGGTTTGGGCATTAATAAGAAAGATATCCGTTTCGTCATCCACCATGATCTGCCCGGCACGGTTGAAGCTTATTATCAGGAGGCGGGTCGAGCTGGCCGCGATGGCCAACCCAGCTTCTGTTTGCTTTTTTATTCCCCTAAAGATCGTTATCTAAGAGAGTTCTTCATTAAAGGAGATAATCCGCCACCGGAAATCATTTCGGAAATTTATGAATTTTTGATAAACGTCGAACCCGATCTTGACGGTTCTGTACTGATCACTTACAGCGATATCCTTAAGAACCTATCCGATGCAGTTCCAGAAATGTCGGTCGGGACCGCTTTGAAAATTTTAGAGAAACAAGGTTATATTACCCGCCCTAATGAAAAAACAAGCAATGCCTTTTTGAAGCTAGCTCCCGGGGCAGAAAAATTTTTTGATAGTTTGAGCCCTCGCGCTAAGATTCAGATTGAAATCTGGGAACGTTTGCGAGAGAGATTTTCTTCAGAGCTTAAAAGCGGCTGGGAGATAAATCTGGAAGAACTAGCGACTATTATCAAATGCAAGAAAGACGCTTTAGTTCGAGCTTTCAAGAAAGCTCAAGAGAAGCAGGCTCTAGATTATCGCCCGCCTTTTAAAGGTACGGAAATTAAAATAATCAAACGCCTTGATCCTATAGATTTGGAGTTAGATTATAAAGCCTTAAGGGCTAAAGCCAGCCGCGCTTATGAAAAATTGGACGAGATGGAAGCCTATGTTTATAGTTTGGATTGCCGGCAAAAATATATCTTAAGCTATTTCGGTGATCATAACGGATCAGAATGTGGCCTTTGCGATCGCTGTTTGCGGGTGAGCCAAGACAAGGCTCGCGGCCGTGGCGATTATCGCCATAAAGAATATCTGTCTTAGCTATGGACAAGAAAACCGAACAAAATCTTTTGAAAATCGTAAAACTCAACTATCAAACGGTAGCCGAAGAGTTTAATCTTACTCGGAAGAAAGAAATCTGGCCGGAGATCGCTAATCTGGTTGAATCCATCAAGGATGGCGAGCGCATTTTAGATGTCGGTTGCGGCAATGGCCGTTTAGCCGGAGCCTTGAAAGACAAAAACGTCGCTTACCTAGGCATCGACCAGAGCAGTAATCTGATTGACCTGGCTAAGTTTAATTATCCTCAATGTCATTTTGAGGTCGGTGACATTTTAGATTTAGGTCAGAGCAAAGAACACAGCTTTAATCAGGTATTCTGCCTAGCGGTTTTCCATCATCTTCCTTCTTTTAAGCTCCAGGTTAAAGCTTTAAAGCAGCTAAAAAATAAGGTCAAAAATGATGGTCGGATCGTGATCAGCGTTTGGAACCTTTGGGGTTACAGGAAATATCGTTATTTGATCTGGAAATTCTGGTTCTTAAGGATCTTAAAGAAGCATCAGATGAGTTTTGGCGATGTCCTATTCTCTTGGAAGAATAATCAACGCCAGATCGTCAGTCAGCGCTATTATCACGCTTTTAATCGTCGGCAGTTGCGGCGGCTGGCCAAAGAAGCGGATTTAAAAATAGTCCGCTTAGACCGAGATCGCTATAATTATTGGTTGATTCTAAGTCGACCGTAATGGCTGGTTTTTTGACACCCCTCGGGGGTGTATGTTATATTGATATAAATATGAAAACAGCCACGCAAAGAATCAACAATATCATCGGTCAGCTGGAAGGCATTAAGAAAGTGCTAGCGACCGAAAATAAAGACTGTTTCCAACTTATAACCCAGTTAAAAGCCATCAAATCAGCTTCAGCGGCGCTTTTGGATAAGATCGTCAAGGAAGAACTGGAGGTCTGTTTGCGCCAACCAAATCAGAAACGGGAAAAAATGTTGAAGATTTTCGAGGAGGTAACAAAAAAGTAATTTGAATCATTAATAATCAATCTATGTCAAACGCTTTAGAGCTCAATAAGAATAACTTTTCCGCCGAAGTGCTGACGAGCCCGATTCCGGTTTTGGTTGATTTTTGGGCACCTTGGTGCATGCCCTGTCAGCTGATGGCTCCAATCTTAGATGAATTAGCCGGAGAAATGGCCGGCCAGGTGAAGATCGCTAAACTTAATACCGAAGAGGGCGAAAATTCTGAGCTCGCTCAAGAATATCAAGTTCAGGGTATTCCTAACCTGAAATTATTCAGAGACGGCAAGGTTATCGGTGAGTTTATCGGCTTGCGGGACAAAGGTTCCCTGGAAACAGAAATTAAACAACTTATAAAATAATAATATGAGTATTTTTGATGATAATCTACGTCGTTTGCAGGAACTAGGGACGTTAGAAGGAATCGCTCCGGCCGAGATGGAAATCCTATTCCAGCCTCAAGCTAGCCACTATCAGGAATTAGAAGTCGAAGGTATCAAGTATCCAGCTTGGCGGATCGTTCATAATCGAGCCTTAGGTCCGGGCAAAGGTGGCATCAGATTTCACCCCGAGGTTTCTGAGGATGAAGTTAAGTCACTAGCCTTTTGGATGTCTTTAAAGAATTCTTTAGCCGATATCCCTTACGGCGGCGCTAAAGGTGGAATCAAATTTGACCCGAAAGGGTTAAGTCCGGCTAAATTAGAAAAGATCAGCCGCGCTTATATCGATGCCATGCAGCCTTACTTAGGCCAGGATAAAGACGTACCGGCACCAGATGTCTATACTAATTCCCAGATCATGGCTTGGATGCTGGATCAATTTGAAAAGATTAGTGGGGAGCACCAGCCAGGCATGATTACTGGTAAGCCTCTGGAGCTTGGCGGTTTAGCCTTGCGTTCCGATGCCACTGCCCAAGGCGGCTATATTATTATCAATGAGTTGATCGATAACCTGATCGAGAGCGATAAGAAAGGTCTGAAAATAGCAGTCCAGGGTTTTGGCAATGCTGGCCTGTTCATTGCCGAGAAATTATATGAGGATGGCCATAAGATTGTGGCAGTCAGTGATAGTCGAGGCGGAATTTATTCGGCCGATGGCTTGAATATCCGCGAGTTGTCCATTTGGAAAAATAGCGGCCAAGCCGTCGGTGATTATAAATCCGGAACTAAGATAAGTAATGAGGAGCTTCTGGTTTCGGAAGTTGACATCTTAGTCTTAGCGGCTTTGGAAAATCAGATTACCGAAGCCAATGCGGCGGCAGTCAAGGCTCCTTATATAGTCGAATTGGCTAACGGCCCGATTAATTATGAAGCCGATAAGATTTTATTTGCGGCGGGTAAAGTTGTCATTCCCGATATCTTAGCTAACTCCGGAGGCGTTATCGTAAGTTACTTCGAATGGGCTCAGAACCGGACCGGCCAGATCCTGGACGAAGAATATCTTAAGAATCTCTTAAGCAAGAAGATGAAGACCAGTTGGAAAAAAGTTTATGACAAGTATCGCGCTTATGCTGGGAAAGCCAATTTCCGTTTAGCTGCTTATGCAGTAGCAGTGCGGCGGATTCTAGCGGCGGAAAGATGGCGCGGCCATATTTGATCGGCTTTGACTTTAGATAAAACAAAAACGGACCGTAATGGTCCGTTTTTTGAGGAAACCGTCTAAAATGTTTATTGTCCGCAATCGGCGGTCGAACCGCTGTTTGCCGCGGTGTTAAAGCCGAAGCCGGAAGAAGGAGTATCGCTGGAGAGTTTGGCTTCGCATTCTTTCGGAGCTGTCTTGAAAGCGGAACAAACGGTTTGGAGCAAACTCTGAGGATCACGGCCGGATTTCACTTCTTCGCCATTAATGATCAAAGTCGGAGAACCGCCCACGCTATACTTTTCATTATCGGTTTTATTGATATCGAAGCTAGGATAATTACCTTTCCAGGTGTTCTTGTCTTGATAATTAGTGCTAACCTTATAGGCAGTGTCGGTCGCCTTGACGCATTTATCAACGTTCAAACCGTCGTTTTTAAGACAATAGCTGCTCTTGCCTTCAGCTAGGAAGCATTTTAGGTAAGAAGCCAACTTGGCAGGAGCGTCCTTCTGGATGCAGTATTGGGTTAAGTTCTCTGTTAACTCTTTTTCACCGTGCATCGCGTAATCCACAAATTTTAACTGAAAATCGATCTTGTTCCCAAGGGCCTCCAGGACCGGTAGCATGCCTTTTTCAATCTGGGTGCCATAAGGGCAATAACTCATAACGAATAATTCGATAGCCGGCTTATCAGTCTTGGTCTTGACCTCGCTGGCCGTCCCGGTTTGGCCGCTATTAGTATCGGTGGCTGTAGCTTTATTGGCGATGTCATCCATATTTAAGGCTTGAGGCATGAATTCAACGCCGTCGGCAGTAACAAAAGAATCGATAGTTTCGCCACTACCAGTATCGACCTTGACCTTGTAGATGGTTTTATTAAAGACGCTGATGTCAGTGACTTTCACCTTACTGCCGCTTTGCATCAGGTAAGTGTTGATAAATTTTTCTGTCTTGGCTTTAGCTTCGTCCAGGCTTAATTTCTTGGCCACTGGCGATTTTTTGGCACAACCGCTCAAAGCGATAGCGACCACCAGGAGAAGTGAGCCTAAAATTAGAAATTTTTTCATAATTTTATTTTTAGCCTGATCGTTCCCGACTTCGGCTGATAATATAAAATTAGTTAATAAGTTATTAATTCTTTCTTATTATAATAAAAATAAGCCAGCAAGTCAAAATCAGGCCTAAGCCTTTTAAGGCAGTTGGTTTAACTATTGCCGAGCTGTTCGAGGTCAGGCTTTTATTTAAAGTACTACTGCCGGTTATCTCGGTTTTGGTGGTGTTTTCAATCTTGGCTTTGTAGACTTTGATATCGGACGGAATTCGGGGTGTAATGATAGGGTTAGACTCGCTTTTTGTTATAATTCCGGATACCTCTAGCTCGTCGTTTATCTGCCAATTAGCAATTCCGGTTTTAGGCAGAAGTTTTAAGTCAACTTTAAGGCTTCCTTGTCTGTAAGTTAGTTCCAAATTGGTGGGATTGATCTTCTTGATCACGCCTTTTATTCTTCCTAAGAATGCTTTTTGTTCACTAAAATAATCCTGGATAGGTTTATCTATTAAATTAATACGCGGTCCGACCGGATTACTTTTTATTATTTTGATGTCTTGAGATTCTTTGGTCTTGAAACGTGTCCATTGGGTTTGGTCAGAAAAAGTAGCGACTATTTCCAGATAATCATTAAGATTGAAGTCCGGAAAGCGTTTCCAATAATTATAGATTTGGACTAATTCCTGGTTGTGGTAGAGATAAAAGAATTGTTGGCCGAATTGGCCGGGTAAACTAACGGCGAAGCCTTGGATTTTAACGGTTTCTTGAGCTTCAAGACTAATTGCCGCTGCCCGGTTTAAACTAAAGCCTAGGCTTAAGATGATTATTAATACTACCCAGTTTTTGTATATATTCTTAAAAAACATAGGAACTTGATTAAAGTTCCTATGATAACGTTTTTCTTTCAAAAATTTCTAAAAGATATCCAGGGTTATTTTAAAGTCTTCAGCCGATTTTCAAGTTCCGGATCAAGACCGATGCTAAAATCTTGTTTTTCGCCTTCGAGGTCGGTGAAACTAAGTCGGACTGAAATCAAAAAAATCCTTTTTAGATCCAACTTCTTATTTTTGACCTTGGTTTTTTTTGTGCCGTAGAGATCGTCACCTACTAGAGGATGGCCATAAGCGGACAGATGGACGCGGATCTGATGGGTGCGGCCAGTTTTGATATTTAATCTTAGCCAGCTGTAATTTATGAATCTTTTAATAATTTTAAAGCTGGTGATGGCCGTTCGGGCGCTTAGTAAGGCTTTGTTGGTCCCCTCGTCCCGGGAGGAGAGGCGGTCTTTTTCGATCAAACCTTGGGACATAAGAGGCAGAGCCGCCATCTTATGGCCGCTGGCCGCCCGTCTGATAGGAAAATTAATTTCTCCGTCATCTTTGGCGATCCGACCATAAACCAGAGCTAGATATTCTTTGATAATCTGTTTTTTTTGGAATTGTTCTTTTAAACTATCAAAACTGGCTTGGCGTTTGGCGATTACCATCAGGCCGCTGACCTCCTTATCTAAACGATGGACGATCCCGGGTCGTTCTGGGTCGTCGCCGACGTTTTTGATTTTTGGGTAGGATTTCCTCAACCAATCAGCTAAAGTCGGTCCTTTGATGCCTGGGCCGCCATGGACTACCAAGCCGGCCGGCTTGTTGATTACCAAGTAATCGGCGGTCTCCTTGATTATTTCAGGCTTTATTGATGCTAGATTTTTTTCCATAATTAATTATAAAGATTGAGGTGGCTCTGCGGCTTGGAGCGGAAGATCATCCTGAGGTCATTGATCTTGAAGCCGCCAAAGACCACCATGGAGATGGAATAGATTACAGCCGCGGCCATGATTGTCAAAACTAATCCGCTAATCGAGCCCAGCCAGGTTAGAGGGCAAAAGTATAAAAAGATTCCCATCAAACCGGCGGCTAGCAAGGATTTAAGAGCGACCTTAAAGTTGGGTGAGAAACGGCTATAACGCCAGACATAATAAATAGAGGCTAAAGCGATCAGAGATTCACTATAAATAGTAACCCCGGCGGCGCCAAAGTAAGAATAACGAGGAATGAATATAAGATAACCAGCTAGAGAGCTCAAACCAACGAAAGCATAGGCGGTAATCGTCTTTTTTTGCTTGTCTAGGGCGATGACGCCATGAGCGAAAATACAACCTAAGAAGATAGCAGCGATTGCTATGATCAAGACCTGGAGAATGCGACCAGCATCGATAAAATCCTTTCCCGCCACCAGGTTCATAATAGGTTTGGCGACGAATTGTGCCCCAATAACCAAAGGGATTGCCGCTGCCATCATGATGTCGAAAGATTTTTGAGTGATCTTGTAAAAATGGTCTTTCTGGCCGTTAAGCCAATCAGCAGTCAGGATGGGCAAGATGATCCCGGCAAAAATGAAGGGGATCGAGGTCAGGACGTCGATGATCTTGTAGGCAGCACCATAGAGACCAACTTCAGCCGGGCTACGGAAAATAGACAAGATCAAAGTGTCGGCTTTCAGATAGATCAGGTTGAAGGCAATCGTAATTGCTAATGGCCAGGTTTTATTGAATATCTGGCGCCAGATAGAGAAATCAATTTGAAATCTCAAAGTGGCTAAGCGTTTGGAAAACAGATAATGGATCAAGAAGTTAGCAAAAGTCGAGATTACGGTTGCCCAGAGGATCCCCTGGAGCCCGAGGTGTTGGACGATCGCCAGCCAAGCACCGACGCTCAAAATCAGGCGGCCGACGATCTCAGCTAAGGATACTGCCTCCATCTTTAGATTTTTTTGAAAAAGGCCGACCAGAATTTGATTCAAAGCTGGAAAAATGAAAGCGATGGCGGTTATTAAGATTCCCTGTTTGATTTCTGGGCCGTAAGGGAAAAATAAGCTGACCAGAGGCGCTAGCCCCATGAAAAAAACGATCGAGACTAGCCGTAAAGAGAAAAGGTTATTTAGGATTTTTGCCTCTTCTTCTTTAGCTCCGCTGATCATTTGGACCGTTACCAGCGTCAAGCCTAAATCAGAGATGATGGCAAAAAAGGAAAGGAAGGTGATAATGGTGGTATAGTTGCCAAAGCCGCTTTGGCCTAAGCAACGGGTAATGAGAGCCAAAGTAAATAAGCCTAGGATCGTGGAAACAATCCGGCTAGCGATTTGGATCAGAGCATTGTAAGCGATTTTTTTAGGTAAGGACATGATGGTCGGCTTTGGCTAGTTCAGTTTTTTTGCTATAATATAATAAGTATCGTATTTTGATTATATCAAAACCCTATGAAAATTACTAAAAAGCATTTTTTGGCCTTTTTATTCAGTTTGGCTAGCTTATTGATAATAACCTTGGCCCGGCCGGTTTTGGCGGCGGCTAGTCTTTGGGGACGCCAAGTTGGTGTTACGGAAATCGGCAGCCAAGCTTATGGCCAATCCGAGCCGGAAGATATCAGAGTGACCGTCGTTAAGATAATCAATACAGTTCTCTTATTTTTAGCCTTGATTTTTCTGGTCCTGGTGCTTTTTTCAGGCTTTAAATATATGACCTCTGGCGGTAACGAACAGAAAGTCTCGGAGGCTATGAGTTATATCAAAAATTCTACGATCGGTCTAGCCATCGTCTTGTCAGCTTGGGCGATTAGTTATGCACTGCTAGTCAGATTAAGGGCAATTACCTCCGGCCAGACCAGTTATCTTTATGGCCCCTGGTTCCACTAGACAAAATAATAAATAGTGATATTATATAGATAAAGCTAGTTGTTTCTGACAATTAGCTTTTTCTCTAGCCATTAAAACAATTTAATATTTCCGAGTGGGCAAAAATACCCTCGGACAAAAATTATGTCAGAACTATCAAGCGCAATCAAACAGATTTGCGAAGAAAAAAATCTTGACTACGCCACGGTCGTCGGCGCGATCGAGCTGGCTTTAGCGGCCGCTTATCGCAAAGACTATGGCGAAAAGAACCAGAACATCAAAGTCGATTTTGATCCGCAAACCGGCAAGACGGCAATTTTCGATGTGAAAACCGTTACTGAAAACCTGCCGCCGGAACTTGAAGAAGAGCTGAGAAACAATTCTAATAATCCGGCTGACAATGGCAAGATCATCACGATCGAAGAAGCCACTGAAGATAAAGAAGCTAAAAAATTCAATCCCAGAACGGAAATTCAGCTCAAAGAGGCGATGATCATGAAGCATGATGCCGTTATCGGTGAAGAGATCCTGACAGAGTTGCCGATTCCGGACAGCTATGGCCGAATGGCTGCTCAAACCGCCAAACAGGTGATCGTCCAGAAATTACGGGAAATGGAAAGGGACATGATCTTAAGAGAATTCAAAGATAAGGAAAAAGAGGTTATCAGCGGCATCGTCCAACGACGTGAAGGCCGTTTCGTTCTTGTCGACTTGGGCAAGGCAATCGGGATCTTACCGATCGAGGAACAGATTTATAACGAACGTTATAATCCGGGCGAGCGAATCAAGGTCTATGTTAAAGAAGTAAAATCCGGCCCCAAGGGCCCGGAAATAATCCTGTCGCGAAAGTCGGAAGAGATCCTGAAGAAGATCTTTTATCTGGAAATTCCAGAGATCGCTAATGGTCTGGTTGAACTGAAGGCGGTCGCTCGCGAGGCCGGATCTCGTTCTAAAGTCGCCATCTATACCGAAGCTGATAATGTCGATCCGGTCGGTTCCTGCGTTGGCCAGCGCGGCGCTCGTATTCAGACCATTATTAGCGAATTGGGAGGAGAAAAAGTCGATATTATTGAATATCATGAGGATCCGGCTAAATTTGTAGCCAGCTCCTTGGCCCCAGCCAAGATCATTAGTATTGAGATCGATGATAAACAACATAAGGCTACGGTCAAGGTTAGTCCGGACAAGCTATCTTTAGCGATTGGCAAGAATGGCCAGAATGTCCGTCTAGCCGCTCATTTGACCGGTTGGAAGATCGATATTATCGAAGCGGGTGAAGCGGGCGAAAAACCAGTGAAATTGGAAACAGAATCCGAAATTTCGAGTGATCCAGAAAAGGAGCAGGAAACCGTGGACACCCCAGAATCAGAAATGAGTCCAACTGAAGAGGAAAAAACACCACTGACAGTCCTGAAGAAACAGAGAAAGAGAGCAAGCTCAAAAAGAAAGCCGTCAAAAAAGAAAGCAAAGTTAAGAAATCTAAATAATATATAAATTTTACAAAGAAAGTATGAACACGTTTTTCATCCTTGGTAGCGCTCTTGTCGCCATCATCTACGGTGCAATCATGATCGCTTCCATCCTGCGTTTGCCTGAAGGTAACGACAAAATGAAAGAGATCGCTAAAGCCATCCAAGCGGGGGCTAAGGCCTTCTTGAATCGTCAGTATAAGACGGTGGCGATGGTGGCCTTAGTCTTGTTCTTAATCATTGGCTTCGTGCCCGCTTTAGGTTGGGCGACTGCTCTAGCCTTTTTAAGCGGCGCGGTTCTTTCGGCTCTCACCGGTTATATTGGCATGTTCGTCTCGGTCCGAGCTAATGTCCGGACGACTGAAGCCGCTCGTGGTGGTCTCCAGAAAGCGTTGAACGTCGCGGTCCATGGCGGGAGCGTGACTGGCATGTTAGTCGTCGGTTTAGCTCTTTTAGGAACGGCTGGTTTTTATTTTATTACTAAAGATTTACATGCTTTGGTCGGTTTCGCTTTTGGCGGTTCTTTGATTTCTATCTTCGCCCGTTTAGGTGGCGGCATTTATACTAAGGCGGCCGATGTCGGGGCTGACCTGGTCGGCAAAGTCGAAGCCAGTATCCCAGAAGATGATCCGCGTAATCCGGCGGTTATCGCTGACAATGTCGGCGATAATGTCGGTGATTGTGCTGGCATGGCGGCGGATTTGTTTGAAACCTATGCCGTGACCTCGATCGCCGCTATGGTTCTAGGTTCCCTGTCTTATAATGGGGATCCTAAAATAGTCTTGCTACCCTTATTGTTAGGAGCGGTTTCTATCATTGCTTCGATCATTGGCATTTTCTTCATTCGCTTGGGCAAGAAGAAAAACATTATGCGGGCCTTGTATAAAGGTTTGATTACGGCCGGAGTTTTGGCGGCAATCGCTTTTTATCCTCTGATCAAGGCTTTTATTGTCGATCCGACCCAAGTGACCAATATTTATCTGACCACGTTGATCGGCTTGCTTGTCACTGGTTTGCTAGTCGTTATTACCGAGTATTATACTTCTACTAAATTCAGCCCGGTTAAGAGTATCGCTGAAGCTTCTAAGACTGGCCATGGTACGAATGTGATCGCCGGTTTGGCGGTTTCGATGAAGTCGACTGCTTGGCCGATCATCGTCATCGCTTTAGCTATCCTAGGTTCTTATTCTTTAGCTGGTTTATTCGGCATTGCTATCGCCGCCATGGCCATGCTATCGATGGCTGGTATTATCGTGACGATTGATGCTTACGGCCCGATTACTGATAACGCCGGCGGGATTGCGGAGATGGCTGAATTGGGTGATGATGTCCGGAATATCACCGATCCCCTGGATGCAGTTGGTAATACCACTAAAGCCGTTACCAAAGGCTATGCCATCGGTTCGGCGGCCTTAGCGGCCCTGGTCTTGTTCGCAGACTTTACTTATAAGATTAAGGCTAATGGTGGCAGTGCTCAATTCTTGATCGATAATCCTTATGTCTTGGTCGGCTTATTCATCGGCGGCTTACTCCCTTATCTTTTCGGCGCGATGGCCATGAAAGCGGTCGGTAAGGCGGCTGGTTCCGTGGTCGAAGACGTTCGAGCCCAGTTCAAGGAAAAACCAGGTATCATGCAGAATACGGAAAAGCCTGATTATGGCCGCACCGTCGATATCGTTACTAAAGCCGCTATAAAAGAGATGATCGTCCCGGCCTTGATTCCAGTCTTAGCACCGATCATTGTCGGGTTCGCTTTTGCCAGCCACGGTCTAGAAGTTTTAGGTGGTTTATTGGTCGGTTCGATCGTAACCGGAATCTTTGTGGCCATATCCATGACTTCAGGCGGTGGCGCTTGGGATAACGCCAAGAAATATATTGAATCTGGTTTCTTTGGCGGCAAAGGTTCTGATGCCCATAAAGCAGCCGTCACCGGTGACACCGTCGGTGATCCTTATAAAGATACGGCTGGTCCGGCAATCAATCCGATGATCAAGGTTTTGAATATCGTTGCTTTATTAATCGTCACTTTGTTAATGTAATATTTTCCATCTAAGATAACAAAAAATCTCCTTAAAATAGGAGATTTTTTGTTATCTGTGAGTTTAAACTATAATTGACGAAAGTATTTTTTTATTATATAAATATATGAACATTGTTTAGTCTTTAAGATCTTTTTAAATAACCATTAAAATCATAGTACATGAACCAGAAGCAAGAAGAATTACAAGACCGGGTGCTGAAATTAGCCATCGGACTTGAAGAATGTATGTCTCAGGCCGATCAAAGTGATAAAGAAAATTTATCCTTGTGGTTGGGGCTCTTTCGCGCTCTACCCAGAATTAGGCCGTTTGAATGGGGATTAATAAATGATGAGGAAGAGTGTTTTGAATTTTTTATGGGCCCGCATGACTTGCAGTTTTCTGGCAATGAGGAAGAAATTAGGAAAAATACAGTCATGATCCTTGTCTATATGGACAAAATGGTGTGGTGTGAAAATAAGCCTGGCCCCACCTATAACTCAGGAGACCTTAGCTATCAGGAAACGTTGCATCGTATCCTGGAAATACTGCGAAGTCTTATAAAATTCAATGTGCCTGATTTTTCCGAAGTGCAGCTCGAAGCCCTGAGGTTGCTAGAGGCTTCGACCAATTGAGAAAATGCCGGGGGCGAGTGTCTAGCTTGCCCCTTTTCTTGATTTTTTTAGATTATTTTAGTAAGATTAACCATGTTTTTAAATAGATAAGCCGGCTCCGCCGGCTTATAATGAATAAGCAATTTTATGCAAGTCAATAAAAAAGAATTACCCCAGTCCCAAGTCGAGCTAAGCGTTGAAGTTTCTTTTGACGAACTTAAGCCTTATATCGAAAAAGGCGCTCAGAAAGTTTCCGAGCAAGTGAAGATTGAAGGTTTTCGTCCCGGCAAGGTACCTTATGACATCTTAAAACAAAAGATCGGCGAAATGAGCATATTAGAAGAAGCGGCTCATCTATTTGTCGAGAAGCAAGCCGATGAAATTGTGGCTAATAATCTGGTCGGTTCTAATCCGGTCGGCCAACCTCGGGTTGAGATTACTAAGCTGGCTCCAGATAATCCCTTGGAATTCAAGATTATCATTTCCCTCTTGCCTACCATCGGCCTGGGAGAATATAAGGGCTTAGGAATGAAAATTGAAAAGACCAGGGTTGATGAGAAAGAAGTCGACAAAGCCCTAGGTGATATTCGGGAGATGCGAGCCAAGGAAGTGATCAGTGAAGCGGCCGCTAAAACTGGCGACAAGATCATTGTTGATATCGAAATGTTCTTAGATAAAGTTCCGGTCGAAGGCGGGCAATCGAAAGATATTGCCATCATTCTAGGCAAAGAATATTTCGTTCCCGGCTTTGATAAGAAGATCAGCGGCGCTAAAAAGGGAGAGGCTAGGGAATTTTCCCTGCCCTATCCAGATAATCATCATCAAACTAATTTGGCTGGCAAGCTGGTGGATTTTAAGATCAAGGTCAAAGAAGTTTATGAACGTCAGATTCCGGAACTAAACGATGAATTCGCCTCGATTTTCCAATTTAAGAATGTGGCTGAATTAAGGAAGGCTCTGACAGAAAATATCGAACACGAGAAAGAACATCAGGCTGAACATAAATATGAAGCTCAGATGTTGGAGAAAATAGTTGATCAGACTAAATTCGGTGACTTGCCCGAGGTTCTCTTGAATAATGAATTGCATTCGATGCAGCATGAGCTGGAAGAATCTTTAGCTCAGCAAGGAGCTAAGCTGGAAGATTATCTGGCCCATCTTAAGAAAACCAAGGAACAATTATGGTTGGATTTTTCTCCAAGCGCGGTTAAGCGGGTTAAGACCGCTTTAGCGATCAGGGAAATCTCGGTTGTTGAAAAAATGACAGTTAGCGATCAGGAACTCAATCAGAAGATTGCCGAATTAAAAGAAACCTATAAGGATCGTTCTGAAATCCAAGAGATGATCAAACAGCCCCATTACCGCCGCTATCTAGAAAATTTATTAATCAATGAAAAAGTAATTAAGAGCCTAAAGGAATGGAATTATGTCAACGCTGGCGATAAACAAAAGAGCTAGTTTTGATTATGAACTGATTGAAAAATATGAGGCTGGCTTAGTTTTGCTCGGCCATGAAGTCAAGAGTGCTCGTGATGGCCAGGTAAATCTTATATCAGTCTCCGGACCGGAACCAATAATCGAACTCAACTCTATTTGATCAACGCCAACTTTTCTCTGTACCGGATGGCAAAAAGCGTTAAGGACTATAACCCGACCCGCGATCGTCAGCTATTATTACATAAAAAAGAATTGGAAAGCCTAGTTGGCAAGAAGCAACAGGCAGGCTTGACACTTATCCCGCTTAAAATATATACTAATCATAGTTTTATAAAATTAGAGTTCGCTCTGGCCCGCGGTAAGAAGAAATTCGACAAGCGGGAAACGATCAAAAAGCGCGAGTTGGAGCGGAATCTGAGAACTTTAACAAAAAGACAAGCACGATAGGGGATGACAGGAATCGACAGTAAGATCATTTTTGGATATTCAGGACGTGTTTTAGTTACCACGTAAAAATAACTTAAAAAAATTCAAATGCCAAAAAAATGGCGAGAGCGTTTACTTGGAATGTTCCGAGCTTCGCTCCTGTTATGGCCTAATTAAAAAACGGCCGTGACCATCAGCCCGTCTAGGTTCCATAAACGGATACTGGTGTTATTCATGGGACTGGATCAGAGTTACTCTTCTAAGCTCTGATCAAGATAATCAGAAGATAGCCTGGATCGCTTTTGCCCGGTTTAATATGGTCAAGGTGAAAACAAATAAATCGGTCTAATCTTGTAAATGTATCCAGAAAAACTTATTGGACATGGGTTCAAGTCCCATCATCTCCACCAGTCCCCGCCAGAGGCGGGGCCTAGAGTATAGGATTCAGGATCTAGAATCTAGAATCTAGGATTTTTTCGGGCAATCCGAAGGAGATTGTCCTTATTGCTTAACAGGCACCGAGATTCAGAGGATTTTAAGCCGCGGTGGCGGAACTGGTAGACGCGCTGGACTTAAAATCCAGTTGTAGCAATACAGTGAGGGTTCGATTCCCTCCCGCGGCACGTATGTTTTAGTATTAATGCCTATAAAAGGCGGGCTTGCCCGCCGGAAGCCCCGCAGGGGCATAGGCGGGTATCGTATAATGGTTATTATGCGACCTTGCCAAGGTCGAGAAACGGGTCCGATTCCCGTTACCCGCTCATAAAGAAAAAGAGCAGACATTCGTCTGCTCTTTTTCTTTATTGTGGGAAGCGACGGGAATCGGACTGGTTGAAAGCGAGATATGAGCCGAGTCGGAAGACGAGGCGAATAATCGAGCGTCGGGCGGCCTGCCGGGGGCAGGTCGGACGCCAACCCTGGACAAGTGAGCCTGCCGCACTGCTGGCGGCAGGCGAGCGCGGAATTCCCGTTACCCGCTCATAGAAAAATAAAACGACCCCGAAAGGGGCCGTTTTATTTTTCCAGGGATTCGGTTTTTGGGAATCGGATTGGTTTATTTTTTAATTAAAAAAATGCTGCTTTAATGGCAGCACCTTTACTTTTTTTGTGGGTTCTGGCCTTAATTACCGATTAATCCTTTTTTTGTGATGTCGGTCAGACAGATCCCGATTCCTTGGCCATCCTCGGCCGTTTCGATTTCTTTGTGGTCAATTTCAATCCGTTTTACCCGATCCCGGATTGGCGGTTTATTTGGAAGATGGATTTCCACCTCATCTCCTTTAGAGATTTTTCCAGCCTTTACGATTCCTACAGCTACTAGGCCGCAATCTTTTTGCATGACATCCTCAACGGCGACAATCCCGCCTGTTGCAGTCTTAAGATCAAAGTTAATTTTCATTATTAAGGGGTTTTAGTTAAGAGCATAGTCATATTTAAAGTTATTTTAGTTGATTTGTCAAATTTTTTGAATGTTTTTATTTGCACTTTTTGTTTGATATTGACATTAAAATAGATATATGTTATAGTGACCAATCTTAGTTCTTTTCATCGAAAATTACTTAAAATCTAAATATTAACCAAAAATCATTAAAATGGAAGAAATGGAAGAAACAGTTGAAACTGAAACCCAGCCGAAATTACAAGTAGGCAGTGCCTATGAAAGCCTTATTTTAAAAGACCAAACCGTGGTTTTTTTACCCAGGAACGTTCAGTATCGTCCTGAGTTCAAAATTGAGGCCACCGGTGCAGTCATCCCCGGACATTACCATCGGGGCATAAGAATGACCCGCCCCGATTGTGGAGATTACGTTTTTATTAATATGTGTTATTTTGGTTTTTCCAAAAACCACCTTAATAAAAATGTGTTAGCCCGAGTAGAAATTCAAAAAAAGACCAGGGTTAATAAATTGGGTGACAACATCGATTCTTTGGTAATCAATGTTCATCGGGAAGGCGAGCAAAACAAAAAGACCAAGGCCCAATTCATGATTAAAATCGGGGTCGAAGTCGGAGAAGTCGATCTTATGAAGGGCGGGCCGGAAATGCCAGTCCTCATACCCTACACGAACAAGTGCATCTTGTTCCGTAGGATAAAGTAATTTTATTGCTCTTTGCAAAAAGGCCAATCAACCAGATTGGCTTTTTTGTTTGACTATTTCATAATTTTACGTTAAATTAGTATTACATATGCGCATAAAATTCCATCGGCTTGAGGCTAAAGAAAAGAAGTTTTTCAAATCTAACCGGGATATTCATTCTCCCCGAGTTTTTTTGATTGATGAAAATGGAGAAAATGTCGGACCGATCGATACCGCCGAGGCCTTGGTTCGAGCCCAGGAGCTGGATTTGGATTTGGTGGAAGTTAATCCCAAAGTTGAACCGCCGGTCGCCAAAATTATGGATTTAGGCCAATTCCGTTATGAAATGGAAAAGAAGGCTCATAAACAAAAGATCCAGCAGAAGAAAGTCGAGACTAAAAATATCCGCCTCTCCGTTCGCATTAGCGATCATGATTTTAATTTTCGTCTGAACCAAGCGGAAAAATTCTTAATCCGAGAGAATAAGCTGAAGTTAGAATTGAATCTGAAAGGACGAGAAAAGCAATTTCCCGAAAAAGCGGCTGAGACTATTAATGGTTTTGTGGCTAAGCTTAAAGAAAATCCTAATTTGAAGCTAGAGACAGAGCAACCATTGACAAAACAAGGAGGAAGGTTTACTATTTTATTAACCAATAAGAAATAATTAGCCTCAAAATCAGGTAATGGCCTGTTTTTTTAATCATCCGTATGCCAAAGATAAAAACTCACCAAGCGACTGCCAAGAGATTCCGGGTAACCGCCAAGAAAAAACTTAAACAGCGCAAAGGCGGCCAGGATCATTTTAATTCCCGGGAAAGCGGCAAGACCAAGCGCATCAAACGTTTAGATATCAGTGCTACCAAGACTTTGACTAAGACTATCAAGGCTTTGAGCCCCTATAATAACTAATATGCCTAGAGTAAAACGCGGAACGACCCATACTAAAAAACGTCGCAAACTTTTAAAACAGGTTAAAGGCTTCAAATGGGGCCGGAAGAATCTGATCAAGCTAGCCAAGACTGCCCGGACCAAAGCTGGCGCTCATTCTTACGTTGATCGCCGCAAGAAAAAGCGGACGACTCGAGCTTTATGGCAGATCAAGATCAATGCTTTCGTGCGCGAATATGGCTTGTCTTATTCTAAATTTATAAATCTTCTAAAGATAAACAAAATCGAGCTCGATCGCAAGATTTTAGCCGACCTATCCGTAAATAATAAGAAGATACTGGCGAATCTGATCCAGAAGCTCAATAAATAAATTTATGTTTTGGATTAAGATCGCTCAAATAGTAATTTCCGTCCTGCTGATCATTTCGATTCTACTTCAAAGCCGCGGCACGGGTTTAGGCAGCGCTTTCGGTGGTTCCGGCGGTGTCTATCTGACTAAGCGCGGATTAGAGAAAAAACTTTTCATCGCCACTATTGTTTTGGCGGTTCTTTTCTTCTTAACTTCTTTTGCCGGCCTGATTTTTTAATCAGCTGCCATCTGCCCTGGGACCATCCAAAAAAAACTTGTGTCCTCTTTTCTTAAAAAAAATTCAACTTTAGCCAAAAGGATCAGGAATAATCTGAGTAATTTTTGGGCACGCCTGATTAAGCGTACTCCAAAAAGCAATATCTTATCAGAAACGATAAACCAACAGTTGGTTTACACTCTGGCGCCCAGCAAGATCCCCAATCAGCGCCAGCTTCACTATCTTCAGCGCTTTCTCAATCCCCGGGAAAATCTGGCGATTAAAATCTGCGTTCTGATCGTTTTGGCTAATGCGATTTTTCTGGGTTGGCGATTCTGTAAGAATCATTTAGAACTTAGTCCGGCCAGTGGCGGCGATTATAGCGAAGGCATAGTCGGCTACCCCCAAACTATCAATCCTTTGTATGCCACGAACCGCGATGTCGATAGCGACTTGGTCTATCTGATTTATTCTCGTTTGTTCGCTTATGATGGCGTCGGTCAATTAAAGTCAGATTTAGTTTCGAGTTTTACAGTCAGTTCGGATGGCAAGGAATATACTCTTAAGCTCAAAGATCGGATCAAGTGGCATGATGGTGAAACCCTAAATGCCGATGATGTGCTCTTTACCTTCGCTTTGGTCCAAGATCCTGATTATAGGTCGCCGCTTCGGCTTGGTTTTGATGGGGTAATTTTAGAAAAAGTTGATGATCTAACGATTAAATTTATTTTGCCCCAGGCTTATTCCGCTTTCCCTAGTCTTTTGACTTTTGGAATCATGCCGGAACATCTGTGGTCGAATATCAGCCCCTCAGCCGCCACGGTTTCAGAACTTAATTTAAAGCCAGTAGGTTCTGGGCCTTTCAAATTCGAATCCCTAATCAAGAATAAGAATGGTCGAATCAAGGAATACCACTTGGAACGCAATAATGATTATTATAATCAGCCTCCTTATCTAAAGAATCTGGTCTTAAGATTCTTTCCCGATGTCAATGAACTTATCAGTGCTTTCAATGATGGCCAGGCTGATGGCTTAAGCTATCTGCCCTGGGAATCAAAGAAAGATTTGTTAGCTCAGAATTCTTTGGATTTCCAAGAATTAAAGTTAGCCCAAGTCAATGCGGTCTTTTTCAACCCCGCCCAGAATAAAAGCTTGTCTGACAAAAGGGTTCGCCAAGCTTTAACTATGGCGATTGATTGCCAAGCCTTGATAAATAAGGTCTTCGGCCCGGCCGCTTCTTTGGCCAACGGACCAATTCCGAATTTCAGTCCTTTCTATGACCAACAGCTGGCAGTTTATAACTATAATAAGGAAACAGCTGAGGTCTTATTGAAAGAGGCTTTGACAGTTAAGATCGCCGGGACTCGCAAGACTCCGGCCCGGACTGAAACCGCCTCTTTAGAATTAACCTTGACGGCCGTCGATACGGCTGAGAATCATTCGGTTGCCGATTTAATCAAGACTGATTGGGAAAAAATCGGGGTTAAGGTCAATCTTAATTTTGTTGCCCCCGAAGAAGTCAACAACTCTATTATCCATAATAAGGATTACCAAGCCTTGCTTTACGGTGAGGTGATTGGCTCTGATCCGGATATCTATGCCTTCTGGCATTCCTCTCAGACTGGCGACAAGGGCTTGAATCTGGCCAACTATAACAATTCTACGGTCGATAAGCTTCTAGAAAGTGCGCGCACGGCGCTCGATAATAACGACCGTTTAAACCAATATAAAAAGATCCAAGAAGCGATTACGGCTGACGTTCCGGCCGCCTTCCTGTATACGCCCAGTTATTCTTATATCCAGACTAAGAAGATTAAGGGCTTTGCCGGACAGAGCGTCGTCGAACCGGCTGATCGCTTCTCTTCTATAAACGATTGGTATCTCAAGACTAAAAAGAAATTGGTTTGGTAGACTAAAGCCTCTTTAGCCAAGGGATATCTTCCTCTTACAATAAATTTATTAAAAGAATTTGACCGATTCCAGTCAGGTTGATTGGCCGCGGTTTTTAAATTCTATCCTCAAAACCATGATTAACAGAAAAAACAATTATTCCGGTCACCGCGGCTTCACGGTCTACAAACCTAAAGCTAGCGGTACCACCAAAACCGGCGGTTTAGCCGGCGATGACCAGACTTTGCCTCCAGTAACTAAAAATTCTCCAATCCAACGTTCTAATCAAGGGCATCCTTTCCGTTTTCGCGGCCATGACCGCTCCCGGTCCGGAGCGTCGGCCGTTTCCAGCGATAAATTGCGCATCATGTGCTTGGGCGGCTTGGAAGAAGTCGGCCGCAACATGACCGTGATCGAATATAATAAAGAAATCGTCATTATCGATATGGGTCTGCAGTTCCCGGAAGAAGACATGCCCGGTATCGATTACATCATTCCTAATGTTTCCTATCTCAAAGACAAGAAAGACTGGATTAAAGGCGTGATCATTTCCCATGGCCACTATGATCATATTGGCGGCATCCCTCATATCATGGGGGAGATCGGCAATCCATTGATGTTTATGGGCAAAATGACCGCCGGTTTGGTTCGTAAGCGCCATCAGGAATACAAGACCGCTCCGACCCTGAAGATAAAAGAGATTGATGATTCGACTCGCCTTAAATTAGGCGCTAGCTTTGAATTAGAATTCTTGCGTGTCAACCATTCGATTCCTGATTGTTTTGCTACTATTATCCACACCCCGGTTGGTACAGTCATCCATACCGGCGATTTCAAAATCGATTTTACACCGGTTAATGATAAACCGGCTGATCTGAATCGGATGGCTCAGCTTGGCGCTCAAGGTGTAAAATTGCTCATGTCTGATTCTACTGATTCTACTCACCCTGGTTATCAGGTTTCTGAATCTTATATCGGCGAGGAGATGGGCAAAATCTTTGAGAAGATCGAGGGCCGGATCATCATCGGTACTTTTGCTTCGCAATTATCTCGCGTCCAGAAAATCTTAGATCTGGCGGCGCGTTTCGGTCGTCGGGTCAATCTTCAGGGCCGGAGCATGAATTCCAATGTGGAGGTTGCTCATCAGGTCGGCTATCTGAAATTTAATCCGAAGATCTTAGTCGAAGATAAGGAAGTCAATAAACTTCCGGATAATAAGATTATCATTATCGGTACCGGTGCTCAAGGCGAAAGTAATGCCTTCTTGAATCGGGTCGTAACCGGTGAACATCGAACTATCAGCCTGAAGAAAGGCGATACGGTCCTATTTTCTTCCTCGGTTATTCCTGGCAATGAGCGCAGTATCCAGAACCTAATGGATCAAGTCGTGCGCCAAGGCGCTCGGATCATCCATTATAAGATGTTAGATATCCATGCCGGCGGTCACGCTAAGCAAGAAGACTTGAAATTAACGATGCGTCTTTTGAAACCGGAATTCTTCATGCCAATCGAAGCTAATCATTATATGCTCCGGGCTCATGCTGATTTAGCGGAGCAGGTGGGAATCCCGAAAGAGAATATCTTCATAGCTGATAACGGCCAGGTAGTTGAATTTAAGAAGCTTAGCAATAAAGTGGTCGGCTCCCTAACTAAAGAAAAAGTGATTACGGATTACGTCTTTGTCGATGGCTTGGGAGTGGGCGATGTTTCTGATATCGTCTTGCGTGATCGCTTAATGATGTCAGAAGACGGGATGATTGTCATTATCGCGACTATCGACACCCATACCGGCGATATCATCGGAAATCCGGATATCATTTCCCGCGGTTTCGTCTATATGAAAGAGAACCGCGATTTGATCGAAAAAACCCGGATGCGGGTCAAGAAGATAGTTAAAGACAAGAATCCGATGACAGCGGCTGATGATGATTATATAAAGAATAAGATTAGGAACGATATCGGCCAATTCTTGTTTAATTCTACTAAAAGACGACCGATGGTCTTGCCGGTAGTGATTAAAGTATAAAGGTCGCCGTTGGTATGGCAGTATCTAGTTTAATTTGTAATATTAGCTAAAAATACAGAAAATCCTTATAGTTAAGGATTTTTTGTTTATTATTAGGTTTATATTGATGTTGGTGGATAAAAGACTTGACTTTTTTTAAATGATATGGTATTATATAAAATCGTTCATTTTATATCTTAATATTTACCAAAAATAAAATCCCTATGTCATGAAAACCAAGACCGACAGTCCCAAAAAGTTTGGGAGTGCCTGGAGCCGCCTCCTTCAGAGTTTCAGTGCCCCCGGTATGCCCGAAGAATTCGGGAGCGAATACAATCGCCTCCTCCAGATTTTCAAGGATACTAATCCTTATTCAACCGAAGAAAAAGAATGTCTTAAAGACATTATTTGCCTTCTGGTTGAAAAACCGGGAATCCTTCACACTTCGTGGGTTGATACCCCGACGTATCTGAAGGAACATTATCCTTTGGTTTTGGCCTTTCATCTGGCCAATCAGATGAACAAACTGGCCGAAACCCTATCTACCTCCACCCAATCATCAATGGCTACCAACATCAAAAATGTTATTTTCGACATTAGCGACCTCAAGGGTGAGGCCAGAGTGGTTTGTTCAAACTTCATGGCCATCCCTGGCTTAAACAGGGAAATCTTTTAAAATGCCGCCGATGCTACCAGTTCGAATAAGAAAGCCCAACATATAATACAACATAATTGTATAATACGGTGGGCTTTTTTCTTATTTTTTCAGACTTGACTTTTTCTTTTTCCTGTGCTATTATAGAAAAGTAATTAAGTTATTCTTTATTAACTAAGAATTTTTTTGTTTATTACAATTCGATAAATTAAATTGTGAAAATTATGAAATTTGAAAAAAATATGGACAATATGATTATCAAAAATCCAGTCGAAACTGTTAAGACTGAGAATATTCCAGCTGAAGCTGACCAATTGGTCGCTGAAGCCGAGAGTGTTTTAGCCGGAGCGGCTGCGGCTGAAGCAGCAAAAACAGCCGAAGAAGCTAAGGTTCTCAAGGACATTGAAAGCCTTAAAAATCAAGAGCCAAAAGAGGAAACAATTAATAAAATTAATGATTATAAACAAAGAGTCCAAGACTGGGAAAACATCGTGATTGTTTCTCGTTCAAATACCGGGGTTGGTGGAGCATCTTTTACCAATAAGCCAAACTTTGAAGAGCTGGCCGCTCGTTACCCAGGGTTGAAAGAAATCGCTGAAAAATTAAACAAAGTAGCCGCCGATAATAAAGTGGGCTGGCAGGTTTGGAAAAATCCTAAATTAGATGATTTTTCTGCTCAAGTAATTAAAAATTATTTGACGACCGGCAGCATGGGAAGATTTACAAATGAAGGCATGGCCAAGAAGGCTCAAGAAGCGATTAATAAATTTTTAGCAGAAAACAAATTTAAAGAAGCAGAAAATCCTAACGAAGATTTGCCTAAGAGTTTAGCCGAAGCCATATTAGGTGAAAAAGATGTTAATTCATATAAAGCTGAAATTAGTGCCTTAGAAGAAAAATTAAAAGAGGCCGCATAATTTTAATAAAATTTAATATTCACCTTTAATATATCTTCTGGTTCGTAGGCGGCCGCTTTTCAAATAGCGGCCGCCGAGGTGGTCAGAAGGCCTTTCCGGAGGAAGAAAGGTTAAGTCTAATTTTTTTGTTTCCCAGAAGAATTAGATCCGATAAGTATGTCAGACAATCAAAACAATGATTTTTCCAAATTATTGGAAAAAGATGATATCAAGATCCCGCAAGTCGGTGATGTTATCAAGGGCCGGGTGGTTTCCGCCTCCAAGGCCGAAGTCAAATTGGATATCAATGGCGTCCTGATGGGCGTCGTGCGTGGCCCCGAGCTTTATGAAGAAGCCGAAGAATTTTCTAATCTACAGATCGGCGATGAGATCGAGGCGGCAGTTATCGAAGAAGAAAATGAAAAAGGCGAATTAGAACTCTCTTTTCGCCAGGTCGGCCAGGAAAAAGCTTGGGATAACTTGCGTCAAGCCGCTAAAGACAAAAGTATCGTCAAAGTCCGAGTGGTTGATGCTAATAAAGGCGGCCTTTTGGTTCGTTACTGCCAAATTAATGGCTTCTTACCGGTATCCCAACTAGCTCCAGAGAATTATCCTCGGATTTCCGGCGGCGACAAGAGTAAGATCTTAGAGAAATTAAAATCTTTTGTCGGTCAGGATCTCGAAGTCAGTGTCATGAATTTGAATGTGGAGGAAGATAAGGTTATTTTCAGCGAGAAGGATGTTTGGAACAAAAGACAGAAACCGGCTCTGGATAAATTCCGGGTTGGACAGGTAGTCGATGGCAAGATTACGGCTATCACTAATTTCGGCGTTTTTATCTCTTTTGATGAGAATATCGAAGGTTTGATCCATATTTCCGAATTAGCCTGGCAGAGGATTGATTCCCCCAATGAACTGTATCGAGTTGGTGATAAGATTAAGGCGGAAATCGTCAGTATCGATGGCGCCAAAATCTTTTTGAGTGCCAAGAAACTTCTTCAGGACCCGTGGCGGGAGGCGAGCAAGAAATATAAGCCCGGCCAGGTAGTCAGGGGCACAATTTTGAAGGTTAATCCTTTCGGCTTGTTCGTCAAGCTGGATGAG
>Ga0265297_10002694_pt1 | contig 34928 bp, 38 predicted proteins | sample Munlanlwell13791_FD_192502 | JGI IMG/M metagenome (GOLD analysis project Ga0265297, IMG submission 192502) | Leachate microbial communities from a municipal landfill in Southern Ontario, Canada - Leachate well 137-91 | ecosystem: Engineered > Solid waste > Landfill > Unclassified | place... | reverse complement strand
AAGACGTCATCCGAAAATACATCAAAACACAGAAATAACAGGCCATGGCAGATCATGCCAAGCGGCCTGAAGCCCCAGCCTTTAGGCTGGGGAGTGGTTCACTGGAGGTCCATTGGCAGGTTGGCTTCTCGGAGTGCCGCTCTTTGGACTAAAAGGGTGGCAAGGGTTGTTCCTTATCGAATCTATACCAGCTATTATTTTCGCATTCGTCATCATATATTGGATGGCTGACCGTCCGAGCGAAGCACGGTGGTTAACATCAGAGGAAAAACAATTTCTTACTGAGCAGTATGAAAAAGAAGTTGCAGCACAAAGAGCAGTAAAGCATTATACGGTTTGGCAGGCTTTTAAAGAGCCTGAAGTGCTCAAACTCTGCCTTGCGTATTTTCTCTGGGTTACCGGTTTCTGGGGATTCAACTACTGGATGCCATCCGTCTTAAAATCCATGTCAGGCTGGTCTAATGTTGCTATTGGCTGGCTCATGGCAATACCGATGGCTGTTTCACTGGTTACGATGTTATACATTGGACATTCTTCTTCGAAAAAACGCGAAAAGCGATGGCATGGCGCTATCGGCATGTTTCTTGGTGCGATTGGATTAGGAATTGGCGTGTTTATTCATGATCCAATAATTGCTTTCTTCTTCGTCATTTTAGCTGGCGTTGGTGTTTACGCACCCTTCGGTGTATGGTGGTCTTATCCGACCACATTTTTGTCGGGCACTGCTGCTGCAGGTGCTATTGGCTTGATTAATTCCTGCGGCAATGTTGGCGGATTTGTCGGCCCCTATGTAACCGGCTGGATCAAGCAGGGGACCGGATCGTTTGTGGGCGCCTGGGTATATTTAGCCATATCGCTTACTCTGGCTGGTTTGCTTATCCTCACATTTAAGAAAAATTTGCCAGCTGATGCTTTGGAACCGTAGACAACGAGGATTATTATATTGCATAAATGCATGTTTTCGTGTATAAATCGTACAGCCCTTGAATAGTAACGGGTCGAAGAAGTTCGACTCCTTCACGGCTCAGCAGAATTATAATGAGAGCAGTGAGTAATGGGCAGGAATCCAATTTGTGCGGATGCTGCACAATGCTCACTGCTTTTTTTTCGGGCGAGAGTGGCGGAACTGGCAGACGCGCCAGACTTAGGATCTGGTGGGCAACCATGGGGGTTCAAGTCCCCCCCCTCGCACCATTCACAAAAGCGATACAACAAACTGTATTCTTTTCGGTTTTTAATTCTCTATAAAGGCGGATTTTTGCATGAAGGTTGCTGTTGAAGACATTAGTGCTGTACAGAAAAAACTTACCATTGAAATCGAACCGGACATTGTTACAAACAAAATTGAAAAAGCGCTGGCAGATATTGCTAGAAAGGCAAAAATTCCCGGATTCCGTCCAGGCAAGGCGCCCAAGGCGATCGTTGAAAAACGTTTTCATGATGAGATACTTTCAGAAACGCTTCAGCAGCTTGTTTCGGAATCTTATTTTAAGGCGCTCCAGGAAAAGAATTTAAATCCTGTGAATATGCCTGCATTTGACAATATATCAGAGCTGAGCAAGGGATCAGCGCTTAGTTTTAGTGCTTCCGTGGAAGTAAAACCGCATATTGAACTGAGAACCTATGACGGTATCGAAGTAAAGGAATCGGAGATCGCAGTAACGGACGATGAAATCGGTCAGACAATGAACCGGATTGCTGAGATGTATGCACAACTGGAAGTCGTTGAAGCCAAACCGCTTGAAAACGGGAACGTTGCAATTATTGATTTCGAGGGATTCCAGGATGGAAAACCGATTGAAAGCGCAAAGGCATCCGGACATATGCTGACGCTCGGAACAGATTCGCTCATTCCGGGATTTGAAGATCAATTGATCGGCATGATAAAGGATGAAACCCGTGAAATAAACGTTACCTTTCCTGAAGATTATACCAACAAGGATCTGGCAGGAAAGAACGCCTTGTTCAAGGTTACGCTGAAGGAAATAAAGAAGAAGATACTTCCTGAATTGAACGATGAATTTGCAAAAAATCTCGGCGATTATAAAACCTTGGACGAGTTCAAGGATGTCATCCGCAAAGATATTGAGAACCGGAAAAAAAGCGATCAATTGATGTCTCAGCGGGCCGATATTTTGTCGAACCTGGTCGAAACCCATACCTTTGAAATTCCGCCCGTTCTTGTCAAGCACGAGCTTCTGTTTATGGCGCGGCAGCAGGCATCCCGTATGGTTCGTATGGGCATGGATGTTCAAAAGTCTTTTAATGTGGATAAATTCAAGGAAGATAATACTATCCAGGCGGAGAAAAATGTCAAAGCAAGACTGATCTTGGATGAAATCGCCGATAAGGAAAAGATCGACGTAAGTGACCAGGAAGTGAATGCCGAGCTTGCTCTGATGGCAAAAAACGCCAGAAAAACGGTTGCCGAACTCCGAAAACAGTATGATTCGCTCGAAGGAGGACTCGACAATCTCAAATCTTCCCTGATACAGGAAAAAGTTTTAGCTCTCTTGCTTTCCCGATCAAAGAAGAGTTATAATATTTTATCTGAATGAAAAGAGGACACAATATGTCGTTAATTCCAATGGTGATTGAACAAACCAGCCGGGGAGAGCGCGCGTATGATATTTATTCCCGTCTGTTAAAAGATAGGATTATTTTTCTGGGAACGGCAATTGACGACGGAATTGCGAATACCGTAATTGCGCAACTTCTGTTTCTTGAAGCCGATGACCCGGACAAGGATATTTATGTATATGTTAATTCTCCCGGAGGTGTCGTTACCGCCGGGCTTGCAATTTATGATACCATGAATTATATAAAGTCTCCTGTTTCGACCATTTGCATCGGTCAGGCAGCAAGCATGGGAGCTCTTTTATTGTCAGCTGGAACGAAAGGCAAACGATTCTCCCTTCCTCATGCGCGAATCATGATTCATCAACCTATGGGCGGATTCCAGGGACAGGCAACTGATATTGAGATCCATGCCAAGGAAATATTGAAAATGAAAGATACATTAAACCATATTCTTGCAAAACATACTGGTCAGCCCATTGAAAAAATTCAGACTGATACTGACCGAGATTTTTTCATGTCGGGCGAGGATGCAAAGGTTTACGGCATCGTTGACGAGGTTATTAGCAAGAAAGTATCGCGGCCCACGAAGGAGAAGTAAAACATGACTGAAAAAAAAGACCATCCGATGAGCCCGCTCAAATGCTCATTCTGTGGTAAAGAACAGGATGAAGTAAAAAAACTCATTGCGGGACCATCTGTTTTCATATGCAACGAATGTGTTGATCTCTGCAATGAAATTATTGCCGAGGAATGGGAAGAAACAAAGGAATCAAATATTCCGCGTCTTCCCAAGCCGGCAGAGATTAAGCGTACATTAGATGAATATGTAATCGACCAGGAACGAGCAAAAAAGATCCTTTCCGTGGCTGTGCATAACCATTACAAGCGGATCGATATCAGGCACGAAATTGGGGACGAGGTTGAGCTTCAAAAAAGTAACATTCTTTTGATCGGGCCAACGGGTGTCGGTAAAACGCTGTTAGCCCAGACGCTTGCGCGGATTCTTGATGTGCCGTTTACCATTGCGGATGCCACCACGTTGACGGAAGCGGGGTATGTCGGCGAGGATGTTGAAAACATTATTTTGAAGCTTCTTCAAAATGCGAATTATGATGTCGAGCGAGCCCAGCGTGGAATCGTGTACATCGATGAAATTGACAAGATCAGCCGCAAGTCTGAAAGCCCTTCGATCACCCGCGACGTATCTGGTGAAGGAGTGCAACAGGCATTATTGAAACTGATTGAAGGAACCGTGGCAAGCGTTCCTCCGCAAGGAGGCAGGAAGCATCCGCATCAGGAATTCATTCAGGTCGATACGAAGAATATCCTGTTTATCTGCGGCGGTGCTTTTGTGGGTTTGGAGACGATCATTGACCAGAGGATTGGGAAGAAGACTATGGGTTTTGGTGCTGATATCCAAAGCAAGCAGGAACGAAAACTGAGTGTCACGCTGGCAAGTCTTCAACCTGAAGATTTGCTCAAATACGGCCTTATTCCGGAATTTATCGGTCGGATGCCGGTGGTTGCAACGCTTGAAGAGCTTGATGAACATGCGCTGATTGACATTCTTACCCGTCCCAAAAATGCATTGATAAAGCAATACCAGAAGCTGCTTGCGCTCGAAGGATGCAAATTGCGGTTTACGGACGATGCGCTGAATGCAATTGCTAAAAAAGCGATCAACCGGAAAACAGGAGCGCGCGGTCTTCGGGCTATCCTCGAAGACGTGATGCTGAATGTAATGTATGACGTGCCTTCTCAGCCAGGAATCAGAGAATGCGTGATCAACGGAGAAGTAATTACCGAAGGCGCGGAACCGCTTCTCATTTATGAAAAAATAGCGTAATCCTTCCAAAATATGTCAGAGCCGGATATAGTTATTGTATATCCGGCTTCGGTTTTTCTGGTGATTGTTTCCTCATGAAAATTCAAACAGCCGAATTTGTGATAAGCGCCGCGCGTTCCGGTCAATTTCCTCGAGATCATAAACGACAGATCGCTTTTGCAGGCCGATCAAATGTCGGGAAATCCTCGATGATTAATTGTCTATTGCATCGAAAAAATCTTGTTAAAACAAGCGCAACGCCGGGGAAAACCCAGCTGATCAATTTTTTTATCATCAACAACGATTTCTATTTTGTTGATCTTCCCGGCTATGGTTATGCAAATGTGCCGAAGGCAGTCACCGATTCATGGGCGCCGATGATCGAAGGATATCTCAAGAATTCGCATGATCTGGCAGCAGTCGTGGTGCTGCTTGATAGTCGAAGAACTCAGGATGAACGGGATAAACGGCTTCTTGCATGGCTTCAGGAATATGCAATTCCGTTCATTGTTGTTTTGACCAAGTCTGATAAATTGAACCGCCGGGAATCCGAAGGAGCCCGGAAATCAGTTCAGGAATTTCTTGGCAGTGCCGAACCGATTCTGCTCACGTCTGCAAAGAACGGGCAGGGCATGAAAGAACTATGGGGAGCAATCATCAAAGCAATGAAATGCATTGCCTCGTAACAGGTACATTGCTTTCGCGGAGGACGCCATGAAACTGGCAACAATTCTTCTGAATCACAAGGAAGAAGCATGTATTCAGACCCGTCCAGGAGTGCTGCCGATCTCAGTCGTGAATTCCGTTTTTAAAAAGAAGTGGTCAACGGATATCTTGGAGCTTCTTGTATCAGGCCAGTTTTATACCTTGAAAGCATGGTATGACAAGGGAGGAAGAACACAAATTGAATCACTCGCCGAACATTCCTTGCCAATAGAGGATGTTCGTTTCGGACCGCTTTACCGCCATCCGAGGAAGATCTGGGGTATCGGGCTTAATTATATTAAGCACGCTTCTGATCTTTCCGAAAAATCACCAACAAGTGCTCCAGCGAGTTTTAGCAAATTTGACACAACGGTCATCGGCCCGGGAGATACTATTGTTATTCCAATTCAATCCAACAAGACAACCGGCGAAGCGGAGCTGGCAGTTATTTTTGGGAAAGAGTGCAAGAATGTTCCAGAAAAAGACTGGTTGAGCGTTGTCGCCGGATTTACGTGCGTTCTGGACATGACTGCGGAAGATATTCTCCGGGAAAATCCGCGGTACCTTACCCGTTCAAAAAATTTTGATACGTTTTTCAGTTTCGGCCCTTTTCTGGCAACTCCTGACGAGATCGACGATATATGCAGCCTCAAGGTTGCGACTGTTCTGAACAGTGAAATTCAAGCGGACAACATTGTTTCAAATATGACGTTTCCACCCGACTATCTGGTTTCATTCCATACGCATGTTGCAACCATGCTTCCCGGCGATATTATTTCCACGGGTACGCCACGGGCTGTTCCCTTGAAACAGGGCGATCTGCTTGAATGCAGGATCGACAATTTCGAGCCGCTTATAAATCCGGTTGTGGATTTGAAAGTGAAAAAATAATAACGGAGGTTTATCATGAATCTCGGAATGAATGGAAAAGCGGTGTTGGTAATGGCATCAAGCGCCGGCTTGGGCAAGGCAGCAGCTTTGGAATTCTGCAAAGAAGGCGCCCAGGTCATGCTGTTCAGCCCGTTTGAGGATGAATTGAAGTCTGCTCAGACTGAAATCAAGCAGGCAACAGGCAATGAACCGGGATATACGGTCGGCGATATTACCATTGCTGATGATATCGCAGCAGTGGTTAAACGAACCGTGGATGTATACGGCCCCGTGTATGCTCTCGTGAATAATGCAGGGGGACCTCCCGCGGGCACGTTTGATGCTTTTAATGATGCGGCCTGGCAGAAGGCGTATGAATTAAATCTGCTTTCCTATATCAGAACCATCAGAGCTGTGTTGCCTTTGATGCGGAAGGTGGGCAGAGGCAGAATCGTGAATTATACGTCTTCGTCAGTCAAGCAGGTTCTGGATAACCTTATTCTGTCGAATACGTTTCGTATGGGTGTGGTCGGCCTTACAAAAACCTTGTCTCAGGAACTCGGAAAAGAGAACATTCTCGTGAATGTCATGGGTCCCGGCAGGATCAGTACGGCACGGATTGCTCAACTGGATAAAATTCGGGCCGAGAAATCAGGCATGAGTGTGGACGAAGTATACCAAAATGCGATAAAAAGCATTCCGCTTGGACGCTACGGTACGCCGGAAGAATATGCGAAACTCACGGTATTTTTATGTTCCGAAGCGAATACCTATATTACCGGTCAGACCATTCTGGTTGACGGGGGGATGACTAAGGCATTTTAATAGAAGGATCATCGCAGTATGGCAAAAAAATATTCAGCAGTTTTTTTTGATAATGACGGAATTCTTGTCGATACCGAACATTTTTATTATTACGCTAATAGGGATATTCTGCAAACCGTTGGTGTTGATCTAACACCGGAGCTCTATCATGAATTTTTTCTGGTGGAATCAAGCGGAGCCTGGCACCTTGCACAGGAACGCGGTTACACCGATGCAGCGATTGAAGAAATGCGTTCTCTCCGCAATCAACGATACCTGGACTATCTTATGCATGAAGACGTTGTGATTCCCGGTGTCAGGACGGTAATCGACCAGTTATACGGCATTGTTCAAATGGGCGTGGTTACGAGCTCATACCGGGAACATTTTGATCGCATTCATAAAAACACAGGTTTGCTGCATTTCTTTGATTTTGTTCTTACCCAGGGTGATTACACACACTCAAAACCGCATCCGGAACCGTATTCTCTAGCGCAAAAAAAATCAGGAAAACAACCAAACGAATGCATTGTCATTGAGGATTCCCAACGGGGGCTTCTTGCCGCAAAAGCAGCAGGACTTGAATGTTGGGTTATTCCAAGGGGATTGACTCAGGGAGCTGATTTTTCGCAAGCCGATCGTATCTTGTCGAATATCAATGAGATTGTTCCCCTGATTCTCGGTGATTGAGGAATCCCAGTGTACAGATGCTGATTTTAACTTCGATCGTGGCAAATGCCTCTCATTAACGAGAAGGAGTTCATATATGCGATTTGCTATTCTTGGATCCGGTTCCGTAGGTGGTTACTATGGAGCGAAACTCGCCAAGGCAGGACATGATGTAACGTTTATCGCCCGCGGTACTCATCTCCAAGCCATAAACGACAAAGGTCTGTTGATCAAAAGCCCGCTGGGCGATTTTTGTGTTCATGCTCACGCAACCGATGATACCTCAACGATCGCGACTGTGGATGTGGTTCTTGTTTCTGTAAAGACGTATGACAACGGCAATGCGCTTCCGTTGCTCCTTCCTCTCGTCGGTCCGAAAACCATGGTGCTGCCTCTTCAAAATGGAGTTGATGGCATAGATGAAATAGCAGCGCTCATTGGTGAAAAACGGACACTCGGAGGGGCTACCTATATTACAGCTTCAGTTATCGAGCCAGGAATAATAGAGCATACGGGACACCATAGACGTATCGTGTTCGGAGAACTGGCAGGAGGGATGTCTTCTCGTGTCGAGGCGCTCGCAAAAATATTTTTTGAAGCGGATATTCAGTCTGAACCCAAAGATGATATTCGCGTAGCGCTCTGGGAAAAATTCATCTATCTTGCTCCGTTTGCGGGGTTTACTGCTGCAGCGCGGTTGCCCATCGGTCCTCTGAGGGCTCTTTCCGAGTTTAAGTCCCTGTTCACCCTTGCTCTTCAGGAAGTGGAACGTATAGCTCGAGCGGAAGGCATTCAGGTTGCACACACGATTCGCGAAACGATATTCCAGTATGTAGAATCTCTTTCCTCCTCCTCACGATCATCATTGTTAAATGATCTCGAAAAAGGAAAAAGGCTTGAAGTGGAAGCTTTGCTCGGGTCGGTTGTTCGGAGGGGAGGCCGCTTGGGAATTCCTGTGCCGATCATGACAACGCTGTATGCTCTCTTAAAACCGTATGAGAATGGAGTGCCGCAGCCCTCAGGTGTCTGAAATTTTCCTTCGCCAGTTCATCAGAGGAAGTAAGTAGAGATAAAAAGCATACGGGATAAATCCGGCATCTGCTGAAAGCAGGGTGGCAGGGAATGCACCGGCAATATTCCACGGAATGAGTACGGAAAGAACAATGATGGTATTTTCAAGATCGAGTGCGAGCCGGTATTTGTCCAGCCCTTTCTTTTCATAAATCTTTTTTTGAAAGTAATACGTCAACATGACGCCGAAAACCTGATTGCAGGCAAAGGCGGCGGATGTTATGCTTGTAAAAACAGTCCCGAAATACACTCCTGCTTTTTTACTGACAGTTTCTAAAAATCGTTCAACTTCCCTAAGCAGGCCGGTTCCTTCAAAAATACCTGAGTAGGCAGAAGAAATCAGAATAATCAGACTCACATTCAGCATGGAATACAGGCCGCCGCCCTGAATCATGCCTGCAAAGGCGCCTGGCGCTTCGGTATGATACCCGGTCATGATATATTCCAGAAGTTGGGCTACCGTTTTACCTTGCAGCAGGATTGCAAGCACGAATGCCGCCACAATACTGATGCTCATCGATATTTTTACATCAATCTTGAATACCGCAGCAATGAGAATGATTGCGGCAGGGAGTACTACGCTGGGATGCAGATTGAAGAGCCGCATGATTTCAAACTTCATCTGATCATTCATGAACACCAGAGGGTTCAGATAGGACAGAATCACATATCCCACACTTGCAAGGGCAAAGGCGCCTATCGATGTGCGCAACATATTACGCACATTAATATATAGCTGAGTGCTTGTCAGAACTGCAACAAGGTTTGCGCTCGACGACATGGGTGAACACCGGTCACCGAAGAAAGCGCCCGCAATGATCGCACCTGCCGCAATATTGATGTCCACATTTCCGCTTTTTGCCAGAACGATCAAAATAATTCCAATCGTTCCCACGGTTCCAAAGCATGTCCCGAGCAAAAACGACATAAGACAACACAGAAGGAATGCTGAGATAATAAAATAATGAGGATGCATAAGGGATATACCATAATACACAATGAAAGAAACCGTGCCGCATGCCCGCCAGAGAGCGGTTATAATTCCAATCAATACAAATATTTGTAAAACCAGGTATGATTTTTTTGCTCCCTCCACCGCCATGAAGCCAAGGCTTTTCAGATCATGCCCTCTGCGCCATGAGATGACCATGAAACAGAAAAGACCAAAGAGTAGCGGGTATACGAGAGACATACCTATTGACAGGCTGAAGAGCAGGGAGGCAAAGAAGAGAATAAATACAAGCAGAATATCCAAATTGACTCCTGAGTAATAGAGGGGACGGCCAAGCTCAGCTTCTCATAAGTGCGGGATCAAAAATATAGCAACTGATTATACAAAACTGGAAACCGGTTGTATAGAATATTCCATTGTTATGGGCATGAGAATAATATGTGCAATACCATGAGGAATATTCTTGACATGGTGAAATACAGGGTGATAAAATGCGATCCTGCTAATCCTACCATTTGGTTGGAAATTTTATAAAGGAGGTTACTAATGGGTCTCGATTTCGGGCACACCGAGTCTACCGGTTCCACTGGCTTTTTGAAAAAGACTCCACTCTGGATTCAAATTCTCATCGGTCTTATCATCGGCGTTGTAATTGGTATTCTGTGGCCGACTTTTGCAGTTAAACTGCAACCGTTCGGTACGGCATTCATCAAAGCTATTAAGATGATTGTGATTCCGCTCGTGTTTTCAGCCGTCACTCTTGGCATTTACACGATGGGAAAAGACTTAAAACAGCTGGGGAAACTAGGCGCCATGGCTTTTGTCTGGTTTTATTTTGCCACCGGCGTATCCATCGCTCTTGGTATTACCCTGAATGAAATTTTCCATCCAGCAGCCGGTGTTGCACTCCAGAAGACCGGGAATATCCCTGCCAATCTGGCAACCTCCGTTGATTGGATCAAATTCTTCCTCGACATTATTCCTGACAACAGCATCTTTGCAATGGCAAATCAGAAAATTATTCCTACTCTGTTTTTCGCAGTGTGTTTTGGTCTTGCTCTGTCAAAAGCTGCTGAGAGCAGCAAGGCTGTTGTCAAGGCTCTTGAGGGAATCCTCGGCACCATGTTCAAGCTTACTCAGGGAATTGTTGCCACGGCTCCTATCGCCGTTGCTGCCATCCTTGCGTGGGTGATCGCATCGCAGGGGTATACGCTGCTTCTTGCCATGGCAAAACTGATCGGTGTCATGTATATCGGACTATTCACCATTGCAGGCCTTTTCCTTATTATTGTCCGGATACTCGGTTTCAAACCGATCGAATTAATCAAAAAAATCATGGAACCGTTGCTCCTGGCATTCTCAACGGCTTCTTCCGAAGTAACGCTTCCCATTCATATGAAAATATTGGAAAGCACGGGTATTCCAAACAAGATTGTTTCATTCGTGCTACCGCTCGGCTATAGTTTTAACCTCGACGGGGCTGCGCTTGGACAGGCAATGTATACCTGCTTCCTTGCGGAAGCATATGGGCTTCATCTCGACCTGCCTACCTTGTTGACCATTCTTATCACCGCCTTAATCGCCAACAAGGGTACTGCGAATGTTCCCGGTGCCTCTTTGGTTGTGATGGCAGTGTTGCTTACGTCATTGGGTCTGCCTGTTGAAGCGATTGCCATTATCGCCGGTATCGACCGATTTGGCGATATGGGACGCACCACGATCAACGTTTTCGGCAATACCGTTGCCTGCCTGCTGCTCTTTAAGTATGGTGGCAAGGGGATTACGGATGCAGTTGAAGAATCCGATATTGCTGTAGCCTGAGGCGTAATCAGGCAGATTAAAAACAATTTTTTGAATGTACGAGGGCACTCCTTTTTCAAGGGGTGCTCTTTTTTTAAGAATGACTGACAAGTCCAGATACGTTACGCTGCTGCTCTCGTAATTGACCTGCCGGAACATATATGCCGAATTCCGTTAAACAAAAAATTATCGTGGGAATGGCGGTTGGATTCTGCTGGTTCTCATTATTTTCTTATCTCCCTATTTTGCCGGGATATGCCCGTGCCATGGGTGCTTCCTATGAACTTATCGGAATGATCATGGGTGCATACGGGCTTACGCAGATTCTTTTCCGGTTTCCTCTCGGAATTATCTCAGATCGGCTTGGCAAACGAAAAATATTCGTCATCATCGGATTGATCCTGTGTGTCATTAGCAGTATCGGGATGTTTTTTTCGACAAATCCGCATTGGCTGCTCGTTTTCAGGGCGGTCTCAGGAATTGCGGCTACCACCTGGGTTGTGCACACGATTTTATTTGCAGCTTCCTATGCAACCTCGGAATCGGGTCGGGCAATGGGAATTGTCAATTCTATCAGCAATATGGGACAGATGCTCGCAACTCTGACAGGGGGGCTGGTTGCCTATATGTGGGGCGACTCGCATGCATTTCTTCTGGGAGCGGTTGGAGGCGCAATCGGGCTTGTATTCAGTTTTGGCATTGCTGAACAGAATCGGAATACACGTGAGACCTTGACCTTGGCAGGCCTGATTGAACTTGGACGTGACCGGCATCTGGTGCTCGTATCTGCGCTTGCCTTTCTTCTTCAGATCATAGTCTACAGTACCATCTACGGGTTTATTCCTCTTGCAGCAAAAAAAATCGGTGCTACGAATATTGATCTCGGTCTGCTTCCCACATTATTCATGCTGCCCGGCATATTTGCCTCTCTTGCCAGTGGAGTTCTCTTTACGAGATGGTTCGGTTCAAAAAATACCATTATTGCCGGCTTTGTCATCATGTCAACATCGGTACTCGTTATTCCGAGCATTCAAAATTTGACGCTGCTCTATATCTCTCAGATTGCAGGTGGTTTCGGACAAGGGATGACCTTTCCGCTTCTCCTTGAGCTGGGAATCAAGCATGTTGATCATGGAAAACGAGCCACAGCAATGGGTTACCTTCAGGCAATGTATGGCATTGGAATGTTTCTCGGCCCGGTTATTGTCGGCGTTCTGAGTGACAGGTTTGGGCTTGACTGGGGCTTTTGGACAATCGGGATCATCGGACTGTTCGGCATCATTATTACGGGACAATTATTTTCACTGCCTGATAAGAAGCAGCGGTAGGAAAGGAAAACATGTTTAAACAAGTACGACGTCAGGAAAGGGCCATAGGGTATGAGGAAACAATCGAGGTCCTGAAAGAAGGATGTTATGGCGTCCTGTCCATGCAGGGAGATGAAGGATATCCGTATGGTGTGCCACTGAATTATGTTTATGAGGACGATCATATTTATTTCCACGGCAACCCTGAAGGTGAGAAAATTACGCTTCTGCGCCGTAATAATGCAGTGTCTTTTTGTGTTGTGAGTGAGGCGTATCCGCTTCCTGACGCATTCAGCACCCGCTACAAAAGCGCGATTGTCTTTGGCAAAATTCGCGAAATTGACGGTGAGGAAAAAAGGAAAGCGCTCTGCTCTTTGATCGAGAAATATGCTTCTGGAGAGGACTATATCCAAAAAGGCAAGCAATATGCTGACGAAGCGTTCCATCGAACAGCGGTTCTCCGACTGGATATTGAGCACTGTACGGGCAAGGCGAGAAAATAATCAGTATGCATGCCAGCTATCTTCTGTAATCAAGAATTTTTCTTGACATCTCCATGACTTACATGGTATTTTATGCCCTTCAAATAGCTGGGGTATGCGTTTTGTGAAGGAGGCTTCATTTCATGTATGCAGTGATAAAAAGCGGAGGCAAGCAGTATAAGGTGTCGCCCGGGGATATTGTGCGGGTTGAAAGCCTTGATGCAAAAAAAGGCGATGTAATTGAAATCAAGGACATATTCATGGTTGCTGATGGGGATACGGTTTCAGTTGGAAAACCGATTCTGGAAACGGCAAAGATTACGGCAGAGGTCATGGGAGAAGGACGAGGAGAAAAGATCATCGTCTTCAAACATCGCCGGAGAAAAGGCTTCAGGAAAACCACAGGACATCGTCAGAATTATACCGCGATCAAGGTAAAAGAGATCGCGCTGTAAATACATTTATAAGGAACGGTTTTAGTACGTTTGGAGGTTTCGCATGGCTCATAAAAAAGGTGTTGGCAGTTCACGGAATGGCAGAGACAGCAATCCGCAGTTTTTAGGCGTCAAGCGGTTTGACGGTGAAAAAGTGCTGGCAGGAACAATTATCATTCGTCAGCGAGGGACACGTATTCACCCAGGCACGAACGTTGGAAAAGGCTGCGATGATACGCTCTTTGCTAAAATCAGTGGTGTGGTCAAATACGAGCGTTATGATAAAACCCGGAAACAGGTGAGCGTATACGCTGCATAACCATTTACACATAAGATGACGATCAGGGCGGCATACTATTTATGCCGCCTTTTTTGTTTTCATATTCTTCCATCTTGCAATTTGCATGCTGTGATTGTATAGTTTATCAAGCAGTCTCTGTTGAAAGAGAAGAAAGTATCTGATATGTCAAATTTTATTGATCGAGTGAAAATTTTTGTACAAGCCGGGCATGGAGGCAAAGGATGTGTCAGCTTTCGCCGGGAAGCGTATGTACCGCGCGGAGGACCGAACGGGGGCGATGGCGGCAAAGGCGGTGATGTCCGAATTCTGGCAGATCGGCAGCTTGGCACTTTGATTGATTTGAAATATCAACAGCAATATCGTGCACGCGACGGCGAGCATGGCCGCGGTAAAGATCAGATCGGAGCCGATGCGGACGATGTTATTATTCGCGTGCCGGTTGGCACGATCATCAAGGATGCGGAAACCGGAACTTTGATCGTGGATCTCGACCAGGATGCAATGGAATATGTTCTTGCAAAGGGAGGAAGAGGCGGAAAAGGCAATGCCTTTTTTAAATCGGCAACCCACCAGGCGCCGCGTTTTGCGCAGCCTGGCGAACCAGGTGAAGAGCAATGGTTCTATCTCGAACTGAAACTCCTTGCGGATATCGGATTGGTCGGACTTCCGAATGCAGGAAAATCTACCCTAATATCGAGAATCTCGTCGGCAAAGCCAAAGATAGCTGATTATCCGTTCACCACATTATCTCCCGTGCTTGGTGTAGTAAAGCCGGAAAACAGAAAAAGTTTTGTGGTTGCAGATATTCCCGGATTGATAGAAAATGCGCATAAGGGTGCTGGCCTTGGTTTTGAATTTTTGCGGCACGTTGAGCGGACATCCATTCTGCTTCACCTGGTGGACGTCTCAGGCATGGTTCCTGGTGATCCAGTCGAGAACCTGCTTAAGATCAATACCGAGATAGAGTTATATAGTCCTGCATTAAAAAAGAAATATATGGCAGTGGCAGGAACAAAAATTGATGCAGGGGATACTTCCCTGGTTGACCGCCTTGCCGGATTTTGCCGGGAACATGCACTTCCTTTTTTTGCCATTTCGGCAGTGACCGGGGAAGGTCTAAAACCGCTTGTCGACTTTCTTGCAGACAAGGTTGAAGAAAATGAAGCATACAAAGCAGCAGTTTCAGACATTCAAAATGTAATGACGAGGTCATGACCCAATGACACTGAATACTGACCAGAGCATGAGAAAAAAAATTTTTTCCGAATCTCGGAGGGTTGTGATAAAAATCGGGAGCGCTGTCCTGACCATTCCCGATAAGGGGCTTGACCAGGATCGCATTGATCAACTTGCATCCGATATTGTATCGGTTATGCAGCAGGGGAAAGAGGTTATTGTTGTTTCATCAGGCGCTGTTGCAGCCGGACTTGCAAAACTCGGACTGAAAAAAACCAAGACCATGCCTTTGTCGCTCAAACAGGCAGCTGCTGCAATCGGCCAGTCAAGCCTGATGTGGGCATATGAAAAAACATTCGCAGTTCATGGAAAAAAGGTTGCCCAGGTTCTGTTGACCCGCGAAGATCTCTCGAACCGCACACGGTTTCTAAATGCGCGAAATACCTTGCATACGCTTCTGGAGCATGGGGTGATTCCTATTATTAATGAGAATGATACTGTCTCCGTGAATGAACTCAGGTTCGGTGATAATGACAATCTGTCCGGTATGGTGACGCACCTGACCGATGCAGATATTCTGGTCATTCTTTCGGATGTTGACGGGTTTTATACCGCTGATCCACGCCTTCATTCCGAGGCAAAACTGATTTCCGTGGTTGAAAAAATCAGCGAAGATATGGAAAATGCCGCAGGAGACACGCAAACATCAGTCGGACTTGGCGGTATGCGGTCAAAAATTATGGCTGCAAAAAGGGTTTCCGATTATGGTGCTTCATTGGTCATTTTGAATGGAAAGAAACCTGGCGCACTGCAAAACTTGTTTCAGGGCAATACCATCGGAACCTTGTTTCTTCCCAAGTCGCGAAAACAGCATAGCAGAAAATACTGGATTGCCAATACGGTCAAATGCAGCGGCAGGCTCATTGTTGATGAAGGATGTTGGGAAGCACTTGTGCATCAGGGCAAGAGCCTTCTTCCCGGGGGCATTATTGCCGTTGAAGGAAATTTCAAGATTGGCGATTGCATCAATTGCATGAATACATCAGGCAATGTATTTGCGCGAGGACTGGTAAAATATTCATCGTCCGAGCTCGAACGGATCAAAGGGCTTAAAACATCCGAAATACAGGCTGTTCTCGGGCACAAAGATTATGATGAAGTCATTCACCGCAATGATTTGGTGATTATTCAAAACACCTAAATCAGAATTCTTGTTTCTGTTGAGGAAAAGCATGGATATCAAACAGTATGTTTCCGACAAGGCTTTGAAAGCAAAACAAGCTTCACGTACGCTTGCCACGATTTCCACTCGGATCAAAAATGAAGCGCTGATGAGAATGGCAGTAAGGCTGGAGCAGGAAGCGGAAACCTTGATTGCGGAAAATAAGAAGGACATCGCAGCAGCAGAACAGAATGGTCTTTCCCAGGCCATGATAGACCGTCTTCGATTGAATCATGACCGCATCAAAGCCATGGCAGCAGGACTTCGGGAAGTCGCGGGTCTTCCTGATCCTGTTGGTGAAGTACTGCATATGCGACGGCGGCCGAACGGAATGGAAGTTGGAAAGATGCGCGTGCCCATCGGCTTAATCGGAATTATCTACGAATCGCGTCCGAATGTTACTGCTGATTCTGCGGCATTATGCCTTAAATCAGGGAATGCAGTCCTGCTGCGTGGCGGTTCGGAATCCGTTTATTCGAACACAGCCATCGGAAAAGTACTTTCCGAAGAAGGCTTGAAAGCAGGCATACCGGATGGCGCTATTGCGATCATTGAGAATCCGGATCGTGCCTGCGTATTCGAAATGCTGAAGCTCAATCAGTATATTGATGTGATTATTCCCCGTGGCGGGGAAGGGCTGATAAAAATGGTTTCCCAGTATTCGACCATCCCGATCATCAAGCATGACAAGGGAGTCTGTCATGTGTATCTTGATGAGAGTGCTGATCATTCCATGGGAATGAATATCGCCATGAATGCAAAAATCCAAAGACCGGGAACCTGCAATGCTATGGAAACCCTATTAGTTCATTCGAAAATGGCTCAGGTGGTCTTACCCGAACTCATTACCAGGATGAAAAAAGCAGGTGTTGAGATCAGGGGGTGTGCCAGGACGAAGGAGCTTATTCCCGATAGTAAAATGGCTGGAGATTCTGACTGGAATACTGAATACAATGATCTTATCCTGAATGTAAAAATTGTAGACAGCCTGGATGAGGCCATGGAGCATATTGCAGTGCATGGCTCTCAACATTCCGAGGCAATTGTGACAAATTCCTATGCACACGCGATCAGGTTCCAGCGCGAAGTGGATGCTTCAGCGGTTTTCGTGAATGCCTCAACACGGCTGAATGACGGATATGAGTTTGGTCTGGGAGCGGAAATCGGAATTTCGACCACACGCATTCATGCCCGGGGGCCCATGGGTCTTGAGGAGCTGACTTCAACGAAGTTCATTGTATGTGGGAGTGGACAAATCAGGGAATAGGAATCGGAGGAAGGTTGGGACAACGGATCGGGATACTGGGGGGAACGTTTAATCCCATACATTACGGGCACTTGGCAGCAGGAGAAGAGATTGCCAATCGGTTACGGCTGGACAAGGTTCTTTGCATCCCGTCCTCTTTGCCTCCGCATAAGCAGGAACAGGACATGCCATCCGCTGCTCAACGGCTCGAGATGGTGCGGTTAGGAACTGCCGGAAGTCCGCATCTTGAACCGTCTGATCTGGAAATAACCAGGGGCGGCAGATCCTTTACGATCGATACGATCAAAGCACTGCATCACCGCTATCCCGAATCGGAACTTTTCTTTATTATCGGCCTTGATTCATTTCTCGATATTAAAACCTGGAAGTGTTGGAAAGAACTGCTTCGAGAATGCACTTTTGTCGTTATATCCCGGCCGGGATATTGTTTTGAAGACCTTGCAATAATTGATTTTTTGCATAAAAATCAGGAAGAACTGCGCAGACTTGATCAGGGTATTCAGGCGCAGGCAGTGGTGCAGTCGGAGGAGTTCATCATTTATTTTGAAACGATTCCGTTGTATGATATCTCGTCGACTGATATCAGAAACAAGGTCAAACAGAGGGTCAGTATCAAATATCTCTTGCCTGAAGCAGTTGAAACTTATATAATAAAAAACAGAATTTATGGTTAATTCACTCGAAACCGCGCAGCTCTGTGCTGAAGCCGCGGACAGTAAAAAAGCATTTGATATCCTGATTCTCGATCTCCGGGGGCTTACCTTTATTGCGGATTACTTTGTAATCTGCTCGGGAACATCCACCACACAGGTCGGCGCAATCTCCGATTGGATCGGCCAGCATCTTGCGCAGGCCGGCATCAGGACTTCCCATGTTGAAGGAGCATCTGAAGCCACCTGGGTACTGATGGACTATGGTGATGTGGTTGTGCATGTTTTCGAAGAACATGCCAGGGTGTATTACAGCCTTGAAAAATTGTGGGGTGAAGCCCCGCGTATTCCTCGTGCCGTTTCTGATTCACGGCTGCACACTGTTTTATCATGAAAGTAAAGATCGTATGCATGGGGAAGGCCCGGGAGCGGTTTGTTCAGGAAGGAATCACGAAATATCTTCGGTATCTGAAGCCGTACGGGGATGTTGAAATACAGGAGCTCCGGGAAGAGAAAATCAGCGACTTGAAGCACGCTCCGGTGATCAGGAAAAAAGAAGCAGAAAAGATTTTTCATGCTCTTGTGCCGGGAGCATTTCTCGTTGCCCTTGACGAACGAGGAAGTGAATTCACGTCGCATGAATTCGCCGGGTTTCTGAATGATACTCAAGAGTCCGGCGTGCGGCAGATGGCATTCATCGTGGGCGGCGCCATGGGGCTGGATGAAACCGTGACCAGCAGAGCGAACAAGGTGATCGCTCTTTCGCGCTGGACCCTGACCCATGAAATGGCGCTCTTGGTTTTGCTTGAGCAGCTGTACCGGGGCTGGACAATCATCAAGGGCAAACCGTATCATTATTAAGGATGAACGTCGGATGGTGTGACGTTTCAGAAAGGACCAGGGATGAGATTTTTCGTAACGGTGCTCCTCATTGTATTTGTGGTCATGATCATGCTCCTTCGTGAGCTGAATCAGGGAATGATCACTATTCACTATCTTCCCTCCAGGTCCTATGACATGCCGACCTCCACGTTTTTTCTCACATCCCTTCTTACCGGGGCCGGAGTTATTTTCCTTCTTTATTTACTTCGTGACGTACGGCGTTTTCTGCGAAGCCTGCGGGTTCAACGAGAGCAAAAAAAACGTTTAAAAATCCAGGATCTGTATTCCAAGGGACTGAATGCCTTGATCGCCAAGCGAAACACCGAAGCGATCCGCTTCTTTCAAAAAGTGCTGGCTATCGATCCGAACCATGTAGACACGCTTTTGCGGCTTGGGATCAGCCAGCTTCGTGAAAAAAATCTTCAGGATGCGGTCCCGCTTCATCAGAAAGCGCTTAGCCTGGATCCCGACAACCAGGAAGTCATGTTTTCCTTTGCCGCGGTTTATGAAGAAGCAAAACGGTATGAGGAAGCGCTCCAGATGTACAAAAAGATACTGTCCAAGGACGGTTCGAATCTCACTGCTCTTATCCGCATGCGTGATCTCTATCAGCGCCAGAACCAATGGGAGGAGTTATACGAAACCCAGGGGCGGCTGCTTGCAAATCCTTTGATGCCGTCAGAACGTGAAGTCGAGCATCGGAAACTCGTTGGTTTCAAGTATGAGTTTGGCCGGTCTCTTTTGGAAGCAGGAAATTTCGATCGAGCACGAAAACAGTTTCGCGGGGTGATCAAATTGGATAAAGACTTTATTCCCGCGTATCTTGGGCTTGGGGAAGTGTATCTTGAGGAGGGCAAGGCAAAGGAAGCAGCCGCACTCCTTGAAAAAGCCTATAAAATGACAGCCTCGTGCCTTCTTCTTCATCGGCTTGAAGATATATATCTAAAACAGGGTGAACCGGGAAGGGCTATTGAATTGTATAAACAGGCGCTGGCCTGGAAACCGCAGGATATTTCCCTCAAGTTCTTTCTGGGGAAACTGTATTACCGACTTGAAATGGTTGACGAAGCGTTCAATGTCCTTTCCTCTGTTGATTGGGGTGATAAGGATTATCCTGATGTGCACAAGCTCCTTGGCAATATTTATTTGCGCAGAGGTTCTCTCGGGCTTGCTGCATCCGAATTCAAAAAAGCGCTTGGCTTTAAAAAACGGATCATGGTTCCGTATGTCTGTTCCAGCTGCGATACGCGAACGTTTGACTGGTCCGGGCGCTGCTCGAATTGCGGTAAATGGAACACCTTCGGGATAAACCTCGAAAAGACGTTCTAAGCATTCCAGTTCTCTCTCATTCTGCCTCATTTACCGCACATGATTGCATGATCCGGTATACGTGCGTTCTATTCTAGGAGCAGGTATGGTTGACAAACGGGTACTTCTGATTGTTCTTGATGGCTGGGGAATCCATACGAATGCAAAGGGAAATGCAATAGCATCCGCACGGACTCCGGTCTATTCCCGGCTTTTGAACGAGAATTCCCATACACAATTAAACGCATCTGGTGAAGCAGTCGGTCTTCCTGACGGCCAGATGGGAAATTCAGAGGTGGGTCATTTGAATCTCGGAGCCGGACGAATTGTGTATCAGGATTCAACCCGGATCAGCAAGGCTATTCGTGAAGGTGATTTTTTCAAAAATCCTGTTCTTTTGGATGCTCTGGAGTCCGTACAACAATCAGGTGGTTGTCTTCATCTTCTGGGACTCGTTTCAGATGGTGGTGTCCACAGTCGAATGGATCATCTGTTCGCTATGATCGACCTTGCAAAAAAACAGAAGATAAAAAAACTTTGTTTCCATGCATTCCTCGATGGCAGGGATACGCCGCCTTCAAGCGCTCTTACTTATGTGGCTCAGATAGAAGACCATTTGAAAAAGACTGGAATCGGCTGTATTGCAACTGTATCCGGCCGTTTTTATGCCATGGATAGAGACAAACGCTGGGAACGTGTTCAAAAAGCGTATGAAGCGCTTGTTCTGGGAGAGGGTCTAAAATCTTACGCTGCTCTTGAAGCGATTCAGCAGAGTTACGAAGCGAGAAAAACAGACGAGTTCATGCTTCCTGCGGTAATCTTTGATAGGGAGACCGACAAACCATGCGGTAGAATTCAGGACGGAGATGCGGTTATATTCTGCAATTTTCGAGCGGATAGGGCTCGGGAGATTACCCGGGTTCTGACTGATCCGTCTTTTAAGGAATTTAAACGGCGTGCAGTCCCAAAGCTTGCTTCATTTGTATGTTTGACCACCTATGATGAAACATTTAATCTTCCAGTAGCATTTGCTCCTGTACGACTCACGAATATTCTCGGTGAAATCTTGAGCAGACAGGGAATAAAACAGCTTCGGATTGCTGAAACTGAAAAATATGCACATGTAACGTTTTTTTTCAATGGCGGAGAAGAGCCACCTTTTCCGTTCGAAGAGAGAATCCTTGTCCCTTCACCTCGCGAGGTTGCTACCTATGATAAAAAACCGGAAATGAGCGCGCGTGAAGTTACGGATCATCTGATGAATCGTATTCTTTCGAAGCAGTATGGTTTTATTCTTGTGAATTATGCAAATCCCGATATGGTTGGACATACCGGAATAATCGAAGCCTCGATCAAGGCCGTTGAAGTAATTGATGAATGCCTCGGTAGAGTGCTTAAGGCGGCCAATGATATCGGAATGCAGGTGATTATTACTGCGGATCATGGAAATGTTGAGATGCTGATCGAAACCACAACCGGACAACCACATACAGCTCACACCACTGATCCGGTGCCTTGCATTATCATTCCAAACAAAAGACCATTAAGAAACAATGGTATCCTGGCTGATGTCGCACCCACCGTTCTCGAACTTCTTGATATTCAAAAACCGGTTGAAATGACCGGAACCAGTTTGATTCAGTCCTCTTAGTGCTCCATTTTTCTCAAAAAAACGCGCTGAAGACCATTGGGCGTAAGCCTGTGATGGCAACCTCAGGTTGTTAACATGAGATTGCTTCGTCGTTAAACTCCTCACAATGACACGATATTTCTTGTGTTTGTATTACGATATCAAAATTTTAATAAAAGTCCCTTTTCCCGGAGTGCTGGTTATCTGCATGTCCCATTCATGCGCCTTGACAAGGTGCTTCACGATTGCAAGGCCAAGGCCAGTGCCTCCGGTGCTTCGTGAACGTCCCGGATCGACCCGGTAAAACCGCTCACCGAGACGCGAAAGATGCATTTCCGGAATGCCGATTCCGGTATCCTTCACAAAAAGATACGTTTTCCCTTTTTCTTCAGTCATGCCGAATGTCACTTCCCCGGCCTCGGTGAATTTAATTGCGTTGTCCACGAGATTGATCATGATCTGAACCAAACGGTCTTTATCCGCCATGATTTTATTCATAGTTCGCTTCCTGCCGTGTGCCAATTGCTGATAGGGCATTATTATGTATTTCGTAGAATTTGTCAAAATGTGTTTTAATATGATCTGGCAGAACACAGAAAGGAAAGGGGCGGGAATGCTGAAACAGAAAGAGATTGCAAAACAACTGTGAATTAACTACACTACCGCTGTATTTAAAATTGATTCTCTTGAGGTAAGTTATGAAAACAAATGCCCCACTGTCATTTTTGAATGATACTCTTCGCACCATCAGTAACCGTCGGAGTATTCGGAATTTCTCGTCTGATCCAGTTTCTGACGAGCAGATTGCGATTCTTCTCCAGGCTGCCAATGAGGCTCCTTCAGCACATAATCAGCAGTCATGGCGGTTTATTATTCTGACCGGCAAAAAAAAGAATCAGCTCGCTGAATTGATTACCGAGCATGCTTCTCGATTTCCCCGGCCAGCTCAGGCTCTTCTTCGGATGTCTGCCCGGAGCATCAGTAGTGCTTCGGTTGTGATTGCCGTTGCAAATACCGGTGATCTTATCCGGCATGGCACGGAGTTGTTTAAGGTGGAAAAATCCATGGCGCATGATCTTTTCCGGACCATGGAAATACAAAGCTCCGCGGCAGCGGTTGAAAACATGCTGCTGGCGGCAACCTCTCTGGGACTGGGAAGTGTCTGGCTCGGGATTATGTCTCTCATGAAAGATGAAGTACTTACATTTCTGGATGAACCGACAGGCGAATTCATGGCTGTAATTGCCCTGGGATATGCATCGCGTGAATCGGGCAGCGGCCCGAAAAAACAGTCCTTGGAGATGAAGGTTAAATATCTTGATTAAAAGTGTTTTATGAGAAGTTTCGTCTTTACAGCCCCTTGAAAAATCAGTAGTATAGGGGCCATGAAATACGGTGCTCAGGCAATCAAACAGGCAAAACTCGAATTATGGCCCAATTCACATCCTGACCGCGATTATGTTATTGAGATAACATTTCCCGAGTTTACGTGTGTCTGCCCCCGCTCGGGGTATCCTGATTTTGCCACGATCAGGATATTATATGTTCCGGATCAGAAAGTTGTTGAACTTAAAAGTTTAAAGCTTTACTTGAACAGTTTTCGCGATAAAGGTGTCTCTCATGAAGGCATTACCAATATGATTTTCGATACGCTCAAGAAAAACCTGAAGCCCCGACGTCTCGAAGTCGTTGGAGATTTCAATGTTCGGGGAAACGTGAAGACGGTTGTTCGGGTTACGTTATAAGAGAATTCTCTTCAAACCATAGTTCAGATTCTGCATGAGATTGAATCCTTCCTGGGCGGCTACGTTCACGTATTGGTTTAACACAGTACTACACACTTTTTAGGAGGTTGTTCAGAATGCGCATGATGAAAATGGTTGTTCCTGTTCTTTTTTTGTTTCTCCTGGTTCCTTTTATCACCGATGCACGTTCGCCTTCAGGTTCAATTGCTCCTCTTGTCAAGAAGCTGATGCCTGCAGTCGTCAATATTTCAACAAAACAGGTTGTGAAAGCAAGACAGCAATCTCCGTTCGGAGATCCGCAGAGGGATGAATTTTTCTACCGGTTTTTTGGGAACGCGCCTGAACGCGAGCAGGTCCGCCAGAGCCTCGGGTCCGGTTTCCTGATTAGTTCCGACGGGTTCATTTTGACTAATAATCATGTGGTTGATATGGCAACGGACATCAAAGTTGCTCTTGCAGACGGCAGAATTTTTGATGCGAAACTGATCGGCAAGGCAATAGAACTTGACATTGCCCTGATCAAAATCGATGCGGAAAAACTTCCGAGTGTTGTATTGGGCGATTCTGAAATAACTGAAGTTGGGGACTCGGTCATTGCGATCGGAAATCCTTTTGGATTGTCTCATACCGTCACGACCGGAATCATTTCGGCTAAAGGCAGGGTGATCGGAGTCGGGCCATACGACAATCTTATCCAGACTGATGCCGCGATCAATCCCGGGAACAGCGGGGGGCCGCTGTTTAACAGCGCGGGTGAAGTAGTGGGCATCAATACGGTTATCATTGCGAGCGGCCAGAATCTCGGATTTGCAGTTCCCATCACGATGGTAAAAGAACTACTTCCTTCAATCAAGGAAAAAGGCAAGCCGGATATGGGATGGCTCGGTGTGGAAGCGCAACCGCTTACCCCGGATCTTGCCGCAGCTCTGGGACTGCCGGAACCAATGGGTGCACTTGTTACCCGTGTTACCAAAGATGGTCCTGCTGAGAAGGCTGGCTTAAAGCGGGGAGACGTAATTGTGGAACTTGACGGTAAAAAAATCCTCATTCCTGCTGAGCTCCCGCGCATGGTTGCCTTTGGTCATATCAACAAGGCTGTTACCTTGAAGGTAATCCGCCAGAGCAAGACCATTCTCTTGAAGGCAATTATTGAATTGAGGCCGGATCAGAAGATATAATAAAAACCGATGCCTGATTCCAGATCTGATAGTCGGATGCAAGATACCTGATTCCTGATAATAAAAGAAGTGTTAAATCTGGCATCCGGTATCAGGCATCTTGTATCAGGTATCAGATTCTTATAAGGAGCACCATGTTCGGTCTCGGCTTTCCTGAACTTGTTTTAATTCTGGTTATCGCGCTGGTTGTCTTAGGCCCGAAAAAGCTTCCTGAACTGGGAAGGACAATCGGGAAAGCCTTATCCGAACTCAAGAAAGCATCTGACAGTTTTCAAGATTCAGTCCGCTCCGAGATTCAGGAAGTGCAAAAAAAATCCGACATCAGCGAAATTAAGAACGAACTAAACAAAACCATGTTATCACCGGTTGATCTTTCGGAGCCTCGGAAAGACGATTCCTTATTGAAAAAATCCCCCAAAAAGAAAACCAGGGAGGCGCAGCGGCATGTCTGAACAGGAACTTCGGATGCCGTTTTTAAGCCACCTTGCTGAGTTAAGAACCCGGATCATCTGGTCCTTTGTCTGGACCGCGATCGGGTTCGGCATTTGCTTTCATTTTTCAGAATCATTGTTGCGTGTTCTCATGATTCCGATGAACACAAAGCTGACGGTTGTAAAATCATTTCCCTTTTTTTCTTATGTCCCGGCTGAATTGTCTCAAAAATTATATTTCACTTCCCTGATAGAGCCGTTCTGGACGCATCTTAAATTATCGTTGATCGCGGGAATCATGCTTGCGTTTCCTTTTATCATGTACCAGGTCTGGAAGTTTATTTCTCCGGGTTTACTGCAAAAAGAACGACGGTACTCCGGATGGTTTGTTCTTTTCGCAAGCCTCTTTTTCGGCATCGGCGTCGTGTTTTGCTTTGCTTTTCTTCTGCCTTTTGCCATTCCTTTTCTGCTTGAGTACAAAAATGAGAACCTGATTGCGATTATTACGTTCGGCGCCTATGTTGATTTCGTTTTGAAATTTCTTCTGGCGAGCGGTATCGTGTTCGAATTACCGCTTGTGATTGTCCTTTTAAGCCGTATGGGAATTACGACACCTGATCTGCTTGCGCGCTTCAGAAAATACGCCGTGCTCGGCGCCTTTGTTCTCGGGGCGCTTCTCACTCCGACTCCAGATGTTTTTAACCAGACGCTGATTTCCATTCCGATCTATTTTTTATATGAGCTGGGAATTTTGTTTGCACGTCTTTTCGGGAAACGGAAAAAGCAGAATCCAGAAGAACCATTGCCCACGGTTTCAGAGTAGCGGGAGGATTATGGCCGGAGCAAGATCCAAAAAATTATTTCATGAAGCGGAAAAGCATATTCCCGGAGGCGTGAACAGCCCGGTCAGAGCATTTCGTTCAGTCGGCGGAGACCCGCTCTTCATCCAAAGGGCAAAAGGTTCTAAAATTTATGATGCAGACGGGAAAACATACATCGATTATGTCCTTTCCTGGGGGCCGATGATCCTCGGACATGCGCATCCTTCTGTGGTTGCTGCTCTCAAGAAAACACTCCCCTCAGGAACAAGCTATGGTGCGCCGACAGCGTATGAGAATGTGCTTGCCAAGATGGTTAAAATTGCGTTTCCCTCGATTGATCTAGTGCGCATGGTGAGCTCGGGGACAGAAGCAACCATGAGCGCGATTCGCGTTGCCCGGGGATTCACCGGAAGAGATAAAATTATTAAATTTGACGGATGCTATCATGGCCATGGGGACAGCCTCTTAGTGAAAGCAGGGAGTGGCGTTGCAACATTTGGTTTGCCGGATAGTCCGGGCGTCCCTTCAGCCTTGGCAGCTCTTACCCATACACTTCCCTATAACGATCTTGGAAAAGTACAGGAACTGGTTGCCCGGGAAGGCGAACAGATTGCCTGCATCATTGTAGAGCCGGTGGCCGGGAATATGGGTTGTGTACCACCGCAACCGGGTTTCCTGGAAGGGCTGCGAAACATATGCGATGAATATGGAATTATTCTGATCTTCGATGAAGTGATGACCGGTTTTCGTATTGCTTTTGGAGGGGCGCAAGAGCGGTACAAGGTTCAAGCTGATTTAACATGTTTGGGCAAGATCATTGGCGGGGGGTTACCCGTCGGAGCGTACGGCGGAAAACAGGAAATCATGCAAAAGATAGCGCCGCTTGGTCCGATCTACCAGGCAGGTACACTCTCAGGAAACCCGCTTGCTATGATCGCAGGGATCGAAACACTCAAGGTTCTTGCGAAAAAAGGAGTCTACTCCCTTCTTGAAAAACGTTCTCAGGAACTGGAAAACGGATTTCGCGAGGCAGCTCATGAAACCGGAATTCCCATGACATTCAATAGGATAGGGAGCATGTTCACAGGTTTTTTTACCGGAGAAGCTGTGTATGATTTTACAACGGCAAAGAAATCGAATACAGCTTTGTTCAGCACATTTTTCCGTGCCATGCTAAAACACGGGATCAATATTGCGCCATCCCAGTTTGAAGCAGGCTTCCTTTCTCTTGCCCATACTCATGCCGACATTGCCCATACCATCGAGGCCGCGCGAAAAAGTCTGAAAGGCCTTTAATTGTGATCAATGACAAGCAGAAATTGTTTCGTTTGTTTATGGCCTTGAGTGCGGTTGGCTTGACGATCGTGCTTGCGTCAGTCCTCGGAGTGTATCTCGGATTTAAACTCGACGAATGGCTGGGAACGTTTCCGCTTTTTAGCGCACTCTTTTTTTTATGGGGTCTTATAGGCGGATTTCGAAAACTGTACACCTATGCGAGTAGCATTCTCGAAAAAATAGATAAAAACGAAGGAAACAAGAAATGAATAATAATCAGAGTTTCCCCCAGCATGCCATTGTTACTTCACTGATTAAGCATGTGATGGTCAAAACAGCGGTTTTGGCAAGTTGTGCGGCAGTTATCATGCTGGTGTACTTCCTGATCAAGAAAGCGGATGTCTTGTGGTGGCGGGTGCCGGTCGGCATTCTTTTTGGAGCTGCACTCGGAATCACCAATTTTCGATGGTTGGCCTTTGCTATTGAACGAACGGTATATAAACAGATGAAGATTGCCGCTCCCGTTAATCCGGTCATGACCGCGCTTAACGCGCTTAAACTGATTGCGATATTTATTGTTCTGTTTGTTATTATCAAATATCAAGTGCTGAACGTGTTCGCGTTGTTGTTTGGTTTATCGTTCTGTTTTCTTGCAATGATTTGGGAAGGATTGGCCTATTTGAAGGATTCAAGAAATACAGGATCGTGATGGGCTGTTTTTTTTAATTTTTGAGAAAGAAAAAACCCTCAATATAGTAACTGAGGGTTTTTTCTTTTCTTAACTGCCACCACATTTCTCGTAAGCAGCTTATGCAGCCTTAGCTGCTGCTTCGTTAATGCCGCTTTCTGCAAGGCTTGTCAGATGCTTGTCTTCTTCCTTTTTCTCATGCAGAATTTCCTGCAAGATTTTTGCGGCATCATGATGACCAAGCATATGGGCATACGTTCGTGCGGTTCCATACGCTGCGATTTCATAATGCTCAATCCGCTGCAGTAAAGCGATGATGCCTGCATCCATGGCCTCGGAATCTTCTAGTTCACTGAGTACCTCATTGCTTTCTTCAATGATGCCTTCCATTCCCACACATTTGCTTCTGCTTGGCTTCATGTTGACTTCCTCTAAAATGCTCTCCAATCGTTCCGCTTGATTCTTGCTGTTGTTCAAATGCTGTTGCAACATGTTCTTGAGGTCATTTGAGCTCGCTTTTTTTAACATTTTAGGTAGCTCTTTCGATACCTGCTGTTCTGCGCTGTAGAGATCTTTTAATTGTTCTCCATAGAGATCTTGAAGTGATTTTATCTTCATGCCATACTCCTTTCTCTCGTTGTTTTTCTGCTATTACAAATTGTGATGACAGTCAATGCTATGCAGCAAATGCATCAGTATCCCTCACATTTTTATTGTAACACACCTGACAAGTTTTTATTTTTCTCTTTGATTTCTCGCACAAAAGTATTGGAAAAAACCAGTGCATTCGGAGGAACTGCTTTAAGATGGGTTCTATGAGGAAAAATTATACAATGAATCACGATACTTACGAACAAACATTTAGTATGTGTACGACGCTACAAAAGACTAATGTATTATGGAAAAACGTACCGTTGCTTCAGTCCAATCTGAAGGATCTATCCGGTTAAGTTTTTTAACCAGATCGCCGATCATTCCTGTGGATTTCGCATCAAACACTTGAAACATTCCTTCCTGAAATCCCAGCGGTATAAGCGGTTCTTCCTTTCTGGTTGCAATGACTTTTATTTTTTCTTCTGCAACATTCCCCTTAAATTCAGGAAGGAACATGGCTTTGAGTTTGATGGGGCTATTGGGATGCGGAAATTCATAAGCGTTATTAGGGAGAATTCGGTTATCGGTATTCAAAGAGTTCGGAAAAAGCAATGTGACGGACCCATCAGCAGCAACGGAAAAAATGTAAACGAAACACTCTTTTGTCGCCTGATAAAATATTTTTACCTCTTCACCTTCCTTCAGAGTGGTCTTGGACAGTGCAACGTTCAGCGAAAGGCCCTGTCCCTTTTCAGGATAAACCGGTTCAATGAGCGTTTTGATTTTTATCCAATAACGATTACGATCCTTTTCGTCCCAGCCTTCTTGGAGAACTTCAGTCTTCTTGATTTTACCGCGAACAGCAGCATATACCAGATCATCTGCAACTTGAAAGTTCGAGACCAGGGTATGCGATTTGATAAAAACTCCGACTGCTTTTTCGAGAGCCTTGGTTTGTGCGTCTCGCCTTGCCTGATCTTTCACATCCTTCAGGGTATCCATCTCTCCCATGTGCGCTTCACCGGTTGATTCAACCCAGACCGGTTGTTCCGACGCAAATGCAATAAATGGTACGAACAGAAATATAAACCAAGAGATTTTTCTCATAACAGTTTCCTGGCAGTTCTCCAATCATTGTTCATGCATCAATTTCTTGAAGCATGACTTTTATTTGGTTCTGACAATTGACAGTTTAAACTGATCAGTAAGTCGGACTCTAGCTGGCAGCAGAATAGGGGTCTGATCTCTGTTAAGTTCTGTGGAAGCTTTTTCCGATACGTTGATTTTTACATACTGATAGAGATCTGCTAGACTGACTGAACCGGTTCTCTTTTTGTCAGCTTCTCCTCGTAAGCCTCGTAAAATATAATAGGTGAACAATCCGTGCTTTGCCCTGTCATAATCCGAACTGATCTGACTCCCTGACGAACCGGCAATGACAACGACCTTATTGTTTAAAGGCACTATATTATCCAGACTCATGACAAGCGGCCTTGATCCTTCCGCAGTAACGCTTCTTCCTTTTGCACCGGAGAAACAACTGTCAAGCATGACCACCACCTGTTTTGCTTTTAATTTTCCGAGTGCGTCATACATATTCTGCAGCGGATATAATTGGGAGGGGAAATCAGGCTGCCCTTCATAGGGAACAATAAAAGCTTCCTTTCCCTGCAGATCTGGTGCTCCGTGGCCAGAATAATAAATAAAAACGGTGGAATTTTCGTCAATCCTGCGCGGAATCCATTCTTCAATATGCGCCTGAATATCGCTTTTCGATGCTTTTTCATCGATTAAAACCTTGATATTTGTTTTTGGGATGCCGCCCAAATTTTCAAAATATTTTGCCATGATTTCGGCGTCTCGTGCCGCATATTTCACGGGCGCTATCTTTTCTTCGCGGTATTTTCCTATTCCAATGATCAGCGCAACTGCATCTTTTCTCTCATATCCTTTGATTCGTGATGGGATATCATCCACGTTTACTTCTGAAATAATCTCCATGGTCTCCGCAACGTCAGCCGGCCTCATTGCAATTTGGAGCGTTTTTTTCTGGGATAACGACATTCCTTTTCCCTCAAAGACTTCAATGCGGAGGGTTGCCGTCTCAGAAGGGATTTGAGAAGGCAAAACAGTCTTAAACTCTGCAAGTTTCTTTTCGCCCGACTTTATATCACCTAGGAATTTTTTTTCACCCAGATAGCTGACCAGTTCCTTGTTCCCGGATAAAAGCACCTGCACATCCTTCGCGCTGCCGTTGCCGGTGTTCGTGATAGTAACCTTGAGAACGAGTTCTTCACCTCCGTCAAGAATACGGTTATTGTTCTGGTCCCGTATCTGAGTGGTAAAAACAAGTTTTGGCAGCTGCGAAATGATCTCAACGGTTTCCGTCTCTTGCGCTGTCTGGAGTGAAATAGCCAGCGATTTTTTTTCAGGAGAAGAAAAGCCTCTGCCTTCTTTGACTTCAACATCAACATGCGCTTTTGCGGACTGTATATTTGTCGGAAGTGTTGCCTTGATCGAAACCGCCTTCTTCTCTCCTCCCTTAATATCGCCAACGATATGTTTTTCTCCCAAATAGCCGACAATATCTTGATGACCTGACAGCAGAATATGCACATCCTTTGCTGTTTCTTCACCCTGATTTGTGATTTCCACCTTGAGAAGCGCCTCCTGGCCTCCTTCAAGAATAGATTTCCCCGCTTGATTTTCCAGGGATGCCTTATAGTCGAGGACCGGCGGCTTTAACTTTCCGTCAGATTCTTTTGCAGGTTTGTTCTTTTTCACTGTTATGATGGTGGAATCCGGTTGGCTGTGGATGGTTTCCGGAAACCGAGCCATTGTATAACCGCTCCCGCTCCCGGCGCACGCAGGACCTCCTCCGCTGATGGTATAGAAAGAACCCAATACATTTTTGTCAAAGTCAATATGGTCGAATACCATCTCATGCTTCCAGAGTGAAGTTCCGACAACCATCCAGCTTGCAAAATAGGTCGATGAATATTTGATCTGGTTGCTCTCGGTTATCGTAAGCGTTCCCTCGGTTGCAGTCGAAAAAACGGGTGTTGCATTCCATGAGATATCCGGATCGACTTTAAATTTTATCTCGAAATTGTCTCGGTCAATGTAGACCACATCCGTAAATTTTATGGAACGGACCACTGCCCAGCCAGGAAGGGGTCCTCCCTGAAGATAAAAACCAAATCCTCTTGAGTTCAGTTCTCTTTTTTCAGCATCTGTTGTATACAAGTCAATATCTCTATTTACGTTATTTTTAAGAAGATCGTAGAGCTTTCCGAGAAGTGCCTGTTTTTGCGTCGTGGAAGTCGCCGTTGAAATCATTTCACATTGTTTGTTTTCACAAAGGCTGACGTCTTTTACGGATGGCAGGGATGCACAACCTTCGATTATGCAAAATATGCTGATAATAAGAAACCAAGAGATTTTTTTCATAAAAAGGCTTTGCCTCCTGAAAAACTCAAAGCAATTGAACTATCGAAAATAAATTATGGTCTTTGCAATTACTTTTCCTTCATATGTATATCAAGAGAAGAGAAGAAATGTCAAGGAAAAACCAAATTGATTCAACCAGCAAGGTATATTTCTCGTAATCTGCATTGAAAAGAAAGTATGATACACTTGCTTATATGAAAAAAACCTTTTTTGTTCTTGCCATTATTGCAGGTTTTGTTGTGTTGACCTGGTTTGGCTATTTTTTCTGGAAAAATTTACGGGGAACCGGGCCTCTTGTCAAGAAACCTTTGCAGGACATTGCTACGGTCGTTGAACATGCGCAAGCAGATTCTCCGAATATTCCGCTCACATTGCCCCAGGGATTCCAGATAACAATTTTTGCAAAGGGATTGGGAAAGCCCCGGGTCATGGTACGTGACTGGGAAGATACTCTGCTTGTGAGTATTTCCTCCCACGGCAAGGTCGTTGCCTTGCCGGACACGGACAAGAACGGGATTGCAGATCGTATCGTTACGGTCATCGAAGGATTGAATTATCCGCATGGGATGGCGTTTCGATGCGCTCCTGAATGCAGATTGTATATTGCCGAAGAGCATCAGGTATATGAATATTCCTATGATTCAAGAACGTACAAGGCAGCTCCAATACGGAAGATCGCGGACTTGCCGGACCGGGGAATGCATGTCAGCAGAACCCTGTTGTTCAGGCCGAAACCGCATGATAATCAGCTCCTGATCTCGGTTGGCTCATCGTGCAATGCCTGTGTTGAAAAAGATCAGCGAAGATCGAAAATTCTTGTGGTACCCATCGAGGGAGGGGAACTCAAAACATTTGTTTCTGGTCTACGGAACGCGGTGTTCATGACCGTTCACCCGAAAACGAAAAAAATATGGGCCACTGAAATGGGCCGCGATATGCTGGGTGATGAGATTCCGCCGGATGAAATTAACATCATAGAACAAGAAAAAAATTACGGATGGCCGTTTTGCTACGGAAAAAATGTGCATGATACGGACTTCGATTCCAAGAAAGAAAATCCCTGCCTTGAACCTGTCATGACTTCTTCCTTTATCGATATACCTGCCCATTCATCACCCCTCGGCATTGCTTTTTTTCCTGAACAGGGATGGCCGGATGAGTTTCAGCATGATTTTCTTGTTGCGTACCATGGCTCATGGAATAGGAGCACTCCCACCGGATATAAAATCGTTCGCTACCGTCTGGATAAATCAGGGAATTATCGTGGTGTTGATGATTTTATTACCGGATGGCTTGCAAAAGACAGAACGGCTCTTGGACGGCCGGTTGATATTATGATTAGACCGGATGGCTCACTGTTTGTATCCGATGATAAAGCAGGAGTGATTTATCGAATATACTTCTAAAAAGGTAGATATCTAAGCGTCTTATTTTTTGTCATTTGAGCTTAAGGAAATAAAATGCTGTTCTCAACTCTATCAATTCTGCGACATAGGAATCCCCTCCTCATAAAGAATTACTCCGTAAAGCTACGCCAATTTTTTTGTATTTCCCAATATTAATTTGTTAAATTGATATTTTTTTTTCTTCCCCCCTTGACCTTTTGAGAATAAAGAGGTATTTACTACTATGGTTTTACGGCTTTTCAATAGATATCTCCTTTCCAAAATTCAATTCCCTTCAAACTACGAACTACGAACCGGTGAACTCTTTGAGAATACAAGGAGTTCCCTCGTCAGTACAGTCAGTACAATAGCCTCCAACGTACAGCCGCATGTTTTCATACAAAAGCACTAGTTTCTTGTGTTGATTGCAATTGTGTCGATAGTTTTCATTCATCATTTGCTATGCAAAATCTGACAGGCTATCCGTATCAGTTCGATTGATAAGGATACTACCCTGATCCTTTGATGGCTGAGAATCATTGGAGAGGAGGTGGTTCGTATGAATGTCTAAGAAGGTTTTCTCCGGGTTAGCATGCTTTTTGATGAGGGGGCTCTGACTTTCACCTGTATTTACCCGGTCAAGTTTCATATCTTATAGCCATCCCACACATCAAGATTCCAAGGAATCATTTCTCCATAGTTTCACTTATCACTCTTAATCATTAAGAAAGGAACTGTTATGAAGAAAGTACTTATCATCATGGTTGTTCTGCTTTTTGCAGCAGCCGGCCTGCTCTATGCGCAGCAAACGCCAAAGTTCGGGAGTAGTAATTCGGCGACCGGGAAAAAGACAAGCAAGGCTGAAATAGCGGAGATGAAAAAAAATCAGGGCGAGGCATACATGAATCCGATTCAACAACAACAGGACAAGACAGTAATGCCACAAAAACGGGAGAAAAAAAATTAGTACGAGGTACGTTTTAATACAAGGGCAGCAGAAATAAAAGCGCATGAGATTTCATTGCGTTACTCTATTCAAGGAGGGTTTTCGCATGTGTATGACCAAGAAATACCTGGCAGGCATTGGCATCATCATGATCGCCTGCATGTTTTTCTTCACGGCAGGGGCTTCTGCAGATGATTGGAATCCTGCGGTGACGAGCAATGTTGAGTCATTTCAGGTTGATGGATTTACCGGAGCAGGGAGCTACGCTATTCCCATCCCCGCGCCCAAGGCAATCGGGGGTATGATGCCGAGTATAGCACTCACCTATAGTACTCAGCAGATCGATGATGGCGGGCGAATTGACTCACAATAAATGTTACCCAACCGCATTTTAAAAAGGATCGTTGACTCATAATGCATGTTACCGGAACTATACCCCCAAAAGGAGGGTTAGTTCTGATGAGTCCACAATCCAAACGA
>Ga0265297_10002693_pt1 | contig 34938 bp, 32 predicted proteins | sample Munlanlwell13791_FD_192502 | JGI IMG/M metagenome (GOLD analysis project Ga0265297, IMG submission 192502) | Leachate microbial communities from a municipal landfill in Southern Ontario, Canada - Leachate well 137-91 | ecosystem: Engineered > Solid waste > Landfill > Unclassified | place... | reverse complement strand
GACGCACCAACCTTCGTTTTTTTGGTAGTAAATGTTTACTCGCTCAAGCGCATGACCGCATCGAACGAAAAAAACATTATTGTACCCATTGGATAGCAGCGTCGTCGCTGAAGCTGACATACCGCAAGGCTGTTGTGTCAAAAGATACCAGATGTCAACCAAGCGCGTACCGAGTCGTTCGGGTGGAGTGAACATCAGCCGCACCGATGGTGCCCCAACTTCGGTCGAGATTTTATGGATCTTGATCACTGCCTCCGGATGGTCTGACGGTCGGCTTAATGGATTCTCGGCCATAAACTGCCGCAGGAAGCCGGGATCAAGACCGATGGTGGGGGCGAACTGAACACCAGCCGCGTTGTCGGGAGAAAAACAATCATCAAAAACGAAACCTTTCATAGCCGGCACTTTCACGCTTTCGATCTCACGAAAAATCTGCATCTAAAACCTCCTATTTTTTGAATATTATTTTGGCTAACTCCATTTAGCCAAAAACATTGTTGATTTCGTAAATTAACATAAATTTAATTTTTAGTCAATAAAAAACCGCGAAGTAAAAAAACTATCGCGGAGAAGGGTAAGGCCGACCATCCAACCTAAGGATTTGGCCTGGTTTGGGTGCTGGTGGATCGACCACTTTGGCGCCGAACAATCCAGTGTTGTAACTGAGGTCAGCTGTTGAGCTCAACCCCAAACGTTGGCGGATTGTCTCCTCAAGACTGGTGGCCAATTGGCCATGCGCCATCCGAGCCTCAACGCAGGCTTTGACCGATTCCATGAATTTTTCCGCTGAGAATTGGATCCGATCACTCTGCATGGCTCGAGCCAAAAAATGGGTGGCTGCTTCGGCTGTTCGAGCCAGAATCGCTGTTTTTTGCAGCTGCAGGCACAACCGACGCTCGTGAGGAGTCATTTTGCCCCGGTACAAACCGTTGACAAAAATGTCCCACCGCGGATCAGGCAGTCCCAAGGCTGCGTTCAAGATAACAACTCGCTGCATACCTCCGGCCCTCCTGTAAATCGTGAATCAACTGCGTCTATCTTATATTCTTGAATAATTTTGTCAACCAAAAAATCCCCTCTTCGGGGATCTATTGTATGGGCGGGTCGCGACCCGCCCCTGACGATTATTCCAACTCTTCCAACGCTTTTTTCTGTACCCGAGATAAACGAGTCGGTGTTAGTACAATTGCTTCCACTAGATGATCACCGCGACCTGAACGGTTAAGGTGCGGCACGCCTTTACCTTTAAGACTAAAAACCTTGCCGCTCTGCGTGCCATCCGGAATCTTGAGTACCACCGGACCGTCAACTGTTTGGATTTCTACTTTGTCACCCAAGGCCGCTTGTTTAAAAGACAGATTAACTTTGGTCAAAATATTATCGCCGCTGCGTTCAAACCGCGAGTCGGGCGTCACTCTAATATTAATATACAAATCACCGGCACTAGCACCTTTCTGACCAGCCTCACCCTTACCGCTTAATTTGATACTTTGGCCGCTGCTAATGCCTGCGGGAACTTTTATCTTAATCTGCTCACGATCTTTAATCGTGCCACTGCCACCGCACTTTTTACAAAGTGTTTCCACCTTTTTGCCCTCGCCTCGACATTCTGAGCAGATGCCCACCGTGCGCATCGCCCCTAGAATTGTATTCTGGACGCGCTGGACCTGGCCCGTGCCACCGCAAGCCAAACAATCATTGACCTTAGACCCTGGTTCGGCGCCATTACCGTTACAATTCTGACAAACCACGGTTTTATATAAATCAACTAATTTTTCAACACCAAAGACTGATTCTAAAAAACTAATAGTCATCTCGGTCTCGATATCCGCTCCACTCCGTTTGCCGCCACGCTTACGACCGCGGCTTGATCCACCAAACCCAAACATCTCGCCCAAATCGCCAAAAATATCGCCAAAACCCTCAAAGTCACTAGAGCCGCTACTATAACCACCTTGCTGCCGGGCAAAATCTTGCCAATTAAACCCTCCAGCTCCACCACCACCAAAACCACCTTGATTAAAAGCCGAACCAAATTGGTCATATTGCTGTCGCTTTTGCGCATCGCCTAGTACCTGGTAAGCTTCATTAGCTTCTTTAAATTTAGCCTCATCGCCGCCTTTTTTGTCTGGATGATAAAGATGGGCCTTCTCGCGAAAGGCTTTCTTGATCTGCTCGCTAGTGGCGTTTTTCTGGACGCCTAAAATTTCGTAATAATCTTTGGCCATAAAATAGAACAATAGGACGCTAGGACGATAAGAGGCTAGGTATTCTACCTAGCGTCCTAATGTCCTATCGTTCTGATAACTTATTTAGCGTCAAACCCGATTTCTTTACCCGTTGGTGCTTCTGCTTCCTGGATCGAACCAAACTTGTCTTCGTACATCTTTAAATTTTCCTGCAGAGCCTTAATAATCCGCTTAAGGTGGCCCGGGCTGGTGATTATTTTACCAACAACTCGGCCAGAAAGTCCAGCGATATTGGCAAACATCATCATGAACTCTTCCTTGGTGTGACTAACTTGCATCAGGTTGGCATACTCCGCACCCGCAATATTGTCAGCGAGTTTAATTTCTTGGGGTTGGTTTGGTTGGGGCATAAAGTTATTTTAATGTTAAATAATACTAAATTTCTTCAATGCGTAGACTCCAACTATTATTTTTCCATAAAAATATTAACGGACGACCAGAAACAAAGTGCTTTTCATTTTCCTTAAAATATTTTTTATAGTTATCTTTAACTAGACCAAAACGAATGTGAAAATCCTCTAATGAAAGACTAAAATCAAACACAAACATCATAACTTTACCGTCTTGGGCCAAAACTAGATTTAATACCTTAGCCTTATTTATTTCGTCTTTTTTAAAAATCTTATAAATATTATAAATCTTATTTTTTATTTTTTCATAAATATCGGAAAAAATATTCTCAAACAACAATACGCCTATAATAATTATTAGATCGTGTAAAACCGTAAAATCACCTCCTATGTTATTAGGCGGAGATTTTTGAGTGCCAAAATTTAAAGGTATATTTACACTTCGACAATATTCAATTAAATCTTTCACTTCTTCTGAATTCTCATACCCTTCCAAAATACAAACTGACAATTTATTCTCCATAATTTCTTTACTATCAATAGTTAAGCTAATCGGAGTCTGGGATGCCCGCGGCACTTTCCAATATGTCATCCCGAGCGTAGCCCCCGACCCGTGTGTCGGGGGCGAAGTCGAGGGATCTAAAACAATGTTCCTCATAAGGTGGTATAAACTTTTAGATTCCTCGACTCCACCCCGCCTACGGCGGGGTTCCGCTCGGAATGACAACTAAAGGACGACGCAAGGGCGGACACACGGGTCCGCCCCAACAAAAATATACTATTTCTTTACTTCTTCATACTGCCCTTCAACCGGTCCCTGATCAGCACCCGGATTCTGACCTGGCTGACCATCGGCCGAGGCGCCAGCCGAGGCCGCGCCTGGATTCTGCTGCTGATTCTGGTACATGGCCTGACCAATTTTCTGTACTACCTGATTAACTTCGTCAGTGGCTTTCTTAATCGTCTCGATATCCTCACTATCTTTAACTTTCTTTAAGGCTTCAATTTTTTCTTCAATGGCTTGGCGATCGGCTTCGGGCACCTTATCACCGGCGTCTTTGAGCGCTTTTTCAGCGGTGTAAACCAAAGCTTCCGCGCCATTTTTAACTTCAATCGCTTCTTTTTTCTGCTTATCTTCAGTCGCGTGCGCTTCGGCGTCTTTCTTCATTCGCTCAATTTCGTCTTTGGATAAACCAGACGAACCGGTAATGGTAATTGACTGAACTTTATTAGTCGCTTTATCAGTGGCTTTAACACTCAAAATACCATTGGCATCAATATCAAAGCTAACTTCCACTTGCGGCAGGCCTCGTGGCGCTGGCGGAATACCCGAGAGGATAAACCGACCGAGCGACTTATTATCACCAGCCATATCGCGTTCACCTTGCAAAACATTGATCTCCACTGAAGTTTGATTGTCAGCCGCCGTGGAAAAAATTTGCGATTTGGAAGTTGGAATAGTGGTGTTTTTTTCAATCAACGGCGTCCGGATACCGCCTAGAGTCTCAATACCTAAAGTTAAAGGAGTGACATCAAGCAGCAAAACATCATGCACTTCGCCTTGTAGTACGCCAGCCTGGACCGCGGCGCCAACCGCCACCACTTCGTCGGGGTTAACACCCAGGTGCGGCTTTTTGCCAAAAAACTCTTCCACTTTTTTCTGAACCATGGGCATCCGAGTCATACCACCGACCATTAAAATTTCTTCAATTTCGCTAGTCTTAACCCCGGCATCACTGATAGCCTTACGCACTGGCTCAAAAGTTTTGGCCACCAAATCACCGACTAATTCTTCCAGCTTAGCCCGAGTAATTTTAAGTACTAAGTGCTTGGGACCACCAGCATCAGTGGTAATAAACGGCTGATTAATTTCGGTTTCCATGGCCGTGGAAAGCTCGATTTTGGCTTTCTCAGCCGCCTCTTTAACCCGCTGTAGAGCCATTGGATCTTTACCTAGATCAATGCCCTGATCTTTTTTAAACTCGGCCAAAATCCAGTCGATAATCTTCTTATCAAAATCATCACCGCCGAGGTGAGTATCACCGTTAGTTGATTTGACCTCTACCGTATCAGCCGAAATATCCAAGATAGAAATATCAAAAGTGCCACCACCCAAATCATAAACCGCAATCTGCTGGCCTTTTTTCTTGTCAAAACCATAAGCTAGGGCCGCGGCTGTCGGTTCGTTAATAATCCGTTTAACAGTTAGACCAGCAATCTCTCCGGCGGCTTTAGTAGCTTGGCGTTGATCATCGTTAAAATAAGCCGGCACGGTAATCACCGCTTCGGTAATTTTTTCGCCCAGCTTGCTTTCCGCATCCGCTTTTAATTTTTGCAAGATCATGGCCGAGATTTCCTGCGGCGTATAATCCTTATCCCCCATTTTTACTTTTACACCTTCGCCCGCTTGGCTCATCTGATAAGGCAAGGTTTTAAGATCACGCTGCACCTCAGCGTCATCAAAATGCCGGCCAATCAACCTCTTGACCGAAAAAATCGTGTTTTGCGGATTGGTCACCGCTTGGCGCTTGGCCAATTGACCAACCAGCCGCTCGCCGGTTTTGGTGATGGCCACCACCGATGGTGTCGTGCGATTGCCTTCCGCGTTTTCAAGCACGCGTGGCTCGCCACCCTCGATAATGGACATACAAGAATTAGTTGTGCCGAGATCGATCCCTAAGATTTTTGACATAAATTTTATTCTTATTATTTTTTTAAATTATTTACAGCCCGGCGCATTGAATCGCCGACGCCTCGCTACTAACCATTCCGGGCTAACAACGAGAGCGTTGATTATCCAAAATTATTTATTCTTAACTTCAATCTTGATGGTCTTGGGTTTAACTTCTTCGGCCTTAGGCACAGTAATTTTGAGCAAGCCTTCGCTAAACTCGGCTTTGGCTTTATCCCCCAAGACATGCGTTGGCAAGGCAACAGAACGGTAAAAGCTACCGCTCTGAACTTCTTTGCGATAATAATTTTTGTCTTCGACCTCGCTCTTTTTTTGCGTGGCCCCTTTGACTGTTAAAATATCATTCTCCACCGTGATCTCCACTTTGGCCGGATCAATACCCGGCAAAGCGGTATCAATATAGACGTTATCTTTATCCTGATAAACGTCCATCGCTGGCACAAAAGCCCGCAAGCCCCGCACCATTGGCAGATCGAGGGAGCGATCCATCTCTTCGAAGGGATCCCACATGGGGGTCCATTTGATTAGGTTCATATGTTTCTCCTCTTGGCGATCTTCAGACTGAGCTAAAAATCGCGGCATTATTAATTATTCTACTTACTAACGATTACTTTAGCTGGTTCAATCACCTTGTCGTGCATCAAGTAGCCCGGCAGCACTTCCTCCACTATTTCGTCTGGCTCTTTACCCTCAACTTCTTTTTGACTGATTGCCTCATGAAACTCGGGGTTAAACTTTTCGCCAATAGTTTTTATTTCGGTGATACCCAACTGGCCCAAAAAATCTTCCAGCTGTTTTTTGATGTGAAAAATACCCACCACCCAATCAGTCTCTTTCTCAGTTTCGGGTACGTGCTTAATCGCTTCTTTAAAATGGTTGAGAATCGGCAATAGCTCCATGATCAGACCGGCGTTGGCAAATTTAATCCAATTTTCTTTGTCTTTAGCGGTATCTTTTTTCAAATTTTGGTAATCCGCCACGGCTCGCAACCATTTATCTTTGTATTCAGCAACTAAACCAACTGCCGCCGGTTGGTCGGCATCAATCTGATTTTCGTCTTGTTTTTCTTCATCAGTCATAATAAAACTAAATACTATTAATTAATTCCCTTGCATAGGTGACCAAACCCAAATTGGCGTTATAATCCATCCGCATTGGACCTAGAATGCCGATCATTCCCTCGCGGCGACCGAGCTTATATTTAGTCAAAATACTGGCGCAAATATTACCAAAAGGATTTTTCGCGCCAATAATAATCTCCGGCTGATCAGTCACAGTAACAAAAATTTTGTTCATCACCTCATCTAAGTGGTCAACCACCAGACTCATATTATAGACCAGCTGAGACTCACTAAACTCGGGCTGAGCAAATAGATTGGATAAACCGGTATAATAAACATCCTGTGGCCCAAAACCAACAACCACTGACTGGCCGGCCATCTCAGCCAGACCCTTAGCTAGATTTTTGATCAGCTGTTCTGACTCGTCAGTAGATTTTTTAATCAACTTATCTAGGTCTTTTTGTTGACCGACCGAAACCTGCTTAGCTAATAAAAAATTATCAAGATAAAATTGATAGCCCTGTTCGGTGGGCATCCGGCCAGCCGAAGTATGGGGCTGATAAATATAGCCGGCTTTTTCTAACTCCATCATCTCGTTACGTACTGTAGCTGGGCTAACATCCAAATGATATTTTTCCACCAACGCCGAAGAGCCCACGGGCACCGCGGTTTGGATGTATTCCTGAATGATCGAATGGAGTAATTTTTTAGTTCGTTCCTCCATAGATTTAATCTTAAACTAGGCTTATTACCCTATTGTAGCGCAGTTAGCACTCTAGTGTCAAGAGTGCTAACCGTCTCCTCTAACCAACCTCGTCAATATGTCATCCTGAGCCCTTCACTTCGTTCAGGGTAAAATCCGCGGAGAAATTTTTATTTGTCATTCCGACCGGAGCGAGTCCGCCGCAGGCGGATGAGCGGAGTGGAAGAATCGGGTGATTACTAGAAACAGGCCGATTCCTCCCCCGATAAAACGGGGTCGGAATGACAAATAAAAAAGGAGCTGTTCGCGACGAACAGCTCAACCCCGAGAACCGGGGTAAAATCACTCGGGGACTTCGGTCTCCGGGTAGTTGATAACAGGTATCTCATCAATAAGGAACTTACCTGACCTACAGGTGAGCACGTACAATAGCCCTAGGAAGGCTTTGGTTGATAAAGTGACAGACTGACGATCCACTTTACCAATGTAGGTCAGATCCGCCATTTGGATCGTCACTGATCCTCTTTGGGATCCAGCCTCCAGGCGAAATATCCGTCTCTGGCCAGTGGCGTTCTCGAAGATTACGTGTTCCTTGTCCACCGGGCCAACCAGCTTAGAGTACTCGACCCTCAACTGGTTAGCCTTACGCCAATCTGGCTCACCCGTGAATACCCGCATCTGCTCTTGCTTTAAGGTAACCCGAACGTCCATGTTAGGTCCCCCCTTGTTTTAAACCTAGTAACAGTTAATTTATCCTTATACCATATTAGTAGACATATGTCAATACTTAATAATAAAAAAACGGTCCGATGATAAGCAGCGGACCGTACTGGCTTGTCGCGACTTAACGATTATTATTATAAATCGTTAAAAGGACAGCAACAGCAACTACGAACATGGCAAAATTCGTCGTCCGAACCGAGAATTATCTGGCGCTCTCTATCAGATAATAGATCGGTCTCACAGCCGCAGGGTAGAGTGACCCCCAACGGTGCGACTAAGATTCTGCCCAAGTTTCGGGGATTACGCTGCACCCGCTCTTTCCATTGGACAAATTTTCGCCGATGGTTCTCGGCTCGGCGCCAAAACACTTCCTCGGGATTTCTTTGAGCCATTTTCGACCCTCCTGCGATTGGGATTATGTAACGGCTTTTTGGATATCAAAAAACCGCCCCTTGAGGACGGTCGTTCTAGTAATCAAAAAACTACCAGCCTCAAGGCAAGACGGCTTGGTTATAGTAATATTTGGCTGAAAAATTTAGAATTTTCATACTTTTAGTTTAACAGATTAGATTGAGGTGTCAATCTAGCTGATCACGTCATTGCGAGCGAAGCGTTTTTTATATGTCATCCTGAGTGAAACGAAGGATCCCTCTTTATGCCACGAAGTTGATAACTACACTGTTATTTATTGGCCTAACTTAGATAAAAAAATTGACCTTTCTCTGGTCAATCAAAATTAATGGTCTATTTAAATCTAATTAAGGGAAAGGAATTCTTCGCTTCGTCCAGCAGAGCGGGACTCGCTCAGAATGACGATATAAACAACTTACTACTTATTACTTCTTGCTTTGGCATTTGCGCCAATCAAAAGCATAGAACGGACACTTATCGCCAATACATTTATCCTTACAATATTCAGGGAAGTCGGCGCCCACGCCATAAACCACAATACTGATAATTTCGGCCAGAGAAATTTTGGTCGCTGGGGTATCTAATAAGGCGTGTGAACCGTTAAAAATCGCGTTAAACGACAAATGATAATACCACATTTCTAAGCCCGGATACTTGCCTTCGCGGATTAAATTTTTTGAATCAGTCACTTTTTTACCAGCTAACTGCAGCTCGCGAATACGGATCGCCTTGATCACTGGAGCTAGATCAATTTTATCAGCCTTGTTGGTAAAAATAAAAATATGGCCAGTTGAGCGCTGTTGGATAACAGTCGAAGCGGCTTCGTGCTGTCGGGCAAAATTAGCAATATCGATATTGTCCGATTCTAAAACAATTACCTTAAGTTTGCGTTCCCCTCTTTTGACTTTGATTACTTTAGCTTTGGCGTCAAACTCTTGCTTAGCTTCCACAAACCAAAGGGTTTCTTTACTTTGTAAATAATTCAAAGTATTAAAGACATAATCTTTAACCTGCTCAATGCTTTTGCCGTCTTTGTACATGCACTTCACAATATAAGGCACTTCGCCGTATTTGTTGTGCAGACCGATTTCGTCTTCATCAATATATTGTAGTAAATTTTGTAATTCTGGTTTCTGGTCTAAACCCAAAAATTCGGCCACCAGCCGGGTAACGGTTTTCTCCGTGTGGTGGTGATCAAAATCCCCACCGCTAATATCCAAAGTCAAAACGCCGCTACTCTGCCAAGCGGTTAATTCCGCCGGGCTCGGGCTTTCACTCTTGGCCCAAAACTCCAGCGGCGCTTGCGCAATATCAATAAACTGCTCTTGACCAAAATTAACTAATAAATAATAAGCCGCCAAGGGATCAAAATGCGGGTTGTTGGGTAAAACGATTTTGGTAACTTTTGTTGGGGTTTTTAGATTCATAATAAGTCGAAATTGTCATCCTGACCTTTTTCTTGTCATTCCGAGCCCTTCACTTCGTTCAGGGTAAACTCCGTCGAGGAATCGGCCTGTTTATAATAACCACCCGATTCCTCCCCCGCCAAGGCGGGGTCGGAATGACATATCAAAACGCTTAGTGTCAGTTTAACAATTTTTTAGCCCTTTCACAATTCACTAGCCGATTAGCTAATGGATTCTGATAGGGAGAGAGAAAGGAAGGATCTCCCAAGGTGGATGAAGTTTTGAGGCTCCATCCACCCTGGGAAGATTTGCGGCCTTTTTGGTGGGTTTGAGGGGCCGCGGGGGTAGTGATAGTACTGGGATGTACTATTCCGCTACCCCCATCGTGCGATATGCGGCGTGGGTAGCCGCTTGGGTGGTAAGACTAAGCGAGCCTGACGTCGGTGGCCTTGGGGCCCTTGTCGCCCTGGACCGAGATGAAGGTAACCTTGCGGCCCTTCACCAGAAATTTGACCCCTTCGCCGAGGCCGGATTCGGACACGAAGTACTCCGTGCCGTCCGGTCCAACAATGAAGCCAAATTTCTTTTCCGTGCCCCAGAACTTGACCGTGCCGGTCAACCGCGGCGGCACGTACTGCGCGCCGATGTTGACCCAGCGGTCGATCAGGTTGAGGATGGCGTCCACCGACAGGTCAGTCGTCGTGCGCGACCGAGAGGTCGAGCCGTTGAGGATCATGGGCGACGTATAGCGCGTCTCATAGTGCCACATCCCCGGCTCCTGCTGCTCGAGCACACGAGCCAACCCGGCCAGATCAACCTGAGCGTTAACCCGGGTCAAGATGGCCACGTTCCCGTTATTCCGGATGGCAAGCACGATGGCGATGTTCGGCACCAAGCGGCGTTTCCACATCTGGTTCGCCACTTTGGTGTTATCCGACCGAACGACAACGCCGACCCAGCCTTTGCCGAGTTGGAACGTCTTGTCGATCGCCTCTTCGACCTCACCAATCTGTGTGCGGTTGTTCTTCACCGCACTGAAAACCTTCTCCCACCACCGCCCGATGGCGATGATTTCCTCTTCGGCCTTGCCGCCGAGATAGAGGTTTAGGAGAAAGCCCCCAAGCTGGAATGGGTGGTAATCGTTGCCACCGAGCTTGGGGAAGTTGGTCTGCACGAAGGCCTTGCCCGCGGCTTCGGTCTTACCTTCCCTCGGCGTTTGCGCGTCGAGGTAGGCGTAGACCACTTCCGCGAAGCGGGTGATCAACTTGACCTTGTCGTAGGCTTGCGGGTTGTTGACCGCAACCTTCAGCCCGGCTGCCTTGAGCAACTGATTCAACGGATCGTCCGCGTCGCGGACATTGCCGTATTCCCAGCACTCGCGAACCAGCCGGACGAAGCTCCAGTTCAAGTTCTTGAGACAACCGGTCTTGTTGTTTCGGTTGATCTCTTCGACCAAAAACTGAATGCCCGGGATGCCGAGTAGGTCGTGGACGTTGACCTCAAACTCGGTGGCCGAACCCACGCCACTTTTTGCGCCGACGCCGTATTTGACACGGACGTCGATGTCGTACGCGTTGGTGGGGTAGGGCTCATCTTCGAAGAAAATCCTTTCGATGATGAACACGAATTTCGACAAAAGCGCATAGGCCAGCGCTTTGTCGAAGGTGGGCCGAAACGGGAGAACAACGATCTGCGGGGTCATCGCTTTCATTGGATTTCTCCTTCCGCCTTATAGGCATTGAGCGATGAATAGAACGACACTCGGGTCTCTCACCAATTGATTGACCCTAACCATGGCTGGAGATAAAAAAATTACCTACAATCATGGTTAGGGTCTATATTTTCCTTTCTCTCTTGTAATGAACGTAGTAAAAACAAGGGAATTGCCCTTATTTTTACTAACCCTCCATCATAGCATATTTTTGCCTTAGTGTCAACAGAAATACCAAAAAATCCGCTCTAATAAGCGGAATAATACAACTATATGACCCTAGCCCCTTTCCTTGTCATTCCGACCGAAGTGAATCCGCCTATGGCGGATGAACGAAGTGGAGGAATCGGGTTTTTACTAGCAACGGGCCGATTCCTCCCCCGCCAAAGCGGGGTCGGAATGACATTGCACCATCCTGTTACATGTTACATGTTACGTACTCTACTCGTACCTCAGTGCGTCAATCGGATCAAGACTAGCCGCCCTTTTGGCTGGATAAATACCAAAAATTAAACCAATCACGATGGAAAAAACACAAGCAATAATTATCCCCGACCACGAAACAGTAAACTCCCAACCCATATTTTTGAGCACCGGTAATTGCGCCAAACCATAAGTGGCGGCTAAACCTAACAATACGCCGATCACCCCGCCCCAAAAAGTAATTACTATCGCCTCACCCAAAAATTGCCACAAAATATTATGCCCGGTAGCCCCAACGGCTTTACGTAGGCCGATCTCATAAGTTCGCTCGGTGACCGAAACGTACATGATATTCATAATCCCCACCCCGCCAACGAGTAGTGAAATACCCGCCAACGCTACTAAAAGTAAGGTGATACCGCCAACCACCGTATCCATCATCGCCATCCCCTCACTCATGCCAGTGACCGCAAAATCATCTTTATTGGGATCAGTAATATCGTGCCGTTCGCGCATCAAGTTAGTTATATTATCAATAGTAACTGCCTCTTGGCTGGGGTCGGCCATCTTAGTAAAAATAAACGAAACGTAATCAACACCCATGACTAATTTTTGCAGCGTCCGCACCGGCATAAAAACCATATTGTCCATATCCATAAACATCACGGCACCCCGGCTTTTCATTACGCCAATGACTTTAAAAGTGTGTTTGCCAATCTTGACGTTTTTACCAATGGCGTCGTCATCGCCAAAAAACCGTTCTTTCATTTTAGACCCTAAAACCGCTACTCGCGCTAAGCTCTTATCCTCTTCGTCAGTATAAAAACGGCCAAATTCCACTTCGCCTTGATCTACTTCGTCAAAGCTCGCCGTATTACCCCAAATCATGGCGCGCTTCATTTGCCCACCATAGCTGATCGGCTCTTGCCCCATCAGCCCGCCATAACCATTGGCAATATTGGGTAATTTTAAAAGCGCATCAAGGTCAGACAATTTCAGAGTAGTAATCGTCACGCCCATCGCCATACTCATGGCGTTGTCAGTTGATGTTTTGGAAGTATTCGGCACTTTAACTTCAACCTCAATAAAATCCGAGCCAAAAGTTTCTAGTTGACCAACGATCAGCTGCTTCATCCCCTGGCCGGCCGACATCACGATCACTACCGACGTGATACCAATCACCACACCCAAAATCGTCATGATCGTCCGACCCTTGTTTCTTTTAAGCGCCGCTACCGAAATATCAAAGGCGTTATGAATTGTATTAAATATCAACATAATATTTACATTGTTCTTGCTTTTTTGCTTTTTTGTTTTCTTGTTTTATTCATATCGTAATGCCGTGATCGGGTCGAGCTTAGCCGCGCGCTGCGCCGGATAATAGCCAAAGCCCAAACCAATCAAAATACAAACACTACAAGCCAAAATTATTGAAAACGGTGAAATCACTAAGTCCCAATTATAGCCCAAATAGCTAGCCACGCCGGCGACCAGAGCCGAAATCCCCGAACCGATCAAGATGCCAAAAACCCCGCCGGACAGAGTTAAAATTACCGACTCCAGTAAAAATTGGATTAACAAATCATTCCGTTTGGCGCCTAAGGCCTTGCGCAGACCGATTTCTTTGGTCCGCTCGGTCACCGTCACCAGCATAATATTCATAATGCCAATGCCGCCGACGAGTAACGAGATACTGGCGATCGCCGCCAAAAAATAACTTAGAACATCAGTTACATTAGTAAAAACATCCAGCGCCTGTTGGCTATTCTGGACCGAAAAATCATCTTGACTCGGATCAGTAATGTCGTGCCGCTCGCGCAATAGTTGCTCGATTTGCTCAACGGTCTCGTCCAGATTCTCGGCCTGGTCAACCTTGACTCGGATAAAACCTAAATGGTTATAGCCTAATAATAATTTTTGGGCCGCCGAAACTGGAATAAAAATTAAAGTGTCTTGATTGGCAAACATCACCACGCCCCGTTTTTCCACCACACCGATTACTTCAAACGTTTCTTTGCCAATCTTTATTTTTTGGCCAACCGCGTCTTGACTACCAAAAATTTCGTCTTTAACTTCGCTGCCAATCACCGCTACCCGCGCTAACCCCTTGGCCTCTTCGCTAGAAAAAAACCGACCTTCGGCCAGGCCAACATCCTCAACGGTAACATAGTCAGCGCCAGTACCATAAAAACTCGTATCCATTTTTTGGTTTTGCCAGGTAATCGTCGCCATGCCTCTGACATAAGACGCCACCGCTACCACGTGAGATAAACGGCTGCTTTTGGCTAGGGCATCGGCATCATCATTAGTCAAGGTAGTAATCTGGATACCCATGACCGATGCTGGCGGACCATCTTCATCCGATCCGCCTGGCAGAATACCAATCAAATTTGACCCCATGGTTTTGACTTGGTTTAAAATTAGACTCTGCGCCCCAGCGCCAACCGACATCACCACAATCACCGCCGTAATGCCAATAACAATTCCCAGCATGGTTAGAGCCGCGCGCTTTTTGTTGGCCGATAGACTGGCTGTGGTGGTTTTGTAGATATCCTTTAAGTACATAAATCCAAATGACAAAATCCAAATGTCAAAATAAATCCAAAATCCAAATGACTAAATAATTTATATTTTGAACTTTGAAATTGTTTTGACATTTGACATTGGGATTTTGACATTTATTTTTGTAGCTCCCCGTCCCTAGCTCTGACTTGATTAGTAACTTTTTCATCTTCAACAATCAAGCCATCTTTTAACCTAATAATCCGCTGAGAGTGTTCGGCGGTATAACGTTCGTGAGTGACCAAAATAATTGTCTTGCCTTTATCGTTGAGATCTTGCAGCACTTCCATTACCTGCTGGCCGGATTTACTATCTAGGTTACCAGTCGGCTCATCGGCAAAAATTACATCCGGATCATTAACCAGCGCCCGGGCAATTGCCACTCGCTGCTTTTCACCGCCAGACAATTGGCTAGAATAATGATTTAAACGATGACCCAGGCCAACTGATTCGATTACTTTTTTAGCAATCGCCACTCGATCACGCTCTTTAATCCGGCGATTATAAACTAAGGGCAGTTTAACATTATCCAAAACAGTGGTCCGAGCTAATAAATTAAAAGTTTGGAAAACAAAGCCAATGTTATTGACGCGAATATCGGCCATTTGATCCTCGCTCAGTTCACTGGAGTCCTGACCCTTAAATAGATACTGGCCGCTGGATAGCTTATCCAAAAAACCCAAAATATGCATCAAGGTTGATTTGCCTGATCCTGACGGCCCCATAATTGCGGTAAATTCGCCCGATTTTATTTCAAAGCTAACACCATACAAAACATTAGTCACCACTTCATCATTGGTATAGTCTTTCTTAAGGTCAACAACTTTGATAATTGATTCCATAATATTTAGTATAAAGTATGAAGTATAAAGTATGGAAGACTAAACCCCACTTTGGTGGAAAATATATCCTCTATACTTTATACTTCATACTCGATACTTATTTTCCATTCTTAGTAAACGTCACCACCACTTCACCTTCGACAAGACCCGACACTACTTCAATTAAACCATCATCACCCTTAAGTCCCGTTACCACCGACCGCTCTTCAATCTGATTAGTAGCTTGGTCAGTCATTACTTGAACATATTTGCTGCTATCACGCTCCCGTACCGCCCGTTGCGGCACAACCAAAATATTATCCTTCTCCGCCGTGCGGATATCAATGTTAGCCGTCATTCCCGGCTTAACATCTTGATCAGTTGGGTCAAGGGCAATTTTAACTTTATAATAAACCACGCCCGAAATCTCGGTCTGAGCCGGCTCAATTAGAATAATTTTGCCACTGAACGGAATATCCTCGCCAAAGGCATCTAGAGTAATATCGGCATTATTGCCAATAGTCACTTTAGCAATATCTGATTCTGGCACATCAACTTCGATTTCAAAAGCTTCATCGCCCAGCATCACAATCACCGGTGCCGCCATCGAGGCATATTCACCAACCGAATTATTAACCTTGGTTACGGTCCCCGCTACTGGCGCTTTGATTATCCGATCAGACATCCGCTGCTCCACCGCCGCTACTTGGGCCCGGGCTTGCGCCACCAAAGCTTGATAATTAGCCACGTCCGAAGCCTGCGCCGGCGCCACTGTCAGATTATATTGCGCTTGAGCTAGGTCCCAAGCTTGCTTTTTCTGATCAACAACTGCCTTGGCCGTATCAATCGCATTATCATAATATAATTCCTTGGTCTGTAAATTAGATTTATCCGCCTGCAGAGTAGAAACGCCAGTATTAATTGCTGTTTGCTCAGTTCGGATTGAAGTTTTAAGAGCGTCCAACTCAGTTTGATTTTGACTTATGATATAAGTTACGGACGTATTGAGTATGACGTTAAAGGTAGAATCAAGAGTAGCTGAAACTAAACTCAAACTATTTAATAAACTATTAATCGCAGAGCTAACCTCTATTGTAGAGAAAGCTGGCCCTAATTGATTGATTAAAACTTCAGATTCACCAATACTAATCGTAGCTTGTTCATAATATGTCTCAGCATTAATTTTGTATTGCAGATTTTTATCACTAATAGCCTGCTGGGCATCATGGTCTCTCAAAATATAAAGATTACCATTATCAATGTCGACGATATTTAACGCCGCCCGGGCCTTAAATAAATAATTATTTAAGTCACTGCGCGCTGTATCCTGATAAGCCAGCATATTTTCGGTCTTATTCTTTCGGGTGTTTTCTAAATCAACCAAAGAGGCGGAATAAGCGACTTGGGCGCTAGCTACCTGCTCTTGCGAGACACTAACTGTTTCACTGGTCGCGCCGCTGAGCACTTTATCCAAATTAGCTTGGGCTGAGGCTAAGCTAGCCCGAGTGCGCTGGAGCTCAACTGACAAGTCGCCGGTATCTAGCCGGGCTAGCATTTGTCCAGACAAAACCCGATCACCAACTTTAACTTTAACCTCAGTTAGTCGGCCGGCAGCCGCAAAATTAAGATCAATCTGCTCGGCGCTCTTAATCGAGCCAGTGGCCGAGACAGTCTGAGTGAGGTTTTGAGTTTTGACAGTTTCGGTCACATATTCAGTAGCTACTGGCCCTCGACCCTTAATTAAATAATAACCACCACCGATTACTAAAATGGCGACAATAATTAAGATAATTTTGGTGCGCTTTTTCATATAACCTATTATTTGTTATTTAACTTTATTTAATTTAAGATGAGCACTCAAAATTGACTCCAGCTGCTTACTAATAAAATCACCTTTAATCCCTAGAGTCCGACAAACAATTTCCTTATCAGCCATAAAATAACGTAACATCTTCTGCTGATTTTGATGAATTTCGGGCATCACCCGGACCAACCCCTCTCTAATCATCATCAGCGAATCAACAGTCTCATAAGGATACTTAACCGTCATGGTCCCTTCTCTAATACCCTGCTCGACTATTTTTACCAATAACGGCAAAATATGGCTTCGCAGCTCGTTAAAGATTTCTTCATTAATAAAAGGATCTTTAGCCTGATGAAATATTTCTAAGAATAGCTTACCTTTGGGCTTAAGTAAAGCCCAGGCTCGAAGCGAATATTGCTCCATTTTTTCCAGAGCCGATAGTTGATTATTCCGGACTATTTTCTCTACTTCCTGCGTAACCAGATGGATCTCCCGGTCAATTAGGGCATGTAAAACATCGCCTTTGGATTCAAAATGGTGGTAAAAACCACCTTTAGAAATCTTGGCTCGCTTCAGAATATCCTCAATACTCGTCTTGGTATAGCCGTTCTTAACAAAAAGCTCTTCAGCAATATGCAAAAGGTCGTTTTTGGTGGAACAAACTTTAGCCAATTGACAAATAGCCATAATTTTGATTCACAAACCGACGGTCGGTCTGTAATCATTATAGCACCGGCTGCTAGCCGGGTCAACCCCGCTTCTCCACCGTCATCTCGATCGACTAGCCAAAACTAATTCTATTTGCTAATATCTAAAGAAATATGACCAAAAAACCTAAAAATAACCACTGGACATATTTGAACCAAGGAAAAATCTACCAGTTACTCTGGCGATTTTTTATTAATTTTTGGTCAATTGCTGCTCTAATTTTCCTAACTTACGATTTTTTTTCACCCCAGGATTTTCGTAACTTCACCACCTCAATCACGATCGTCTACGTCGGTATTCTTGGCCTTTATGCTGGCAGCAAAGAGTTCCGCCGCTGGCAAGGCTCACATTCTTCCTCTCACGCCGGGGAAATCTACGTCGCTATTTGGACAATAATTATTATTATCTTGGCCGTTATGGGTATCGTAGATAAAGATCGATACGAGATTACCCACGACTTGGCTGCAGCCTATATTGCCGTGATTACTATTTTTATTATTACTGCCGAATCTAAATACCTCCACCAAAAAAAACCCAAACGCTAGAAATATTGACTTTTTTAAAATAAGTGATAGAATCAAGGCACTTTAATTTAAACTAGAGTAAATACTATGAAAAAGGATATCCATCCTAAATATCATAAAAATGCCAAGGTAATCTGCGCCTGCGGCAATACTTTTGTTACTGGCTCGACTATTGAAGAGATTCAGACTGAGCTTTGTTCTCTTTGCCACCCCTTTTACACTGGTAATCAAAAATTGGTTGATAGCTCCCGCCGAGTGGATAAATTCCACAAAAAAATGGAAAAAACAATCGCCGCCGCCAAGCTTAGAAAAGGCAAAAAGGTTAAGAGAGCCAAACAAGCGGCAGCCAAAAAACAAACTAAAAAAGTCAAAGCCGAAACTACCAATAAAAAATAACAAAACTACCCTCCCCCTTTTTATTTTAGCTAGTTGTATTAGAATAAAGGTGAGGGTTTTTAAATATGCTAGAAACATTCAAACAACTCAAACAAGACTTCCAAGACCTCGAACAACAAATCCAGGACCCAGGTTTGGTTTCTCAAACTAACAAATACAAAGCGGCTTCTCAAAAATATAACGAGCTTAAAGAAGTAGTTGGTCAGATTAATCGGCTAGAAGAAATAGAAAAAGAAATCACCGAAAACGAAGAGGTAATTAAAAGTGGTGATACTGAGCTTAAAGAACTAGCCGAAGCCGAACTGGTGGAGTTAAATGACCGCCGAGTCACCTTGGAAAAAGAAATCAATATCTATCTTAACCCGCCCGACCCGCTGGACAAAAAGAATGTTATTGTCGAAATCCGCGCCGGCACCGGTGGCGATGAATCCGCCCTGTTTAGTGCCGAATTGTATCGAATGTATAGCCGGTATGCCGAAAGCCAAAATTGGAAAACCAAACTGATTTCCACTAGCCGGATTGGCATTGGCGGTTTTAAAGAAGTAATTTTTGAAGTTAACGGTAAAAATGCTTATGGCAATTTAAAATATGAAAGTGGCACCCACCGCGTTCAGCGAATTCCCGAAACCGAAAAAAGCGGTCGGATTCACACTTCAGCTGTAACCGTAGCGGTGCTTCCCGAAGCCGAGGAAATTGATCTTAAAATCGACCCCAAAGACCTCCGAATTGATACTTTTTGTGCTGGCGGCCACGGCGGTCAATCAGTTAATACTACCTATTCAGCGGTCCGGATTACTCATTTACCAACTAACCTAGTTGTCTCTTGTCAAGACGAACGTTCTCAACTCCAAAACCGCGAACGAGCCATGCAGGTCTTACGCTCGCGACTATTAGCTTTTGAAGAAGAAAAGAGACGCGCCAGTCGCGACGCCACTCGCAAAAATCAGATCGGCAGCGGCGACCGTAGTGAAAAAATTAGAACCTATAATTTTCCCCAAGACCGCCTCACCGACCATCGGGTCAAAACCAACTGGCACGGCCTAACCAAAATTATGGACGGTGATATTCAGCCAATTATTGATACACTCAAAGAAGAAGCAAAGAAATAAAAAAATTAAGGGTTAAAGGTTAGTAACATCCAACCCTTAGCCTTTAACCCTTAACCTTTTTCATGCCCAATATTAGATCCCTTCTCAACCAAACCATCACTCGTCTCCAATCTACCGGCAGCCCCACCCCCCAACTCGATGCTGAAATTTTGTTGTCCCATATTCTTAAAAAATCCAAAGAATTTATTTATTCTTACCCCGAGTTCCAACCAACCAAAAAACAAATTTCTGATTTCCAATTTTTAGTTTCCAAAAGATCAAAGGGCGAACCAATCGCCTATCTCACCGGCCACAAACAATTTTATGGGCTCGATTTTGTGGTTAATAAAAACGTTCTCATCCCTCGTCCCGAAACCGAGCTCTTAGTCGAAGAAGTAATTAGATGTTTTGTGAACCGCGAACCGCGAACCGCGAACCGCGTTCTAGCCGACATCGGCACCGGTTCTGGTTGCATCGCGATTACCTTGGCAAAGCATCTGCCTCGGGCCAAAATCTACGCTACCGATGTAACTAAAAAAGCTTTGACCTTAGCTCACCAAAACGCTGCCGTCCACCGAGTTAGTAAACAAATTAATTTTAAACACGGCGATCTTTTGAAACCATTAACCAAAATCAAAATTGACGTTCTGGTTGCTAACCTGCCCTACGGTTGGCTGGCCTGGAAAAACAATACTTCAGCCGAGAGCCAGGGCCTCAAATTTGAACCTAAACAAGCTCTCTTTACCCAAGAACAAGGCTTAAAACTGTATCGTCAACTTTTTGAACAACTAACCGCCAGGCGGCAACGACCTAAGTTGATCTTTATTGAATTTGATCCCCGCCAAACAGTCAAACTTAAAGCGCTGAGCAAAAAATTTCTGCCTCGATATAAACAAAAAATCAAAAAAGACCTAGCTGGTCTTAATCGGATCTTAACTCTTCACAATTAACAGTTAATTGTTAATTGTTAAAATCTCCCACCCCACTGGCAGCACTTGAACCCAAGTCGTCCCACGGACAAATTTAACCTCACTACCATCTTGATAATAAAACTTAGTTCGGGTTTTATCGTCTGGCTTCTGCCAAGTGCCCGCTCGGTTAACTCCGTTTTGTATAATCAAAATTTCACCCTGACCGATCAACGTGAGGCGACGACGGCCAACGGCATCGAGAATCTCACTTTTAACAAACTGGATGATAATATTTTTGGCAGTAACTAACTGATTATCACTATCTTTAAACTCAGTTCCACCCATCAACCGTTGATAATTATTATCATCGCTATTATATAACCATTTAATCTGATACTGCGGATAAGTGGAATAATTAAAGCTAACAAACGGCTGCTGGCTGGGGTTCGAGGACAACGGCGCATCGTCAGCAAACTGCCAAGGAATAAAATCCGCTGATTTGGTCAACTCTTTTTTGGTTTGATAACTAGCCATTAATTTTGATGAAGTAAAAACGTTATGCGGCCGCGCTCGGTTATCATCGCGCCAAAAATATTCACCCTGATAAAACTCATTGACATCAAAATCCGCATATTCTTTCTGGATGTCGCTCAGAGCCTCAGGGCTACCACCACAATGGATATAAATAGCTCCCAATTCTTTAGCCCAGTCAACAAAATAAGGTCGAGCCGACCGCACTGGTCCAATTTTGGGTAAATCATCGGCCGGGCTATAAATAGCCAAAATACGGGAGAGACCGCCTTCAGCTGGCGCTTCATAAACTAATTGAGCCTTAGTCAAAGCTGCTAACGGCCAAGAATCAACATGATTATCAATCATTACGGCTATTGGCGTTAGATTCTCTTCTCCCTCGGCAACTAAAACTCCATCTAGATGACGAGCCAAACCATCGCCGACCATTGCCGAAGATGGCTGATCTTGGTTACTAATATCGAGCCCAGGCTCACTCTTTAGCCTTGACCAAAGATAAACTAAACAAAAAACAGCCACACTCAGCGCTAGAACCAACAAGATCAACTGAGATTTGGCGGCTGTTTTTTTAAACTTATCTAAAATCTGATTAATAATTCCAAACTTTTGAATTTTGACTTTTAACTTTTTTTTGCTCATCCTCCAATAATTAGCTGACTATCTAAACCTCGGATTTAGTCTTGGCCTTAGCATCAGCCTTTTCACCCTCAGCAGCCACTGGCACTTCCCCTTCAGCTGGGGCGACCTCGGCGGCTGGCGCTGGCTCTTCGGCCATTGGTTCTTTAGCTGCGGCCACTACTGTATCAGGATCAGCTAAAACTTCCATCCCCTTCGGTATCGGCAAATCCTTAACCCTAATCATATCTTCAAAAGCTTTTAAAACTGAAACATCAACTTTAATCTCCTTAACTAAATCAGCCGGTAAACATTTAACGTGTATTTCTTCTAGACCCTTGACTAAGGTGCCACCCAGTTCTTTAATCGCCGGGGCTTCATTAACCAAAACCAGATGAATAACCGCCGTGATCTCTTCATCCATTTTGACTTGGTAAAAATCAACGTGAATTAGGGTGTGTTTGACTGCGTCATACTGAACATCGTGAATCAAAACTTTGATCGGCTGACCATCGCCTATTTTTAAGTCAACCAAAGTGCTCTCGCCAGCTTCCTTGAGAGCCACCTCAAACTCGTGGTAATTGACCATCAAGCTGATATTTTTTAGTCCATGACCATACAAGACAGCCGGGATTTTACCTTGCTCTCTTAATGTCTGAACCTTCTTGCCTTCAATTTCACGCTGTTGGGCGTTAACTAACAAATTGCTCATAAATTTAAATAAAAAATAAAAAAAGACTATTTAATATTAAGACTTTTACTCTAAAAAATTAGCTTAACAATTTTAGCATATTCTCATTTTTCTGCAAGAGCTGGTAGATTTCCAACACATCATCCTCAGAAATATCCTCAACTGACTTATATTTAGTCACCTCTTCGGGCGTCAGATCGGTTACTAGACCAACAGTGTTTATCCCCAGCGGAGTAGACAAAATTAAAGCTAAAATCGAGCACTGACACTGATGGCAACGAATATAAACTAGGCTAGCGTTATCGCGCTGATCCAAGACCTTAGCATCCAGAGGATTATAATAACTGCTGCACATCGGGCAACGCGAAACAATTTTGATATTTTCTTCTGGCACTCGACGATTGTTATTATCGGATAACATATTTTAAGCTCTTAACTTTATTATTATACCACCTAAAATATGGTTAGTCAAATTTAATTTCTTATTTTTACACTCTGAACCAAACCCAAAGCCGCTAGAGTAAAGATCAGTGAACTACCGCCATAGCTAACTAGAGGCAAAGTAATACCAGTTACTGGCGCTAAGCCCAAGTTAACTGCAATATTCAAAAACATCTCAATAAACAACAACAGCATAACCCCCAAGACTAAGAACAAACCAAAATCGTCTCGCGCTCGCTGGATTAGCCTAAATAAACGATAAAAAATCAGAAAAAATAAACCCAGCACCAAAAAGATTCCCAATAAACCCAGCTCTTCGGCAATAACGGCAAAAATAAAATCAGTCTGCGCCGCCGGCAAAAACTTCAGCTGGCTTTGAGAGCCAAAACCCACTCCCCGGCCAATCAGACGACCCGAGCCAATCGCAATCATTGATTGAGTAACATTATAACCAGCACCCAAAGGATCGGCCCGAGAATCCAGAAAAGTCAGCACGCGTTCTTTCTGATAATCAACAAAAACAAAGTTCCAGGCAACCAAAAAAGTGATGACACCCAAAACGATTAAAGACAACCACTGATATCGAGCTAAGCCAATAGCTAAAACTAAGCCAAACCAAATTAAGACTAAAATCAGCGCCGAACCAAAATCCGGCTGTAAAACCGTCAAAATAAACGGCAGAATGGTAACCAATCCAGTAATAATAAGATATTTTAGTTGATTTAACGGTCTCCGCTGTTTAGAAAAATAATAGGCTAGATAGATAATCAACAAAATTTTCATCAGTTCAATCGGCTGGAAGTTAAAACCGACCAGATTAAACCAACCACGTGTGCCGCGAAGCGTGACACCAACTAATAAAACGAGAAGCAATAAAATAATCCCCGACCAATAAAACCATCGCGCGTAGGTTTTAAATACCCGAAAATCTACCAAGGATAAGGTAAAAAATAAAACTAAGCCAATGCCAAAAGCGATTAGTTGTTTGGTTAAATTAAACCAATCTGGATTTTCCGTGGATAATGTAACGCTGTATATAGCTACTAAACCAAAACAAACTAACAAAAAAATACAGGAAAATACTATCCAGTCGAGCTTTCTTAATTTAGATAATAAAGCGTTCATGAATTATTGCACTTCGCCCACACCAGCCCGCTCCTGACGATAAGCATCCGGATCCAAAACATTTATCTCGGGGATAACCTCGACCTTATCAACCGAACTAAGGCGTTGGTACCAATTAACTTCTAAATTTTTGACCGTCTGAGACGAAAAATCCTCATTAATCAAAACATAATTAACGCCGACAATTTTGGGGCCTCGCCACAAAATAATATAATAACCAACTTCCCAAAAATTATAAGCGCTCCGATTTTTAACACTAAATTGAGTTTGGGCAACCGGCACCCGACCACCGGGTAATTCTTTGGGCGGGACAAAACGAACATCAAAAATAGTAAAATTTAAAACCTGATCCTTGAGCTCCTGATATTGATGAACTCGCTGCCACCTTACCTCTTCAATTTTTAAACTAAGATTAGCTGGCGCGCGTTGCGAATAAACGCCCAAATCAACCAAATATTTTTCATCACCGGGCAGGATAAACGTTTCTTTATCTTTATCTTCTTCCCGTCCAGCAAAATTAAAAACATATTTAATCGAAACAACATCCCAATTCGGGTTAGGATTAGTCACCCTAGCCATAAAATCATAACGGTCGTTACCTAAATCAAAGCTATCAACACTGGATATTACCAGATCCCTGGGCCGATTAAGCTGACGCAGACCATTATAATCAATATAACTAATGGTCAGCTCGCGACGCAACGCTTCGTCTTTAGTCCAGCTGATTAGATAAAAATCAACTAAATTGTAAACAACATACCCCCAGATAACAATATTTAAAATAACCAAAAATACTTTCAACAATTTTAAAAGTAAAATCTTATTAGTAACCAACCAAAGGCTTATTTTGAGCTCCTTCTCGGTTAGGCCATGGACGTTTTGCTCTGGGGTCGGCATAGTATTTTAATTATACCATAAAAATCATAAAATACGTACAACTGATCAATAACTCGACGAATAAATAATCTTTTATCACATTCCTAGTATTAAGTGTTATTCAAACAGACTTTTTTGTTTAAATTTAGCCAAAATTTTTCTATCCGCTACCCCTTCTAAAACCTATAAAAATATGCTAAAATAAAGGCACTAATTGTTAATAAAAAAATCTAATATGGTTAAAGCTGCCCCTAAAAAAATCGCTAAAAAAAGCCAATCTGGCGCTAAAAAAAATGACAAAACCGGCTACGAAGCTGAACAGATTACGGTTCTAGAGGGTTTGGAGCCAGTTCGCCGCCGTCCGGGTATGTATATTGGCAATACAGCTGAAGCGGGCCTCCATCACCTCCTCTGGGAAGTAGTCGACAACGGAATTGATGAAGCAATGTCTGGCTATGCTAACGAAATTACCGTTCGGCTATTTAAAGAAAACGGCGCTGATATCTGCCAAGTTGAAGATAACGGTCGCGGCATCCCGGTTGGTATCCATAAACAGACTAAAGTCTCAGCTTTAGAAACCGTTTTAACCAAACTTCATGCCGGCGGCAAATTCGGCGAAGGTGGTTATAAAGTCTCGGGTGGTCTCCACGGTGTTGGCGTCTCAGTTGTTAACGCCCTGTCAGAATGGCTGAGAGCCGAAATTAAACGCGAAAACAAGCTTTGGTCTCAAGAATATAAATATGGCAAGCCGATCAAACGAGTTAAGGCAGTTGGCTCGGCCAAAGGCACAGGTACTACTATTACTTTTAAACCCGACCCCAAAATATTTACCAGTACTCAATTTGATTGGAAAACAATTATCGACCATCTCCGCCAGCAAGCCTATCTGACCAAAGGGATTCGGATAAACGTTATTGATGAACGCGAAAAAGTGACCTACTTTTCCAAACGCTTCAACAAAAATATTGCCGTACCCAAGAATCAATATTCATTTCTGTTCGAGGGCGGTATCGCTTCTTACATCAAACACCTAAATATCAATAACACACCCAAGCATGAACATGTTTTTTATATTGATAAAGAAGTCAGCGGCACCCAAGTTGAAATCGCCCTGCAGTATACTGACGAATTTACCGAAACTGTTCTCCCCTTCTGTAATAATATCCACAACCCTGAAGGTGGTATGCACCTGATGGGCTTTCGAACAGCCCTCACTCGGACGCTAAATAATTTTGCGCGTAATAAAGGTTACATTAAAGAAAAAGATGATAACCTTAGTGGTGAAGATGTCCGTGAAGGACTTAATTCTATTATTTCGGTTAAACTAACCGATCCGCAGTTCGAGGGACAAACTAAAGCCAAACTAGGCAATATTGAGGCCCGCACAGCGGTAGAAGCGGTCATGAATGAATGGCTGGCTATCTTTTTGGAAGAAAATCCTAGAGATGCCGAGGCAATTATCGGTAAGTGTGTTTTAGCCTCACGCGCTCGCCTCGCGGCTCGCGCCGCCCGGGAAACCGTGCTCCGTAAGGGTGCTCTCGAGGGCTTAACTCTACCAGGCAAACTATCTGACTGCTCTTCACGCAATCCTGATGACTGCGAGCTCTATATTGTTGAGGGCGACTCAGCTGGCGGTTCGGCCAAACAAGGCCGTAGCCGCGAGTTTCAAGCTATTCTTCCCCTCCGCGGTAAAATCCTTAATGTCGAACGGGCCCGATTGGACAAAATGTTAGCTAATAATGAGATTAAATCGCTGATTATCGCCATGGGCACTAATATCGGTGAACAATTTGATATCGAAGCTCTGCGCTATAATCGCATTATCATTATGACTGATGCTGATGTTGACGGCGCTCATATCCGCACCCTATTATTAACTTTTTTCTACCGCTATTTCCCAGAAATAATTAAATTAGGCCATCTCTATATTGCCCAACCACCACTCTATTCAATTAAGGTTAATAAAGAAACTTACTGGGCCTACAGCGATGAACAGCTTCAAACCAAAATTGCGGAATTAAATAAAGGCAAAAAACTCGAAGTGGTCGAAGGAATAGAAGAAACCCCAAACGACGGCGACGAAGCGGAAACACCGCTTGAAGATAGGGTTATAGTAACTAAAGCCGAACCTAAAATTAATGTCCAGCGCTATAAAGGTCTGGGTGAGATGAACCCCGAGCAACTCTGGTCAACCACTATGGATCCTGAAAAACGGATTATGAAACAAGTCACTATCCAAGATGGCGCGGCCGCTGATGAGATATTTGATATCTTAATGGGTAATGATGTTATGCCTCGTAAGCGCTTTATCCAGACCCATGCTAAGTCAGTTAAAAATTTAGATATTTAATATGCCTGAAGGTGAAAGACCAAGAGAAGTGCGACCTCAAAAATGGGACTATAAAGAATTTTTGGCCAATCTTAAATTAGCAGCGCTAGATCAACTGCCCGCCTCGCCCGAAGCTATGCCGTCTCAAATTGATATTGGAATTTTTGGCACAACACTTAAAGAAATGAAACGAAAAACTGACGCTGATCCAGAAAAACGAGAAAGGATGAGAACAATCAAAACCCAAATGGATGTTAAACACCACAAAGTATTGATTGATAAAGAATACATCGGCACTAACGAAGCAGTACAGGCTCGTATCGAGTTGCTACATGACGTGGCTGCTGATGGACTAACAGCTATAACCGAACAACATCTCGGCAGTCTGCATACCCACCCCAGCGAAAATCCTTTTAGCCCTACTGACCTATCTAGCTTATTAAGACCAGAAACAGGACAAAAAGCTGCTGGCAACAAAATGTCTATTATTGCCACTGATACTCTACTGATGGCTTTGTTTAAAACCGCTAAAACCCCAACTATTAATGATGAGAGGAATGTTGAAGCCCTAATCAGAATATGGGAAAGTTTGCAGGGTATGAAACCAGCCAAAGGTGAAGCGGCTTGGGCCATGGCCCAATATGAATTTTTAAGAGAAGAATGCGCTAAATTACATATTGCGCTCTACTCTAGTCCTCTTGAACGAGATAATAATATTTTAACTAAGGCTTCAGCCTAGGTTTATAAATGAATCATAAAAAACGGCCCTCGGGTCGTTTTTTGTTGCTTAAAATACTCTTGCACTATGTACTTAGTACTGTGCACTATAGATCATAATGATCTCCCCGATACGGCACCAAAATAGCTGACTTTAATTTGCTCCGCAGTGAAGTAGATAAAGCAAAAGCCTGATTTTCTTCACCGTGGGTGATAAAAATCGTCCGGGGTTGTTTTTTCATCTGCTTAACCCATTTAACCAGCTTAGGATTATCCGCATGAGCGGAATAGGCGCCAATCGCCGAAACTTTAGCCTGAACCTCAAACTTCTGGCCGTCGATATAGACAAACCGCTGGCCTTTTAGTATCTGTTGACCCAAAGATCCTTGGACCTGGAAAGCAATAATCAAAAGATGGGTATGACGATCAGACAAATAATTTTTTAAATGACCCATAATCCGACCGCCCATACACATCCCACTGCCAGCGATTATTACTTTTGGCTGGGGTACCTGCCTAATCTGTCGCGATTCCGCCGTGGTTAAGGTATATCTTAAACCGGGAAAATTAAATAGATCGTCGCCACGCTCGATCAAATCACGTGATTCTCGATCGTACAGATCAGCGTATTTTTTATAGATATCAGTGGCCCTAATCGCTAGCGGACTATCAACAAATATCGGTACCGCCGGAATCTTTTTATTCTCGACCAAACTATTTAATTCATATAAAATCTCTTGGGTACGCTCGAGGGCAAAAGAAGGAATTAATAACACACCATGATCACTGATCGTTTCAACAATTGCCTGCCGCAGCAACTTAACCCGCAATTCATTTGGTTCATGCTTGTAAGCTCCATAGGTTGACTCCATAACCAAAAAATCTGTTCCTTCATTAATAACTTCAGTATCTTCAACTAAGGGTACTGGCGGGTTGCCCAAGTCACCAGAAAAAACAATTTTTTTCTCTACCCCATCTTCAATACACCATAATTCAATAATCGCCGAGCCCAAGATATGACCGGCGTCGCGCAAACGAATTTTGATCTCAGCTGTCAGCTGTCTAATCTCCCGATATTCTAAGGTTTCAAATAATTCAATTGTCTCATCAACATCTTTAACTTGGTAAAAAGGTATCTGACCGTGGGTTAAAGCTTCCTGAAAAATTATTCGGGCCGTATCTTCCAGAATAATTTTGGCGAAATCTCGCGTCGGCGCGGTGGCATAAATTTTGCCTCTAAAACCGTCTTTATAAAGTTTGGGCAACCGGCCGCAGTGATCAATATGAGCGTGAGTTAAGATTACGAAATCGAGCCTTTGGAGATCAAAGGGGAAGGAATCGTGGTTGCGGTCTTCAGCAAATTTATTACCTTGAAACATGCCACAATCAACCAAAAACCGGGCCTTAGACGTTTCCACGTAGTAGCAAGACCCCGTTACCTCTCGACAGGCGCCATAGAATGTTATTCTCATATAGGTCCCTACGAATTACGAATCCGTACGAGTGTGCGAATCTGTGTCATTGCGAGGAGCGGAGCGACGAAGCAATCTGGTGAATATACCAGGAGATTGCTTCGCTGCGCTCGCAATGACGCGGGGCTATTCGTATATTCGTACAGATTCGTAATTCGTAGTGATTAATAAACTTCTTTTATAAAGCACTCCTTGCAGTATACAATTTCTGGCCGCTCCGGGCTATAAGTAGTTCTAATCTCTTTGTAACATTTATCACACTTTCTTAACCATAATCTTTGAGGATTACGCTTCTCTAGCCTTTTAACATGACGACAAATATAGCATCGATCCGGCAAAGGGATGTTATTTTCTTTATAGAATTTCAATTCTTGAGGAATAATTTTATATGGCTTACCACAAGTACAAACGAATATTTCACGACCAATCGAATCGTCAACCGCCTTAATGTTGTCTGGCGGTAGTTTGACCTCGGCCTTTTTCTCTTCCTTATCATACCACTTAAAACCTTGCTTGAGCGCCTCATCTCTGGTTAAGGGAAAATAAAACATCGCCGTAGTTTCATTATAGCCATGGTGAGACATTGAGGCAGGAAAAAACTCACCATATTCTTTATCTGCTTGCATCTTAGCAATCATTTTTTCCTTCAGCTGATTGTACTCCGCTTGAGTGTATTGTTTATTAAGAAGACAAAATTCTTTTTTTCTCAGACCAACGCAGGCAAAACAATTTTTACAGCTGATACAATCAATGCAATATTCTATATTCTGACAACCAACATAGCTCAAACAACAAAATTTTACATTATAGTCTTTGGACCCAGCAACCACATCTTCATAAAGCAACTGGCATTCTCCACCAAACTGAAAAACGTCATATAGATCTTTAGCGCCCAGGCTGACAGAATAGCAATAACGACAATTCTGAACTTCCTGACAGTCATAAGATTCAACGGTCTGAGTGGAACTATAAAGATAGTCGCCCACGCAGCCTTCATTCTTGACACCATGAATGCTAATATGCGGATGTTTTAAACTAAACTCCTTAAAGGTGGCAGCAACTTTGGCCACCACCTCCCGGCTACCAAAATCAACAATAGCTAAACGCTTATTATATTCCTCTGGTGTTAATTGCTTATTCAGCCAATAATAACTGCGATTGCGCAAATTAACGCAGCCAAAACAATTATTACAACCGGAACAATATTTAAGAAAATAACTTTCAGAGCATTTATTGCAGTCTTGGCAGTATCTGAGTTTGAAACAATCAACGCAATCAATGCATTCATAGCTATACTCGCAACGGCGCAATTTAAGGCCATCAATCAAATCCCGACAAGTATTGATCGAGTAGCTATAATAGCAATTATTGTTGTAGTCGGAGTCAAAAATAAGATAACAATTCTTGGCGTAAGTAGCATAATTGATATAATCGCTATTTTCCATCGTGGAAACGTTACAGTCAATTGCTGGGTGAGGAACTTTGTTGTTCAGCTCGATAATTTGCTCAAAACAAGACTTATCGGGATTATATTCTTGCCCATATTTTAAAGCTTCCCAACCATCACCCCACCACTCGCGCACGCCATAAACTGGAAAAGGCACGTCGGGGTTAAACATGGAAATAATATTTTTACCAGTCAAATCGCACTTTCTAGCGTACAAAGTCATCTCGTCCGCCCAAGCTAATCGCCGCTGCTGCCGACAATCCGGACACAACGTCGGCTCGGGCACATTAAGCTGTTGATAAAATTGCCGGTCTTCCGGGTAAATAGTAAAATCTTTTTGGCAGCTTTGGCACTGAGGCATAATATTAATTACGAATTACAAATTACGAATTAATAATTGGTTATAACGAGATCCGTAATTCGTAATTATTAATTCGTAATTATCTTATCTCTCAACCGCTTCCACAGACCACGACGAGAACTTAATTTAATCAACTCGGCCGCGGCAACTATAATAAAGACTGCCTGCAAGGTAATAAAAATCCAGTCACGCAAATAACTGCTATAGGCGAGTAAAAACACACCGCCCAAAATAAAAAAAACGTCTTGTTTTTTTTCATTCTTGATCAAGACGCCGACAATAATACCGATTAAACCAATCACGCCAAAAATTTTAAATAAGACTGCCATATTTATTTTTGGTTAAAAATTTTATAAAAATAATAATATTTTTGACTAATCCGCTTAACCGCCTCGACTCGACTGATTTTCTTCTCTAAATGATCCACTAACGGTTGCCAAAAAATTGTCCGACCAATAGCAAAACCAATCACGCCTTTGACTTTTCGCCCGGCCTTAAGCCAGCGGACTAACCCTTGATCACTAGACGCTCGACCTAGAATGATAGCTCTCACATTTTGCCGACCGCCAGACTGCATTTGCTTTACCACTTTTTGATAATCTGCTGATTTATCTAAACCTTCCACTTTCCAAATATCCGGCTCCACTCCCCCATTTTGGAGCTCTCTAACCATTTGAACCATTAAACCTGGCCGCAACTTTTGATCATATAATTTTTGATTGCCATTAACTTTTTTAAGCTGCGCCGTAGTGGCCGGCACCAACGGCTCAATAATAAACGGATAGCCTTGACGCTGGCAATAATCGTTCACTTTTTTTAGCGTTTGCTGTTGGCGAATATTTAACCGTTTACTGTCCGCCGGATTATAACGAACCAAAGCTTTAACCATTGTTGGCTGATATTTTTGGATATGAGCGCCAAACTGACTGCCATATTCTAGCGTAAACTCAACTTGACTGGTTTTTTCAACTGGCAGACAAACAATATAACCGCGCTGATGAGCGTCGCGCAAAATATCACTACCAAACTCTTCATCAACTAATATCCCCGCGGCCGCCTTGGGAATCAAGCTTTGATCAACTGCCAACCGAAAACCAGCATAAATTATTTTTTTAGCCTCAATAATCACCTGCTTTTCTTTGGGGGTTGGCTTGCGTCCCTTAATACCAAACATCTTATCCAAGAGATAACCCCGGTGGTCGAAAGGCAGAATAAACAGCTTTTGATTGTAACCACGTATTTTAGCCATAATTAAGCTCATTATATCATAAAACACATAACGGAAGCTACCCGGTTACGTGTTTTATATTGCCCTCCAACTCCGCTCGAGGCAAGCGTACTACGTGCTAATTTATTACCTCAAAATCATCGCTAGACCCCGTTTTATTCTTCTTTAATTCTAAATTTTTGACCAAATCCAAATTGTCCAGCTTGTTCATCTTCAAATATTGATTTGAGAAGGTATAAAGCGTATCACTAATATAAAGCGCCCGCTTAACGCTATTATCATAATAAGACACGCCATTCCAGTAATCCTCATTCGAACTTTGGCCGCCGTTAGAATGATCAATTTTACCCTTAAGCTCAATACCGTTCAGATCAACTTTGAATACAGCCGCGCCACTAAAGGTTAATTTGCCCCAACGATTCTCGCCCACAGTCTCGCGAATTGATACCGGTACGACCAGTAAATTTTTATCTTTGGAAAATAGGAAAGCTTTGTGATCGTAAAGAGCAATTGAATCACTGCCGCTATCGCCCATAACATAAGTATCAACCTCTTTAGGATTAGCTACATCTGAAACGTCGAATAGCGATAATTTTAAACCCTTGGTCCGCACGCCGCCCCATTCGGTTTCACCAGTGTCTTTGCCAAAACCAATCAAATGAGTGTCGTCATAAGGATGTAAATAGTTGGAAAATCCTGGCACCTTAAGTTTACCCAACACTTTGGGATTAGTCGGAACGCTCAGATCAATGACGAACAATGGATCAACTTGTTTAAAAGTTACCAGATAAGCTCGATTTTGCATAAAACGGACGGAATAGATCCGTTCATCCTGAGCTAAACTTTCTAACGAACCAACGACTTTTAAATTTTCATCCAAAACATAAAGGTTATTATAAGACTTCTGCTGTTCCTCATCATTTTCATAATACCGTGACCAGGTTTGATTTTTGGTGGTAGCGATGCGGAAATAGCCATTATTCTCGTCCATCGAAAACTGGTTAAGAACATCACCGGTAACTTCGCCAAAGGTCTTATACTCCAACTTGTCTTGGTTAATCGCAATTTTATGGATAACTGTTTTTTCTAGTTCTTTAGAGATATCTTGATACTTCTGCTTCATCTTGGCTTCTAGGTCTTGCTGCAGTTGAGTCTGCTCTTCATCAGTTAGACTCTGACCATAATGCTCAATGATCATCGCGATTTTATTCATCTTTTCATCACGATTTAGAATAAAACTGTCAGTTTTTTCAATCTGGTCGATCCGATCACGGTCTTTTTGGCTTAAACGGGGATAAATCATCTCTTTCATCACTTCCATCTCTAATTGATACTCACTAATATATTTAGTGTACGTGATGTAGATATTATTCTGTGAGACATACATGTTCTGGTTGCCAGCCAAAAGATAAACATCGCCATTAACCGCTTGATTATTGTTCTTAACATTGATCGCCGTGACGGTGGTGAAATTATAATAATTATAAGGAAGGTCAAAATAATAAATGTCCGGAGCAAAACATTTTACGCCAGCGGTACAACTATTAGCTACCACTTCGCCATTATCAATAATCCGTGGCAAGACCGGCTCGTCCTCAATATAACCATAATTATAATTATTAGTAACAAAATAAACGTAGTCACCAACCATCCGCGAATTACTATAGCTACCTTCAAAATCTAGGTCGCGAATCTGCTTGGGATCTTTAGGATCAGAAATATCAAACACCTTAAAAAAGGTATAAGGATTATGACGACGAAAACGTTTATAAATATCCGTATTATAAATTTGGTCATCAGCACCAAAAATCACCAAATTATCACCATTGATATAAACATCAGTTGGCCGCGATTTAAACGAAATCTTGGTCAAAACGCTGGCTTGATTAGCTGGGTAGGCATCAACTACATATAAATCGTTTTGGACCACGACATAAATATATTTGCCATCAGTCTTAATAATATCCGCTTCATCAACCCCCGCAACCTGAATATTAGTGCGCGAATAATCGTCCGAACCGCCACCGCCACGGCCATCAGCAACTGCCTGCGGCGCACCAAGAGCCAAACTATCAACAGCTAAACCAGTCTCAACAGCCAAACTCTTCATCATCCCATAAGACGAATAGCCATAACTACTGCCACTGTTCGATTCCAAAAAATTCTGCAGTTCTTCTAAACTACCAAACCTTTTAATCTGGCTCTGATTGGCTAGCTGCTGCTCAACTGTCCCAGACGACCAGTCGCTCCCGCCGGTAAAATTACCGACATTATTAGTTAATTGCCCACTCGGTTGTTCACTCTCTGGCTTTAATAGCTTAAAACCTAAATAACCGCCCAAAGCCAAAACCATGATCACCACTAGAATAATAATTGTCCGTTTTTTGTCCATATCAAAACTTAATTGTTAGCTTTATATATTATATAACGATAAATCAGTTAAATTATATCAGATTAGCTAAACCAAAGAAAGCAGATCTTAGACACAAAAAAATAGAGCTTTAGACTCTACTTTTTTGATTCTCGGGGGCAGGGATTCGAACCCCGGTAAGCAGGACAAAA
>Ga0265297_10002692_pt1 | contig 34947 bp, 36 predicted proteins | sample Munlanlwell13791_FD_192502 | JGI IMG/M metagenome (GOLD analysis project Ga0265297, IMG submission 192502) | Leachate microbial communities from a municipal landfill in Southern Ontario, Canada - Leachate well 137-91 | ecosystem: Engineered > Solid waste > Landfill > Unclassified | place... | reverse complement strand
TATCGTGATAAACATTTTGTTCTCTATCTTTGCCAGGCAGATAGTTATTGACCAGATCCAGGATAACCTGAAACTTCCGGCAAAATTAAAAAGCATAAGTTTAAGCCTGCCATTATGCGTTAACCTTTCGGAACTGGAGGTCGGGTCTTTGCTAAAAGCAAAGAAACTCTCTGTTTCCATCAATCCTCTCGGGTTTCTGGCGGGCAAAGTGGCGATCAGCAATTTAAGCATCCTGGAGCCCGAGGTAAATCTTACGCAAGGCGCGGATGGTTCAATGAACCTGCCTGTTTTAAAACAGGGCGGTAATCCGCCCCCGGTTTATCTGACCGGCATGCATATCAGGAATGGCCGGGTGGTTTTTACGGATAAAAAGGTTTCTTCCGGCGCAACCAGGATAATCATTGGGCAATTGAACCTTAACGCTGTTAAGGATATGCTTCCGCCCACATCTTTAAAAGTGCGCTTTGACTTTAGCGCCGAGCTTACAAACGGCGCGGCTAACCATTTAGGCAGTGTGCTTGCCGAAGGCTGGGTGGATATGGCTGCCAAGGATATGGACGCTAAATTGCAGGTAAAAGCCCTGGAGATTACGCAGTTTGCGCCTTATTACGGCAACTTTATCTCCAATAAAAAGATCTCTTCGGGTAAGCTTGGCCTTACCAGTATATTCAAAGCCAAGAATAACCAGCTGCAGATTGCTAGCAATTTCCGCCTTTTCGGACTGGTCTATGAAGAAAGCGATGAATTGCAGGAATTATCCGGGCTGGATATGGTAAAAAACACTTTGGACCTGTTCACGGATAAGTCAGGCAACCTGGATCTGGAGTTTACCATTAACACCCAGCTGGATAAACCCGCCCTGGACCCTGATAAGCTTAAAGGGATGATCTTAAAGGCGGCGATGAAAAACCTCGCCAATCAGCCACCTGAAGAACTGGCGGAAAAAGTAATGGATACGGTGGATAAGATAAAGAATTTCAGCAAGGGCCTAAAAGAAATATTCAACTAACCAGGGGTTTAGGGATCATGGAAAACAAGCCGAAATCATTAAGGAATATTGAAGAGAAGATGCAGAACCTGGAAGCCGGTTCATTGCGTTATCATATACTGGAAAGCGCCAAGAACTTTAAAAGCTCATGGATCGAGCTTGGCCGCTCACTGTATTCAGCCTGGAAGGATAAGATGTATAAGGAGTGGGGCTACGGCGGTTTTGATATCTATGTTTCCAAGGAGATAGGCATACGCAAGCAGACGGCGATGAAGCTGCTTAAATCTTATTATTTCCTGGAGAAAGAGGAGCCGCAGTATCTAAATGACGAATTCATGCAGGAGGCCAGCCCGGCGAGCCTGCCCAGCTATGAAGCGATTGATGTGCTTCGCCAGGCTAAAAATAAACTGACCCCGGATGGCGGCGATTACGCCAGCCTTAAAAAAGAGATATTTGAAAAAGGCCGCCAGGCTACGGAGGCAAAAAAAGACCTTAGCGCGCTTATCCGGCAAAGGCAGGAGCTTGACCCGGAAGAAGCGCAGAGTAAAAGAAAAATGGCGACACTTAACCGGCTGCTTGGTTCCTTGAAATCGCTTAAACGGGAAACCGAAACGCTTAAGCTTTTAAGCGCGCCGCTGGTAAGGGAATTAGACAGCCTGATCAAGAAAATTGACGCGGAGATCATTGAATAAAGCGGTGACGCCGGGAAAAACTTTGGCAGCTACAGGTATCCGCCAGGAGGATATAAAGGAGAGCTTTATCCGCTCCAGCGCTCCGGGCGGCCAGAATGTCAACAAGACGTCTACCTGCGTTTACTTGAAACACCTGCCTACTGGTATTGAAGTAAAATGCCAGATAGAACGCAGCCAGGCGCAAAACCGCTGCCTGGCCAGGAAGATACTCGCAGAGAAAGTGGCGCGGTTTTATAGCCTGCCTGCGCATAAAGCCCTGGCTTTGCGCGAGAAACTGCGCAGGCAGAACCGGAAACGCAGCGCAGCGCAGAAGGCCAGGATCCTGGAGGGCAAACGCAAGCGTTCGGATAAAAAGAGCGGGCGCAGGAAAATTCGCGAGATTGAAGTTGCATAATGGCGATTAATGTGTTAAGATTAACAAATAAAAAAGGAGGTAGTGATGTCTAATGGAGCTAGTTTAGTAGCAGGTATCATTTCCTTGGGGTTAACCGTGTGGTTTGTCGTGTTTACCGTGTTAGTAGTCGTAAAATTGAGCAAGATCGCGCAGTTATTGAACAAGAAATAAAAGATAATTTATTGACTTCTCGGGAAAGTTCGAGTATAATCATTAAATTATGAAAGGGAGGTGAAGAAATTGGTTTTGGTAAAAGAAAAGAAAGCAAAGATCATTGACGATTTTAAGGTACACTCCAGGGACACAGGTTCGGCGGAGGTGCAAATCGCGATTTTGACCGAGAGGATCAACACGCTGGGAGATCATTTCAAGAGCCACAAGAAGGATTTCCATTCTCGCCGCGGGCTGCTTTTGATGGTCGGCAGGCGCCGCAGTCTCCTCAATTATCTCAAGGATAAGGATATGAAGAAGTACGAAGAGCTTCTGGGAAAACTTAACTTGAGAAAGTAAATTAAGGAATACAACTAAATTAAAAGAGAGAAAATCAAGAATGCAAAATAATAGCCTAAAGATTAAATTTGGTAAGGATGAGCTTATTTTAGAAACCGGCAGGATCGCCAAACAAGCTAACGGTTCGGTAACCGTTACTTACGGCGGCACGGTGGTTTTAGTCACTGCCTGTATGTCCAAGAAGATCAAGGAAGGCCAGGATTTCTTTCCTTTGACCGTGGAATACCAGGAAAAGACCTATGCCGCAGGAAGGATCCCGGGCGGGTTTTTTAAGCGCGAAGGCCGCCCATCGGAAAATGAAATCTTAACAAGCCGTCTTATTGACCGGCCCATCCGCCCGTTATTCCCTGAAGGCTTCTTAAACGAAGTCCAGGTAATGGCTATTGTTTTATCCAGTGACGGAGAAAATGACCCGGATATCCTTGCGCTTATCGGCGCAAGCGCCGCGTTATCCATATCGAATATCCCTTTTAACGGCCCATTGGCTTGCTGCCGCGTGGCCAGGATAAATGACCAGTTTGTGCTTAATCCTACTTACGCTGAACTTGAAACATCAGAGCTGGAAGTAATCGTTACGGTCAACAAAAAAGGCGTAGTGATGCTTGAGTCAAGGGCAAATGAAGTGTCCGAAGAAGTTTATCTTGAAGCAGTCAAATTCGGCCTGGATAGCCTGCAGCCTATACTGGTTATGCAGGAGGAATTCAAGCGCCTTTACGGCAAGCCTAAAGCGAACATAGAATTTAAACTAATTAACGCTGAACTACTGGCGAAGATCGAGTCGCTTTCTCAGGAAAAACTGAACAAAGTTTATAAATTAAGCAAGAAAGAGGAGCGCGAGGAAGAGATCGCGCTTTTGACCAAGGAATTGGAGGCGCAGCTGGTTAGCGAAGGCTACCTGGCGCCGGATATCAACGCGGGCCTGCATGAAGTTGAGAAAAAACAGGTGCGTAAGATGATCCTTAAGGAGCATGTGCGCATTGATGGCAGGTCTTTTAAAGAGATCCGGCCGATCACCTGTGAGGTTTCTGTTTTACCGCGCACGCATGGATCAGGGCTTTTCACGCGCGGCCAGACCCAGAGCCTGGCGATCACTACTTTAGGCACAGGCGATGATGAACAATTAGTGGAAGCTTTAGACGGCGAAAAGAAGAAAACTTTTATGCTGCATTATAATTTCCCTTCTTTTAGCGTAGGGGAGACAAAGCCTATACGCGGGCCCGGAAGGCGGGAGATCGGACATGGCGCATTAGCCGAGAAAGCTTTACTGGTGGTAATGCCTTCTAAAGAAAAATTTCCTTATACGGTAAGAGTGGTTTCCGAAATATTGGAATCTAACGGTTCCAGCAGCATGGCTTCTGTATGCGCGGCTACTCTTTCATTGATGGACGCGGGCGTGCCGATCAGAGACGCTGTAGGCGGCGTAGCGATGGGTTTGGTTAAAGATGGTTCCCAAGAAGTTATCCTCACGGATATCGCAGGGCTGGAAGATCATTTCGGCGATATGGATTTTAAAGTCGCCGGGACAAAAAAAGGCGTTACCGCGGTGCAGCTTGACCTTAAAATTGACGGTATTTCCTTAGAGCTTTTAAAAGAATGCCTTGCGCAGTCTAAAGAAGGAAGGCTTTTTATCCTGGATAAGATGCATGCCGCTTTGAGCGCGCCCAGAGAACAACTTTCCGCTTTCGCTCCGCGCATTGATGTTTTGAAGATCAATACGGAAAAGATAGGCGAGCTGATCGGCCCGGGAGGCAAGACGATCAAAGCGATCATCGCGGCAACCGGCGCAAGCATTGATATTGAAGATGACGGCACCGTGCTTGTCGGTTCAACCGACGCTAAAGGATCGGACGCGGCGATCAAGATGATCAAGGCGATTACTGAAGATGTCGAGGTAGGCCGTATCTATATCGGCAAAGTAAAACGCCTTATGCAGTTCGGCGCGTTCGTCGAGATCGCCCCGCGCAAAGAGGGGCTGGTGCATGTTTCAGAACTTTCCGATACCTTTGTTAAAAAGCCGGAAGACGTGGTCAAGATCGGCGATGAGATAAAGGTTAAGGTCATCGGCATAGATGAATTAGGCAGGATCAATTTAAGTAAAAAACAGGCGCAAGAGCCAAAGAACAGTTAAACAGGCAGTGAGAGAAAGAAGACTAAATGAGGTCAAAGGCGTTATTTTAGTCGCAGTGGGGCTGATGGTTTTAGCCAGCCTCATCAGGTTTGACCGTTTTGACCTTGTTTTTTATACATCAAGCCCCAATATTCCCCCCAAAAACCTTCTGGGTATCTTCGGCGCTTATCTGGCAGGTTTCATCGTTTTTTTATTCGGCAGGATATCAAGTTTTATCATCCCGATCCTGGTGGTCATGCTGGGAGTGAAATTCTTCCGGCAGGAGAAACCGTATTTAAGCATCCCGCGCATACTGGGGATGCTTGTTTTGCTTTTATCGATCAGTTCTGCCGTGGGGATGTTCAACTTAAATAACAGCCTGATGAGGTTCTATACCGCCGGGTTCTTCGGTTCGCTGATCGCTAATTTTATCACCGCCTACTTCAGCCGTTTAGGCGGTTTTATTATTTTGCTTACCTTTATCATCCTCTCTTTGGCTTTAGTCACAGAGATCATGATTTCTTCTTTATTCCAGAATGTGGCGGATAAAACCAAGAATGTTTTTGGCAGTATCTTGAATTTCCGGGCCAAAGAAAAGGCCACGCCTGTTAAAGTCAGGATACCGGCAAACAGGAATAATGCTGTTAAAAAGGAAGATCAATCCGCTCCCGCGCTTTCCGCGGTAAAACCCAAGATCTTTATGCCTGAACAGGCAGCGGCAAAGCCCGTAAAGGCGCAAGTTAAAAGTAAGCCCGTGGAATTGAAAAGCGGTGATTATCAGGTCCCTTCCATGGATCTTCTCAACGATCCTCCCCAACCAGATACCCGCCAGATGAAAGAGGATTTAGAGGCCAGCGCCAGGATCCTTGAGGATACGCTGGCGGATTTCGGCATATCCGCTAAAGTCACGGATATCATCCGCGGGCCGGTGATCACCCGTTATGAACTGGAACCTGCTCCCGGAGTAAAGATAAACCGCATAGAGAGCTTAAGCGATGATATCGCTTTAGCGATTAAAGCCCAATCAGTGAGGATCATTGCGCCGATACCCGGCAAAGGCAGGGTAGGCGTGGAAGTGCCTAATTTGCACGCAAGCCTTGTTTGTATCAAAGATATACTCAGCTCCGGTGATTTCCGTAAAAAAGATAATGCGCTTACGCTGGCCTTAGGCAAGGACATCACGGGCAAGCCTGTTTTCGGCGATTTAGAAGGTATGCCGCATCTTTTGGTTGCCGGCACCACAGGCTCAGGAAAGACCGTCTGCGTCAATACATGCATATTATCGCTGCTTTTTAAATCTTCGCCGAACGACCTGAAATTTTTAATGATCGACCCGAAAATGGTCGAGCTTATGCCTTTTAACGGCCTGCCGCATTTATTGTGCCCGGTAGTTACCGATGCCAAGAAAGCCGCTGTCGCGCTTAACTGGGTAGTCAGCGAGATGGAGGAGCGCTACCAGTTGCTCTCTAAGGCCGGCGCAAGGAATATTGATGCGTATAATGTTAAGCAGGAGAAAATACCATATATTATAGTTGTTGTTGATGAGTTTGCCGACCTGATGAGCGTGGCGCGCGACCAGATCGAGAATGCGATCACGCGCCTTGCGCAGTTATCGCGCGCAGTGGGCATACATCTGATTTTGGCAACACAACGGCCTTCAGTTGACGTGATCACCGGCGTGATCAAGGCGAATCTGCCTGCGCGCATATCTTTTAAAGTAGCTTCTAAAGTTGACTCCCGCACGGTCCTGGATATGAACGGCGCTGAAACGCTTTTAGGCAAAGGAGATATGTTGTTTTTGCAGCCGGGCAAGGAAGACCTTATCCGTATTCAGGGCGCCTTGGTAAAAGACGAAGAGATTGAGCGCGTGGTTAGCTTTATCAAATCGCAGGGTGAACCCGTATATGACGAAGAGATCCTCAGCCAGCAGCAGAAAAGTAACGCTTCCGGCGCCGGCGAGAAAGATGAACTTTACGACGAAGCGGTAAGAGTGATCATGGAAAGTAACCAGGCCTCTGTTTCTATTTTGCAAAGGCGCATGCGTTTAGGATATACACGGGCTGCGCGCATTATTGATACAATGGAGTTAGACGGTTTGGTCGGCCCATTTGAAGGCAGCAAGCCGCGCAGGATACTGGTGGATAGGGAAAATTGGCTTAAGAATTTAACGGGCGAGAATAAACAGGCAGGGTAAGTAAAGTGAATATTCAGTCAGCCGGGGCAAGATTAAAACAGTTGCGCCTTGAAAAAGGGATAAGCCTTGAAGAGGTGCAGAAGAAAACCAAGATCCATTTGAATGTGCTTAGGGCTATTGAGGGTGACAGCCTCTCTGACCTAAGCCCGATATATTTAAAGAGTTTTATCAGGATATACTGTAATTACCTGGGGGTGGATAGCAAGGATTACCTGGGCGTAAGCGCTCAAAGCGTGCATGCAGCCCCGGTATTGAATTCCAAAGTTGGCAGGCCCGTGGGCACCCGTTTAGATAGAAGCCGCTCATTCATCAAGGATACTGCCGTGAAGATCAGTTCTCTGCGCCCGCCTAAAAGGTTCAACAAACTTATATTATTCATTGTCCTGGCAGTTTTAGCTGTGCTGGTATTGACAAAATTGTTTTCATTATTCGCTAACCGCAAGGCAAAAGATGTAAGCGAGGCCAGAAGCGCTGCTTTAAGCGCCCCAGCGCAGCCAAAGCAGAAAACACAGGCCGATGCACGCAAAAAAGGCGCAGCGGCATCAAAAGATAATACCGCTGTATTTAAGATGCAGAAGGAGATAACTTCCGGGTTTACGCTTGGGGTCCTGGCAAAAGATAAATGCTGGATCTCGCTTAAAGTTGATGGCCGGCTGGCTTTCCACGGCGTCCTGGCCAGGGGAAGGTTTGAAAGCTGGAAGGCGAAAAACAAGATAGAATTTTCTTTGGGCGACGCTGCCGCGGTGGAGTTACAGGTCAATGACCAGCGTTTTCCGACCCTGGGCAGGAGAGGCCAGTCCATACGCGTTTTGGTGAATAAAGACGGCTTAAAGATCGGCAAATGAAAGACAAGGTGGGTATCTTCAGTTTAGGGTGCCCGCGGAACCTTGTGGATAGCGAAAATATAGCCGGAAGGCTTGCTCTTAAAGGTTATAAGATCGTAGATATAGAGGACGCGGATATCGGTTTGATCAATACCTGCGCTTTTATTGAGTCAGCAAAACGTGAATCCGTAGGCGCTATACTGGATATGATCAAGCTTAAGCAACAGGGTAAGCTTAAGAAGGTCATTGTTTATGGCTGCCTTACGCAGCGCTATAAATATGAATTAAAGAAGCATCTGCCTGAAGTGGATGCTTTTGTGGGGGCTTTGGAACTTGGCCCTTCCTTAAAACAGTTCAAGTTGACCCCTGCTTATTACCGTTACCTTAAAATCTGCGAGGGGTGCGTCAATAATTGCAGTTATTGTATTATCCCCAGCATCAAGGGTAAGTTTAAAAGCCTGAAAGAGCAAGACCTGCTTAAACAGGTTGGCCAGTTTAATAAGGCAAAGATAGCCGAGTTGAATATCATCGGCCAGGATATCACAGGCTATGGCATTGATCTTTATGGTAAGCCGCGCCTGGCGGATTTATTAAAACAGATTGTCAGGCAGGCAACGGATATCAGATGGATCCGTTTGCTTTATCTGAACCCCGAGAGGCTTGATAGTGAGTTGATCGGCCTGATCAGGGACCAGGCAAAGATCTGTAAATATGTTGATCTGCCGATACAGCATATCAATAACCGGTTGTTAAAATTAATGCGCCGGCCAAGCAGCGAAGAGCAGGTCATCCGCCTGATACGGCGTTTACGCAGAGAAATACCCGGGGTTACGTTGCGTACTTCGGTGATCGTGGGTTTTCCTTCTGAGACAGAAGCTGAATTTAGGCAATTACTTGATTTTATCAAGGAGGTAAAGTTCCAGAGATTGGGGGCATTTACTTACTCCCGCGAGGAAGGCACTGCAGCTTACAAATTACCCGGTCAGTTGCCGGAGGAGATAAAAGAGGAGAGGTTTGCCAGGGTGATGTCTGTGCAGCAGGAGGTTTCAGGGTTTAACAACCGGAAACTTCTGGGTACTACCCTGGAAGTGCTGATCGAGGAGAAAAAGGGAGCGGATTACCTTGGCCGTACGCAGGCTGACGCTCCGGAAGTCGACGGCCTGGTTTATCTAAAGAGCAAAAGGAAACTTTGCGCGGGGGATTTTGTGAAAGCCAGGATAATCGATACTTTAGAGTATGACCTAGTGGGGGAAGCTTAAAATGAATATCGCCAATCGTTTGACATTATCGCGTATTTTTCTTACCTTTGTGTTTATGTTTTTCTTGTTTTGCAACGGGCTTTTGTGGAAGGTGGCCAGCTTAATCGTGTTTATCCTTGCTGCTTTGAGCGACCTTTTGGACGGCATGATCGCCCACCGCCGGAATATGGTCACTGATTTCGGCAGGCTGATGGACCCGATCGCCGATAAAATACTGGTTTTAGCGGCATTCGCCGCTTTTGTGCAGATGCAGTTGATCGATGCCTGGATGTTCGTGATCATTGTTTCGCGCGAGATACTTATTACTTCTTTGCGGCTGTTTGCCTTGAATAAAGGTAAGGTTCTCTCCGCTGCGCGCGCCGGAAAACACAAAACGGTTTCTCAAATGGTGGTTATTTTTGCCATTCTTGGTTTTATCGTGCTAAAAGAAGTAGTGCTTAAATATTCTACCTGGAATCCTGATTGGGAGAATGCCTTCCGTCAGGGGATCTATGCCCTCATGCTGCTTACGGTGGGCCTGACACTTTATTCCGGCTTAAGCTATCTTTGGGAAAACCGTAAAATAATCGCCCGTCTATAGTGAGCAGATCATTATCGAATTTTATCCTTAAAACCACCGGCACGCTATTCTTTACAGGTTACTTGCCTTTCATACCGGGGACATTCGGCAGCCTTGTAGGGGTTGGGCTGTTTATCCTCTTGAAAGGCCAGGTGGTAAATTGTTCCATCGCGCTTTTATTGCTGCTTGTGGCAGGTTTCTTGGTTTCCGGCAGGATGGAGAAACTTCTGAAGAAGAAGGACCCGTCTTGCATTGTGATTGATGAGGCCTGCGGCATGCTTATCGCGCTTATTTTTATACCCCCGGATCCAAAGTTGGTCGTCCTGGGGTTTATATTTTTCCGCATCCTGGATACTTTAAAACCGTATCCTGCATCGGCCTTGCAGAATATCAAAGGTTCGTTTGGGGTGATGAGCGATGATATTGTGGCAGGAATCTATACGAACATCATACTTCAGCTTATCTTAAGATCCTCTTGCGCAACTTTCTCGTAGATCGAGCCGCCAGCCGTAAGTTTACTTTCAAAAAGAGCCAGTTTATCTATCTTAAAAACTACAGGCGCATCTGCGTAATACTTACTTAGCGCGCTGATATTGCCTGAAAGCGCCTTGAGGTTCGTTTTGGATTTTACCCTTGCGATAGTAATATGGGTCAGGAAATCATGGTTGTTGCGCGTTTCTTCCGGAACTTTAATGCCAGTTTCTATTGCTGCGGCTAATTGGGCGATCCGGCCATTTTCCTGGCCTACCCCGACCCAGATTATACGGGGAGAGCGCGTATCCGGGAAAACGCCTAACCCTGTCAGGGTGGCTGTAAAGCAGTTGAAATGCCGGGCTGTATTCTTTAGCGCGATCCGCGCAGCGTTTAATTGCCCGGGGCCTATTTCTCCTAAAAATTTTAAAGTAATGTGCAGGTTGGCAGGTTTGACCCAGGCGGCTTTAACATTGGTTTCTTTGAGGATATCCTGTAAAGAGGAGAGTTTTAAGATTATTTCCTGCGGTAAGCTTATGCCGATGAATGCGCGCATATTAATTCTGCCAGCATTTTCAGCGCCTGGCCAGATGCCCGGGTTTTGATCCTTGCGCGGTTCCCGGAGAAGCGGAATTTTCTGCAGATAAGCTTATTCTTTGCGCAAGCGCAGATATAAACAGTACCCACAGGTTTATTTTTTACCGCGCCAGCCGGGCCGGCAATACCTGTTATGCTTAAGGCAATTGTGGCTTTGGCGAGGCGCCTGATATTCCCGGCCATTAAAGCAGCTACGGTTTCAGAAACAGCGCCCTGGCTTTTGATTATTTTATGAGGTATTTTAAGCAGTTTTTCCTTGGATTTGTTGCTATAGGCTACGATCCCCAGGATAAAATAAAGCGAACTGCCGGGGTATCTGGTCAAAAGCCCGGAAAGTTCCCCGCCTGTGCAGGATTCAGCTACGGCAATAGTGATTTTTCCGCGGGAAAGTTTTTTATGGAGCAGTTTAAGGGTATTTTCCATTTTTCCTTGCCTGGATCTTTAATGGTTTTCCGGTTGCCGGATCTGTTTTTAACGCCTTTTACCTGATTATAGCCGCTTTTAATTATATTGACAAGCTAAGTTTTCCTGGTATACTATTAACAATTAATCTTCAGGGCAAGGTGGAAACCCTTACCGGCGGTTAAGCCCGCAAGCCAAGCGGATGGAAGTCCGCGGCAGATCTGGCGAAATTCCAGAGCCGATGGTTAGAGTCCAGATAGAAGGAGATTAAAATTATTATGCCCGAAGGTTTGTCTTCGGGTTTTTGTTTTTATAAGGAGAGAAATGTTCAATTCCATACCAGAGATCATCCAGGATATCAAGAAAGGCCTGATGGTCATTGTTGTTGATGACGAAGACCGCGAGAATGAGGGCGATCTGTTGATGGCGGCGTCTTTTGTTAAGCCGGAGCATATTAATTTCATGGCTAAACACGGCCGTGGGCTTATTTGCGTTCCCATGGAAGAGGAAAGGCTAAACGCGCTGGACCTTGAGCCTATGCTGGAAGGCAAAAACCTCAACCATAAGAAAGACCCGTTATCTACCGCCTGGATGGTTTCTGTCGACGCCAGCCACGGGATTACCACAGGTATTTCAGCTTTTGACCGCGCGCGCACCATAGAAGTTTTGATCAATCCGCAATCCAAACCTGAAGACCTGATCAAACCCGGGCATTCATTCCCATTAAGAGCAAGAAAAGGCGGTATCCTGGTAAGGGCCGGGCATACGGAAGCTACGGTTGACCTGATGAAGTTATGCGGGCTTTATCCGGCAGGGGTTATCTGCGAGATAATGAATGAAGATGGTTCAATGTCCAGGTTGCCGCAATTGATAGAATTTTCAAAACGGCATAATCTTAAGATCTGTTCTGTGGCCAGCTTGATTGAGTATCGCAGGCGTAATGAAAAATTGACGGAGAGGTTGACCACGGCCAGCCTGCCCACGGAATTCGGGGATTACCAGATGACTGTTTACCGCGACCTGACCAATGGCCAGACGCATATCGCGCTGACTATGGGCGAATTAGGCAGCGAGGCTGTTTTGGTGCGCGTGCATTCAGCTTGCCTTACCGGCGATGCTTTTGGCTCGCTGCGCTGTGATTGCGGAAAACAGCTTAAACAGGCGATGCAGATCATCGGCAAAGAGAAAAAAGGGGTAGTCCTTTATATGAGCCAGGAGGGCAGGGGCATAGGGCTTGTCGAGAAGATCCGCGCTTATGACCTGCAGGATAAAGGCATGGATACTGTTGAAGCTAACCAGGCCTTAGGCCATAAGGTTGATCTAAGGGATTATGGTATCGGCGCCCAGATACTGGTCGACCTGGGGGTCAAACAGTTAAGGTTGTTGACCAATAATCCGCGAAAGATCGTCGGACTGGAAGGATACGGTTTAAAGGTGGTTGAGCGCGTGCCTATTGAGATCGCACCCAACGCGGTAAATTATAAATACCTGAAGACGAAGAAGGATAAGATGGGCCATCAGATTGACCTTATATAGGGTAGGTAATAGTTAGTATATAGTAGGTAGGGAAAACCAAAAGCAAAACCAAAAACAAAAGCTGATAGCTGAAGGCTGAAGGCTGAGGGCTGACAGCTGAAAAAGGAGGAAAAGATGAAAGTAATTGAAGGAAATTTGATCGCCAAAGGAAAATCTTTTGCAGTGGTCGCTTCAAGGTTCAATGATTTTATGACCAAGGAACTGGTGGCAGGTTGCCGCGATGCTTTGGTCAGGCATGGCGCAGATGACAAGGATATCGCGTTGTTCTGGGTGCCGGGCGCTTTTGAAATACCTTTAGCTGCCCAGAAAGCCGCTAAAGCGAAAAAATTTGACGCGGTCATCTGCCTGGGCACAGTGATCCGCGGCGCAACACCGCATTTTGATTATATTGCCGCTGAAGTCGCCAAAGGCGTAAGTAAGATATCCCTGGATACGGGCGTGCCGGTTATTTTCGGCGTGATCACGGCAGATACGATCGAGCAGGCAGTGGAACGTTCAGGGTCCAAGGATGGCAATAAGGGCCAGGATGCTGCGCTTTCTGCTATTGAAATGGCTAATCTTGCGGAGCAGTTAAAGTAAACTGTTTAAAATATGCGTAAACGTTCACGAGCCAGGGAGTATGTCCTGCAAATGCTCTATCAGCTGGATATTACCGGCGATAAACAGGAAAATATCTTTAATAACTTCTGGCAGAATAAAGAGCATGAAGATGTTTCCGCGGAGTTAAAGGATTTTTCCGCTGAACTGCTGGCCGGGGTGATCGAGCATATCGCCGAGATCGACGCTAAGATCCGCCAGTATGCGGATAATTGGCAGCTTGAACGTATGGCTTATGTGGACCGCAATATCATGCGACTGGGCAGTTTTGAGCTGCTTTTTCGCGAAGATATCCCGCCTAAGGTATCGATCAATGAGGCCGTAGAACTGGCGAAAAGATATTCCGGTCCGGAGGCGGGCAAATTCGTGAACGCCATCCTGGATAAGATCAAGATTGAAAAACGCAAATAAGTGTTTTACCCCCTGAACAATTAAAATAAACCTAAAATAAGATCAGGTAAAAGCCAAGAAAGCAGGTATAAGAAATTGAAATATGCTGATTTGCATGTGCATACCAACGAAAGCGACGGCACTTCTTCCCCGGAGAAACTGGTTAAAGAGGCAGCCCGCGCCGGGCTTTATGCCGTCGGCATAGTCGACCACGATACGGTGAGCGCTCTGGCGCCGGCGATGGCCGCGGCAAAAGCATCCGGCGTAGAAATCGTTCCCGGGATAGAACTTACCGCTCAATATGAGGGCCAGGAGATCCATATCCTGGGTTATTATATTGATTATCGCAATGAGCAGCTTTTAGAAAAGCTGCTTCTTGTGCGCCAGGACCGTGTGGAGCGCGTGATAAAGATCGTGAATAACTTGAAAGAGATGGGTGTTCATCTTGATGCCCAGGCGGTGTTTGATATCTCCGGCAATGCCACGGTAGGCAGGATGCATGTTGCCCGGGCTTTGGTTAAGGAAGGGCTGGTCGGCTCAACCGGGGAAGCCTTCCAGAGGTATATCGGCGATAAATCACCGGCTTATGTCCTGGGTTTTAAATTTTCTCCAGCCGAAGCGATCAAGCTGATCAGGGAGTGCGGGGGTGTTGCAGTGCTGGCGCACCCTTATATAATTCACAACGACAGCCTGATTCCGCAATTTGTCAAAGATGGCCTGATGGGGCTGGAAGCTTATTATCCCGAGCATTCACAGTCAATGATCAATTTTTACCTCGGGTTAGCCAAGGAGCTGGATTTATTGGTTACCGGAGGCTCGGATTTTCATGGAAGCGCCAAGCCCGATGTCAAGTTAGGCAAGATGAAGATCCCCTGGGAGCTGGTGGAAAAACTGAAAGCAGCCAGCAGGAATAAGAATGATTAAGAAGAATGATGAATATTATATGCGCATTGCTTTAAGCCTTGCGTTGAAAGCAAAAGGCAAGACATCGCCCAACCCTCTGGTCGGGGCTGTGATCGTCAAGAATGGCCGTATTGTCGGCAAGGGATTCCATCGCCAGGCAGGTTTGGCGCATGCGGAGATCGCCGCGATCGAAGAAGCCGGGGCAAGGGCAAAAGGCGCGGCGCTTTATGTGACGCTTGAGCCCTGTATGCATTTTGGCCGCACGCCGCCCTGCACCAACAGGATAATCCAGAGCGGGATCAAAGAAGTGGTCGTCGGGATGATCGACCCTAATCCGTTGAATAACGGTAAGGGCTTAAGCATACTCAAAGAGAATAGTATTAAAGTCAAGGTGGGTGTTTTGCAGGATGAGTTGCGCAGGATCAATGAGACATTCATAAAATTCATCACTACCAGAATACCTTTTGTTACGGTGAAGGTCGCTGAATCTTTGGATGGGCGTATCGCCACCTATACAGGAGATTCCAAATGGGTCAGTTCCGATAAGTCGCGTGCCTATGCGCACCGTTTACGCAAAGATTATGATGCGATCATGGTGGGCGTAAATACCGTTTTAAGGGATAACCCTCGGCTGGATGCATGGTTTTCCAAGAAACACCCGGTGAAAGTCATTGTGGATAGTAATTTAAGTACTCCGCAGAACGCCAACATATTCCTGGGCCAAAACCCGGTGGTTTTGGCTACAGTGGCTGCCCGGCCCGGCCAGGAAACGGAAAACCGTAAGGCACTTGCCCAGAAAGCCAAAATCCTGGAAGTTAAGGAGAAGTCCGGGCAGGTGAACTTGAGGGATACGCTTAAGAAACTTGGCGGCCTTGGGATAGCCAGTGTTATTGTTGAAGGGGGAGGCATGCTCATCGGCTCATTGTTTGATGAGAAACTCGTTGATAAGGTGATCTTTTTCATCAGCCCCAAGATAATAGGAGGAAAAGAGGCGATCGGCGCGGTGATGGGTAAGGGGATAACCCGCATGGACCAGGCGGTCAAATTAGAAGGCGTAAAATTCCGGCGTTTCGCCGAGGACCTGCTTGTGGAAGCCTACATAAAAAAATAATGTTTACAGGCATAGTGGAAGAATTAGGGGTTTTAAGGCGCAGGCATCAGTCAGGCCGCGTCATGGTTATAGAGGTCAGCGCGGATAAAACGCTGCAGGGCGCTTCTGTGGGCGAGAGTATCGCGGTTAACGGCGCCTGCCTTACCGTTGTGCAGTTAAAGAAGGATGCTTTAGTTTTTGAGGTAATGTCTGAAACGCTTAAAAGTACGAATATCGGTTTACTTAAAACAGGAGAACAGGTCAACCTTGAGCGCAGCCTTAAAGCAGGCGACCGGATCAGCGGCCATTTTGTCACCGGCCACATCGATTGCCTGGGGCTGGTGCGTAAGAAAAGTTACCTGAACAATAACCTGGTATTCCAGATAGCTGTTAAGCCCGAATACCTGCGTTACTGCCTGCCTAAAGGCTCAATATGCGTTGACGGCATAAGCCTGACTTTGGCTGCCAAAACCAATTCAACTTTCAGCGTTTATCTCATCCCGCACACTCTGAAAAACACCACGCTAAACTTTAAAGGGCCTTCCAGCAGAGTGAATGTTGAGTTCGATATTCTTGCCAAAAAAGACCATTCTTAAACCGTTTAGAAACATTGCGTATGCCTTAAATTTTTGATATACTATTTAGATATGTGGCGGGCTCGTACCCCGTTACAAACTAAATGGTTTTAGTAATTAAGATGAGGGATGTGATGGGGCGTGGTCCGTTACAAATTATATCTTTTATAGGTAGATTTGTAACGGACCGGGCTCCCGTTACATCTCCACAAGTATAGATCAGGGATGTAACGGGGCGTGGCTCAGTTTGGTAGAGCGCAGCGTTCGGGACGCTGAGGCCGACAGTTCAAGTCTGTCCGCCCCGACTTTAAATAGCAGGTAAAATCACTACGCAATGAAAAAGCAGGTGCAGCTTATCTATTCCGGAAGGGTCCAGGGGATAGGTTTTCGTTATACGGCTACAGAGATCGCCGGTACTTTGAATATTTCCGGGTGGGTGAGGAATACTTCCGGCGGGCAGGTAGAGATCCTGGCTGAAGGAGAGAAAGAAGACCTGGATAATTTTATTGAAGAGATTGGCCGGCGCATGCAGCGCTATATCTCTGATTGCCATCTGCAGTGGCAGGGGGCTACCGGGTCATTTAAAGATTTTCAGGTTTTGTTCTAGCAAATCCTAGTTAAAATGTCCGCTCAAGCCCAGAAGAGAATCCAGGAATTAACCGAAAATATCCGCCGCCACGATTACCTTTATTACGTATTAAGCCAGCCCAAAGTTTCCGATAAGGAATATGACGAACTGCTAAAAGAATTATCCCTTCTTGAGGATGATTACCCGCAGTTTAAAAGCCCGGATTCGCCTACGCAAAGAGTAGGCGGAGGGATTGCTAAGGGTTTTCAAGCCATGCGCCATATTCAGAAGATGCTTTCTTTGGATAATACCTATTCTAAACTTGAACTTAAAGATTGGGATAAACGTATCCGTAAAGGCCTGAAAGGCCAGGAGCCAGGCGGTTATGTCGCTGAACTTAAGATCGATGGCGTCAGCGCCAACCTTATTTATTCCTCCGGCCGCCTGGAGAACGGCTTAACCCGCGGCGACGGAGTGTTGGGCGAGGATATCACACAGAATATCAGGAAGATCCCGGCTATCCCGCTGGTTTTAAGAGGAAAAGGTATACCCGAACTGGTAGAGATCCGCGGGGAGATCTATATGGGAAGGGAGGATTTCCTCGCGTTAAACAAAGAAAAGGAAGATCTGGGTGAGATTATTTTTGCCAATCCGCGCAACGCCACCAGTGGTTCACTAAAACTTTTAGATAGCAGTATCGTAGCCAAAAGAAAACTTAATTTTTTCGCGCATTCACTTGGCCAGTGCCAACCGCAAAGCTTAAACAGCCAGTGGGAGTTTCTTGGGCAATTGAAGGATTGGGGCATACGCTCCAATATGCACGCGTCATTTTGCAAGGATATTGAGGAAGTGATCGCTTATTGCGATAAATGGCAGCAGTCCCGGGATGGCTTGGACTATGATATTGACGGCGTTGTGGTCAAGCTGGATTCTTTTGCCTTCCAAAAGAAGCTGGGGTTTACCTCTAAAAGCCCGCGTTGGGCTGTAGCTTATAAGTTTCCCGCGCGCCAGGCAACAACAAAAGTGGTCAAGATAAATGTTTTTGTAGGCAGGACAGGCGTGATCACTCCTACAGCCACGCTGGAGCCGGTAGAGTGCGCCGGTGTTACGATCAGCCACGCCACGCTGCATAATTTTGACGAGATCAAGCGCCTTAATTTAAGGGAATCTGACCTGGTGCTTATTGAACGCGCCGGGGATGTTATCCCCAAGGTGGTCAAGGTTGTCGAACACCTGGGAAGGAAAACTTTTTCCGTGCCTTCTAAATGCCCGGCATGCGGCGGCAGGATCATTAAGGAAAAAGAGTTGGATGTGGCTTACCGCTGTATCAACCCTGATTGCCCGGCGCAGCTGGAAAGGGCGTTATTGCATTTTTCCAGCCGTAAAGCTATGGATATTGAAGGAATGGGAGAAGCGGTGATCTCTCAGCTTGTTGCTGCCGGCCTTGTCAAAAGCCTGTCCGATATTTATAAATTAAGCAGAACCGACCTGCTGGGCCTGGAATTATTCAAGGATAAAAAGGCGGATAATCTTATTCAAGCGATCCTATCCAGCAAGCAGCGTTCTTTATCCAGGTTGATCTATGCTTTGGGTATACGGCATGTCGGCGAAAAAGCAGCTTATACTTTAGCCGGAAGATTTATCAGCCTAGACAACCTGATGCATGCGGATGTAGCTGATTTAGAAGCTATCAATGAGATCGGCCCGGTGATCGCCCTTTCAGTGGCGGATTATTTTAAGCTGCCCCAGGTAAAGAAACTGATCCGGGAACTAAAAGGATTTGGCTTAAATATTAAAGAGGATAAGCCTTTTATTCCAGAAGGACATTTGGCAGGCAAAACAGCTGTATTCACAGGAGAGCTGAAAAATTATTCCCGGGATAAAGCTCAAAGGCTATGGCGGTTATCCGGGGGTAAGTTTTCTTCTACTATCAGCGGCAAGACAGATTTTTTGGTTGTTGGCGAAAACCCCGGTTCAAAATTAGCTAAAGCCAGGAAATTAGGCGTTCGCCTGATCACGGAAGCTGAATTCAAGGAGATGTTGAAATGATGAGAAAATGCATAGCGTTCTTTATTTTTGTTTTTTTACTGGTTAACCTTACCGGTTGTGAATCTTTCGCGCGCAAATTCACGCGTAAATCCAAGAAGAGCGGCCAGCCGATAGAGATGGTCCTGGTGCCTCAGGAATACACCGGGCCGCAGATGAGCAAGGAAGAGCTCTACCGGCAGTATTATTTATACTGGCAATCCTGGCATGATGAATTGATCAACGCGTTCACTTATAAAGCAAGCGTAAAGAAACAGGTGGATTGCGCCAATGAAGCGGCCAAGAACCTTGCGAATATGGGCGCTTTGCTTAACGAGGATAAGCAAAAAAAGATGATCATGTATATTGATAAACTTAAAGGCTTAAAAGACCAGGCGCAGCTTGATATCTATGGCACTGATACCGCCAGGAGCGCCCGTAACGCCGAAAGGCTTAAAAGCAATATCATGCGGGATTTTACTTATCCGAAGATCAAGAATTATATGCGATGATACTTAAAAGCGTATGCGTAGGTTCCATGCAGGTGAATTGTTATATTTTAGCCTGCGCCGAAAACAGCGACGCGCTGATCATTGATCCTGGCCAGCAGGAGCGTAAGATCAAAGCTGTGCTTAATCAGTATAAGCTAAAGCCGGCTTTAATCATTAACACGCATGGCCATTACGACCATATTTGTTGTGATGACCAGTTCGCTGTACCGGTTTATGTGCACGCTGCTGATCAAAATATGCTCAAAGACCCGGAGCTGAATCTTTCCGCGTCTTTCTCCGAACCTTATAGCGTCAATTCCGAGATCAGGGTTTTGAAAGACAAACAAATGATCAAGCTTGATTGTATTGAGCTTGAGGTGATCCATACGCCCGGGCATTCTCCGGGAGGTATTGCGTTATTGATGAAAAACCCCCAGGATGATATTTTGTTCACCGGGGATACTTTGTTCTGCCAGGGAGTTGGCCGCAGCGATCTTCCCGGCGGAGACCAGGGCATGCTGGAGAGTTCGCTTAAAGAAAAACTCTTTGCGCTGCCGGACAACGTGATTATATATCCGGGGCATGGGCCGGCGTCAACTATCGGGGAGGAAAGGAAGAATTTCCTTTTTTAAGGCATAGATGGAAGAGCTTGTTGATTCTTTTCTGGATTATCTTTCTGTGGAACGCGGGTTGTCCAAGAATACGATCGCTTCCTATCGCGTGGACCTGCGCACTTACCTGGATTTTATCAACGCAGCCGGTATTACGGCGCTTTCTAAAATATCCAAGGGTAATATTACGGATTTTATGCTTGCTCAAAAAGAGAAAGGTATTTCTCCTACGAGCATATCCAGGCGGCTGGCGGCGATGCGCATGTTCCACAGGTTTCTGGCGCGCGAAAGGATATTAAAACTTGATCCTACGAATTTAATTGAATCGCCTAAGCTCTGGAAGAAGATACCGGATACGCTTTCTTTGAACGAGGTAGAGGCGCTTATCGCGCAGCCGGATCCAATGGACAGACAAGGCTGCCGCGACCGGGCGATATTGGAAACGCTTTATGCCACCGGTATGCGCGTTTCAGAGGCGGTGAATCTCAAGAAAGATAATGTGAACCTGGATGTGGGGTTCTTGCGCTGTATCGGAAAAGGCAATAAGGAACGGGTGATCCCCCTGGGCAAGAAAGCTATCCATAGTATACAAAGGTATCTGGAATTCAGCAGGCCGAAGCTTCTGAAACCGAAGACGGAATCGGATTTTCTTTTCTTAAACCGCAGCGGCAGGAGTATCTCCAGGCAGTCTTTGTGGAAGATAATCAAAATATACGCCCGCCAGGCGAAGATCAGAAAATTGATCAAGCCGCATACTTTGCGGCATTCTTTTGCCACGCACCTTTTGGAAAGAGGCGCGGACCTGCGTTCTGTGCAGGAGATGCTCGGGCATTCTGATATCTCTACGACGCAGATTTATACGCATATCAATAAGGACAGGTTAAAGAGCGTGCATAAGATGTTCCATCCCCGGCCGTAGAAAGGCAGTATGTAGAATGTAGTAGGTAGAATGTAGGTAGAAGCAAAAGAGCAGTAGATAGAATGTAGGGAAAAGATGAAGAAATATTTTAAGAAATTACCCCAGGAATTAAAGAAAGTGATCAGCTTGGCGCAAGCCGTTGCGCAAGAAAGCGGAGTGCCTGCTTATCTGGTAGGCGGTTTTGTGCGCGATATGATCTTGGGTGTTAAAAACCTGGATATGGATATGGTCATAGAAGGCGAGGGCATTGCTTTCGCGCAAAAGCTCATGCCGAAATTAAAGGCGAAGATCCTTATCCACCAGAGGTTTGGCACAGCAACGCTTAGTTTCGGGAAATTGAAAGTTGATGTTGCCAGCGCAAGGAAAGAGGCCTATGCGCATCCGGCCGAGCTGCCGCAGGTCGCTTTCAGTTCTTTGAAGGATGACCTTAAGCGCAGGGATTTTACGATCAATTCTATGGCTGTGGGTATTTCAGGCAAGGGGCAATGTAAGCTGATCGATCCTTACGCGGGTAAAGATGACCTGGTTTCCGGAAAAGTACGCGTATTGCATGATTTAAGTTTTCAGGATGACCCTACGCGCATATTCAGGGCAGTTAGGTTTGAGCAGCGTTATGATTTCAGGATAGAACCGCATACGCTTAAGCTGCTTAAAGAGTCGCTTGGCTCTGGCCTAATAGGCCTGCTTAGCCCGCAGCGCAAGCGCCATGAATTGGTCCTGATGCTTAAGGAAGTTGAGCCATTCAGGCAACTCAAGCGGCTTAAAGAGCTTGGCCTATTGGGTTTGATTTGTCCTGAATTGCGGAATTTAAATATTGAGCGTTCTTTATTCGCCTCATTAGAGAAGCAGATATCCTGGTTCAACAAACAGCACTCCTGCCGCAGGAAGCTGGATACCTGGTTGCTTTATCTGATGGCCTTGGCGGATAAATTGACCCGCGCGCAAATAGCCAGATTATCCGGCAATCTTAACCTGCATAAGGGCGAAGAAAAGCGCATTTTAAGCATCAGGGCATTTAGTAAAAACAGCCTGAAAAGTTTAAGCAGCAGCAAAATCGCTCCTGCCAGGATCTTTGCTTTGCTTGAGCCGTTAAGCTATGAGGCGATAATTTTTATCAAGGCAAAGCATCCTTCTTTTGCTTTAAACAAACATATAGAGGATTTCCTTGAGATTTATAACGGTATGCGCGTTAGTGTTTCAGGGGAAGTCCTGCGCAAGCTTGGTTTATTGCCCGGCCCGGCATACCAGAAGATATTTTCCAGGGCCCTGGATGCCAAACTCAATGGTTTAGTCAACAACCGGCAGGAAGAAGTAGCCCTGATCAGGGAATTGATCAGCAAAAAAGCAGTTTGAATTTTATTAACTTAAGAAACGGAGAGTAAAACAGATGTCCAGACAAGATAGGATCGCTGAAGCGATCAGGCAGGAGGCCAGCCTGATCATCCATGACAAACTTAAAGACCCCCGTTTAGGGTTCGTTACGATCATTCGGGTGGAGATCACCAAGGACTTGCGCCTGGCTAAGGTCTTTTACAGTGTTTTAGGCAAAGAAGAAGACCATAAAAAAACCCAGGATGCACTTGATTCTGCCTTAGGTTATATCAGGAGTTTAGTGGCGCAAAGGCTGAACCTGCGTATCGCCCCCGAACTGCTCTTTAAAGAAGACAGGTCAACTGAGTACAGCGTGAGGATCGAAGAGCTGCTCAGGGACATTAAGGAGAAGAATGAGCCTAAAGAGGATAATTGAAAGCATAAAGAAATATGATAATTTTCTGATCACTTCGCATACAAGCCCAGAAGGCGATGCCTTGGGCGCGCAACTTGGTTTGGCAAGTATAATCCGTAAAATGGGCAAGCGCGGGGTGATCGTAGACCAGGATGTTTTGCCTTATGGCCTGGATTTTCTGCCCGGCAGCAAAAGGATACGCCTTTTGGACAAAAATTGTTCGCGTATCGCGTTTGATTGTTTTGTCGCCGTGGATTGCGCCGACCTTAAGCGCACGGGTTCAGTCTACAAATTAAACCACGCGCGCAAGCCGGTATTGAATATTGACCATCATATCAGCAACAGTTTTTTTGGCGACGTAAACTGGGTTGATGCGGATGCTTCTTCTTGCTCGGAGATGATCTATATTTTGCATAAGAAGCTTGGGCTTGCCATGGACCAGGATACTGCTGTGGCTTTATATACGGGGATAATGACTGATACGGGGTCTTTCAGGTATTCTAATACATCCCGTTTCACGCATCTGGCGGCGGCAGACCTCTTGAAATACGGGGTTGATGTCGTGGAGGTATACCGTAAAGCTTACGCGGATATACCCGTGCGCGAAGCAAAATTGCTGCTTAAGATCCTGCCGGGGATGCGGCTTTGTGCAGAAGGCAAGGTGGCCTGGTTTGAGTTCAAGAAAAAACTTTTCGCCGGAAGGCAACCCTGCGTTGATTTAGCGGAGATGGCTTTAAGTTTTGGGCGCGCGATCAAGGGAGTGGAGGTGGTCGTTTTGTTCAAAGAGAATTTGGGGCCGGTAAAAGACGTGCGTGTGAACTTGCGTTCATCCGGTTCTTTTGATGTGAATAAGGTCGCCTCATTTTTCGGCGGGGGAGGGCATAAAACAGCGTCCGGCTGCACGCTCTCCGGCAGTATACGCCAGGTAGAGGCAAAGGTCTTGCGCAAGATCAGGGAGAGTTTCTGATTTTTATTTGGATATGAATATCTATTACGGCTTAAGCAAAGTCAAAAAATTCAATAAAGCGGTTGTGGCATTGGGTGTTTTTGACGGCGTGCACCTGGGGCACAGGCGCATATTGCAGGCGCTGGTGCGCAAGGCTAAAGAAATAAAAGGCACAAGCGTCGTGGTCACTTTCTGGCCCCACCCTCAAAGGGAAAGCAGCCTTTATTCACTTGAGCACAGGTTGCGCCTGATAGAAGAGGTTGGCGTGCAGAATTGCATTGTCCTTCAATTTAACGCGCGGTTATCCAATATCCTCGCCGGTGATTTTATCAGCAAGATCCTCGCCGGTTCATTGGGCGCCCGTTTTATTTATATCGGGGAGAATTTCCGTTTCGGCAGGAACGCTTCCGGAGATAGCAGGCTATTACGTTTATTTTCTAAGGCGCATGGGTTTAGCGTCAGGGTTTTTAAGGTGATCAGGTCAGGGGCTCGGCCTGTAAGCAGCACCTTGATCAGGGGATTGGTCAGCTCCGGCAGGATAAGGCAAGCTGAAAAATTACTTGGCCGTAAGGTAAGCGTCCTGGGCACAGTGATCAGGGGCACTGCCTTAGGCAGGATACTGGGTTTTCCTACGGCAAATATCGATCCTCATCATGAAGTGATCCCGGCAAGCGGTATTTACGCCGTCAGGGTGATGCTTTCAGGCAGACGCTACCCCGGCCTTTGTTATATCGGCAGACGGCCTACGGTAAAATCAAAAACAAAAAGAATAAATATTGAAGTGCATATCCTGAATTTTCGCAGGGATATCTATGGAGAATTCCTGGAGATCCACTTTATCAAGAAGATCCGCGCGGACCGGAAATTCCCCTCTTTAACTGCTTTGGCAGGGCAGATCTCCAAAGATATCGCTTTAGCCAGGAAAATCTTCCACTAACCAGCCAAAATAAGCCACTACAGATAGTAATTTCTGCCGTAAAATACACTATTCGTTGTATTCTATGTATTTAGGTAAATATTTTTCTTGACAATTTAGGTGATTTTATGTATATTTTGTCTACTAAGTGGATGTAAGTGGAGTAAAGTGGAAGGAAAGAAAATATGTTTTATGGCGAGTACGAACATTCTATAGACCGTAAAGGCCGCCTTATATTACCAGCCAAATTCCGCGAAGCAGCCAAGTCGCAATTCATCGAGAAATTCTTTGTTACCCGTGGCCTGGATAAATGCCTTTTTATGTTCCCGGAAGAAGAGTGGCGTTCCCAGGAAAATAAATTCAAATCCATGTCTTTTACCAAACAGCAGTCGCGTACCTTTAACCGCATGCTTTTTTCCGGCGCCATTGATGTGCAGGCGGATAAACAGGGCAGGGTGCTTTTACCGCAGTACTTGAAAGATTTCGCCGCGATTAAACGCGATGTGGTGATTGTGGGAGTTTCTAACCGTATTGAAATATGGGCTAAAGATAAATGGCTGGAGTTTGCCGAGAACAGCCGGCAGTCTTATGAAGAGATTGCGGAAAAATTATTGGATGTTTAAGTCGTGGATGTAAAATTTCATATACCAGTTATGCTGCAGGAAACAATCAGTAACCTGAATTTAAAGCCTGGCCAAGTGATCGTGGATGCTACTTTGGGTACTGGCGGGCACAGCCAGGAAATATTAAAGATGATTACTCCTGGCGGCAGGCTGATCGCGATTGACCGGGATATGGAAGCCATAGAGATCTCCCGCAGCAGGCTTGAGCCTTTTGGAAGCGCCTGTGAATTTTACCACGGTAATTTTGCTGATCTTGACTTAGTCCTTGAGAAAGCAGGCGTGAGCAAAATTGACGGCATAGTTTTTGACCTGGGGATATCCACCGTGCAGTTAAAGAACGCGGAGAGAGGTTTTAGTTTTCAGGAGGAGGGGCCTTTGGATATGCGCTTAGACAGGGAAAGTTATATCTCCGCTTATGACCTGGTGAATAACCTGAACGAAAGCGAGATATCCGACCTGCTCTGGACTTTCGGGGAGGAGCGCTGGCATAATCGTATCGCGCATCTTGTCGTTGAGGAAAGGCAGAAGCAGCCAATCGCCACGACTACGCAGTTAGCCGAACTGGTCAGCCGTTCCATACCGGCGCGTTTCCGCCACAGGCATTATCGTATCCATCCGGCTACGCGCACATTCCAGGCGGTGCGCATAGCCGTCAACCGTGAGTTAGAGATCTTAGGGGCCGCGCTCGATAAAGCCGTTGCTTTTTTGAATAATCAAGCTAGAATATCTGTTATTTCGTTTCATTCGCTTGAGGACAGGGTAGTCAAGCATACATTCCGCCGCATGGAGGCGGAAGGGTCGGTCAATATAATCACGGCGAAACCTTTAACGCCTGCTTATTCAGAAATAGAGGTTAACCCTTCAAGCCGCAGCAGTAAATTGCGCGTAGCGGAAAGGTCAATAGAACCATGAGGCTGACAAAGTTTTTATCCTTAACCGTATTCATCACTTCCTTCTCGCTGCTTTATGTTTACCAGCAGTCCGAGATCTTCCGTTTAGCTTACCTGGGCCAGAAAAAACAGGCCTGCTTCAATGAAATACTTGATAAAAACACCGCATTAAAATACAATATCAAGAAGGATTCCTCGTTGGTCCGTATAGGCAACAAGATCTCAGGCTCTAGCGATTTTCAGATGCCGGATAGCTATAGATTCGTGAAGTTTGTTTCTTCTCCGGGTGGATATAAACTGGCCAAGATAGAACGTGCCCGGCCGACTTTACTTTCACGGATCTTCGGCATTAATCGCGAAGCCCAGGCAAAGACAATTAACCCCTAATATTTATTACTCTGATAAATTGTGTATATAAGTAATTATCGCCGTAGAAGCGAGGCGGTATTTTTGATCTTCCTTTTCATCCTCATCCTCTGCATATTCCGCGTACTCTATATCCAGTTTTTCCGCTCCAGTTACTTGAAACAGATAGCCGATAAGCAGCACAACATCTTTATGGAACTTGAGCCGCGCCGCGGCACTATTTATGACATCAATTTGCGGCCGCAGGCATTCAACATGTCCATGGATTCCTTGTATGCTAACCCCAGTATAATCAGCGACCATGAGAAATCGCGCATTGAGGCGCAACTCTCGGTGATGCTTGGTTTAGAGCGCGTTTATTTGGCGGACCGGCTAAATAGGAAAAAAGCTTTTATCTGGCTTGCCCGGAAATTACCTCCGGCAAAATCCGAAGCAGTCAGGAGATTAAAAATCAAAGGCCTGGGGTTTGTGAAAGAAAGCAAGCGTATTTATCCTAATGGTTACCTGGCCAGCCATGTTTTGGGTTTTGCCGGTATGGATAATAATGGCTTGGAAGGCGCAGAGAGGGATTTTGATAAATACTTAAAAGGCGAGCCCGGCTGGGCGCTTTTTTTAAGGGATGCCCGGCAGAAGAAACTGGATATCTGGGAGAAGATGGTTTTGCCTAAAGACGGCCTGGAGCTTGTCCTGACCATTGATGAAGTCATCCAGTATATCGCCGAAAGAGAGCTGGATAAAGCTTACCGTAAATATAATGCCAAGGGCGCCAGTATCATTGTAATGGACCCGCATACAGGCAGGATCCTGGCGATGGCCAGCCGGCCTACTTATGATTTGGAGAACTACGGCCGCGTGAGTAAAGATGTGATGCGTAACCGCGCGATCTGCGATCTTTTTGAACCGGGTTCAGTTTTTAAGATCGTCACTGCCTCCGCAGCTTTAGAAGAAAAGAAAGTTTCCGAAGAGGATACATTCTTCTGCGGCAATGGCATTTATAAAGTAGGCGGACGCATCCTGCACGACCATATGCCCCATGGCACGCTTACTTTCAGGCAGGTGATCGAGGAATCCAGTAATATCGGTACGGTCAAGGTCGCTCAGATCCTGGGCGCTGATACGGTTTACCGTTATATAAAGGCTTTTGGTTTCGGGAAAAAGCTAGGTATTGATATATCCGGGGAGATTTCCGGTATGATCAAGGAACCGCGTTTTTGGTCCAAAACATCGATCTCCGCCATTCCCATTGGCCAGGAGGTCGGGGTGACCTCGCTGCAGTTAGCCAGCGCCATATCGGTTATCGCTAACGGCGGGCAGTTGATGAAGCCTTATGTCGTTGATTCCATCCGCGACAGGCAGGGAGAAATAATCAAACAGAATAGCCCTGTGCTTATTCGTAAAGTGATCTCTGTTGATACCGCCGCGCGCATCAGAAAGATCCTCACCGGCGTAGTGGAGGAAGGAACAGGCAAGCTGGGGAAGGTGGCTGGTTACAGCGCCGCCGGCAAAACCGGCACAGCGCAGAAATTAGAGCCTAATGGCGCGTATTCGCACAATAAATTCGTAGGTTCTTTTATCGGTTTTGCTCCGGCGGAAGACCCGATTTTAGCGATCGTAGTGACATTGGATGAGCCGCGTCCTGTTTATTTCGGCGGCGTAGTGGCTGCTCCCGTATTTAAGGCGGTGGCCGGAGATGTTATCCGCTATATAAAAAGCAATGAATTACCTGTTGAGGTGGCATTGTAATGAGGATCAACGGTAAAAAAATACTCGGGATAAGCGATAATTCAAAATCCGTCAAAAAAGATTTTATTTTTGTGGCGGTAAAAGGAACGCGCCAGGATGGACGGCGTTTTATCCAGGAGGCGGTAGATAAGAAAGCCTGCTTAGTCGCCGTAGAAGGCAAAAAGCCGGAAGGTAATGTTTTTCCGTCCGTTACATTTTTAGAGGTCAAAGACAGCCGTAGTTTTCTGGCCCTTGCCGCAAGCGAGTTTTACGGGTTTCCCTCCGATAAAATAAAAGTCGCCGGGATCACCGGCACTAACGGCAAAACTACCGTGGCGTATCTTTTGGAGGCGATCCTTAAAGCCGCCAGAATTAAATGCGGGGTGGTCGGCACAGTGAACTACCGCTATGGCAATAAAGTTTTTAAAGCCAGAAATACCACGCCGGGGCCCGTAGAATTAAATTCCATGCTTTCCTCTATGCTGAAAAGCGGCGCGCTTTTCTGCGCTATGGAGGTCTCTTCGCATGCTTTGGACCAGCAGAGAGTAGGGGGGATCTATTTTCACTCCGCGATATTCACTAACCTTACTTGCGACCATCTGGATTATCATAAGGATATGGAAAGTTATTTTCAGGCTAAAACTAAATTATTCCGCGGCCTTAACAGCCGTGCATTGGCAGTAGTCAATACTGACGATGAATACGGCCGCAGGATCGTAAAGTCCACTTGCGCGAAGTTGATCACTTACGGGATAAAGAATAAAGCCGATGTAATGGCGAAAAATATCAGGTACAATATCCAGGGGACAAATTTTCTATTGCTTTCTCCCTCCGGGAAGATGAAAATAAAGAGCAGATTGATCGGCGAGCATAATGTTTATAACCTGCTTGCTGCGGCCAGCTGGGGCCTTGGCGCGGGCGTAAGCCTTGAAGTGATCAAACGCGCCGTCGGAACTTTCATCGCTCCTCCGGGAAGGCTGGAGAGGGTAGGCAGCGGTGCCCAAAAAAATATTTTTGTGGATTATGCGCATACAGACGACGCTTTATACAATGTGTTGAGCGCTCTCCGGCCTCTCTGTAAGGGTAAGATCATTCTCATTTTTGGCTGCGGAGGGGACAGGGATAAAGGAAAAAGGCCCAAGATGGGGGCTGTTAGCGAAAAGCTGGCGGATAAGGTGATCATCACCAATGATAACCCGCGTTCAGAAGACCCTCTGGAGATAATTAAAGATATCAAGAAAGGTTTACGCAAGGCAAACGCCCGCGTTATCACTGACCGGGCTCAGGCGATCAAGGCCGGCCTGGATATGGCCGGCCGGGAAGATATCCTGCTTATCGCCGGAAAAGGCCATGAGGATTACCAGATTATCGGCAATAACGCTATCCATTTTGATGATAAAGAGGAAGTAAAAAAATGTTTAAGGTCAGCGAATTAGTCAAAGCAACGCAGGGTAAGCTTATCCAGGGTGATCCCCGGAAAATCACTGGCGGCATATCCACAGACTCGCGTAAATTAAAATCCGGCGAGGTTTTTCTGGCGATAAAAGGCGATAACTTTAACGGCCATGACTTTATCGCCAGGGCAGCTTTGCTCAAAGCAGGGTGTATTATCTGTGAGCGGGTTAAAGGCGTTATCCCGCCCGCTATAGCCGTGATCAGGGTCGCGGATACGACGATCGCCCTTGGGGATATCGCGCGTTTTGCGCGCCTTAAGTTCAGTTTGCCTGTTATCGCGGTTACCGGCTCAAACGGCAAGACCACTACCAAGGATATGGCCGCCTGGGTGTTATCCGGTAGCGGCAAAACCCTTAAGAACGAAGGCTCCAGGAATAACCATATCGGCCTGCCGCAGACATTGCTGAAAGTTTGCGCTAAAGACCGCTACGCTGTTTTAGAGATCGGCACCAACCATTTCGGTGAGGTAAAATATTTAAGCGATATCTGCCTGCCGCAGGTCGGCGTGATCACTAACGTTGGCCACGCGCACCTGGAGTTCTTTAAGGACTTAAAAGGTGTTTTTAAGGAAAAGTCTTCGTTGTTGGATAACCTTAAAGGAGCGCGCATCGCTGTGCTTAATGCCGATGACAGCCATTTGCGCAGGTTGACCGCTGCCCCGGCTAGAAATAAACTTCCTGTTTTTAGTTTTGCCATAAACAGCCCCGCTGATTTTAAGGCTTCTTCTGTCAGGATAGAAGGTAACCGTGTATCCTTCAAGGTTAACGGCAAATTCCCATTCCTGCTTGATACGCCGGGCAGGCATAATATCTATAACGCCCTGGCAGCCGTGGCTATCGGCAGGATCTTTGGCTTAAGTTATGCGCGCATCTCAAAGAGGTTAGCCGCTTTTACTTTTCCCAAAGGCAGGCTTAAGGCGATAAGAGTGCGCGGGCTGAACTTTATCGACGATACATATAATGCTAATCCCCTTTCTTTGCACCGCTCCCTGGAGACGTTAAACGATATGCGTGCTGCCGGCAGAAAAGTACTCGTGTTGGGCGATATGCTTGAATTGGGCGCCCAAAAAGAATCATTGCATAAAGAAATCGCTGGTAGTATAACTAATATTTGTGATATCTTCATCGCCTGCGGGAAGCTGGCTTGTTTAGCGGCTGCCGCAGCCGAAAAAAATGGTTTTAAGAAAGAAAATATATTTTGCTGCTCGAACAGCCTAAAGGCGCGCAAGCTGGTCTTTCAGAATGGGCTATTGCGTAAGGATGATCTAATCCTTGTCAAGGGCTCGCGCGGCATGCACATGGAAGAGGTATTCAAGGTTTAATGTTCTATAATCTGCTATATCCTTTACGGGATTTTGTTTCTGCTTTCAATATCTTCCGTTATATTACCTTCCGCGCGGTGATGGCAGCGCTTACCGCTTTTGTCCTTAGCCTGATTTTCGGGCCGCTACTCATCAAGAAACTTAAAACTTTAAAAGTCGGAGAGAAGATCAATAAAGATGATTCCGCCAGGCTTGATCACCTGCACCGCCATAAACAGGATACTCCCACAATGGGGGGGATACTTATTTTAGGCGCGGTAATTATCGCTACTTTGCTTTGGGCGGATGTGACAAACCGTAATATTTGGGTCGTTTTGTTAAGTTTGACCTGGTTGGGGGTAACTGGTTTTATCGATGATTATCTTAAACAGGTAAAGAGGAAGTCTAAAGGGATCAACGCTACTGTCAAACTGACCAGCCAGATCGTCCTGGGGCTGATTTTGGGCACGATCATCCTTATGGGCGCGCAGCAGAATGTCAGGCTGGATCTGCCTTTCCTAAAAGACGTTTCCCTGGATTTAGATGGGTTGTATATCATCTTCGTGATCCTGGTGGTCGCCGGGTCTTCTAACGCAGTCAACCTTACCGACGGGCTTGATGGATTGGCTATCGGTATAGTGGTAATGGTGGCGATCGCTTTCAGTATCCTCTGTTATGTATCCGGTAACTTCAATTTAAGTAGTTACCTGCTTGTGCCTTATATCCGGGGTAGCGGCGAACTGACCGTGTTCTGCGCATCCATCATTGGAGCTGGGTTAGGGTTTTTATGGTTCAATTGTTATCCCGCGTCTATTTTTATGGGTGATGTCGGTTCACTCGCTTTAGGCGGCGCGATCGGCACAGTGGCCTTATTGATCAAGAAAGAGCTGTTGTTGATCATTGTCGGCGGCATATTCGTTATTGAGGCGCTTTCGGTGATATTGCAGGTCGGCTCATTTAAGCTGACCAAAAAACGTATTTTTAAAATCGCCCCGTTGCACCATCATTTCCAGTTTCTTGACTGGCCGGAGAATAAGGTGATCGTGCGTTTTTGGATCATCGCAGGGTTGCTGGCTTTATTGACTTTGGTAACTTTGAAGATTCGTTAAATTTCCTTATGCGTAACAGCGGATATTTCAAGAATAAAACCGTTGTGGTCGTCGGTTTTGCCCGTTCAGGATTAGCCTGCGCCAATCTCCTCTATTCTTTAGGCGCGCATGTGAAGGTATCCGATTCAGCTGATAACGCGGGCACGCGCGCTAACCTCTTAAAGCTTAAATCCCCCAAGATCCAGGTTGAGCTGGGCGCGCATAACAAGGATTTCATCATTAACAACGACCTGCTTGTGGTTTCTCCGGGCCTGCCTCAGGATGCTTTGCCTCTTGTCTGGGCAAGGCAATTTGCTGTACCTGTGATCAGCGAGATAGAAGTAGCGAGCATTCTTTGTGCGGCAAAGATCATCGCTGTCACCGGCTCCAACGGCAAGACCACGGTGACGACATTGATCGGCAGGATGATCGAAGCCAGCGGCAGGAAAACATTTGTCTGCGGAAATATCGGCAATCCTTTCAGCGCGGTAGTGGAAAATATCCGTGCGGAAGATTTCGTGGTCCTGGAGATAAGCTCTTTCCAGCTGGAAACGATCCGTGATTTCAAGCCGCATGTGGCGGTGATCTTGAATATCACCTTAAACCACCTGGACCACTATAATAATATGCGGGAGTACGCCGATGCCAAGAAGCGTATTTTTATCAATCAGGATAAAGATGATTTTCTCGTTCTTAACGCCGATGATCCGGCTTTAAAGGAAATACCCGCGCTTGCCAAGCCTAAGGTTGTTTTTTTTCGTAAGGCCGCAGGGCTTAACCCTAATCAGGCCGCGGTGTTGGCTGTGGGTTCAACCCTGGGTATAGAGGAAAACCTGGTTTACAAAGTCTTTAAGGAGTTTAAAGGCCTTGAGCACCGCATGGAGGATGTCGCCTCCATTAAGGGCGTGAAATTCATTAATGATTCCAAGGCAACTACCGTGGATTCCGCGCTCTGGGCAGTGAATAATATACCCGGCAGCGTCGTGCTTATCGCCGGAGGCAGGGATAAAGGCGTTGATTACAGCCTGATGCTTAATGCGCCTTCCGGCAGGATAAAGCAGGCGGTGTTGCTTGGCGAGGCAAAAGAGAAGATCGCTTCTGTTTTTAACGGGAAGATCCCGTTAGAAACAGCCTCTTCTCTAGAGGATGCGGTGAAAAAAGCTTTTGCCAAAGCCTCCAAAGGCGACAGCGTGTTGTTTTCGCCGATGTGCTCAAGTTTTGATATGTTTAAGGATTACGAGGAGCGTGGCAGGGTGTTCAAGAAAATAGTCATTGAATTGGCAGAAAGAGAGCAGGGGGCATGATCAGGCGTGTGCGCATTAACCTGTTCACTGTAGCCGTGATGCTTATCTGCATCGGTATCGTGATGATCTATAGTTCATCCAGTATTTATGCCTGGGAAAGGTACCACGACAGTTTTTATTTTTTAAAGAGGCACCTGGTTTTTCTGATCATCGGGGTAGTGTTGACATTCCTGGTGATGCTCTTTGATTACCGCTCTTTTAGGAAATATGCCCGTCCATTCCTGGGATTTTCCTTATTGCTTTTAGTGCTTGTGCTTATCCCCGGTTTAGGCAGGCAGGTTTCTGGCGCGCAACGCTGGTTCAGGTTCTACTTCTTAAGTTTCCAGCCTTCAGAGCTGGTCAACCTGGCGATGATCATTTATATGGCGGATTTTGTCTGCCGTAAGGCGACTTTGATGAAGACATTTGTCAGAGGATTTTTGCCTCCTATTTGCGTCCTTGGTTGCGCGTCTATGCTTATTCTTTTGCAGCCGGACCTTGGCACGACCATTGCTTTAGCCAGCGTAGCGATGATCATGCTCTTTGTCGCCGGGGTGCGCGGCAAGTATTTGCTAGGACTGATTTTAGCCAGCCTTCCGGCAATGTATCTATTGGTCTTTAGCGTCCCTTACCGCCGGGCGCGCGTTATGGCTTTTTTAAATCCCTGGCTGGATCCTCAAGGAACGGGTTTTCAGGTGATCCAGTCGCAGGTAGCCATTGGAAGCGGCGGTTTGTTCGGAGTGGGCTTAGGCCATTCAAAGCAAAAGCTGTTTTACCTGCCCGCGGCGCATACGGATTTCATATTCTCTATTATCGGCGAAGAGTTGGGGCTTGTGGGCACGCTTGGCGTGATCATCCTTTTTATGGTTTTTATCCGCCAGGGGTTAAGGATCATTAAGAACGCGCCGGATAAATTCGGTTATTTCCTCGCTTTAGGGCTTGTGCTGCTTATTTCGCTCAGAGCGATAATCAATATCGGCGTATCATGCGGGTTGTTCCCCACCAAAGGGTTGCCATTGCCTTTTATCAGCTATGGAGGCTCTTCGCTTATACTGGATATGGTCTGCGTGGGGATATTGATCAATATAGCGCGCACAGGGGAGTATCCTTAATGAAGGTATTGATTGTTACCGGCTCAAGCGGTGGGCATATTTTCCCGGCGGCCAGCCTTACTGAGGAACTTATCGCGCTTGACCAAAGCACGCAGGTCCTTTTGTTGCTGCCTGAAAGAAGCAAAATTTCCCTGGATATCCCTGCCGGGTGCGCCGTAGTATACAGCAAAGCGCCCCGTTTGGTCCCGGCGTTTAGCCGTAGCGGGATCAAGAGCCTGTGGGGTATATTTAAGGCTGCCTGCCAGGATGCAAGAGTGTTGCTTAATTTTAAGCCCGACGTGGTTGTGGGCTTCGGCAGTATAGATTCAGTTTGCCTGGTTTTTTTGGCCTGGTTTTTCAGGATGAAGACGATCATCCATGAACAGAATGTCATCCCCGGGAAGGCGAACAGGTTTTTGGCCAAATTAGTGGATAAAGCCGCTGTTTCTTTTGAGCAAACCATCCCCCGGCTGCGCGTAAATAAAGAGAAGGCGGTTTTAACGGGTAACCCCTTGCGTAAGGGGATAAGCCGGTTAGAGCGTAAAACCGCTTCAGGTTATTTTGGTTTTCAGGAAGATAAATTTACTCTGCTGGTTTGCGGCGGTAGCCAGGGCTCAAGCAAAGTGAACGCGGTTTTTGCCGATGCTTTCAGCGCGTTGCCAGGCAGAGAAAAACTGCAGTTGATACATTTAAGCGGCAAGCAGGATTATGAGCTTCTAAAAAAGCGTTACGCTAAGGAGGGAGTGCGCGCGCAGGTCTTTGATTTTTTCTCTCCCATGCATTACGCTTACAGCGCTTCCGACCTTGTGGTTTGCCGCGCGGGGGCAACGACGATCAGC
>Ga0265297_10002691_pt1 | contig 35005 bp, 43 predicted proteins | sample Munlanlwell13791_FD_192502 | JGI IMG/M metagenome (GOLD analysis project Ga0265297, IMG submission 192502) | Leachate microbial communities from a municipal landfill in Southern Ontario, Canada - Leachate well 137-91 | ecosystem: Engineered > Solid waste > Landfill > Unclassified | place... | reverse complement strand
TAGCTTTTAATTTATTTGTAAAAGTTTTCTGTTCTCTCACATCTGTGGAACATGAGATAAGAAATAATGACAAGAAAAATATAAATGCTCTTTTCATGGTTACAAAAATAAATCCTTTTTTGGTTGCGTGCTAAAAGAACTTTGCACCCTCTTGAGAATGGAGGATGCAAAGTGAAAGCGGAAGTGTAAAATTTATATTAACCTATGGGGGGTAAATCAAATTGTGCAGTAATTAGTATTGTTAAATAGTTCGTATGTTAAAGAATTATAAATAGATACAAGAAAATATCTAGTTGCGTTATTTAAAACGAATTGTTCAATTACTTAAATTTAGGTTTAATTTTTCGCCCAATTAATTGTGGTTTTTTGCCACTAAATTTAATTCATTCTATAAATATAAACACATTATCAAGAAAAACGGAAACAATTGTAAAATAGGGCATTTATAGCTATATACATTAATTGTTAGGGATCATTAATCAATGATCCCCTTTCTTTTCTTAAGCAGAAAAAAAAGTGCTTAAATCACATGAAATTTGATTGGGTGTACAAATGGGTAGACAAATGGGTAGACAAAAATGATAAAAAATATATTGATAACAGACCCCCTACAGACCAAAAACACATTAAAAAAAGGCTAAAATAATAGATAGACACCCCCGTAAAACCCCATAAAAAAACATTGTGTCTATATATAAAATGCACAAAATGTGTAATATGCCTCAAAAAATGAAAGTGTTTATCTTAGATAACGCGTGTGCAAATTAAAATCGACACAGAAATGCACTATAAAAGGCACCCAATGAGTGCCTCAAAACAAATAGCCCAAGATTAGAAAAGGTTAAGTGTAATTTAGTTTTCTAATAATTAAGTTGCAAACAACTAAAAGATTACCATTCTTTATTCTGATAATTATCGTCAATATATCGGCTAAGACTTTTTTGGAGACGTATGAACTCTTCTGCAATTTGATTTTTTGCGTCTACCCAACAATTTTTTTTATATTTCGGCCAATTAGGATCTCCTTGAATGGACGTTGTAAGTTGGCCTAAGTTATATCTTGCTTCACCATCAGGTGTCTGCCAAAGTCGGCTTTCATGAACAATATTTGTTAACGAAAACCGTATTCGATTATCTCTCACTTGAATTTTTACAGCATAAAAAATTTTACCAGTACACCTCATAGGCATAGCGTATGCAAAATGTTTTTTGTGATACATATATTCTTGGGATACCTGATTGATATAAATACCCTCTTCGAAATTTTCAATTTTATTGTTTGCTGCAGAACCTTCTTTAAAAGTTTCTGCGAACCAAGTTTTTGACAACATAAACAATCTGTCTTGTGACTTATTATCAAAGTTAAGAATGGTTGCAAACTCTAATGGGTTAATACTCGAATCTGCCTGTGCGTATATATGTAATGGGAGTACCATAAATAACATAAGCGCCAATGCTTTAAATTCAATAGTTTTCATATGTTTTTATTTTATTCGGATTACTCCAATAACCAAAGCTATTCCTGTTATTTCGTTAGTTGGAATTAAGAATGGATCATAATCTATATTATCTGATATGGCAAGTATTGTGTCAGGAACGTCAGATTTTCTTAGTCGCTTAATTATAAGACCTTGTTCTGTGGTGGCAATTACATGGCATTTATTCCATTGTATAAACCTGCTCTCTTTTAATATTTTACATGCCACTATGTCGCCTCCATATAGCTCTCTTTCCATTGAGGATCCGTGGACCTCAATTAAAAAATCAGGATTAAGAGTTTTGAATTTTGGTATTATATAATAATCAACAACGTCACGCTTATTAATAGAAAAGTGACTATTACCAAACCCTGCAGCTGCATTTATTGAAACAAGTGGTATGCCATTTTCAGTGTTTTTAATCAATTTAGATGGCTCTTCGTTGGAGATAATCATTTGTGCTCCCTCGCGAATAAACCAATCAGGATTTAAATCATGATATTTATCTATAATAATTCTTAATTTATCTACTCCTAAACTATTCCCGCTGTCTAAAAAACCTATCGACAAACCAGTTTCCGTGTAAAAACGATTTTTGCTAATACCCTTGTGTTTAAGGTATTGTAAAATTTTGTCCTTATCTGTCAAGATTTCCATCATCATAAAACATGATAATTATCATTATATTTTTGGTAATAAAGATAATTATCTATATAATTGCATAAACTTTCAATACGGAAAGTTGGGTATAAAGGTATAACATTTTTTAAATATCAAAATATTATGAATAAAATCATTGTTGCTCACGGAGAAAAGAGACAACTGGCTAAATTGTTTCAAGTTAGCCATGTGACTATTCGTGAAGCTTTAGCCGGCAACACGAATAGTGTACGTGCACAGAAGATCCGCATTGCGGCGCTAGAACGTGGTGGAAAAGAAACCGACAACTAACACATATATTATGAATAAACTTTTCATCTACTCTTTTGCGGTGACAGGTATTTCTTCTCTGGTTGCTGCGATATTTTTTGGGGCGAGTCATCATTTTTTCACAGCTGCCCTGTGTATGATCATGTGCCTGTCTGGCATAGTAGAGAACAGGCGGGAAAAGAGGAACAATTCAAAACAATCAATATGAAAAATCTTAAAATTACCTCAGAGGCTGTAGCTAAGGCATATCGTAAGGCTTCGGCAGACGGAAAGAATATGCTACGAGAGATGTTTGGCTCTCAGATGCCTTTGTCTGAAGATGTGAAGGACATTGTAAAGTCTTTTAATGATGCCTGTGCTCTACTTGGAATAAACACAAACATTCCAGATGTATCTGCTCTATCGGAGAAGCATCGCAGGGCCATCCGGGCAAATTATAAGCTGATCATAATTGCCGAGGCTCTTAATGAGGGATGGGTACCCAATTGGAACGATGCTAATGAGTACAAGTATTTTCCTTGGTTTACCGTTAATTCTGCGGGTCTCGGCTGCTCGTATACGTATTCTGCGACTACGCTTGCGAATGCGCGTATCGGCTCGCGGCTTTGCTTTAAAAACAGGGATTTGGCTATATACTTCGGTCAGCAATTCATTGACCTATGGCAGGATGCCTTACTTATTTCCTAGGTAAAAAACACCATTAACACATATATTATGAATAAAGTAGAATCTTTCGAACACGCATGCACATTACTTGGCATTTGCACAGAGCTTCCTGATGTATCCATGGTACCAGAAAAGGAAAGGGAGTCGCTTCTAAGCTTTTATAAGCTGACAATTATCATTCGCGCAACAAATACGCGTCCTGATGGTACGACATGGGAGCCGGACTGGCTCAATAAAGGCCAAAGGAAATGGTATAACTGGTTCTGGGTTGAGGAAGTAGATGGCAATGCGGGTCTCGGCTACTCGACTACGGATTATACGGCTACGGCTGCGCATGCGAGTATCGGCTCGCGGCTTTGCTTTGAAACAGCGGAGCAGGCGATATACGTACGCGAGACTTTCAAGGACTTGTACGCCAAATATCTTTTATAGTCCACACAATCCCGGAACAGGCGTGAGGCTGTCGGATCGGATCCGGCTCCGGGAACCACTAAAACACAACATTTAAAACACAATTTTATGAAAAAGACTAATCCAGGTGGGTTTCAACAAGAGACATCCGCCAATACTGGCAAAAAGCAGTTAAAGCCATGGAAAACCTCAATACTCGCAGGAAGTTGCTGTCTTCAACTAAGACGCAGACGTGATAATAATAGCCTTTATCTCCATATCCATCATATGGCTCCTTTGAAAAACGATGTTTAATGTAAAAGGAGTTAAGGAAGTTTCTCATTGCTTTTTTCATCATTTCGGTTTCTACTACAGAGGCATTTCCTAGAGAAACTTCACAATAATATGAATGTTTATCCATAAGCTTAATTTTTAGTTGATTACTGGTAGACGAAGTTAAGCAATCCCGCAGAGGAATACAAGGCCTCCTTCCCGGTTCGAGTCCGGGGGCGGGAACAACAAGAAAAACAATGGTAGAATATTTCAACAACATATTCTGTATTCAGGCAAACTGGCTTTTCGGCGAGGGTGAGGTGATGACTGAGCTTAATTATAAACAGATGACAATTCGCAAAAAAGTCAATGTTGTCAGAAGGGGTTGTCGTAATACGTCTGCCCTTGTGGAATATGACAGTTTACCGTCTCGCTTTCGTGCACTCATTGAACATAAGATTGGCAATCCACGCAAGAGGATAGAGAAAAGTGATGTAGAGCAACATATTGAGGTTGACAGCGAGGCGGTTTCTTATTTCTCACATTATGAACTTGATGACAGTCGTTCTCTTCCACGTGAGGCTCAGGTGGAGTACTATTGGAATGCTGTTGTCCTTAACGCGGTGCGGAAGACCGTCAATGAAAAAAGGCAGATGCACCGTAAGATGAACAACAGCCCTTCCGGGGTATGGCAAAGAATTTCCGACAACGTTAATGATCTCAATCGCACAAAATATCCGCACACTCTTCCGGCCAATCCACGCCGGCTACAGGATAAGTACAATCAATATATCAATGAGGGGTATCCATCCTTAATACATCGTAATTTCTGCAACGCAAACTCACGTGTTGTCGATGAGCGTCTTGAGCTGCTCATCCTTTCAATCTACTGTATGGGGAACAAGCCGTATGCCTCATGGGTACATGAGGACTACATGAAGTTTCTTGCAGGTGTCCTGGATATAGTAGATCTTGAGACCGGGGAGCTGTTTGACAGAAATGAGTTCTGGAATGAGAAGAAAGGCACGTATAAAACCATCTCTGAGGCAACGTGCTGGAACTACATCAATAAGCCTTCGAACAAGATCCTTGTGGATCGTCTCCGTAGTGGCAATCACAGGTATCTCTCTACAGTACGTCCACATTTTCACCGTCATTCTCCGCAATTTTCTCTCAGCAAGATCTCTCTTGACGACCGCGACTTGCCTCGCAAATTGCCAGATGGCAATCGTGTCAAAGCATATTACGCTTACGATGTTGCCTCCGGCTGTCTTATTGGTGCTGCATATTCACTAAGAAAAGACCGCAACCTGTTTGTTGACTGTATCAGGGACATGTTCCGGTTTATCGACTCACGCGGTTGGGGCATGCCATTGGAGGTAGAGGTTGAGCATCACATAGTACGTGAATTTGAAAACGACCTTATGAAGGCCGGCCTTGTTTTCCCATTTGTTCGTTGGTGTGCTCCGGGCAATTCTCAGGAGAAACACGCAGAGCAGCTCAACAGGCAGAAGAAATATGGTTATGAGAAGAGGTATCAGGAAGGGATTGGCCGCTTCTATTTGAAGGACAAATCAAATCAGACCGATGGTGACCGTGTCTATGATGAGGAACTGCAGAAATATGTCATTAGGGAAAGAACATACAGTTTTGACCAGCTTGTTGCTGATGACCGTGAGACCATCATTGCATATAACAATGGGTTACATCGCAATCAGAAGGAAAAGGAATATAAAGGAAAGACCAGGATGCAGATTTTGAATGAGAGACTGAATCCAAATCTTGCCTCTATCAACAGGCCTCTTCTTGTTCGTTATATAGGCGATTCAACAACGACAAGCATTCAGAGGAACCAGTACTGTCAGGTTCAATATAACGATTACATGCTACCGTCTCCTGAGGTTCTGTCTCGCCTTGCACCTAATAACTACACTGTGCAGGCATATTACCTGCCGGCAGAAACGATCCGGGAGGTGTATCTGTATCAAAACGATGAGTTTGTTGCGACTGCCAGGCAGATAGAGACGTTCAACACATCGATGGCGGAGAGGACAGAAGCTGATGTTGCGGCTATGACACACCAGGCTAAATACATTGCGAAATTTGACTCTCTTGTCAAGAGAGGGAAGGCGGCCCTGGCAAAGGTTGAGCTCATGAACAACGGCACAGGCTACGATGATATTGAAACAGAGATTGTCCCTGTGGCAGTTCCTGTATCCCGTGAAAGGGAATATGATTATGACCCGGAATTCTGTGAACTACGTGCAATAGATAGTTTGTAAACACCAAAACACCATTAAAATATGATTTCAATTGACTTTAAACAGCGTATTATTGAGGCGATAAGGAAATATCGCGCCAACTATGCAAGTGCGGCCAAGATGGCCGTTGCGCTAGGCATAAGCAGTGCTCAGTTCTCTCGGATACTCAACAATGATATTGAGAATGTTCTTTCAGATGCTAACTGGATAAGCATTGCCAGGAAGCTTAATGTTCAGTTGCATGAGGAAGCTGAGTGGAAAGTTGCCAAGACGCAGGTCTTTTCACACATATACGCTCAGCTCGCAGCGTGTAAGAAGGGAGCCCTTTCAGGTCTTCTTTGTGATATGGCAGATTTGGGCAAGACTTTTACTGCAAGATATTTTGCTTCAGAGAACAAATTTGCCGTATATATTGATTGTAGTCAAGTAAAATCAAAACAGAAACTTATCAGGCAAATAGCACGGGAATTGGGGTTAGGTAATACCGGCCGGTATGCAGATGTATACGCGGATTTGGTGTTTTATCTGCGTAGCATTCCTAACCCCTTAATAATCCTTGATGAGGCAGGAGATCTGGACTACCCTGCCTTTCTGGAGCTGAAGGCACTATGGAACGCAACCGAGGGTTGTTGTGGCTGGTATATGATGGGTGCGGACGGCCTAAAGGCAAAGATTGAAAGCAACCTTGGGCGTAAGAAGGTCGGCTATGCAGAGATCTTCTCACGCTTTGGCAGCCGTTATCAGAAAATCACACCAGATGGACGTGAGGCGCTCGAGGAGTTCACTAACACACAGATAGTGATGATAGCGAAGGCTAATTCTACAGATGTTGATCTTAAGAAACTTATTGCAAAGGCAGGAGGCTCATTGCGCCGTGTGAGGACAGAGTTAAGCAAAATAAACAGGGTGTCATGAAAGCACTTACCGTTGAAAACATATTCAATAAGAATTACGACCTCTTTGATTTCACGGGGGAATGGCAGGAGGCTTTCTCTTGTCCCGAGAAGCGTGGGGTATGGTTCATATGGGGTAATTCTGGCAACGGCAAAACCTCTTTTGTGTTGCAGCTTATAAAATACCTGGCGACTTTCGACAAGGTTTTATTGGATAGTCTTGAGGAGGGCACATCACACACTTTGCTCAATGGGTTTAACAGGGTGGGAATGTCCGAGGTTGCAAACAGGGTTCTTATTGTCAATGAGCCTCTCGAAGCCTTGACGGAACGGTTACAACACAAAAAGAGTCCAAGGATAGTCGTTATAGACTCCTATCAGTTCTTTCAGCTAACATATAAGCAATACATCAATTTTCAGCAGCAATTTTCACACAAGCTTATAATATTCATCTCACAGGCTGACGGACGTTTACCTGAGGGTCGCTCTGCTAAAAGCGTTATGTACGCTTCTACATTGAAGATCTGGGTTGAGGGTTACAGGGCATTTTCAAAGGGACGATATATAGGGACAACAGGATGCTATACCATCTGGCCGGAAGGCGCACTAAAATATTGGGGGGAATAACAATGGAAAAAGTAAGGACATATTACACATCTCTTTTCAAGAAATATCATATCCTGTGCGGCAAGCTTGGGATGACAGATTCAGATAAGAAGGCATTTCTTTCAGGATTTGGAGTCAGCAGCAGCAAGGAGATGACTGAGTCACAACTGCGGGAGGCCTGCAATACCTTGTCGTATGAGGCTAATAAAAATGCACAGGAGGCGGACATGTGGCGCAAGAGAGTGCTTGCTGCAACCTGTCAATATATAGACAACAACAATATAAAGGTGAACAATAAAATAGAATATGCAAAGGGTATTGCTGTTAAGGCCTCCGGATGCAAGCAGTTTAACGACATTCAGATACATAAGCTGCAGTTGATATATAATATGATGATCAAGTCCAGTGCACTTCACGGCAAGGTTGAGATATTGCTTGCTGAGGCTTGTATGTTTGCCGAGAACATTAAGAAAACACATAATTTAAAATAGAACGATATGATAATAGCAGTAGATTTTGACGGTGTATGCCACTGCGGGACATATCCTGCGATAGGTCCTGTCTCTATTGAGGCAAGGGAGGCCCTGAAAGGGCTAAAGAGCCGGGGGCATTACATAATAATATGGACTTGCCGTAACGGTGAATTACTTACGCAAGCAATCAACTTTCTTCTTGATCAGAAAATTCCGTTTGACAGGATCAATGATCAGGAGCCGGAAAATGCGTCACGGTATGGGGATAATTCGCGCAAGGTATATGCTGATGTTTATATCGACGATCACAATGCAGGAGGCATGCTATCATGGTACGATATAATAGAATACATAAAATCAATTGAAAAATGAAAAGGTTACAACACTTACAAAATTGTCAGCGCAAATGGTCTGACTGGACATTTGATGACGGAAAATTTAGAAATAGCAGGAGTCTACCTATTTCAAATCATCTTCATGATGATGTAGATAGTCTTCGCGCTGCTCTTGAGGTATATACTGTCGACCCGAACGACGCAACGATAGAAGACGTAAAAACAGCACTTGCAGATACGTTTCTGAATTTTCTTGACTGTGCTGCACACGTTGGGTTTTCAGTTGAATCGCTGTACATTATGAGCAGAGACAGATTTAATCAAATAAAGGATTTAAAACACGAATAAAAAAATGAAGACAATTGATTTGTTAAATTTAAATGCAGATGAGCGCGCGGAACTTATCGCACAACTACAAGAGCAAGAGATGGCAGAGAGACGCAAACGGGAGGAAGACATACAGGCATACAAGGCACTTGTCGATGAGTCTGTAAAGAATGCTTTTCCCATTTTGTCAGGTGTATCTGAAAAACTTGCAAAGAACAAGGCTGAGATCCGGGATAAATTCAATAAGGCAATTCTGATGAAATCAGAGTTGTATGGTCTTAAGGACCTGCAACGATCTCATACATTTACTGATGCTGATGGTCAGCTGAGGGTTACGCTCGGTTGTTATACTATCGACAACTATGATGATACCGTCGAGGCGGGTATTCAGATTGTTCGTGAGTACCTTTCATCCCTGGCTAGGGATCCTGAGTCAAAACTGCTTGTTGACACAATCATTAAACTTATGTCAAAAGACCAGAAAGGTACATTGAAGGCTTCCCGTGTATTGCAGCTGCAGCAGCTGGCTGATAAAACCGGTGATAAAAGATTTCTTGAGGGTGTTCAGATCATCAGGGACGCATATCGTCCTATTGAGAGCAAGACATATGTTAAAGCGGAATACAAGGATGAGACTGGAACATGGAAGAATCTACCGCTAGGGATGACAGAGGCATGAAAAAAGCCCTGAGCAAAAAATTTACTGCAGGGCAAGGGTCTGGCTGACACAAATGTAGTAAAAAAAACTCAGATGGCATACAATCAGACATATTTAGATCAACGTATTGCGGAGATACAGCATACGGTTCTTGAATATACGGGTAAAGGTTATACTTACATCTGGGTATATAGGAACATAATCAATCCAAAATACCACATTAGTTACGCAACATTTAACAATTATCTTTCAAAACCAAGAAAGCCCTTATTATAAGGGCTTTCTTTATGTTATTATGGCACGTGTTGTAAATTCGATGAAGGTTATCATCCATCCTTTATATTTCTGATAATGTTGCCAGGCAGAAAATTCGAGATAGCGGGTTTGCCCATCTAGAAAAGCAACAGGTATATTTTCCAAGGCATTTACAATGTCATGGCCAATGCTCTCGTGCTTCTCAATTATTTCATCAGCAATATTATTTCCTGCATCAGCAATAGCTGATGACACAAGGTGCAGTCTGATTGTTATTGGGGTTTTCCTTTCTGTCTTTGTAAGCTTTTCAAATTGTAGTTTTTCCGGAAATTCAACGAAGATAACCGGTTGAATGTGTATAATCCCGTCGTATTGTGCATTGAACCATTGCACGGCTTTTATTTCACTAATTGGTGACAGTTTAGCCCGTATGTCCTTAAATGTATTTAAAAGCATTTTAATTGGTGTTTAATATGTTATTAATTTCTTTTGTAATTTTTGACATTATTTTGTCTTCAAGTACGGTGCTGGGGCCAATAAATTGTCTTTGTGGCATATCAAAACCGGGTGCTTTTCCAGCTAAAAGGCCATCATTGTGTACTTGTGCATATACCTTATCATTAGAGAATTCAACTCCTCTGCCAAGTATTTTTGCCGTGTTGGAATCCTTAAGGTGTGCCCCCTCTGTATCTGATGCTTTTCCAACAAGTATGGCTCTTTTCGAATTTTCTTTCTTCCACTTTTCAAGATTCTTTACAGACAATTTTTTTGGCACTTTCCTATCCGGCCATTTCTGAAATGTCTCATCAGTGAATCCTCCCTTGACAAAGCTCGCGTTAAAATGATTAAGTCCCTCCTTTTTCACTATACGCAACGGCTTGTCTGAGTTCCAGAAGCGTTGTAGCTTCATGAAAGGCTCTATAATCTTATGTTGAAAATCGTTTGCCATTGTTGTTTTAAAAAATGTTTTTATATTTGTGTCTGTCAGGGAGTGGTTCTGTCCTTCCCGGACGAACGCCTATTGCGCCGGGGCTCGAACCGGCGCTTTTTTTATTTATAATAATTCAGTTTCTCGTTTTTTATATACCATAGCTCTATTGATGGATATGTTTTATTGATACTGTTGAGCCGTTTGTACAGGGTTTCATCATCATTAAACTTTACATAGAAAATTAATCTTTTTGCACCTTGTTTATATGCCTTATTGGCTCGGCGCATCATGTTCCTGGGACCCTCAGAGATCTTTATTTCTGTATTAACATCATCAATTATTGCATCGTATTGTTTTTTGTCTCCCGGTTCATCTACAAGTCGGGTACTCATTCCTCTTGATGCACACATGTTGCATGCCTCGCTTTCCTCCCTGAAGTGACCACTTTTGCGGCTATGGCCCTTATGTATTACTGTATAACCGCCATTATCTGCATTGAAGTAGGCTTTGTCGTATTCGTTCCCATAAGCATTGAACTCTTTGTTTTTTTGAAGCACATCTTTTGCGTTACGTATATTTTGTTCAACAAAATACAATGCAAGGGATTTGTCTTTCTCAGATAGGTTTCTGTAATATTCGTGTGACTCATTAAATATTTGTGCCGTTTTACCACAGTTTTGTCTGAATGGTTCAGGGATGTCTTCAGATTGGGGCGTATTTTCAGATGGTTCATCGTCGGTTTGCTTTGTCATACACCTGCAACCCCAGCCATTGGGTGGGTAATGTGTATTCCAAAAGTTGTCCTTAAGTGGCTTGATTATCCCATTGAGAGCAGCGTGTGATTCTCTCGTAGATCCATCCATCATGGCGACATATTCAAGATTGGGATATAAATCTTCATCGGAGATATATTCTTGCCATTTCCTCGCCATTTTTGCGCTTGTATGGGCTGTATTGTATTCTGCCTTAAGCCACCTTTGATTATATTTTTCAGACAATAATCTTGATGCTTTTTGAAACTCCTTCCATGACAGAGGATCTCCCGCATCATCTACGAGTAGCTTGTATGCCTCTTTTATTTGCTTATTGCATTTGAATGCATCAAAGACCGCAGTGTTGTATTTGAGGTTCTGAATATATTCATAATCTCTCTCTCCAAATTTTACATTAAACCCCTTTCCCCAGCCTGTTTCTAGTGCTTCCAGTGAGTTTTGATATTCATATGTAAATATTTTGTTGTCAAAAACAACCTTTTTTCCTTTATAAATTCGTCTTGCAAGAGAGTCTGCGATGTTTTCCCTGAAATGTATTTCCTTTCCCTCAGAGATTACTTGTAGTGGCAATATGAATCCTACATATTCAAAACCCAGTCTGGCTGATCTTTTTTTTTTTTGTTTAATTGTGAAAGTGAATCCTGTTGCGATGCGGGGCTGTTGCTTTTTTTCAAGACGGGATAGCTTATCTGGCAATTTACAAGAGGATAACCATGATATGTAAGAAATGGGATAAGCTCATAATTGACAAGGTTCTCAATATTTTTTAAGCGTGCTTTATTAAATGTAGACAAGATTCTTTCATGCACCTCAGCTGCGCCGACAAATGATTTTTCGTCCGATGTTCCCATCTGTCCATTCATCATCTTTGCAATCTGTTCATCGCAAAACCTTGCCGATTTCTCGAAGTTTTCTCCAGCTGCCGCAACAGAGAACTGATGTATTGTGACTTCTTCATTGACATCTCTCAGCATATAAAGGTTTGATCCGAAATTACGAGCCATTTCTTCTTTCCTTTCAATCTCTTTTTCATCGTCTGTGTCAATTGCAAAATCAAGCATTGGTTTTCCAAAACGCTCATTGTATTCGCTCCAGTCGGAGCGGCTAAAGTTTTTCCAGATTATCTCCCTTGATATGGGCTCAAGTTTGCCCAGGCTGGATGGATCTCCCATCTCAATCATGAAAAAATCGTACAGATCGTCCTCATAAGGTATTCCCTCCCTGTCTGTCGGGTTTTGAACTATAAGTTTTTCGAAAGGTCTTATATTTTTTCGTGGGAATGTCTTGACGTCAAGAAACTCTCCGTTTTCATCCTGTTCCTGGAACTCTGCAATAGTGTGTCCCCAGAACTCTATCGAGAGGGCTATCTTGAGAAAGCTTTCAAACCATGGCCTTTCAAAAAGCTTTTTCTTATCCTCGCTGGCATTTCCATTCTCAAGGACTTCAAAAGGCTCAGCGATTATGAACGACTCTGCTTTTTCTCTTTCTGCAATTACTTGTGCATCTTTCCATGCCTTTGCATATATAAGGAGAAGATCAGACCTGTTCGGATTAGTTGGGTCAAGAGCCTCCTCAACAGCGGTATTAAGCGTGCTCATCTCCATCTTAATCCTGTCATCTGGAGTTTTACTCAATATCTTGGATTGACGTTTTTCCGGCTCCTTTTTGTTTTTTGCTAATGTCCAGTTTAAGATTTTCATGTTATTCAAAAGGATTATGTGTTCTTTTCGGGCTGCTTCCCCACCTGAATTTTGTCTTAGCTTGCCCTTGCGATATAACTCGCTTAAGGTTTGTTGATTCTTTACCTGCAGCGATATTGCTCATTTCCTTGAGAGTGTCAGTATAATTGTTCCTGACGCGCTCTGGGATATCAGAATCCGGGATTGCGTTATAGAGAGTGTAAACGGCGATGGCTAACAAATAGCGTATTAGGTTTTCTGATCGTTCCTCCCCTGTATTGTCGAGTTCTGAAAGGATATCGTATCGATCTGACAACTTTGATATGACATGGTCGATTGCTCGTTTCTCAACTGTTTCAAGTTTCGAAAGATCATTGTCTATAAGTTGATATAGAATGACTTTGTTTATGTTCGACTCGAAGTCGGTCTCAGTTAAAAATCTCATTATGCCCTCCTTGAATTGTTGTTTTTATATTTACCCGTACGGTTATGATCTGTTTTCGATGCTGTTCTCTTATTGAGCTTGTGAATTGCCCCTTCTACGGCATCAGGACCATCATCATGTTCTGCATCTGGAAAACCGAGAAATTGATTTCTCAATTCAATCATGTCAAAATTCTGCTTCTCTTCAATATTAAATCGTATAAGTAAGCGTTCGGTAAATGAAGACAAAGCCTCTATTCTTGCCTCCTTATCGGGTTTTTTCCGGTTATCACCTCGGATGCCAATCTGGTGTCCAACCTCTTCTCCATAGCGGTCGTAATCTTTCAATAATGTGTCCTGGATGAAATTTGATTCCATCCAGTTTGCGCAAGTCATGTTATCAGGGACTATTTCAGTAAGGGCGTAATGTCCCCTTACCATTTCCGGTGGCAAACACTGACGACAGAATACTTTTATTATATCAAAGTAATTACCGTATTGTCCTACAAGGGCGATTGCTTTAAAATCGTTTTTTTTCGTGCCCTTGAAAGATGGGTCGCAATATGTGACAAGTTTTTTGTATGATGATATGCCAGGAAGTTTAACCCAGGGCAAGTGTTCTTCACGAAAAACCCTTCCTATTACAATGTGTTCATGGAAAAACTCCCTCATGCCAAGGCGTGAACCCTGTCTTTTTATTTTTGCAAGAATCTGCTCACGTGTATAGTTCTCCTTCCAAGCCGGTTGTCCTTTCTCTGACAAGTCCTTGAGATGAGTCTTTGGATTCTCGAGGGCAAATACCTTTATATGTACTAATGCTTCCCTTTTTGGATCATTTTCCTCAACATCTCCGACTATTTTCGCCAGGATGGATTTTTTATTGATCCTGTTTCCAGCAACTATAAGCCATGATGCCTTTGTTGGCATTGCTCCGTAGAAATCTCCTAATATCCAATCCACTGCCTCGTCAGTTCTTTGTTCATTTTTGACAATAGCCGCATCATCCATGTCGTCGGCCACCCCGTAGTTAGGCCTTTTATCCGCATTTCTTGTTCCGCGCGGCGACTGCCCACGGCCGAACGCCCAGAAACCGACATTGTCAAGTGTCACGAAATAGCCGTCTGACCATTTTCCATCTCTATACTGTTCCCCGAAGTCTGCTATGAAACGCTTATTAAACATCAACTCAGCCTGGATGTCTGAAAGCAGAATGTTGGCCTTGTCTTCATTGGCAGAAGCAAGCATCATTCCTGTAAGCATGTTCCTCGCTTTTAAAAAGAGAGGTAACATAACGTCAAAGAGGACTGATTTGGCATGTTCCCTCGGCCACTCTGCGGCAAGGAGAATGTTGTCAGTGGTAATCACTTCCCTCACGGCCTTTTTATGAAACCAGCCAAATCCGGAATGCATATAATGTTCAAGATAGTATTTACAAAACTTCTCGAAACTGCCTAATAGTTCCTTTATGCGCTTTTCTTTCTGATCCGCGCTTTCGTTTGCTACGGGCATGGCTCTTTGCACGGCCTGTTTTTCTGCAAACCATTTCTCGTACTCCTGCTTTTCTTTATGACTGAATCCGGACATTATTGCATCTGTTTTCTCTTGTAATTAAGGAAATCATCAAGATGCTGTACTACCTTTTGTGCAACAGACATATCAACCTCTGCTAGATATCTGTTTATCTCACGCACGACACGAACATATTGTGTCCACTCAATTTGCTTTTCTTTTGCACAATTGTAAAGATCGCGTATGCTGTCTATTGCAGATTTGCCTATAAGAGTAGGCTTTTCTAGTGTTGCAAACCCGTCTTTAATTTTTTTCAGGGTAGCAAGTTGATAATTGAGTATCTCCTGCACATCTTCCTGTGCAGTTCTCATAGCAGTTGTACTCTCTATCTTTCTTCTTTCCCAATCGCCTTCTTTCTTCCATCTGACAATTGTAACTTCCGAACGTTTGAACACGGAAGCGATCTGTTTTTGAGAAACTCCGTCACGAAAAAGTATGTATGCAAGTTCCTGGTCTTCCATAATGGATTTATTTGTGACAAAAATCCCAAAAAACACAGTTGAAATGAAAAATCATTCTAACCCTTAGAACATTTATTCTAACCCTTAGAATGATTTTAGGTTTTCTTAAGGCTTGTTTTAACATTTGTCCGTCAAAAAGTTAAAAAATGAGAAAGTATCTTGAGGCACTCAATAAGGAAAAAAAGGAAGCCACAATGCGTCTGTATGGTGCAATAGGGGATGAGATAGATGGGAACATCTTCGCGAAGGAACTTGCTGCAATGGATGATGGCGGTGGTGTCGATGTTGTAAACATAAGGATTAATTCTCCTGGTGGTCACGTTAGTCAAGGGCTTTCAATCGTTTCGGCGATATTATCCATGAAGGCAGCAGTTAACATATATGTTGATGGAATAGCTGCATCGATGGCTGCGGTTATTGCTGTTTGTGGTGATAAGGTCTATATGATGGATTATGCGAAACTGATGATACATGACCCTTTTATTATAGGCACAAAAGAGCTTTCAGAGAAAGACAAGAAAGGGCTGGATCGCATAACTGAGACACTGAGGACAATATTGTCCCGAAGAGGAAAGAAAGAAGCAGAGATAGCTTCTTTAATGGCTAAGGAAACATGGTTTTCTGCCGAGGAGGCTAAGGCAGAAGGTCTGGTTGATGAAATTATCTCTTCAAAAAGGAAAGAGGAGTTATCTCATCTTTCCGCAACTGAATTACAGAAAATCATTTTAAACGATTTCAAACCAACAATAAAAAAAATGGAACTAAAGGAACTTGCAAAAAAGCTGGGATTAGATGAAAATTCTGATCTGGCAACAGTGATGGCTGCTCTTGATAAACTCATTTCTGACAGGGCTTCAATGAGTCAGATTGTAGAGAGTCATTTCATGGCACAAGGTCTGGCAAATGGTGTTATCAATGATAAGAACAAAGCAAATTTTGAAAAGCTTGCTAAGTCTGATTTATCATTGTTCATATCGCTTGTTTCAGAAAAAAAGGATGATGAAGGCGCTAAACCAGCGGCTCAATCAGCTACAAGGCTCAGTCAGGTTATTCAAAATAGCCAGACAACCGTGACAGATAAGCGAACATACGACTGGTATCAGCGTAACGATCCTCAGGCGCTCAGGAAACTGGAGCGTGATAACCCGAAAGAATTCGAAAAACTTTTAAATGAATACGAAAATGGACTCTAAGCCAATCGTACGATACCCATGGGGAGCAGCAACATCTGAGCAGATGACTGCATCGGGCAATCAGGACATTGAAATTGTCAACACACTTACAATTATTGATGGTGTCTCAACGATTGCTACAGGAAACAGGACCCTTAACCTTACCGCTGTTTCAGACCTTCCTGTAGGGTCAATGGTTACAGTTAAGCACAAGACAACCGGCACAGAAAGCCTTATTGCCGGGACGGGCATAGCAGGTCCGGCCATAGTCGGCGTTGCCGGCAAAACCATCGTTGTACAACTAATGTACGATGGATCCAAGTTCATACATGTTTCACCTAAAAATCAAATTGACTAATGGCAGAGATAAGACCAGTTCTCTATTCAAGGGAACTTCAAAAATTATTGTATCCTGATAATTCGTTTTACAAGCATAGCGTACAGGAGACAGGCGTTGCCGACAACGTTGAATCAGTTGAGAAACCGGTACAGGGAAAGATCAGGAAAGCAAAGTCGGGAACTCCTAACAGCTTGCCTCTGACAGTAGAAAAGGCAACAGATAGCAAGAAAAGCTACAATACACAATTAGTGTATTGTGAACCCCTCCTCATTGATTCTCAGGATGAGATGATGGCAAACTATTCAAAACGTCAGACAAAACAGCAACAACAGGCTGATGAGATCAACACTAAATGTGCTGACATAGCAGCTAATGCCTGGTCTCCAACCCTGGCGTCAAACATAATATCTACGACAGGATCTGCACGTGCAACTAATGTGGCAGGACTGACAGGAACAAGAAAGGCTGTTGCAAAGAACGACCTGCTAGACTGTTACAATCTTGCATTACGCATGACTGTGGTAGGTGGCAAATGGTATATGATGGTTACTCCTGACATGTACTCCGATTTATTGAAAATACCGGAGTTTGTAGACTACGAGAAAACCGGAAATGCAACTGCACTTGCAGCGGGCATCATTGGTAAGATATTGAGCTTTGAGGTGATGATACGATCAACTGAGGAGTCTCATGCGGGTATCGTTTATTCAAGCGATAAGGTTAAGAAAGCTGTAAGCTCAACTCTTGATGCAACTGATCAGGTTGCTGCATTGATCTGGAATGAGAAGCTGGTTTGCTCGGCGGAAGGAGTACTCAAGACATCTGTCAACGCAAATGCTCCTGGCTATCTAGGCGGAACTATAATCGAGTCATGGGCTCGTTTTGGTGCAGATATCATACGGGATGACCAGAAGGGTGTAATAGCATTGCTTGAGACAAAAGTGTAGTAACATGAGAACAAGTGAGCAAGGACTGAAATTGATAAAAGATAGTGAGCAACTGAGGCTTAACGCATATGTATGTCCGGCAGGTGTTCTAACTATCGGCTGGGGACATACGGGAAAAGATGTCTCGAAAGGTATGGTAATTACTGAGGCTGAGGCTGAATCGCTTCTGCAACAGGATGTATTACCCGTTGAGGCTTTTCTAAACAACAACCTTGCTCTCTCGCAGAATCAGTTTGATGCCCTTGTCTCACTTGTTTTCAATATAGGAATAGGAAATTTTCAAAAATCAACTCTCTTCAAATTAGCTAAAGAAAACCCTAGCGATGCTACAATAGCATTTCAATTCATGCGTTGGAACAAGGCGCGCATAAATGGCATCTTACAAGTGTTGCCTGGCTTGACTAAAAGAAGGGAAGCAGAAAAAAAACTGTATTTCTCATGAGCACAATAGACTGGGGACAGATCGCTTCATATGTTGCAACTCCTGTCGTGGGAGTAATCACATATTGGGCTGGAAAGAAAAAAAGAAAAAATGACTTCCTGAAAGATCTTCAGGCCTCAATTGACATGCTCTCGCAGAAGAATAATGAATTGCTCAAGGAGCTGTTAAGCGTCAAGGAGATAAATGTAGAGCTGGCAATACAGGTACAACATCTTAAACATGAAAATGTTACACTATCGGAACAAGTAAGGGCATTAACAGAACAGCTTGACAATGTAAGAATCATCACAAAAATTGAAAAATCACACAACTAGTAATCATGGCAGAATCAGATCTTGATATAATCCAGGGCAGTGACGTGCTTGTGCATGTCAATACCGGAACAGCAGAGGTGCCGGTTTGGAAGCCGGTGGCTCACCAGACTTCTTGCTCCATCTCAAACTCGGCAACGACAAAGGAGAGGGTGCAAAAATCAACCGGTAAGTGGAAAGGTAAAAAAGTAGTTGGCCTTGCTACGACAATCAAGTGCGATGCACTTGCTTCCTATGACGCCGACGGCGGTTATGACGTGCTCAATGCGCTTTTCAAGGCGGGAGCATCACTGCTCGTTAAGTATTCAGGTACAGAAATAGCAGGTAAGAAGTATGAACAAGGACTATTTGTTATCACATCACTCGAAAGAAACGACCCGGCACAGGATGACAGTACTATGTCTGTGACACTTGAGAATGATGGCGAAATAGAGACTAAAACTGTTGTAGGTGCGTAATGAAAACAATTAACCTTAATGGCAATGAGTATCCAGTGCGCGTCACTATGGGTGCACTCAGGGAGTTTAAGAAACTTACCGGAAAGGATGTTGAGCAAATTGCTGGAACTTCAGACATCGGTGACTTCTTGTTTGCCTGCGCAGTATCTGCTTGCAGGGCTGACAAGGTTGAATTCAAAGAGACAATCGACTCGTTTGTCGATCAGCTTGACATAAATGCTTCTGCAGAATTATTCATGTCCCTGCTTGAAGATGCTGGGATGTCTGCAACAGGAGGAAAAAAAAAGACCGTCATCAAGTAACGGTTGAAAAAACACTTGGGTTTGCGGTCGGCGTTATTGGACTGAGTCTCTCAGATTTTGATGCGCTGACCCCCCAAGAATTTTCCGCGATTTGTGAGGCTTATTCTGAGAATAAGCAAAATGAGTATCAGGCAGCTCACAAAAACGCCTGGAAAAGAGTGAGGTTTTTAGCGCTATTTTTTTTGATGCCTTACTCAAAAAAGACCCTCGCCGAGAGGGATATTGCTGTTTTTGACTGGGAGAAAGCTCCGGCAAAAACGATAACTCAAGACAACTCAAAAGAAGCCTTCGAGGCGGCAAAAAAAAGGTTTGGTAATGGCTAATCAGGTAGTATATAATATAACTTTCACTGGCAACGCGGCAGCTTTCACATCACAGCTTACGGATGGGATGGGAACAGTTAAGAGCGCTACAGAAAAAGCTACCGGAGCCTTCTCAAAGTTTCAGGCAAATCTTATTGCACTTAACCAGGGCATTCAGGTATTGCGTGATTTTTCGCAAACCTTACGTGAGACCTCTGAGCCCGGTTTGAAACTTAACGCATCAATGCAGGATCTCTCTGCTATCACCGGAGTCGCCGGTGCAAAGTTAAAAGAAATAGAAGGATACGCCCGCGCAGCTGCAAAAACGTTTGGTGGAAGCGCTGCACAGGGTGTTGAATCATATAAGCTAATTCTCTCAAAGCTTAGTCCGGAAATTGCAAAGGTACCTAAAGCCCTGCAGGCAATGGGTAACAGCGCTATGACCCTGAGCAAGACAATGGGTAATGATGTAGTGGCTGCAACACAAGTGTTGACAACGGCCATGAATCAATATCAGGTGTCACTTGATGACCCAATAAAAGCCTCGCAGGTTATGTCTGAAATGATGAACATCATGGCAGCAGCTGCAAAGGAGGGTTCTGCAGAGCTTCCTGAGATACAGGCTGCTCTTGAGCAAGCCGGTATGGCTGCAAAGATGGCAGGCGTTTCCTTCGCTGAAACAAACGCTGCAATACAGGTTTTAGACAAGGCTGGTAAGAAAGGCGCAGAGGGCGGTGTTGCAATAAGGAATGTCCTGGCAACACTATCAGAAGGCAGGTTTTTGCCGAAGGAGGTCCTTGAAGAGCTTAAAGCTGCCGGAGTGTCGGTTGATACACTTGCAAACAAATCACTGCCTCTTGCAGAACGACTCACAGAACTGAGGAAGATCTTCAACGACTCGGCTCTGGTCACAAAGCTCTTCGGAAAAGAAAACAGCAACGCTGCACTGGCTCTTATATCAGGAATTCCACTTTTGCAGCAATATACAGAAGCCGTTCAGGGCACAAAGTCAGCAGAGGAACAGGCTGCAGTAGTGATGCAATCAAAGGAGGAACAGTTAGCCAGGATAAAGGCTAAGGTTGATGACTATAAGATATCGATATTCAATCTTACCGGTAACATGCTTCCTTTCACTGAGATTGCTGTAAGTGCATTAGTGCCAATCGCTCAGATGATTCCTTTGATTTCTGCCCTATCAAAGGGTGTTAAGGCGTTTTGTTTTACATCAATTATAAAGGGATTTACTTCATTGAAAATAGCTGCAATAACATCTTGTAAGGCTATTGGAGTTGCTATAAAAGGTATTCCGGTGTTTGGCTGGATTGCTGCTGCTTTAGCTGCTTTGGCAACCGCGGTAGTATGGGCTTGGAATAAGTTTGAAGGATTTCGTAAAGCCGTGTTAGGTGTCTGGGAAGTTGTAAAACTTTTTGGAGTCACACTATATAAATCTGTGATAGAAATTGTCAAAAATCTTATAACTGGCCTTGGCGGATTAGGAAAAGCTTTTTTAAAGTTGTTTAAATTGGATTTTAAGGGTGCAGTTGCTGAGGCAAAAACCGCAATTTCTACACTTTCAAAAAGTACTCCTATTAGTGTCGGAATAAGCCTTATAAATGCAGATTACAAAGGAGCATGGGCTACCGGGCAGCGGAAAGGATCTGAATCATGGAATGCACGTAAGAAAAAAGGACAACCAACAGATGAAGGAAAGCCGGATGAAGGAAAGCCGGATGATTCAACAATTATAATCCCGGACTTCACCCCTTCTCTTGCGAGATCGGCTAAAAAATCAGCTACATCATGGTTGAAAATATTTGCAGAAAACCTTGAATTTGCTAATAGGAAAAAGAAATATACAGTAACGGCAAAGATAGATCTTAAGGCAGCCGATGGTGTAAAGAAGCTAAATCTATACAATGACACGATTGAGGAGCTTAAGAAAAATATGGAGTCCGCAACAAACTTGTCATCAATATTTGGAGATAAACAATCGCTGATTGGAGATAAAATAGACTTAGTTAAGGATGCAATAAAAACACTTAATGAAGCTGGCTTTGCTGTACAATCAAAAGAGATGCAAGCTCTGATTAAACAATATCAAGAATTGCAATCAGAATTAAACAAAACTAAAGATAGAACTAAGGAATATCAAGAATTGACTCAAAAAGGAATGGGCCAAATATCAAACATTGTGGGTTCGCTTGGAGATATTCTTGGCGGACAAGCTAGTGATTGGGGTAATTGGGCAGCTAATGCAATATCAACGATAGCTTCAGTTATATCTGAAGTCGCATCTCTGTATGCAGCTCAGCTTGCGGCCGGTATTGCAAAACAGTCAACATTAGTCTTTCCTTACAACTTGGTGGCTATGGGAGCGACCCTCGCAGGGGCTCTCTCAATAATATCTTCTATCCCAAAGTTGGCGAATGGTGGTATTGCTTCCGGTCCCACAATGGCAATGGTGGGAGAGTATCCGGGAGCATCGACTAACCCGGAGGTTATTGCACCTCTGAATAAATTGAAGCAAATGCTTGGCGTTCCTGGCATGTCCGGGGAGGTTCGCTTTGTAATTGAACAGGACAAGCTTGTCGGGATCCTTAATAAGTATAATAGACGCGTTGCTTTATCATAAATTATGGGTTACGGACTTAAATATTATGCAGACTTAACAGACAGCTACGGAGTTGCCTGCAGGGTGACAATTGAGGGAAAGGACTATGCAGGTGATTCGTCCGAGATAAGCATGTCGGAATCACCTGTTATCACCCGTTCTGCAGATGATGTTTTCAGCGCTCTTTTGACGACCTCGGTACAATTATCCGTCTGGAGTGAGACAAACTATAAGTATGAAGATTTGTTTATGGCTGCACCTGGTGAATACCGGGTCACAGTAATAAGGAATAATAAGGTACTTTTTGTGGGTTTTGTTGAACCCGGACTTTATGAGGAGGAATTTATCGCAGCTCCGTATACTGTTTATATAACGGCTACAGATGGGCTAAAGGCACTTGAAAATTACCATCAGCCCGCCTTCGGATATGCAACAAAGGCAGATCTGCTTACAATCGTGAAAAATTGTCTACTTGATGCTGTCGTGTTGCCTATCAATATCTGTAATAGTGTCTTTGCGAAAGTTCATGACGCTTCAGAAGGTAAAACATTATTTGAGCAAAGCTTCATCGATAATGAGGGACTCACAACAACCTCGGATGGTGTGACCACTATTATCAACTCAAAGGAGATCCTTAGCAATTTACTCTCCTCCTTTGGATGCAGGATATATCAGGCTGCCGGTGAATGGTATATAGAACGTATTCGCAACAGGGCTGCCGGTAAGTCTACTTTTGTACGATTTGCCGATGATGTTGTATCAGTTGTGAATCGTGCACATGAGGTTATTCTTGGTAGCGATGCTGCTCCTTGGTATTCTACTCCTTCGTTGGAGGTAGACGCCGGCTACGCCTCTCAGGTAGTAAAACAGGATATAAGCACCCCGGAGTCCATGATGTTCAATAATTACTCCTCCGGGCTTACACAGAAAGCAGATTACTCACTTTTAATGGTTGATCGTGACAAGTGGTTCAGGACTGATTCGTATGCTCATCTTGAAACCTTTATGTCGCAATATGGTATTGCAAGAGGCGTATCGTTTGTACATACGCTAGTGGGCGTCAATCAGACAATATACCAGGTATGTGACTGCACTCTTCACGAAGGAGATAAGATAAATTTGAAATTTCGTGTCGCAGTGACAGCAACTGCAGGAACGATAACTACATCAGTAAAGGTGCGCTACACATTTGCGCTAGGTACGCAAAATAGCTTTGACAAAGATGGTGTTCTCATATTTGGCAATGATACGATAATTGAGAAAATACTTGATGTGCAGGAAGATTTTGAAGGCAACCTGTCTGCTGCTGTTGAGATTTCACTTTCAACAAAAGCGATACCAGAACCACTTGCTGGACCAGCACAGTCGCTGAGGCTATTGTTGTATCCGGTATCCTGTGCTGAGACAGGATCTGAGATTCTAAAATGCCATTTCGGAGATGTGGAATTGACTATCGACACAGAAAAGCTGCCTGTAAACACATTTACTGCAAAATCAAATAAGGAATTCTGGCGCAAGGCTGAAGAGGTTACAATGAGCTTTAATGATTCTCCGGTTGATTCTGTCTTCGGTGGGATAGCGTTGTATTCTGAGCTGGGTTATCGCAATGTTTCAAATCTGCTTGTTTCGCAGCATACAATAACAATACAGGGCTATGATCCATACACGCTATGGAGAGGACTGAAGGGATGGTACGATTCTGCCGTTGAAGATAGCACGACTGCCAGGCAACTTGCAGAGCAGCTGCTGCAGGATCATTTCAGTCAGCTGTATGACTCAAGGGCAACAATAGGTGGAGAGATCGATACCACAGAGGACTTATCACCGCTGACTCTCTTTTCTGTCGATTATCGTCCTGGGCGTTACATGATGATATATCAAAAGTACGATCTTATCGCAGGATCTCACGAAATAAAAGTGGTGCAAGTATATGATCAGACAATTGCAATAGAGTAGAATGACGAAATTAATCAACATACAACGAAGCATCTCGGATGTAACGAAGAAATCAAACATCTCTTCAGTTAATCCGTCTGGTGTCGTTTCTTCTTCAGATGACTTGCAGAAAGTAACGGATCGGGGTTCTGTGACTAATAACGTTATCCAGGCGAAAGGCATCAGGTTGAGCGATATTCTTATTATCCCTAAGGACGCACCATCTGAATCTCTTTTGGAAGAGGGTGAAGTGTCCCTCTATTTTACATCTCTTGCGGGAGCCGGATCGGAAGATCCTCCTGAGGTTGATCTTTCAAATTATTATATAAAATCTGCAGTTGATGCTTTGGTAGCACTTGCATATAATAATTCTAAAAGTTACACTGATGCCGCAGTCGCCGGAGTCGCATCATTCAACATTTCGGTTGTATCTGCACTGCCGGCAACCGGAGCGGAGCGCACTATATACCTTGTTCCCAAAGCAGCTGCCACTAACGACGCATATGATGAGTATCTTTATATCAATTCTGACTGGGAACACATTGGAACTACAGATGTAAATCTTTCTGACTATTATAATCAAACGGCTGTTGATAATCTATTGTCACAAAAACAGGATGTTATCAATAACTCTCAGGAGGGAGGCGTTTACCTTAATGGGATCAAGGGGTGGTCAAATTTCGCATCATCAGTCAGAACATCTGTTTTAACTGGTCTAAGTCTTTTGTCCTCATTGACCGTTACAGCTGCTGACACTGTGCTTTCTGCGATTGGAAAGCTTCAGACACAAATTATATCTCTGCGCACCTTTTCATCGCTTCGCAACTTCAGTTCCGGGACACTTATTAAAACAAGCATTGATGCAACAACACTCACTCCTTTCTTGATGAAGTTGAATGGAAATTCATCCGGGACATACATCCCTTTTTCAATAGTGTTGCAAGGCTGTTTCACCACCTCTGCAACGATAGTTAATTGCTCTGCAATTTCGAACGGTCAATTTGTTTCTGAAATACGTGCATTCATGTATGATGGGGTCTTATGTTTTTGGTTTGCACGTCAGGCAGCAGATCAGAGCTTCAGCGTTGAATGCTATAATGTTCTCTCAACTGCAACAGGGAACAATCTTGTGACCGCTATTAATGACCAGGCGAAGCCTGCAGGATCAGCAGAAGTAAACATCGTGCCAGTGCAGACATATAATTCACGCAATGCGAACAATGCAGATATAGACTGGACTGCAAAAAAAGTTACTGCTGCGAAGCTATCTGCGGCAATACTTGAGTTACCAAGCTCCGCTCCAGCTACAGCAGATATGGAATCAGGGAAAATATATATGTACTATAATAACATTTAACATGGCAGCACCTCTATCAGCATATAAGGGAATAATTAATACTATACAGCTTAATTCATCAGCTGTACAGCATTATGTTGCTCTTTTGCTTTCGAGTTACTATAGCGCAGGTGCAACAGCTGCAGAGAGAATTGCGCAACTTAAAATTCTTTTTCATCTTGATCACATAGAATCAATATCTCTCATAGAGTCAGAAAATACTGTTGAGTGTTTTGTTGGATATGTCGTTGAGTCAGGGACGAACGCTATATACCACAACCTTGCGACTAGAAAGGGCAAAATTAAGGCAATCAACACTGTTCAGACATACACAATGCTCAATGATGCCGGATTGAATTGCAAGCCTGAAAAACCGCTCTTTTGCGTTGTGGGCGGGGTGTCTACAGTCATCAATGTTGCGGAAAACACTGTTATCCTCCAGGCACTTCTTTCGAGTTCATATTACAATGATACGACTTCTTCTGTTTTAGAGGTTGCAGAGTCGGAAAATTTGAATGATGTTGAGCAAATTGCACTCGGATCTTTTGAAAAGAATACATCTGTAACTCACACGGGTACGATAGTACAGGTTCCTGAGTCATTAATTATGACTGTCGGTTTATCATATGTTCTTACACTTCGTGCAATAAATGAGGAGGGTAATGTCGTTTCTGAACAATTAGTTTTATCTCCAGCTCCTGCAGCTATCACATTGAAATTCGGTTCAACATTAGATGTTGCCATAGCGGCAAGCACTGCAGGCACTGTCTATATGAGCAGACGTATGATTGATGCGGTTGCGGCAGACAATCTAATACTGTTCTCAAATCTTGCAGCTACAGCTTTTGCCGCAAGCGGGTATTATCTAAGTATTACAGCAGAAGTTGACGGCACGTATCGCTATTACCGCATTACAGGCACTGCAGGTGTTGTTACAGAGATCAATGCAATTGTCAGTAGACATCTTGATGTGTATCACTATTATAGCTCTGTTAGTGCAGCAGCAGCAATCCAGGACTCACCAGTTCAACGCAATCTCTACTATAATGTAATGCAGACTCCCGAAGGTTCAGAGTTTGAGCAAAGACGTTACTATAACGGCACATTCGCTGATTCTGCTTATGCAGTACAAGGGTACTACGTCAAGGAAGACCGAGAGACATCAATATATGTAGATTCAGATGGTATTTCGTGGGTCCTGACAACTTAATTAATAATTTATAATACACAATGAAATGAAAAAGTTCTTTAAAAAAATCGCATCAATTTACTCGTTTGTTGTTTCATTTTTCAACAAAGCTGAGAAAACCTCTGGAGAAGTTATTACTTCAACTTACAACAAGACAAACAAGATCGCTTCAGTTATTATTCCTATTGCTTCAAACCTGATGCAAAAATTCAAGAATATCCTGGCAGGAAATCTTGATGACGAGATTATAGGTATCGTCTCACTTTACGCTCCCACAAAAATATCTATAATAGTCAAGGCTGTTCACACCTGGCTTGAAAAAGTCGTACCGGAACTTGCTGAAAAACTTGAGATCATAACAGCTATACAGGCGCTTCCGACAATGCAGGAAAAGATTAATTACATTATAGCATACCTTAAGGAGCACGCTTCGGATAAAAACGCAGCTGCAGTCGACATATCCGCACTTGCGCTTGATTGTACGGTGTGGCTTGCGGACGGTGAGTTCACGGATGATGAAAAGAAGCTACTCACACAAGAGATCAAAGCATTTTATAAAAATCACATTAAGAAAAATGGCTAAAACAGAAGTGAACATCAGACAGGGTGGCGGCATGACCGCTGCCCTGTTAATCCTGTCTGCGATATTTTTTATTGCTGCAGTTGTATTTTACGACAGGTATAAGAATGCAAAAGAGGACGTGAAAACGCTTGAGCAGACAAAGGCCGCGCTGCTTGATAGCAATGCTTTCTATGTGACAAAATCCGGGCAGGAGGCTGTCAAGACACACGCATTGAGTCTCAAGGTAAGCGAGCTCACAGGCGAAAACGCCTGGCTGAAAAAGGAGGCTAAGAACGCAAAAATCAAGCAGGGTAATGTGGTCAGCGGAATTGCAATCACAGCGGCTAGCATTATTGACACTGCTATTGCAATAAGAGACAGCACACAAATGATTCCTGTAGTAAAAAAAGAGAGAATATTTGAATATAATGATGGCTGGAATACAATACATGGAGTTATTCATTCTGATACCGTAACTATAAGACAACAAAGCGTCGATAGTTTGTATATCCTTGACAACATAGAACCAAAACGATTTTTTTTTATAAAATACGGAGTTAAGAATGAGTGGTTTACTGTAACAAACAAAAACCCTAAAATTAAAATATCGGGGATTAAAGTGATTAAGATAATGCATAAAAAATAAAAGGTATGGATGTATTTCAAGGTGAACAGTTCTACCGGTATATCTATGGAGATAACATAGATTATGATGCCTGCAGTCAGATTGTTCTTGCACTATATCGCAAGGGCAGTTCCGATGTCGTTCAATTCTTTGTTAAGGTTGAGGATAATGCTAATTATCCTGGAGCAGAGCTCATACAGAAGTCAGACAATCAAAACTTCAAGCTTCAGATCCTTTTCAAGACTTCAATGACTGCAAAGTATGTTGAAGGTACTTATATGCTTGAGGCGAAGCGGATTATTAACGGCATCAACATGCCTGTTATCAAGGGAATTGAGGAAATATTCACTATTAAGAAATCTCTGACGAAATGATTACAGAAGCATTATATTTCGACTCTCCGGTGCCTTCCTCATTGAAATTTGCAAACGAGGAGGCAAGGCAACTCTATATAGCTAATATAGCATTCTACAAAGGAGATAATGGCAAAGGTGCTTATCAGAGTTATCTTGAGACAACAACAGATGATCCTCCATTGTCCGAGGCAGCATGGTCATCACTGATCGCAACATTAAAAGCACAGGTGCAAATCCTGCAAAGCGATGTCGACAATCTTAAAACTGAGCCGCAGGAAGTTCAGCAATATGAGACTTATTTGCTTTTCCCTACAATTGGCTTGATTACAACACTATATATCGACAAATCAACTAACACTTCATACAGGTGGGATGAAGATAATTTGAAATACTATAAAATAGATGACTTTGAGGTCATCAACGGAGGAGACTAACATGGCAAAAACGGTAAATTCAAAGATAGTAATCCGCAACAACACAGCGGCTAATTTTACGACAAACAACCCTATATTGCTCAAAGGAGAGATGGGACTGGAGGCTGATACAAGAAAGTTCAAGTTTGGGGACGGAGTTACGGCATGGACGGCACTTGCATACGCATCTGCTAACCCGGCTATTCTTATGAATGCTAATCCAGCGGTGACAGATAGCTCTCACGATGTTGGTGTTGTTTGGGTCAATACTAGCTCAAAAAAAGGCTTTCTTTTGGTTGACAACACTTCCGGTGCGGCAGTTTGGAAACAGATAATCACATCAGAGGATATAGTAACTGTAGGAGATATGACGAAAGCCGTCTTTGCAACTATTGATGCGGCAGGTGGTTATGTCGACAAGTCTAAAACCGCAGATAAGTTGAAAACTGCGAGGACAATCTCAATAACAGGCGACGCGTCTGGTTCGCAGTCATTTGATGGATCAGGGGACATGTCGCTTTCTGTTCTTCTAGCAAACATAGTTACAGCCGGAACGGGTTGTAAAATAACTGTTAATGCCAAAGGGCAGGTTACTGGGATTGCAGCACTAGCGGTGTCCGATATCCCAACACTTACTTCTGCAAAAATAAGTGATCTCGGTAGCGCGGCTACTAAGAACACGGGAACAGGAATCGGTAATGTAGTTATAGTTGGCGCTGATGGAAAAATAGACGGCTCTGTAATGCCCTCGATTGCTATTACAGATGTATTTGAATCTGCAAGTCAGGCAGCGATGCTTGCCCTTTCTAGCGCAAATGTCGGTGATGTTTGCATAAGGTCCGACATAAACAAGACGTTTATACTCAAACAAGTTCCCTACAGTACGCTTGCGAATTGGGTTGAGCTTAAGACTCCTACCGATACGGTATTGTCAGTTAATGGCCAGACTGGTGCAATCACGTTGACAACAGCCAATATAACAGAGTCAACAAATTTGTATTATACAGAAGCTAGGGCTACCGCCAATTTTAATGCAAATTTTTCAACTAAATCAGTTGGGGGTTTAGCAGATGGTGCTCATGTTCTGCTAGATAGTGACACTTTAATTTTAGACGGAGGAAACTAACATGGCGAAGACAGTTTCTGTTGTCCATCAACAGCGAATCAATACCGCTGCCAATTGGGCTGCTGGCAACCCCGTTTTATTGCCCGGTCAGATAGGAGTAGTATCTGATACAACTCCCATAAAGTTTAAAATAGGGGACGGAACAACGACTTGGAATAACCTCAAGTATGCCGGTGATGCATTTGTTTCTTTTGGGACAGCGACATCTGTAGCTAATATGCCTATTGATAAATCTCATTTGTCTATTAATGTTAGTGCTAATGAGGCTATGTCATATGCAAGTACTCCGGCAGAAGGATTTCATCAAGTAATTTTTTTGCGGAATCGTACTACAGGGTATGTTGATATAACGATACCAAATTCGAGCGAATGGGTGTCTTATGTCAGAAATAATTATCTGTCTATGCAAACCATGTCTGACGCTGAATTACACATATTTTATCAAGGTGGTACTTATTATATCGTCTTGTCAACTTATAGAATGAGCTAATAAATCAAAATTATGTATAAAGGAAATGAAACCTCACTCTTTGATGCAGGCAGGATAGTGTCTGTTGAGAAGATAACAGATCTCTCTGCAAAGCTGGAGAGACAATACGCGTTTTCGGTGTATGTACGACCGAAATCATCTGTTGCAATTGATGTCGTGATATCTGCGACAGCAGAGTCCGATCCGGCTGCATCTGAAATCCCATGCGAGTGTAACGCCTGGAGTACCGTTTTATTGAAGTCGATTGAGGCAAATGCCCTTGAACTGGCTAATTATGACCTGTATCTCGGTTATGGACTTAAAACAAAATAGTCATGCTTATCAATGTAGGAAGAAGAGGACGCTCCCAGACTGATTTCTATGAGCGTTTTGTGTACGGTGTTGAGTTTGACACGGCTGTTGCAAACTCTGCATGCGTGAGGATCGGTGCCTCTATTTTGCATCAGACACTTCCGATACACAGCAAGATCAAGCGATGCCTGCTTTCAGATGCAGGTGTCGCAACATATCTTGATGCATCAGACACTACAAAGCTTGCATCTGGTGCAGCTGCAGATCTTACCGGTTCCGCCGGCATGGTCATGGTTGAAACCCCTGCACATTGGCGCAAATTTGAGACACAGGGAACTAAGGTGCGTTGCCTGATCTCCGAGATAGAACAGCCGGGTTTTCATTATGTGCCACGCTATTATCGTTCTGCATATGAGGCAACCGTGGAACGTGCTACGAACAAGCTCAGCTCTGTCGTCAATGCAACGGCAGCATACAGGGGAGGTGACAATAATGCAACGTGGGATGCCCTTTCAAAATCACTTCTTGGCCGGCCGGCATCTGTTTTGTCGCTTACAAATTTCAGGGCATATGCCCGCAATAGGGGCTCGAATAAGTGGAATTGCGATGTTTACGATGTTCAGAAGACATGGTATTGGTTGTATGTTGTTGAGTATGCTAATTTTAACTCTCAGCTTGCATACAGCGCATTACCAAGTTCTGCGGGTTATAAGCAGGGAGGTCTAGGTGATGGTGTGACTAATCTTGCCTCGACAAACTGGAGCAATTTCAACGGCTATATGCCTTTCATCGCCTGTGGTTATACGAACTCGCTTGGTAATAGATCCGGATATATGCCTTATACAATGCCTTTTGAATATGATGCCAATGGCTCTGCAAATTATAAGGGAGAGTATAATCCAGCCACTGCATATCTTGTAGGCAATTTTGTATCATCCGGAAATCTCTTGTATAGATGTATCCTTGATTCGACAGGCAATATTTTGACTAATACAACTTATTTTACACCTGTTACCAGGACAATCACAAATGTCCCTTCGTATCGTGGTCTTGAGAATCCTTTCGGCCATATCTGGTCATGGATTGATGGTTGCAAGTGTAAGATTCAGTCAGATGATGCTGGGGGAGTATCATCCTTCTTTGTTTGTTCCGATCCGGCCAACTTCCAGGACACGAACTATAACAATTATACGCAGAGAGGAGTATTGCCACGAACGTCAAACTACATCAAGCAGCTGATCGTAGGCGAGTATGGCGAGAACATGCCATCAGCTGTAGGTGGGAGCTCCGTTACTTACATGAGTGACTATTTCTACACATCTGTACCGGCAACAAGTGAGGAACAACGTGGGGTTTTGTTCGGTGGGACTGCGTCTTCTGGTGCGGCTGCGGGTCTCAGCTTCTCGACTGCGAATTCTGCGACTACGTATGCGAGTGCGTATATCGGCTCGCGGCTTTGCTTCCTTCCGGGTGCGTAGCACCCCGGGCGGTTTTTTTTTGAAATATTAAAGGTTGCTTCTCGGAGTATTGTTCAGTGGGAATGCGAATAATGGTGCGAATGCAGGTCTCAGCTACTCGAATACGAATAATACGACTACGAATGCGAATGCGAATATCGGCTCGCAGCTATGCTTTAAAAGAAATAGAGAAGGACCATGCCGCTTGGCAAAAAACAACAAATTATTGAAGGGTGTTGGTAGTGACCACACGAAGACTCCCGCTAGATAAAGCAAACATGAAAAGAAAGGGTAACATATTTGAAAATATCTGTAGTATAGAAAACCTGCAAATTGCCGATGAGAAGGCGCGCAGGGGCAAATTGCGCTCCTATGGTGTTAGAAGACACGATAGGAGTCGTGATTTGAATATCCAGAAACTTCATGAAGACCTGATGTCAGGCAGATATCGTACCTCTCCATATGATGTATTTTCACTTTGTTGTGACAATGGTAAGATAAGAGATATATACCGACTTCCATACTATCCAGACAGAATAGTGCACCACGCAATAATGAACATACTTGAGCCGATATGGGTTTCAACCTTTACTGCAGACACATATTCATGCATATCAGGGCGGGGGATACATGCTGCTGTTAAAAAGCTTAAAACGCAGTTGCGTGAAGATCCTCGGGGTACACAATATTGCCTCAAACTTGATATAAAGAAGTTTTATCCGTCAATAGACCATGACATTCTTAAAAGTATTATAAGACGAAAAATAAAGGATAAACGGCTTTTATCACTGCTTGACTCTGTAATAGACAGCGCTCCTGGCGTACCGATCGGAAATTATTTGTCACAGTATTTTGCAAATCTATATTTGACTTACTTTGACCATTTTCTGAAGGAAAAATTACACATTAAATACTATTATCGCTATGCTGATGATATAGTAATATTATCTAACAACAAGCCTGAATTACATGCAATATTTCGTGTTATTCAGTTATATCTTGAAGTAAATTTAAAGCTTACTGTCAAGAATAATTATCAGGTTTTCCCAGTTGATGCCAGAGGCATTGACTTTTTAGGTTATGTATTTTATCACGATTATACCATGCTTAGAAAATCGATTAAAAAGAATTTTTGCAAGGCAGTTGCAACGATGAATAAAAAGGACATTTCTGAAAAAGCATATAAGCAAAAAACTTGCTCTTGGTTAGGCTGGGCAAAACACTGCAATTCTAAAAACTTAATAAAAACCATTAATAAACAATCTAAATATGAAATCAAATTCAAATGAACGTCCTGAGATCTTTCTTGATCTCGGTGATGGAAGCTATCATTACAACTACAATATTAATGAAGTTGAAAGAACAGATGAATCCGGAGAACAACACACATCATTCGAATATGATTATGTTCGGCTCTATGGAAAACCAACCTACGAAGAATGTATTAAAGCTGTAATCGCTTCAAAGTACGATTTTGCAGCAGAAATCGCTTTGATAAACAAATATCAGGCATATGCCCTTGAACTCGATAGTGACTCAATTGCTAGAGAAGAATACTTGTCATATCTACAATATGTCCGGGGTGTTAAACAACAGGTGAAACAAGATTTAAATATCCTTTAAACATTATGAAAAACTTTAATCAATTAAACATAAAGCAAGCGTCCGGAACTCTTGTGGGTGATAAGATAAAAATCTCAAAAATCTTAAACAGGGAGTGCATAATTCACGCATTTAAGATAGAGGTAAGCAAGTATCCTAAAAACAAATCTGGAAAATGCCTTTATCTTCAAATTGAGATTGAAAATGTAAAACATGTTGTTTTTACCGGTTCGGATGTTCTCATTAATACAATAACTCAAGTCCCTGCTGAAGAATTTCCTTTTGTTGCAACAATAGTTAAGGAAGGCGAACACTTCGAATTCAGATAAAGAAAAAACCCTCGCGGATTGATCGTAAGATCAGGTGTCAAGTACGCCAATACATAGCCCACCGTCCGCGAGGGTATATCCTTATGTGGGTTATGTATTGGCACTACAAATATAAACAAAAAAATTTAGACACCTATTTCATGAAAACTCCTATCTCTTATTATGGTGGAAAGCAAACCATGTTAAAACACATTCTTCCACTAATACCAGACCACAGCCTTTATACTGAAGCGTTCTGCGGAGGTTGCGCCGTTTTATTCGCAAAAAAGCCTTCAGATTGTGAGGTTGTCAATGACCTTAACAGAGGCTTGATTAATTTCTACTGGATAGCATCTATGTATTATCCTGATCTCAAGAGAGAAATCGATAAAACCCTACATAGCCGAGATATACATGCTCATGCCATGCATATCAATACTTATCCTGAATTTTTCTCTAATGTTCAATGGGCTTGGGCTGTTTGGACGCTTTCTAAGCTTTCGTTTGCCTCAATGCAAGACGGCTCATTTGGATATGACAGGTCAGGAACAACAGCTTTAAAAATATCAAATGCTAAGGATGAATTTACAGAGTATATTTCTAAGCGTCTTAGCAGCGTTACAATTGAAAATACGGACGCTCTAGATGTAATTGAAAGATATGATTGTGAGAATGCTTTTCACTTTGTTGATCCTCCCTATGTAAATAGTGATTGTGGCCATTATGAGGGCAGCTTTAATGATGTCAATATGAGAACACTGCTAGATCTATTATGTCGCGTAAAAGGTAAGTTCATGCTTACTATGTTTCCTTATAAACTAATTAAAGAATATGCCGATAGGGAAGGCTGGATAATTCATCGCGTTGAAAGAACCATATCAGCAAGTCTAGAAAGTAGACGTAAACAGGAGGAGTGGATGGTGTGCAATTATGAAAACGTGCGACAAAAATTAATATTTGAATAATGTGTGTGGGAAATAAAATGTACAATTTGTTTTTAATAGATTGTACATTTTGTTTTTGCGATTATAAACCCATGTAAAAGTAAA
>Ga0265297_10002690_pt1 | contig 35006 bp, 44 predicted proteins | sample Munlanlwell13791_FD_192502 | JGI IMG/M metagenome (GOLD analysis project Ga0265297, IMG submission 192502) | Leachate microbial communities from a municipal landfill in Southern Ontario, Canada - Leachate well 137-91 | ecosystem: Engineered > Solid waste > Landfill > Unclassified | place... | reverse complement strand
GTAAATGGCCCTTCGGCAGGCTCAGGGCCATACTGAGCGAGCGAAGCGAGTCGAAGTATGGTATTTTTGCGATATGTGGCTGGATTAACGCTGGCATGATGGCCATTTACCAGGAATTGGTCGATATTTGGCTGGATTTATCTCTAGTAAATGGCCTGGTTGGAAATAAGCCAAAAAAATAAGCCAAAAATAGTGAAAACTACTATTAATGGTGCTACAATAAACAAGGTTAGGTTATGGTGTATCAAAAATATAGGGGTATAGATGAGTATAAATAGTAAAGGGCTATTCATAGTCCGTTCAAAGCTTACGCTATTGTGTATCATAATAGTTACTATTCTGTTAGGATGCGCCCTTCCTGAGATGAAATTTTGGAAGAGTGACTGGTTTTCCGGATTTAAGTGGTTATTTATAGTTTCAATGATGGTACTTTATTTTTCTATTAGCGGGGTCTTATTTTTCAGAACAACATTACGCAAGCAAAAAATTTGTAGTCAATCATCGTGGGTTTATTATCTATTTTGGGATGCAATATTTGCGCTACCCGTAATATTATATTTATGGGATTCACAAATTCACCATTTAAAGTGGAAAGAAATAATAATATCGAACCCACGCGCTCTATTTTTTTATGCCACTTATCTTAGCATAATTTTATTAGGCAGTATTATATATAGGAAAATTCCAAAATCTAAAGTTAATGATAATTTCCGTTTTTCACCAGATTCCGTAGGTTTGGATCGAGATGCACTCCGTTTTGCTGACATTGCAAAAAATGCTGCTCAAGCTATCAGTGCTAGCCAAGATTATGTAACTGTTGTTGCGGTGCATGGTAGGGATGGTAGTGGTAAATCTTCTCTTGCAAGAATGATAATAGAATCATTCGATCAAAATGACATTCTTTACTCTTATATATCATTGACTGAAACAAATGAGGTAAAAGGCTTTTCAAGGTTGTTCTCAGAGCGGTGGCATGAAACATTAAATTCTAGATATCCAAAAATACAAGTAACAGAATATATCCCATTGATGAACTCGATTTTTAGGGAATCAGGGAACAATTTTTATCTCGAACTTATGAATTGTTGCCTAAAAATTAATTTTGCGCCTCTTCCTACGAGAACTAAAGTGTGTGATAAAAATAATAACAATAATAACTGCTTTGTGACTAACGAGGTGGCAGCGCTTTTTGGCAATATTTCAGAATTCAAAGAAAATTTATGGATAATTGTGATTGATGAATTTGAAAGGTCTCCTTTGGTGGAAACTTACAGGGTGATAGAGACAATTGAACGCTTCAAAATGAAAGGGAGGGAAGGGCTTCCCATTAGAATCATTTTTATGGTTTGCGTAGGGGACGATTTTACTGGACTTATGCAAACAGCTGAAAATAAAGAAATTCAGTATTTGGTAAAAAATTTCTTTATAGATAATCCAAAAAATATATCTCATCATCTGTTTTTGCCTCCCATACAACAGGAGATTAGAGAAGATTTCATTATTCAAAAACTAATTGCATTCAAAAAGGCTAATAATATTGAAGGACTCCCTAATAGTAACGAAGATATTGAGCGCATTGCCATTAATCCTATTAATAGATTTTTGGATGAAAAGTCTTCCATTAGTTTTGTTATTAATATACTGCTAGATGAGTCGCCAAGGACAATAAACAGATGCATTTTAGATGTAGAATTTTTTTACAGAGCTTTTCGAGATTATAATGGTTACGAAAGAAAAGATGCCATCCGATTTAGCGATATCCTATTAATGTCTTATATCAAAATAAAACATAGCGACCTCATAAGATTTTTTAGCATGACAGTCGAGGGTCTATATCGAGAATCAGAAGGCAAGATAGATGCAAAAGATATGATTATTGAAATTGGGCGAAGAAATTTGGAAAAAATGACTGCTGAAAAAAATGAAAAGGAAGAAGAAAAACTATTAAAATGGATAAGGGATATTCTTGATATACCAAAAGAAGAATATGATAAATGGAAAAATCCGTATTTTGCAAATTTAGTTGCGGCAATATCACATTCCTATATTGATAGAGTTAATAACTTGGATGCCCCAGAAAGCGGGATTAATTATGATGGAACTTTATCTGACCCCCATAGGCTCTATGATTATTTAACGCTTATCAGCGAATTTGCAGAGGACACAAAAAAGAAGTTAATTAACATATATAGAGGGCATGAACAAATGAAACTCGATCTAGGAAATCTAGAAAATTCGATTTTGATTAGTTATTCACATATGCTGCGCGATATTAAAAAATCACCCGTGCGACTAAATTTAGATGTTGCTACAACGCTATGTAATAGAATTATTAATATGACGATAAAACTACAGCCCAGTGCAACTCAAAGAGAAACGGTTCTGGCAGATGCGTTATATCAATTTTGCTTTCAGCTTCTAGAAGTGATAGAAGACCTGCGACACAACAAAAAAAATAGCGAATATGCAATCTCTGCCATTAATTTATTTACGACATTATTAAATTCTGCAAGCGTAGACACCGGATCAAAATTTGTCGTTATCAATTCGTTTGCCAATGATGAAAGAGGTGGCAGTTCTGATATTCATTTTAGACTTCAAAATGCCTTCGAAACAATGCTTGAAATTGATAAGGATGGAATACTCAAAGCAATACAACATGTTTTTAACGAAGCTGATGGCCGATATTTGAGCGGAAATGATATTATATATGACAAAGAAGAGAACTTTTTCTATGTTTTATATCAATTGTGGTCTGGTAATAAAGATAACAAAGAAGAGATTGCGCGTATTCATGCAGCTGCTAGTAGGGGATTAGAAAATCATCTCGAAGTTATTAAATTATATTGGGAACATTTCCCTGCGCCATTAAATGCACAAAATTATGACGATGCGCTCGAAAATGATTATTCCTTTGTGCATACAAAAATAGAGTTTAATATTACACTAGAAAAACTAATAGAAATATCAGATAAACAAGCGCCGAGTGCTTTCAGCGAAGAAGAGAAAAGAAAAATTGAGTTATGGAAAAAAATTATTAATAATCCCGAAGATGCAGCTAAATATTATCAAAAATATGCAGTTAAAAATGACGATACTACTTTAGCAGCATTCTTAATAAGGAGAAAATATCTTCAAAATTGGCCGCCACATAGTATTGGAGTAGCGTAAATACGCTTACCAGAAGGAAAGAGCTATGGATCTTCCCAAAGGAAGCGCTAAGATCGGGCAAAGAAGGGTATGATAATGAAATAATTGATAAGGCAAAACTGTTGCTAGATTTATTATATTTGCCCATCAAAAGACAAATAAACACTATTAAACGAAAATAAAAAAAGTTCTTATCAGGGCTTGACAAATATACGCCAATGACGTATGCTTAATATGCAGGAGGAATATGGAGCTTATAGAAACACCCATTTTTACTAAGAAGATAATTGATATACTTTCGGATGATGAATATGCCGATATGCAGTGGCGTTTAGCAGTTAATCCCGAGGCAGGTCCAGTCATACCGCATGGAGGCGGTATAAGGAAATTAAGATGGCGTATTGCTGGTAAGGGTAAAAGTGGTGGAATAAGAGTTATATATTATGTATATGCGCGAGATCAAAAGATATATCTCTTATATCCTTATAAGAAGTCAGAACAAAAAGACCTTACCAATGAGCAATTGAAAGTGTTAAGAAACTACGTAAAGGAAGGTGTCTTATGAAAAATAGAGAATTTAAAGAGTTATTAACTAGCATAGATCAGGCTAGGAAAATACATGCCGGCAAACTTAAGGCAGGGCGAGTTACTAAATTTAATCCCCACATGATTAGAGATATACGACTTAAACTTCGTGCCTCTCAGGCATCGTTTGCGCGTATGATAGGCGTGAGTATCGATACTCTGCAAAATTGGGAACAAGGGCGTAGAAGGCCTCGCGGCCCGGCATTTGCCTTACTTAAAGTGACCGAGAGCAATCCACGGGCTGTTATAAAAGCTCTGCACGCATAACACCGATTCTGCTAATTAAAGTTAGATGATGAAGCAGTAAAAAGTGAGAATAGGCCAATGTCCACCTCGACGGAGTGGACATTTTGTAACGATTTGATTTATAAAGAGTTATGTAAGTTTACTCCAAAAATGACCGGACAAAGTGGACATAATTTAGCTTGTTTTGTCTGTTCGGACACCGAAAATCACCGAGGGATATTATCTCTGAACTCGAAAATTTCTTGATATTGCGGCGCATTGCTACTATAACACACTTGTAGAAATTAGAGATACTTTGCCGTAGGCTCACGGCCCACGGCTACCATGGTTCGACGCGGAAAAACCTCTCTCCTGTTAAATAGTAGGGAGGTTTTTCCTTGCTCACCATGGTGGTGAGCAAGCGAGCTGTCGCTCGTTTCAGGCGAGCGCGCCGAACCACCACACGAGGAGCAGAGGAGCATATGTGGCACGTCTACATAATTCAATGCGCTGATGCTACGTTTTACACCGGCATTACTACCGATATTCCTCGACGAATAAAAGAACATAATGCCAAAAAAGGCGGAAATTATACTCAAACCCGCACCCCTGTTAAACTTATCTACCAGGAACCCCAGCCCAATCACTCTGCGGCTCTTAAGCGTGAAGCTCAGATCAAGCGTTGGACTAAGAGCAAGAAGATAGCGCTGATAAGCGGCAATCTCACCGAACTTTCAAGGCTTAGCGTCTCTCGAGACTAATAATCTCTGGAATAGGCCGATTTATCTCTGATCCGGCTTACTTTTTGGAGCGTGTAGTAAATGGCCCTTCGGCAGGCTCAGGGCCATACTGAGCGAGCGAAGCGAGTCGAAGTATGGTATTTTTGCGATATGTGGCTGGATTAACGCTGGCATGATGGCCATTTACCAGGAATTGATCCTGGACGCGCGAAAACCTCTCCAAAGCGGGGTGGCGAAGCCGAGCAGGGTTGAAGGTCTTTTAGATTACTTCGGCGCTTCGCGCCTCGCAATGACGATTTTTTTTTCAGGGGTACCCCTGAAGTATGTTCGAACAAGGCGGAGAACACACCGCCATTTTTTGCCTGTAGATTTCGTCAGGGCAAAAAATGATCCCGAGTAGCCATAGTTAGACCGAGACTACGAGGGACTATCGCTAAAAGGACGCCAGCTCCTGCGAAAATTTCAATAAGGAAAAACGTTTCCCTTCTCTTATACATCTTATTCTTTTCATCCCCATATCTCCTATTGACATATCGCCAGTAAAGTTGTAACATATTATCCGACGGAGAGTTAAGATGAAGAAATTTGTTAAAATATTGATCGTGCTGGTCCTGGCGGCGGCGATATATTCGCTCATTCCTGTGGCCTCGCTATATATGACGAAGGATCCCGAGCCGTATACGAACGACCGGGCAGTCAGCCGGTTGGCCGGAAACGACGGGAATAATTTCCAGTTCATAGTACTCGGAGATAACCACGCGGGGCTCATATACAATGACAGCGCCACTCTAAAACTCGCTCGCCATATTAACAGAGAAGACAGGTTCAAGAAACTCCCGATAGATTTTGTCGCCATTTTAGGCGACGTTACTTTAAGGGGATCCGAATGGGACTATAAGACGTATAACAAGATACGCTCCCTGATAAAATGGCCCGTTGTGAGCGCTATAGGCAACCACGACGACGATAGGGGCGGCATAAAGTTCTTTGAAAAATATATCGGGAAGTATGAAATGGCCTTTGCCGACAGGAATTCGTATTTTATCATCGCGGATAACATATCCGGCGATATCGATGAGGAGAAGTTCGCGTGGCTCGAGAAGGAGCTGGAGAGGTCCCAGGCGTACGCTCACAGGTTCGTGATGCTGCATAAAGCGCCGCTCTCCCCGTATCAGCAATCGTGGTACAGGCCGGAATTGAGCCCGTGGTCCTATAAGTTCATGAAACTCTGTGAAAAGTATAAGGTCGATATGGTATTGTCGGGCCACGAACATATGTTCAAAGAAGGCCGGTACGGCGGGGTCACATATATAACGTCCGGCGGCGGCGGGATGTTCATCCAGGTGCCGGAATCGGACGGCGGGTTCCTGCATTATGTGGTCGTCAGGGTATACGGCGATTACGTGGATTACGAGGTGCGAAAGATATTCCCGCCTCTCTGGGAGTTCCTGACATACTATATGTGGAAAGAGCTCCTCTATTTTGTTAAAGACGTTCTCTACTGACAGATCCCGACAATGCGCATATTAAGAGACTACATATTAAAAGAGTTCTTTCACTCCTTCTTCATGTCGATCGTCGTATTCACGTTCGTTCTCCTCGTCGGTAATATCATACAGCTCGCCGACCTCGTCATAAATAAGGGCGTGGATATGTTCTCCGTCCTGAAATTATTTTTATACCTTATACCGTGGCTTTTAAGTTTCACCCTGCCGATAGCCACGCTCACCGGCGTCATACTGACGTTCGGGAGGTTCTCAAGCGACGGCGAGCTTACGGCGATGAAGGCGAGCGGGGTCGGCCTGTACAGGATATCGGTCCCCGTGCTGCTTCTTGGCGTGATATTCAGTTTTACCGCTTTCTTTATGAACGACCAGGTGTCGCCCGAAGCCAGTTTCGCGTCGAGGAGGGTCGTAAGGGACATAGGGATGCGCAGCCCCACCGCTTACCTGGAGGCGGGCACTTTCATAAGGGGCTTCGGGAATTACGTCATATTCATCCACGAAGTAAAAGGCAATATACTGAAAAATATCAGGGTCTACCAGCCCCAGGAGGGGAAGGCGACGCGCACGATCGTCGCGGAATCCGGGGAAGTCAATACCATGCCGGACAAGAACCTGGTGGAACTGAGGCTCTTCAACGGGACGAGCGAAGAGCCGTCGCCTACGGAACCGGACAGCTTCTATAAATTGAATTTCAAGACGTACAATATGACGCTCGACCTATCGAAGATAATCAAGAAAGAGAAGGTCAATAAGAAGACGAGGGAGATGACCATAAAGGAGCTTAAGGCGGAGATAAGGCGTTCCGTGTCGCAGGGGATAGACCCGACGCCCCTCTGGGTGGAGATATATAAAAAGGTCAATATGTCGGTGGCGTCGTTCGTCCTCGTACTCGTCGGGATACCGCTGGGTATAAGGGCGCACCGCAGCGAAAAATCGATAGGCTTCGGCATCAGCCTTGTGATATTTACGGTATACTGGGGGATGTTCCTCGGAGGGATAGCGCTTGCCCTGCGCGGGACGGTCCCGGCGTTTGCCGGCGTGTCGCTGCCCAACGCCGTTTTCTTATTATTGGGAGTAGTGTATTTTGCGCATACCGCGAGAAAATAAAAGGGGGAAATGATGGGACTGAAGAGCCAGTATCAGATGAAGATCAAGCAGAGGCAGAAGAGGCAGAAATCGAGGAAGAAATTGGCGGCAAAAGGCGAGAACTTGAATGAATATTATTACGGTAAGTACTACATCAAACTCGGAAAGTCATGAGTGAAATTTTTGACGTCGTTATAGCCGGCGGCGGGCCGGCGGGACTGACGGCGGGCCTCTACGCATCGAGGGCGCGGATGAAGGCCGTGCTGCTGGAGAAGTCCGGCCTGTGCGGCGGCCAGGCGCTGTTGACCGAGAGGATAGAGAATTTTCCCGGATTTCCTGACGGGATAGGCGGGGCGGAGCTTTCGGATTGGATGGCTAAACAGGCATGCCGTTTCGGACTCGAGGTAAGGACGGCGGAAGCTATTGCCGTTGCGGGAAATAAGGACGATAAGGGCGCGTTCTCGGTTAAGCTTGCCGAAGGCGGAGAACTGAAAACCCTCTCCCTGATAATAGCGACGGGCGCGCGATGGAATTTATTGGGCATACCCGGAGAGAAAGAGCTGACGGGCAGGGGCGTCTCTTATTGCGCTACATGCGATGGGCCGCTCTTCAAGGGTAAGGACGTCGTAGTCGTCGGCGGAGGAGACACGGCCCTCGAAGACGCGTTATTCTTGACGAAATTCGTTAACAAGGTGACGATCGTCCACCGCCGAAACATGTTAAGGGCGACAAAGATACTGCAGGAGCGGGTGAGAGAGAACAAAAAGATAGAATTGTGTCTTGATTCTGTGGCGACGGAGATAACCGGCAAGGGCAAGTGTGAAGCTGTTAAGATAAAAGACGTAAATACCGGTAAAACAGGCGAATTGAAGGCGAGCGGGGTATTTATTTTCATAGGAATTACGCCTAATTCCGATGTCGTAAAGAATGTGGTAAAGACGGACGAAAAAGGATATGTAGTCACGGATGACGATATGCGGACGTCTGTAGACGGCATATTTGCCTGCGGCGATATAAGGAAGAAGCTCCTGAGGCAGGTCGTTACGGCGACAGGCGACGGCGCCACTGCGGCATTCAACGCCGGGCATTACGTCGACAGGCTGAAAGGGGTGGAATACCCCGGGGCGGGAAAATAGTATTGACGGAATTTTTGTTTTGTGTTAGGTTATTTAAAAATTAGCACCAGAAGTCATACAATAGTGCCGAGATAGCTCATTGGTAGAGCGCCGCGCTGAAAACGCGGGCGTAGGCAGTTCAATTCTGCCTCTCGGCACCATTTTTTTCCTGTAGACTTTGTCGGGGCAAAAAATGATCCTGAGGAGGATGCAGTTAGACTGCAGTCCGACGAAGGACCTATATCGGCTCGCTAGTTATTGTAGGCAGGGCGAGTTCCGCCGGGTACTACTACGCGTACTCGCGTTATATGCCTTATGTTATACCGGGCATATTGGCTATTTATCTTCGCGCCGGCAAACGCGAACCTGGTCTTCCCGCTAATATTAGCCATTTTAATAATAGGATCATTTCCCCTGGACCGGGCCGATACAGATAACCTAAGGACGCTAATTTATGGTAAAATGATGTGGGTGGAGAGGTACCTTCAATATGAAGACGTGCCATCCGCCAATGCGTCGGCCGGATTCGCCGTGTACCCCACCAATCAGGAAACGGATTTAAGGGGTAAGCTCGACTATTTAAAAGAAAGGGGCCTCAACCTGTACTTGAGGGCCCGGGACTGATATGAAAGCGCGAAAAGATAAAGTGGTATTTAACGGCAGGCTGATAAAGCTGATCGTGAAACGTGTGAAGCTCCCGAACGGATATGTAGCAACTCTCGAGACGATAAAACATCCAGGGGCGAGCCTTATCGTTCCTCTTCTATCCAAAGACAAAGTGGTGTTGCTGAGGCAGTTAAGGCCCGTCATTAATTCTTATATCTATGAACTGCCGGCCGGCACTATCGACGGCAATGAAACCCCGCTCGAGTGCGCGAAGCGGGAGATCGTGGAAGAGATCGGATACTCGGCCGGAAAATTCACGCTTCTCGGGAAGATATATCCGGTTCCCGGATATTCGACAGAGCGGATATTCATATATAAAGCCCGGCGCCTTAAGAAGGCGGAACTTAAGAACGAGAAAGACGAAGTGATAGAGTCCCGCGTATTCACAAAAAGCGGGATCAGGAAGCTGTTCAGGGAAGGCAGGATAGTGGACGCCAAGACGATAGCGGCATTCGCGTTCTGCGGCTGGTTGTGAGGAAGGGAAGGTTATGGGGGATAAGACGATACAATTAAGAAGCGGCAGGCTCGGCAGGATAATGCCCGGCCACCCGTGGATATTCAAGAACCAGGTCCGCAAGACCGATGCCGCCATAAAGCCGGGAGAACTCGTTTCAATAGTAGACTCCGGGAACAAATTTATCGGCGTCGGGTACTATAATCCCAGGTCGGAGATCTCCGTCAGGATACTCAGTTTTGAAAAGGCCGGGATAGACAAAGAGTTCTTTCACCACCGGATAGAGGCGGCCTATAAGAAGAGAGAGCCTCTGTCGGGCGTGACCGACGCGTACAGGGTGATATTCAGCGAAGCGGACGCTTTGCCGGGGCTGATAGTCGACATATACCGCGATACGGCGGTATTCCAGGTCCTGACGCTCGGCATGGAGAAGTTCAAACCTGTCATTATAGACGGCCTCATGTCGATATTAAAACCGAAGCATCTGTACGAAAAGAGCGAATCTCCTTTCAGGAAGATCGAAGGATTGAAGGACATCAAGATATGGCACGGCGCGCCCGGAGATACCGTGATAGAGATACGCGAAGGACGGGCGAAGTTCCTGGTAGACATAGAGAACGGCCATAAGACGGGTTTTTACCTGGACCAGCGGAAGTCGCGCCTTGGGCTGGAGGGCCTCGCGAAAGGGAAGAACGCGCTCGACCTCTTCTGCTATACCGGGGCATTTTCGGTCTCCGCCGCCCTCTACGGCGCGAAGAGTGTCCGCGGCGTCGACATAAAAGGGGAATGGCTCTCTCTCGCCGGGAAGAACGCTGTCCTGAACGGCGTCTCCGGCAATATTGAATTCATAAAAGAGGACGCGTTCAAGGCATTAAAAGAGATACACGCTTCCGGTGAAAAATTCGACCTCGTTATAGTGGATCCCCCGTCGTTTTTAAAGACAAGGGGATCCCTGGTGAGCGCGTCGAAGGGGTATAAAGAACTGAACACGCTTGCCATGGGGGCATTAGCGGAGGAAGGGATCCTGGCGACTTTCTCCTGTTCCCACAGCATGCCCAACGAGACCTTTTCGACGATATTGAAAGAGTCGGCTGCCGCCGCGGGAAAGTCGTTCTCTATACTTAAGAGATGCCATCAGGCGGAAGATCATCCCATAGTCAGGGCGATACCAGAGACGGAATATTTGAAAGGGTATTTCCTGAAGATGCAGAGATAGGCTCCCGCATACGTTTCTATTTGTCAAATGCGCGCTTATCGGGTAAAATATTCATATCTTAATGAGGATATACATATGATAAAAAATATAGCGGTTGTTTTAACGGTCATGATGTGCGCGGCCGCGGCGACTCCATGCTATTGCCAGGATGAGGCCGAAGGCCGGGAGTTGATGACCGTCGAAGGCTATGTTACGACGGTCGACGATCGCGGATCGCAGATAAAGATAAGAGGTATCAAAAATACAGGCTTCTCCATAGATAAGAACGCGACCATCACGGCGGAAGACGCGAGCGATATAAAATTGTCCGATATCAATAAGGGCGATTACGTAGCGATAGAATATTATGATGAGCCTTCCGGCTCCAGCGTCGTGACGAGCATAGCGGTGCAGTACAAAGCAGGCGAGGGGTGGTAGTATGAGATCATCATATCTATCCGTGATATTTGCGTCAGCGGTCCTTATTATGTCGATGTCCGGGTGCGCCTCTTTCCGGGAGAACCTGAAGGTAGTCGCGGGCATATCCACGAAAGACATAGAGGCTTGCCGGAAAGACGCGCTCGTCAAGGTCCTCGATTGCGATTACAAGACATGCTATGAAAATACCGAGAAGCTGCTTAAGAAAGTGCCGAGGGCTCCGATATACGCCAGGACCAAGGACATGATAGCCATATATTATCTCGATCCGAATACCACTCCGGTCGGGATATTTTTTAAGGAGATAGACGCGACCCACACTCAGGTTGAGGTGGCGAGCCCTGCCTCCGGCAATAAACAGTATATCGCGGACTGCGTCTTCTCAGGTGAAGTGGAGCCGGAAAAGATAAAGAGCCGGTCGTTTATCGATTCGGTAGAATATTGATCAAAAAAGGAGCATGTGATGGGTTTTAATTTTCTTCCGAAGGACTACAATTTTTTTGACCTGTTTGATAAGCAGGTCGACTGCGCCGTTGAGGCCGCGGGTTATTTCAAAGGATTGGCATCCGGGGGCGTCATAGATGAAAGCGCGATCAATAAGATGCGCGAACTGGAACACCAGGGCGACGATGTCGCGCATGATATTATCGACCGTCTCGATAAGACGTTCATAACGCCGTTTGACCGCGAGGACATCCACTACCTGGCGAAAGAGATAGACGATATAGTAGATATGCTCAATACGATCGTCAGCCGTATGAAGGTGTACAGGATATCCGGCGTCGACAAGTACCTTGTAAAGTTCGCCGACGTGATAGAGGAATCCGTCCGCGCCGTCGCCTGCGCCGTAAAAGGCATGCGCAAGATAAAGCATCCGAATTTTGTTTCAAGGGCATGCGTGGAGATAAACCGTCTTGAGAACGTGGGTGATTCCATGAGGGACGAAGCGCTGGGGGAGCTTTTCGAGACGTCAAAAGACCCTATCGCCGTGATAAAGTGGAAAGAGATATACCAGGAAGCTGAAACTGTCCTCGATGTCTGCGAAGACGTGGCGCATGTAGTGGAGTCGATACTCGTAAAACAGGCTTAAATTCATGACTTTCGCGATACTTGGTTTAATAGCGTTAGCCCTTCTCTTCGATTTCCTTAACGGCTTTCATGATTCCGCAAACTCCATCGCGACTATCGTCTCGACGCGTGTGCTCTCACCGCGGTATGCCGTAATCTGGGCCGCATTCTTCAATTTCGTCGCCTTCCTCTTCTTCGGCCTTCATGTCGCAAATACCATAGGCAAAGGTATAATAGACATAACGATAATCGATAAGGGGATCATCTTCGGGACCCTCGTAGGCGCCTGCGGATGGAATATCATAACGTGGTATCTTGGGTTGCCGACGAGTTCATCGCACGCCCTGATAGGCGGTATGATAGGAGCGGCGCTTGTCAAGGCAGGGCCCGGCTCTCTGGTATGGAACGGCATCTTGAAAACGGTCGCGTTTATTATCATTTCTCCGGTTATAGGTCTCATCCTGGGTCTGGGGCTGGGCATTGTCGTTTACAGGTTATTTCAAAACAGCTCGCCGCATAAGGTAGACCATATATTCAGGAAAGGCCAGCTCATCTCAGCCGCTTTATACAGCATGGGACACGGAGGCAATGACGCGCAGAAGACGATGGGTATAATCGCGAGCCTCCTGTTCAGCGCGGGGCTATTGGGAGGCACATTCCATATCCCGTTCTGGGTAGTCGTACTTTGTTATAGCGCTATCGCGCTCGGTACCATGTTCGGCGGATGGCGGATAGTCAAGACGATGGGCCAGAAGGTCGCGAAGCTGAGGCCTGTGGACGGATTCTGCGCCGAGGGCGGCGCGGCCATCACATTGTTCGTATCGACGGCATTCGGCATACCGGTAAGCACTACGCACACTATTACCGGAGCCATAATGGGTGTAGGTTCGCTCAAACGTTTAAGCGCGGTCAAGTGGGGCATCGCCGGGCGGATCGTATGGGCGTGGGTACTTACGATCCCGTGTTCGGCGGTGATATCCGCTCTGGCCTATACCCTGGCAAGATAGATCCTTTATACTTTATGTCATCGATCACTGTTAATAAAGATAAATGCGGAGGAGACGGCAAGTGCGCCGTCGTATGCCCGCTGCAGATCCTGAAGATCGACAGGGTGAGCCGCCTGCCGGTCATGATCGAGTGGGGCGAGAAGGCGTGTATAAAATGCGGCCACTGCGTTGCCGTATGCCCTTCCGGAGCGCTGTCGCTTGCCGATATGCCCGCCGCGTCATGCCCGACGCTTAGATCCGATTGGCGCGTCGGACCCGAAAGAATAGAGCCTTTCTTAAAGGGAAGAAGATCCATCCGCGTCTACAAAGATGAAGCCGTTGAAAAACAAACGATCGAAAAGCTTATCGATATAGCTTCTTACGCCCCGTCCGGAATTAACAGGCAGCCGGTCTGTTGGGCCGTATTATACGATACGCAAAAAGTCCGGCAGATGGCGGAGCTTACCATCGAATGGATGAGATCGCTCGTAAAGTCCGCCTCGCCGCTTGCCGCGGCGCTTCATATGGAAAACATAATAAAGGCGTGGGACGAAGGGCATGACTGGATCTGCCGCGGCGCCCCCCACCTAATATTAACCTATTCGCTTAAAGACGACATGACCGCCCCGCAGGCATGTACGATAGCCCTTACCTATATGGAGCTTGCCGCGGCCTCATACGGCCTGGGCGCATGCTGGGCAGGCTACGTACACATGGCGGTCAATATGAGCGATGACGCGCGGCGCCTTGCGGGCCTGTCAAAAAGGACGAGCTGTTTCGGCGCGATGCTTATAGGGCATTCAAAGTTCGACTACCACCGTATTCCGCTGCGAAATAAGCCGCATGCCACATGGCGATGAAATATCCGATCGTAATATTATGCGTCCTGGCGATAGTCGCGTCCGGCGCCGTATCCGGGTTTTCCGAGGAACTTCTTGAGTATAAGAGATTCAAGCTGGAACAGGCCTCGTGTGACGTCGGGTTGCTTTACCGGCCCGCGCCTGAAGGCATGACGCTCGGCGTTTCCGCGATCGCCACAGGCAAGGGCGCGGAGTTCAGGAAGTGGAAGATCTCCGGCATTAAATTGAATATAGGCGGCGAGAGAATAAGGCCCGATTCGAGCGGCAAGTTCTTCGTCAAGGAAGAGTCGCTTTTCCGTATCCCGGCGGCGGTCGTCTTCGCGGCTATAGGAACACAGGTACATGTAAGCGGCAGCGGACTTGAGCAGGGGATAGGTAAGGCCGGCATGGCTATAGGACTGGGGCTTCTTGTGCTGGCTGCCGACGGCGATATTCCGGGTGAGCAATGCGTCTTCAAACTTAATACGGACCAGATGGAAGCGATGAAAAATGGTTTGAACTCGCTTGAGATAGGATTGGTGGACGATAACGTCCATCCCAATTTGCGTGAGACGATAAGAGTTGGCGTAGCGGTCCCTCAAGCCCCTCAGGTGCCCGATTTCAACGCGATGAGCCGGGACGAACTTATCGGGCTCGTCGATTCTCTCGAGGGACAGGTCGCAGGCCTGGAGAAAGACCAGCGGTCTTACAAATACGGCGTCGACCCGGAATATGACGAGATCGGCCGGACGATAGAAAAGATCCAGACAGAGCGAGGAATGGCCTACAAGGCGTGGGTTGAGAGGCAGGATAAGAAGGAGAAGTGATGAAGCCGCGTGCGGTGATATTCGACATGGACGGCGTGATAGTCGATTCGATGCCGTACCATTTCATAGCGTGGTATGAGGCTTTGAGGCCGTACGGCGTAAGGGTAAGCTGTTTCGACGTCTACGAGAAAGAAGGCGAAAAGTGGGAAAAATCCCTCCGTTTTTTCATGAAGAGGGCGGGCGTCAGGCCCACCAGGCGCCTCTTAAGGGATATATTCAAGGTTCGACAGCGCGTATTCAAAAAATATTTCAGGAGATATATATTTAAGGATGTGGAGAAGATCCTCGCGGCCCTTAAAAAGAAGGGATGCCTTATCGGGCTTGTCACCGGATCGAGCGATACACACGTGAAGAAGATCCTCCCGCCGGCCATACGCAATATGTTCGACTGTATCGTGGCCGGGAACCATGTCAGGAGGGGGAAGCCCTCCCCCGAGCCGTACCTGAAAGCCGCCCGTATGCTGAAGGTAGCGCCGGAGGAATGCGTTGTAGTAGAGAATGCGCCTTACGGAGTAGAATCGGCGAAGAGGGCGGGGATGTATTGCGTGGCCGTATCGACTAGCCTGCCCGCCGCATATTTGAAACGCGCCGATCTCGTCGTCGGCGAATTAGCCGATATCGAGAAGGCCTGGTCAAGTCAAAGGAGCCGACCATACTCGAGAAGGCTGAGGCATTAGGCAGGAAAGTGGTGTAAAAAAGGACATTAAAGGTGGCGGCTAAACTAAAAATTTCTATCGCGCAGATGAAGGTCGCAGTAGCGAGGCCCGGGAAGAACCTGGAAAAAGCCGAGGCATTCGTCGCTAAAGCGAAAAAGAAGGGGAGCGATATTATATGCTTCCCGGAGATGTGGACTACAGGTTTTGACTGGGCCGCAAATAAAGGCCTGGTTTGCGAAACAGATGAAATTGTGGGCAATATCGCGGATATGGCCAGGCGCTTCGGCATATGGATAAACGGTTCAATACTTGCCCCCGACGCTAAGGGCAAGGCCTCTAACGCCTCGATGATGTTCAATCCCGACGGTGACATAGCCGGGACGTATCGCAAGATCCACCTTTTCGGCGCGATCCGCGAAGACAGGAATGTAGCTCCCGGGAATTCTCTAAGCGTAGTAGATACGCCGTGGGCCAGGGCAGGTCTGGCGATATGCTATGACATCCGTTTCCCGGAGCTCTTCAGGGCCTACGCCATGAAAGGCGCCAGGATGATATTTTTGCCTGCCGCGTTCCCCCGCGCGAAACTCGCCCACTGGAAGACTCTCATCCGGGCCCGGGCCATCGAAGATCAGCTATTCATGATCGCCGCCAACCAGGTCGGCGTTGAGGATTTCGGCATAGACGGGAGGATCGCATACTGCGGCAACTCCGCGATCATAGGCCCGTGGGGCGAGACGGTGGCGGAAGCAAGCGCCGCAAAGGAAGAGCTTATTACGGCCGCGATCGACATAGGAAAAGTCGACGAGATCCGGAACAAGATGAAGGTATTCCGGGACCGCAGGCCGGATGTATATAAACTTTAAACAGGTATAAATATGGAGGCGGGCTATATAAGATTAACGGCTTTGCTTGTCTCGTTAAGCGTCGCGCTGTCGGGATGCGCCACCATGCGATATCCCAGTGATTTCAAGGTGGAGGGCAAGGAATTCAAGGATTTCAAAGAGCTCGACGACGAAAAGGCGCTCAAAGTAGTCGCCCTCATATATAACGTCAAACATGATACATGGGAAGATGTCATAGCGCGCAACCTGGCGCTCGAGGAATATCTGGAGCTCCTGGGCAAGAGAAGATCGCAATACCTGAAGAATTCCGGCATATTCGAAGTGAAGTATGAAAAGGCCAATCTCTCCGCCTGGGGAGAGGATGACCTGATAAAATTGTACGACGCCCTCCTGCCGAAGACAGACCCTTATTACATGGATTCGGCAAGCGAGCTTTCGGAGAAGCAGAACGCCGAGAGGATAGTATATCTTACAGCTGTGTGTTCGATCGCCAGCGAGATGAAGCGCAGGAATATCAAAAAGAACGCGATAGTGGTCGGCGGCCAGATCCTGAGCACCGTCCTTATGATAGCGCTGTCGCTTATATGATATTATTACGGTTTGTCGGCGGGTTTCGTCTTTGAGAAATAGATATCGTCGATGTAGATAACGCCTTCTTTCCTGCTCACCTCGATATCCGCGAATACTATTACCAATTCCGTCACAGCCTTAAAATCGTTGATGCCACCGAAACTCTCGATCGGGATGACCATCCTCTTCCATTCGCCGGTGATGCCGTCCAGGGAGGTCTTGCCGGTCTGCTTTGAGTTCTTTAATTCGATCTTAAGCGACGTCGTGAATCCCGCCGCGGTGTCGCCTTTGATATAGAAGACGAGATATTTGTAATTAGAGATGTCGATATTCAACAATTTAGTAAAGAACCCGTTATACGCGGCGAATTGCGAGTCGACATCGTAAGACAATTTTTCTATGTATCCCGCGTCTTCCGGCCTGTCCGATTCCACCAACTCATCACGGCAGCTCTGGTTAGGGTCGCCGTAGAAGACGTTCCATACGCCGAACTCGCCGTCGATGTTATTGAAATACTCTTTCCTGTCGAAATCGTTTATCAGTATTTTGCCTTCCCGCAGATATGAGACGTTCTTATTCCAGCGCTTCCAGTATATGTTATCCGCTTCGCCGATATCCATCGGCTCGCTTATCTTCCCGTCCTCCGTCAGCACCTTCCTCCTGTTCTCTTCGATCGTGAACTGTTCCCCGCGCCGCTTCCCGGCCCGGTCCGCGCCGTACGCGAAGACATTATGCTCGAATACGCATATAGCGGCGCTGCCCGGAACGGCTTCTACCGACCATGCCGTCGACCTCGCTCCGCATATCCCGACAGGCGTCTTTACGACGAATGATGATCTGGGTTCCAGCTTTTTCAGGGTGACGAGCACTTTCCCGTTAGAGCAGTTAAGGGAGGTGGGGTTTATGCCTTCGAATTCTATGCGGCTCTTCTCTTTGATCTTTATGGCTTTATTGGCGTTCTCGCCCATGAGTATATCGACCGACGAATCTTTCCCTGTCTCGATGACGTCTCCCTTCCTCAATATGACGGAGGTGTTCATCTCCTGCCAGCCGGTATCCTGTTCCGCTTTCTTGATCTTTACGTCGCCCTTGACGACGAATGTCTTATTCATCTGAGAGAGGCCTATCTCTCCGGTCCGGGAAAAGAAGTCTTTAAGGAAGAGGATAGCGATAATGACAAGGGCTATGGTTATTATCGAAGCGAGGTTTTTCTTCATAACACGTGTATTATATGCTATTTACGCGCTGTGGGCAAGAAGAATATTAGCAGCTTGACATGCGTTATTTCACATCTTAAAATATGGGACATGGACGAGCTGTCGTATAAAGAATGTCTGGAAAAGCAGACCGCGCGGAATGAATCGCTCTGTAAACGCTGCGGGGAGTGCTGCGGCGCAAGCAACGACCCTTGCGCGAACCTCATAAAGGAAGAGTCGGGCAGATACGCCTGTCGTGTTTATGATAACCGGCTCGGCCCGCAAAAAACGGTTTCAGGCAGAGGTTTCACCTGCGTCCCGATAAGGGATAACATCGCGCGGGGATTCCGTATCCCCGGTTGCGCGTACGTAAAATAAAATGGAACACTTTTCCCAATAAAGAAAAATGCTTTGTTCCGCCGCTTGTCAGGGTGATATAATAGCGCAGTATTATTTTTCAGGGGGGTCGTGTGGAAAAAGAATTTTCGGCAGGGGCGATAATCTTCAGGAAAGAGGAGGGTAAGCCTCTTTTTCTCCTCATCTACAGCCGTAAGAACAGGATGTGGGTATTCCCTAAAGGGCACATCGAATCCGGAGAATCCGAAAAGGAGGCCGCCGCCAGGGAGATAATGGAGGAAGCGGGTATCTCAGGCATACGATTCGTGGACGGTTTCAGGGAAGAGAACGTTTATAATACGGTCAGTAACAGAGGTCCGAACAAGGGAAGTATCATCGAAAAGCACGCGATATTTTTTTTATGCGAGTCGAAGACAGCGGACGTAAAGGTCGACATGCAGGAGATGGTAGACCACAAATGGCTCGTCATGGATGAAGCGATGAAACTTATAAAGTTCGATGTCTGGAAGCAGATGTTAGCCAGGGCGAATTTATCTATTATCATGAAAGATTAGGCGATAAGACGATGAAAGCGAAAACCTCAGCAAACATCTCGTTTATAAATACTACAAAAGCGCCAGGATATATGAAAAAAACCATAATTATTAACGATAAAATGCAGAGAAATTACCGTTATTATCTGACGGAGCCCGCCGGTAAAAACTTCCACCCGGAATTTAAGCCTCAACTTACCCCGAAAGAGATGCTGGAGATGGGCGTTTTCGGCGGGAAATACATGACCGATTGCCAAAAGGAATTCCCCGGATCATGGTATAAAAAAGCCAGGCTGTGTCCGGAAAAACATGACGCAAACTTAAATTATTTCGGTATAAACGCGAGCCAGCCTCTTTCTGTATGGAGAAAAAAAGGATGGATATATCCGGATGATCCCCGTGGATGGTTCCAGTGGTATTGCCGTTATTATATGGGGCGGCGCCTGCCGGAAGAGGATGAGCGCCAGATAAAGAGATGGAAGGCGATAAAAAGGCATATCGCTCAAATTAAGAAAAACTGTAAGAAGGCGGATATTGCCTGCAGGCCCAGGCAGCGGCAGGCAGTCCTTCATTGGGCGTATGACTCAAGAACATTATAAAGGAGATAAGGAAGATGAGTAAAAAAGACAAAAAAATCGTTCTTATAGCCCAGTGCCTTATAAACCCGTATTGCAGGGTTCATATTTTAGGACAAAATTTCCCGTTATCGCAAGAGCTGACAAATTACCTTATGGGAAAGAAGGTAGGTATAATACAATATTCATGCCCAGAGACTACAGCCATGGGACTACAGCGCAACCCGCAGGGAAGACAGCAATATGACAGCGTTTTTTTCAGAAACCATTGCAAGGAGCTTCTTAAAATACCCATGCTCATGGCAAGAGAATTCATAAAAAACGGCTATCGCTTAACATGTTTTATCGGCCTTGAGAACAGCCCGACCTGCGGCATACACTGGGGTAAGCATAAGGTAAATAGATACCAGACGGAATCGCCGAATCCTATAGACAGCCCTGATCCCAGCGAGCCGGTATTAAAAGGGATCATGGCCGAGATATTGGAAGAGGAGCTGGCAAAGGAGGATATAAAGGTCCCTTTTTTAGAATTCCCGACACAATCCGAGCCATCTTCCGAAAAAAGAAAGAAATTCTGGGAAATTCTCGAGCGCGCTATCGAGCCGCCTCAGGATTAAGGTGCCACCCTGGAAAGCAATGCTCCTCCAGCATTTAGATTTAGTTCCGAATTTTGTTGATAAGCACTCCATTTTCGGCGATAATTGAAACCATGAAATATGTTAAAAGGTTAAGAAAATAGGGACAGTGACCATTTTTCGAAAAAGAAATAGCCGCTAACCCTAATTTGGACCAGTAATCTTACGAATACGCTCATAAATTCTGCTCAACTGCCCAAGGTACTTTTTCATTTAGGTCCTCCAAGTTTATTAAGCCACGGTGTCGGCTAAGTTTCGTGATCTCCGACCGAGAATAGGATTTTTTAAAAAACTTGGCCTCGGCCGGAGACCTCGGCACTTAGTAGGTAGACTTATTTAACAAACTTGCAAGAATTTTGCCTATTTTACCGTCTTATATAGTAGGAGATAGTATGCCTATATACAGGCGGAAAGAGAGGCAAGCATGAAAAAATTAATACCCCAGGAGGTTATTGAGAATAAGATCTATCTCATTAGGGGGCATAAGGTAATGCTAGATAAGGACTTAGCAAGCCTTTATGGTGTAGAAACAAAAAACCTCAATTTACAGGTTAGAAGGAACAGTAAACGTTTTCCCAGAGATTTCATGTTTCAAGTGACTAAGGAAGAAAACTTGAGGTTGCAAATTGCAACCTCAAGTTATGGCGGTCGTAGGTATTTGCCCTATGTTTTTACCGAACAGGGAGTAGCGATGCTATCGAGCGTACTCAATAGCGAACGTGCTATTGAGGTCAATATAACTATAATGCGGGCGTTCGTGCGGTTAAGAGAGATCCTGCTAGCGCATAAAGACCTCGCCGCTAAAATCGCTGCTCTTGAGCTCAAATATAAGAATCATGATATGAAGTTTTCGGAATACGATAAGCACATAACGGCGATTTTTGAAGCAATTAAAAGGCTCATGGCGCCGTCTCCCGAGCCTCCGAAACGCAGGATAGGATTCCGTCCTGCGAGGTGATGACCTACGAGGTCGAACCAGTCTTAAGCCCCGCCGAGAGAAAAACCCGGGGCGGGGTCCCGCCCCGGGTTAAGCTCCGGGCGGGATATTCCGTCCTCGTAGGTCTGCAACGGTCCCTCTACCATAAAATGAGTTGCCCCTAAACCTCTTAGGGTGATATAATACCACCCTACAAGAGGCTATAAGGCAATGAAAGCGAAGACCTCATACTAATTCAAGACCGGGCGCACACGACCCGGTTTTTTTATTTTCAGGGAGCAGGAGGCAGGATGAGATATTTATTGATAGCGTTTTGTATATTTTTAGCGGTTAATGCCTGTGCAGAAGAGCTTAAATCTGCGGCGGACGATTCCGGCGAATGCGCCGCGTCCGGGGCGGCGCCGTCGCCGTCTTTTACCGGCGCCAATGCGGCTCCGTCATTCAGCGATGACAATAGCGGCGAACCGTCATATGACGACGCGGATGAGCCTTCCTTCGGCGACGAAGGGGACGCCGAGAGCGAATAAAGGAGCAGCGGTTTCGTAACAGCTTCCGATAGGCAATCGTAACTCGTTGATATTGTTGTAACTGCGAAGATCCTCAATCAGTTAGGTATAAATTCCATCCATAGCAATCCGTACGAATCCGTCGCATTCTGGCTATGTTTTTATCACAATTTTATCACAAGGTAATAGGCTATAGGCAATAGGATAAAACGTGAACCTATCGCCTAACGCCTCTCGCCTATAGCCTTTTCTATCTATCGCCTTTTCTATGGGTCCTTGGAAGGGGGGGGTCGGGCCGCAGGTCGGGCGAGGCGCGAGCCGTCAGCGATTGTAGATTTAAAAAACCGTGTCCGTGTCCCTAACTTTAGGTACCCCGAGATCGTGGCACAAATAGGGCAAAGAACCGCAAATATAGGCATTTCAATGGGTTATGTCGATAATTTAAGTCAAAATCAGCTTTTTGTAGTTAACATAATTCGAAAAAGTAGGGACACTTTTATGTCAGGATTGACATGGAAATGTCCACTAACCGTAAATGTCCACTGATTAGTAGACATTTAGCCCTAATGGACATTTAATGTTCACTCGACCCCTAATGTTCACTAAGTAGTGAACATTCTTGTTCTATGTTATAGAACAGCTGTATTATTCAATAGAACAGGAGATGCCGCCAATCATAAAAAATAACTTGAAATCGATGTAAGTTTATACTACAATCGTTGTAAAATCCTTCGACAGGCTCAGGATTTTATCCCGAGCGCAGCCGAGGGATAAAAGAAAAAAGGAGACACAATCAATGGTTAGCTTTCTTCAATTGACCAAATCGAGGTTACGGCAAAAAATCCTATCCTATTATTTTACCAATCCTACCAATCAGCTGTATGTGAGGCAATTGGCATCGATTCTTGCGGAGGATCCTGGAAATGTCTCAAAAGAGCTTGCCAAGTTGGAGGAGGAAGGGGTCTTTACCGCTGAGGCAAAGGGAAATCAAAAACACTTTTATCTGAATAAACAATATCCCTTATATAATGAGCTGAAATCCATTTTGTTTAAAACGGTGGGAGTAGAAGGCCAATTGAAGAATATAATAAGAAAAATAAAAGGGGTTCAGCTGTCGTTTGTCTATGGTTCTTATGCGGCTAATAAAGAAAATGCTTCAAGCGATGTAGACCTTTTAATAGTCGGAAATCCAAACGAAGACGAGTTGCTCGAGAGAATAGAATCTGCCGAGCAATCGCTGGGAAGAGAGGTAAATTATAATATCTATCCTACGGCGGAGTTCAAGGAGAAGAGAAAGAGGAGAGATAATTTCATCACGAACATTCTTAAAAGACCGAAAATAATGCTGAAAGGAGATCTCAATGCAATTTGATGACCTGCTTAAAAAGGGCCAGATAGTAAAGGAGAATACCACTAAAGAGAAGATAGCCGAATTTTTGGAATTTGCGGAAAACGAACTATCCGCAGCAAAATTCAATTTACAAAAATTTCCCCTGACCGCATATAAATCGGCATATGATGCTTTGATGCATGCCGGTAATGCGCTTATAAGATTTTATGGTTATCGGCCTACCGAAAAGTTTACACATGCCACTATAACAGAATGCGTGGATAGAATTCTCGGGGCAGAATGCGGCGATCTGGCCAGAGGATTCAAAAGGATGCGTAAAAAACGGCACCCCCTGCAGTATGATGCGCTATTTTCCGAATCTCATAAGGAAGTGCAGGATAGTGTTACAAGGGCTGAAGAATTGATTAAAAAAATAGAAGAGCATACAAAGATAAAGCCACGGCAAAGATTATTTTAGCGTGACGTATAGGGAAGGCATGGGTTATGGGTACTACAACATTTTTTCTCAGATACAATGATATGGGCAAACCATTCACCAAGATGGACAAGAAAGAGCTGGAGAAGCTCGACAGTCTTTCACCCTACGGCGAAACGCAACATCATGCCGGATGGAGCGTTCCTTTTGAACTTCATAACGGCAATGTGTATGTTCTGGTGTTTTGGAAAGGCAGGTTAATGAAGATCGAGGATGCGCCTAAGATTCTTAATAAAAAATATTACAGCAAACATCACGGTAAAGAAGTTAACGAGTATGAATGGACTGTATTAAAAAAATATATATTAGCGGAAATACAGAGGCTCGATAAGGAGTTTAGGAAGTCGCTGCGGGAAAATAGAATCCGCGTCAAAAAGGGACGCAAAGGAGGAAAAGACAAATGATACTCGTTCTCGCGGGGAATAAAAAAGAATTTAATAAATTTTTAGAGAACCACAAGCCTAAAAACATTTTTCGATTTATCAGCAATGATTCGGATTATGCAGGGCATAAGAAATGCGGTCTACTTCGTGTCGGATCTTACCAATAAATATCCTAATCTTATGTACAAAAGCAACTATAACACTAATTGTTAGCTCAAAAAAAGCTATCTTCCTTTCTCTTGACTTAACGCCACCCTATGGCATACTAATACTACAATCTAGATAAAGGCAAACCTACGGTGACGTAGGGACGCAAAACTTCGGGTCTAGAAAAGGCATTATAGTCTAGAAAGCCAAGTTACCTAGAAATAGGATGACTTGGTTTTTTTGTTTTGGTCTGGGCTAAGGGTGGTTTTATCCTTCCCGAAGTCGGGTAAAGCTACCCTCCAGACCAAAATTAAACAACAGGGAATATGATGATAAAGAATAAGGTGATATATAAAATTTGGTTAAAACCCCTAGCCATTGTGTTGGTATGTCTATTTGGCTTTAATAGTATTTCTTTTGCTGATGGCAATTCGTTGTCAATATGGACAGCTATGGAGCGACCTGAAGTAAAAAGAGAAGCAATGGCAACTATGTATAGGCAAGGCAGACTGATTTGGATTGCTCAATCCGATAAATATTTAAACCTGCTAAAAAATTATAACGCCCTAGCACTATTGCTTCCTTCGGGTAGGTATTTAATGGCACCAGAAACAGCGAACAATAGTCTCTCATTGATAAGAGCCGCTACCCACGAGGACTATGAAGTTCTTATGCAAAGAGAAGAAGAGCTACATAAAACAAGATATCAAAGAGTAATGAATTACGAGCTGTTGATGAGGCAATACCTATCTATAACTCTACGCCCCATGAATCTCTCGATAATGTGTCGCCGAATGATGTATATGCCGGCAGAAAGGAGGAGATATGTATGCTTGGATGCTTGGTGCCATGCACCGAGGTGCCACCCAGCAAGATTAAATATTTAACGTTTTATTTCACAATATGGTGCCATCCCAGAAGGCGCCACCCTTAAAAGGGTAAAGTAATGAAGATCGTTTTTAAGACTTCTACAGTTACTATAGAAGGCACGCTTAATAACTCCCAGACCGCGAAGAATATCCATGAGAAACTGCCCATCGCGGCTAAAGCGAGTAGATGGGGAGATGAGATATATTTCGAGATACCGGTCAAATGTCCTCCGGAAGACGCTACTATGGATGTGGAAGTAGGCGATATCGCGTATTGGCCGGAAGGCGCCTGCCTATGCATATTCTTCGGCAGGACTCCCGCGAGCACCAATGACAAGCCGCGCCCCGCGTCAGAAGTGAATATAGTCGGTAAAGTCTCGGGCGACCTCTCTGTCCTGAAATCCGTCAGGCCCGGCGAAAAAATAAAAGTTGAGTGAAGTGTCCCCCCAAAGATAAGACCAGCCTAAAACTTTTTTAAAAAACTTGGCCTCGGCCGGAGACCTCGGCACCTGGTAAATAGACTAATTTAAAAAACTTGGCCTCGGCCGGAGACCTCGGCACCTGGTAAATAGACTAATTTAAAAAACTTGCAAGAAATTTGTCGATTTTACCGTCTTATATAGTAGGGGGATAAACCATCTATATAAGGGTAGTCCCTCGCCGCATAAGAGAAAATGAGGCGGCTCGGGACGATTTGCCATAGTGATATGGCAGCAAATCGGAGGCAAAATGAAAGAATTAATACCCCAGGAGATTATAGAAAATAAGATCTATCTTATGAGAGGGCACAAGGTTATGTTAGATAGGGATCTGGCTAAGCTTTATGGGGTGCCGGCTAAACGTTTAAATGAACAAGTTAAAAGAAATATAATGAGATTCCCGGATGATTTTATGTTTCAGCTGACACAAGAAGAAATTTTGATATTCCAGCTTGGAATATCAGGTTCAAGGTCGCAATTTGCGACCTTGAAACAAGGTCAAAATATTAAGTATCCACCTTATGCGTTTACTGAGCAGGGTGTAGCGATGTTGTCGAGCGTTCTTAATAGCGAGCGGGCTATTCAAGTTAACATAGCTATTATGCGCGCATTCGTAAGGTTAAAAGCTATACTCTCTACCCACAAAGAGCTTGCCCACAAGCTGAACGAGCTGGAACGTAAGATTGAGAAGCACGACGAAGATATTAGCTCTATCTTCGAGGCGATAAGGCAGCTTATGGCCCCTCCTCCAGAATCTCCGAAGCGCAGGATAGGCTTCCATAATAAATGAGTTTAAGATATGGTTTACAAAGGAAGAGTTTTTGAGGTGCCATTTTGGCATCTCAAGTTATGGGGCTGATATGAGACTGATTTAGGTTTTCTCTTGCCCTCCAATCGTCTATCGGGTAAAATACTCACGTAATTCAAAGCCCATGTAGCTCAGCCGGTAGAGCAGCGGTTTCGTAAACCGCAGGTCGGTGGTTCGAGTCCACTCGTGGGCTCCAAATTTCGCAGCAACTTAATTCCGGCGAAATTTGTCCCGAGCAGCCATATTTTCACTTAGGTTGCGAGGGACTGCATATAAGAAAACCGTAGTTACCAGAAGCAGCGTCGGCCTTCAATTCTGCTTTGCAAACCGGGAGTCAACTCATGACAGGAAAAAAAATATCCTTCCTTGCGCTGGCTCTTCTCGTGCCTTTCCTCTCATCCGGGTGCGCGACGGCGCGCCATCCGGTGCCGCCCGAACTTCTTACAAAAACACAACTCAAAGACGGCCCCGGTATACGGGTAATGGTAGGCGAGCACCATACTCCGCTCCAGGAGAACCTGATGCTGTCGGTGAAAGAAGAGTCTCCCAAGGATTTCCCCGTTAACCGCGACGGCGTAAAGATCTACCCGATACTTGCCATTTCCGGCGGCGGCGCCAACGGAGCGTACGGCGCGGGATTATTGAAAGGCTGGACGAAGGAAGGGTCGCGGCCGGTATTTAAAGTAGTTACAGGCGTAAGCACCGGGGCCATCATAGCCCCGTTCGCGTTCCTGGGCAAAGAGTATGATGACGAGATCGAGAAGTGCTATACCGGCCTGTCCACTAAGGACGTCATGGCGCGCCACTTTCCGCTGACCGGCATATTCGGCAATTCCCTTGTGAGCAACGCCCCGCTCGCAAAGACGATCAGGAAGATGATGACCGGGGAGATCCTCGATAAGATAGCCGTAGAGCACAGGCGCGGCCGCAGGCTCTTCGTCGGCACCGCGAACCTCGACGCCCAGCGTTTCGTGATATGGGATATGGGTGCTATAGCGTGCAGGGGAGACGCCGAACTTTTCAGCAAGGTCATCCTCGCGTCGGCCGCCATACCGGTAGTATTCCCTCCGTCTATTTTTAAAGTCGAAGCGGACGGTAAAGTATATGATGAGATGCACGCCGACGGCGGAACGCTGACGCAGGTATTTACCGCTTATGAACTGCTGAGAGGTATGTCGCAAGCCGCGAAGAACTTTAATATCGATCCCTCAAAGACAAAGAGCAAACTTTATGTAATCCGTAACGGGTATATGTCACCGGTATATATGAAGGTGAACGACGAGCTGGTCTCTCTCGCCGCGCGCTCATTTGAAATAATAATAGACGCGCAGGGCGTAGGCGACGTTTACAAATTATACGTCTTCTCTAAAGAAGGGGGGAACGATTTTAATCTTGCCTTCATCCCGCCCGACTTCGAGAACCACTCCAAAGAGATGTTCGACCCGAAAGAGATGAGGCGTCTGTTTGACAGGGGGTATGAAGACGCTGTGGGCGGCTATAAATGGCACAAGGCTCCTCCGGGAGCGGAAGAGCCGGCGCTTAAATAAGGCGGTTTAAGTGATGACCCGTTTTCGCGATGTATTGTCGAATAAGAACTTCTTCTTCCTGTGGCTCGGCCAGGTCGTATCGAACTTCGGCGACCGCCTTACGCAGATGGCGCTTGTGGCGCTCGTCTACCAGAGTAATCCGGGCTCCGAGATGGCTCTCGCCAAACTGATATCCTTCACTATAATCCCCGTATTCCTTATAGGGCCGATCGCCGGCGCTTGGGTCGACAGGCTCGACCGCAGGAATATCATGATAATATCCGATATCCTGCGAGGCGTGCTCGTCCTGTCGATACCGTTCTTTATATACGCGCGCCAGATACTACTAGTCTATCTCGTGATATTTTTGGTATTTTCGATATCGCGTTTCTTCATACCGTCAAAGATGGCGATAATCCCGGAGATAGTGTCGAAGGACAAGCTACTCATCGCGAATACCCTGCAGGATACGACGCACTTGATAGGCAATGTGGTAGGGCTCGTCGTTGCCGGTATAATAGTCAATATAGCGTTCATCGGCGCGATAGGCGGCCTCTACATAGACGGAGCGACCTTCTTTATATCGGCGGTCTTCATAGGGATGATGGCCGGCGCCAAGGCACTGGCGCCGAGCGTAAAGGACGACCTGATAGATACAAAAAAGGCGATCGAGAACTCTTTCAGGAAATCCGTCCTGAACGAGATAAGGGAAGGCTTAAGGATAATCGTCCGCTACAGCAATATGCGGTTCGTCGTATCTGTCTTCTTCCTGCTCATGGCCGGGATCGGCGCTGTTTCATGCGTGATAATAGTATTTGTGCAAGACGCGTTCGGTTCTTCTACGAGAGACCTCGGCTTTCTGGGGATGTTCCTGGTGGGCGGACTATTCCTCGGCACGGTCCTTTACGGCAGGTTCGGCCAGAAGATATCGAAGCGGCGGATAATATATTTGAGTTTCATAGCGAGCGGCGTCTTCATGGCGCTCTTCGCTTTTTTTGTTTCGAGATTCCCGAATCTGCTTGTGGCGGGCATGCTTGCCGGATTATTGGGCATGGCTGTAAGCCCGATGATGAGCGCGACCAATACATTGACGCATGAGACAATACCCGAAGAGACGCGGGGGAGGATATTCAGTTCGCTGGAGGCTGTTATACACCTGGCATTCCTGGTATTTATGTTCGTGGCGGCATTCGCGGCAAAATACGTGGACAGGTCCTGGATACTGACATCGGTAGGAATTGTCTATTCCGCGGGAGGTATAGCAGGGATGTTGCTTGGGATGAGGAAGAGGGCTACTTCTCCTTAGGAGAATACTTTTCCTTATTGACCTTCTCGAGGCATATCTTGTAGTAGTTGCAGACCGGGCAGCAGATATTCTCCTCGCCCTTTTCTCCCCTATACCACTTAGTCTCGCATGTCCAGTATATCTGGCATGTTTCGCAGCAATTGATCTTATTGTGATGCATATTAAGCTCTCTTTCTATTTTCTAAAATACAGCATTTGGCCGTAATTGTCAATAATTATAAATACAGGAGAATGTCAAACAATAATGGATAGTAATAAGAAGAAAAATACGGCCGATCTCCTGCTGTTGATAGGATATGTGGCGTTCATATATTTGACGCTGCCCGTAACCCCGGCGTTCACTAACTACCTGTCCGCGGCCCTGGGAAGTAATTTTGCTCTGCTCGCCGGCGCGCTGGTGATCCTGCCGGTCCCCGCCGCGTCGGCTATATTTTATAGAAATATCCGGGACAAGGGCATATCCTTTTATTTAGGCCTTGCCGCGGCGATATCGGTCTACGCCGTCCTTCTCATATATTATACGCCGATCGTCGTAGAGAAGCTCCACCTGCTCGAATACGGCATCCTGGCATGCCTGGCAATGCGCTACGCAAGAGGGATGCGGCCGCAGAATAAGAGACATCTCTTTGTTGCGGCGGCAGTGGTCATTGTGGGTTATTGCGACGAGTTGATCCAGAAGTTCATTCCTAACAGGGTTTACGACCCGAGGGACGTGGCCTTAAATATATTGGGCGGATTTCTGGCGTTTGTGATAATGAGGATGCTGGATTACGACGGTTAGACCATCCACTTCAATTGCGCAAGTATCAATAGATGCGCGATCAATAGCGTGGGTATGGCCACTACGGCGCCGACCTTCAGCCATTCCAGGAAAGTCACCTGGACCGTATGGCGTTTTTCCATCACGCCCACCGCGACTATATTCGCGGTAGAGCCTATGATGGTCAGGTTGCCGAGGATCGTGCCCCCGAAGAGTATCGCCCACCATAGAGGGAACGTAGGTATTCCCATAGCGCCTATATCGCCGATGATCGGAATGAATGTAGATACGGCCAACACGTTGTCCATTACCGACGTGAGGATCCCGGATGTCCACGTGCAGATGCCGACGAGAAGCGGGAGGTCGCTGCCCGCAAAGCCTATTATGCGCTTGGCGATTATCTCGGTGATGCCCTGATACTTCAACGTGCCGACGGAAGCGAAGAGGCAGAGGAAGAAGGCAAGCGTCCACCAGTCGACCCTCTTATCCACTATATGGCGCGCGTCGTTCTTAGCGATCGCCAGGACGACGGCCGCTCCGATGAGCGCGGTCCCGAGCAGCATCGTATTCTTCTCCAGTCCCAGGAAATGTTCCACCTGCGAATGGAGGACGAGCCCCGCGACGACCGCCGCAAATAACAGCCCGGAGAATACCGCGCCTTTCGGCATCGGCCCTTTGATGAAATCCAGTTTCGTTTCACCTTTCTTATGGGCCTCCATCGCCCTATGTAATTCATCGATGGGTTTTTTATAATACAAAAACAGCAGGGCGATAGTGGCTATCATTATGACGAACGATATCGGCGCCGCCCACCTGAGGAAGTCCATGAATCCCAGGCCGCTTCGCATCGCTATTATGACTCCTATAGGGTTACCCACGACCGTCGCGCTCGATCCTACGTTAGTGGCGAATACTATCATTATTATGAACGGTATGGGGTTTAATTTATATCTTGAAGTTATGCTGAGCATCGCTGCGGCCATGAAAAGGACGGAGGTGACCTCGTCTACAAGAGCTGCCGCAACGCTCGATACCACCATGAGCAGTATCAACAGGGCCTTGCCGTTCATTCCGACGAGCGAGATCATCTTATCGACGAGGTGCTCGAAGAACTGCTTCTCTTCGAGGAACCCGACTATTACCATCATGCCTATGAGGAAGAGTATGATGTCGATGCCGGCGAACTCGATGACGTGGGGGACGTCCAGGAGCCCCGCCGCGAGAAGTACACCCAAGCCTAGGAAGGCGAATGCGAGCCTGTAACGCCAGAAGAAGATGGCGCCGTAGAATATGGAGGAGAAGCCGGCCACGGCCTCCAGCTGCTTCGCCGACATCCCCAGGAACGAGGAGGCGAATACCGTAAGCGCCACACCGATCACATAATAGACAGCGTTCTTCATATCGTGGGATCCTTTTCGGATTCAATCGTAACATACAATATGTCCCATAACAAGATTTTTTTGTTGAGTAAATCGTGCATTAGTTATATAGTATACGTGCGAAAGCTAAAAGGAGAGTATTAACATGGTAGAAGTAACGAGTGAGAATTTTGATAAAGAGGTGATGAAGTCGGACAAGCCGGTGCTTGTCGATTTCTGGGCTCCGTGGTGCATGCCGTGCAAGATAATCGCGCCCTCCGTGGAAAAACTGGCCCAGGAATTCGACGGCAAGGTGAAGATCATGAAATCGAACGTCGATGAGAGCCCTGAGATAGCCACGGAGCTCTCGGTCCTGAATATACCGACGCTTATCCTGTTCAAGGACGGCGCCGAGGTATCGAGAATGATCGGAGTCAATTCCAAAGAGGCCATAGAGGCCAAGATCAGGTCGGTGATCGGCTGATGAACATACTGGGTATCTCAGCGTTCTATCATGACTCCGCCGCGGCGCTCGTTAAAGACGGCGAGATCATAGCGGCCGCGCAGGAAGAGCGCTTCACAAGAAAGAAACACGATTCATCCTTCCCGAAGAACGCGGTCCAATACTGCCTGAAAGAAGGCGGGATAGGCATCGGCGACATAGATTACGTTGCGTTCTACGAAAAGCCTTTCATCAAATTCGAAAGGATCCTCGAGACATATATAGCGTACGCCCCGTCGGGTATAAGTTCGTTCCTGAAGGCCCTCCCGTTATGGATCAAGAAGAAACTCTGGATGAAGGAGATGATACGCGAGGAGCTGGGCTACTCGGGGCCTATGATATTCCCCGAGCACCACGAGGCCCACGCTGCGAGCGCGTTCTTCCCGTCGCCGTACCGCGAAGCGGCGGTGCTCACCATGGACGGCGTCGGCGAGTGGACGACGGCGAGCTTCGGGACGGGCGTCGGCAATTCGCTCTCGTTAAAGGCGGAGATAAAGTTTCCCCATTCCCTTGGGCTTCTCTATTCCGCGTTTACCTATTATACCGGCTTCAAGGTCAACTCCGGCGAATATAAGGTCATGGGGCTGGCACCCTACGGCAGGCCGGTCTACTACGATCTCATAATGAGGGAGCTCCTCGACCTGAAGGACGACGGTTCGTTCAAATTGAACATGAAGCATTTCAATTATTGCGCCGGGCTTACGATGACGAGCGCCAGGTTCCATAAACTTTTCGGCGGCGCGCCCAGGAAGCCGGAATCGAAGATAACGCAGAGGGAGATGGACCTCGCGCGTTCCATACAGGACGTCACCGAAGAGATAATGCTGAGGATGGCGCGGCACGTCCATAAGGTCACGGGCAAGGATTATCTGACGCTCGGCGGCGGCGTTGCCTTGAACTGCGTCGGGAACGGCAGGATCCTGCGCGAAGGGCCTTTCAAAGGCATATGGATACAGCCCGCCTCCGGGGACGCCGGAGGGGCGCTCGGCGCCGCGCTCTTCACATGGTACCAGTATCTGGGCAATCCCCGCGCGGCGGACGATAGGGACGATCTCCAGAAGGGCTCTTTCCTCGGGCCCGTTTACGATAACGATTATATCGAAAAATATCTAAAAGAAAAAGGGGCGCCCTACGTAAGGTTGAGCGACGCCGACGTGCCGAAAAAGATAGCGGAGTTGATAGGGAGTGAAAAGGTCGTCGGCTGGATGGAAGGCAGGATGGAGTTCGGCCCGAGGGCGCTGGGAGGGCGCAGCATACTGGGCGACGCGAGGAGTGCCAGGATGCAGGAGACGATGAACCTTAAGATAAAATTCAGGGAATCTTTCAGGCCGTTCGCGCCGTCGATCCTGGCCGAAAAGGCCGGCGAATATTTCGACATAAAGTCCCAGAGCCCTTATATGCTGCTCGTCGCGCCCGTTAAGGAGTCTAAGAGGCTCCCGGTCTCCGCCCAGAGCGAGAAGCTCTTCGGGCTCGAGCGCCTTAATGTAAGCCGCAGCTCAATACCCGCCGTGACGCACGTCGACTATTCGGCTCGCGTGCAGACGATAAGCCGCAAGCATAACCCTTTGTTTTACGACATGATAAAGGCGTTCGACGAAAAATACGGATGCCCGGTTGTCATAAATACCTCTTTTAACGTAAGGGGAGAGCCGATCGTGGCAAGTCCGGAGGACGCGTACCGCTGTTTCATGAGGACGAATATGGATTACCTGGTTATGGGCAGCTTCCTTCTCGAAAAGAAGGACCAGAAGCCGCTCGATAAGGACGCGGACTGGCTGAAAGAATACGAATTGGATTGAGGCGCATATGTTCGAAGAGTTTATGAGGATAAAGAGCGGGAGAAAAGAGCTGCGAGAGTTTGGCTTGACGATCGGGATAATTCTTGTTATCTTAGGAGGCGTCGCTCTCTGGCGCGGCAAAGGGACTTATCCGTACCTGTTTACGGCCGGAGCGCTCTTCATTATACCGGGGTTTATTCTGCCCGGCATATTGAAACCTCTCCAGAAGGCGTGGATGGGTTTCGCGATCGTGCTCGGTTTCTTCATGAGCAGGCTCGTCCTGACGATAGTCTTTTACGGGGTCGTTACGCCGATAGGCCTTATTACCAGGATATCCGGCAAAGACATCCTGGACGAGAAGATGGATAAGTCGAAGGCCTCTTACTGGATCGCGAGATCCGGCCAGGCGCGGCCGAAAGAATATTACGAAAAGCAGTTTTAAACAAAATATAAGAGGTATGTATGGGAAAGGTCGGGTTTCTTAAAGAGCTGTGGGAATTCCTGTCGACGCGCAAGAAATGGTGGCTCATGCCGATAATCATAATATTGATAATCCTCGGCCTCCTGATAGTATTAACCGAAGGAAGCGCTGTCGCGCCGTTCGTTTATACCTTGTTCTAATAAGTCAGTGATTAAGCGATTCTGAAGGCAAACACGCTTAGCGATTAAGTTATTAAGTGCAAAAAATACTTAATCGCTTAATCGCCAAGAGGGTCTAGCTAAGAATTACTTAATCACTAAGAGGGTCTGACTATGAAGATCGCGGTCCTGTGCTCGGGTAACGGATCGAACCTGCAGGCGATAATCGACGCCGTCAAGAAGGGCTATATACCCGCGGAGATCGCTCTGGTCGTGAGCGATAACAAGGACGCATTCGCCCTGTCGCGCGCCAAGAGCGCGAAGATCGAGACGCTCGTCCTTAACCCGAAAGATTTTAAGGGCCGCGAGGATTTCGACAAAGAGATAGTCCGGCATCTGAGGAAGAAGGGCGTGGGGCTCGTCGTGCTGGCGGGATTCATGAGGCTCATGAGCCCGTATTTCATAAAAGAATATAAAGACCGCGTCATGAATATACATCCGGCGCTCCTGCCGTCGTTCAAGGGGACGTGCGGCATAAAGGATGCGCTGGAATACGGCGTAAAGGTGACCGGGCCGACTGTCCATTTCGTGGACGACAAGCTCGACCACGGGGCGATAATACTCCAGAAGGCCGTCGAGGTGAAAGACGACGATACGGAAGAGACGCTTCTTGAGCGCGTCCATAAGGAAGAGCACAGGATATTCCCCGAAGCGATAAAGCTGTTTGTCGAGGGGAGACTGAAGATAGAGGGTAGGAGAGTTCGTATAGGTTGACAGCTGACAGCTGAAAGCTGACAGCTAATTAGAAAGGAGCAGCAGTAGAAATGAAAACCAGTATTAAGGATGTGAAAGCCAGAGAGATACTCGATTCGAGAGGGAACCCGACGGTCGAGGTGGATGTGGTACTGCAGGACGGTTCTTTCGGGAGGGCCGCTGTCCCGAGCGGAGCGTCGACCGGTGAGCACGAGGCTGTGGAGCTGCGCGACGGCGACAAGTCGC
>Ga0265297_10002689_pt1 | contig 35014 bp, 35 predicted proteins | sample Munlanlwell13791_FD_192502 | JGI IMG/M metagenome (GOLD analysis project Ga0265297, IMG submission 192502) | Leachate microbial communities from a municipal landfill in Southern Ontario, Canada - Leachate well 137-91 | ecosystem: Engineered > Solid waste > Landfill > Unclassified | place... | reverse complement strand
AGCTGTTAAACTATTTCCTTTTAGACGGACCAACGCTCTATTAATCCTCATTACAGGAGGATGGCCTTCTGAGATATGAAGGTCTGAAGCGTTATTTTTTATAGTCGCCTCTAAAAGCTGTTTAAGATATGTTTGATATTCCATTTTAAATTTGTTGTTGCTGTTGTTCTTCCGTCGTTCTAAACACTTCTTCAATAGAAATTAATCCTTGAAGAGCTTTAATCATTGCGTCTTGTCTCATCGTTATCATTCCCTGCCTTTTAGCCTCAACTGCAATCTTAGATTCAGTCGGATCTTCAATTATTACTTTCTCTAACTCAGGAGTCATTTTTAGAACTTCGAAGATACCGATTCTTCCCTTTTCTCCTTTGTTGCCACACTTAGAACAACCCTTTGGCTTGTATATATATATTGGATTAGGAATAGTGAAAAAACTCTTGCTTGTTTCGGGTAATTGAGAGAGCTCCTTTAATATCATCTTCTCTATTTCTTTATTCGGCCTTACTTTTTCTTTACAATAAGGACATAGACGATGTCCCAATCTTTGAGCTATTGCAATATTTAAAGTTGCCGGCAATAAAAAGGGCTTAATTTTCATATCAATCAATCTAGGAATCGCTCCAATAGCATTATTAGTATGCAAAGTTGATAAAACAACGTGGCCAGTTAAGGCGGCATGAGTCACCAAAGAAGCTGATTCTTCGTCTCTGATTTCACCAACCATTATAATATCAGGGTCTTGCCTAACAATCGATCTTAATCCTTGACTAAAATCATATCCAATGTCAGGTCTAACTTGTGACTGATTCACTCCTTTTACAAAATACTCAATCGGGTCTTCAAGAGTAACGACATTGACGTCTGGCTTATTTAATTCCTGAAGAATAGAATATAGTGTCGTTGTTTTACCAGAACCAGTTGGACCAGTTGAAAGTATTAGACCAAAAGGTTTAGCAATAGACTCTCTTAATGTTTTTAAATTATATCCCGACAATCCTATTTCTTCATAACTTCTCAATCCTTCGGTTGGATCAAGGACCCTGATTACTACTTTCTCTCCTAGCTTAGTCGGAAAAGTTGAAACTCTGAAGTCAATATCTTTTTCATCTATCTTTGCCGAAAATCTTCCATCTTGAGGAACTCTTGTCTCATCTATTCTTAAATTAGATACAATTTTTATTCTTGCTACTATTGAAGGATGAGTGTGAATCGGCAAAAACAAAGAAGAATACAGGCTTCCATCCATTCTAAAACGTATTCTTAATTGATTTTCTTCTGGTTCAATATGAATATCGGAAGCATTTCCATCAACAGCATGCCTTAAAATAACAGCCACCATTTTAATGATTGGTGCCTCTTCAGAAAGTCTCTCCGCTTTTTGCTTAGTATCAACTGAGAAAAGCTCAACTCCTTCTTCGCTTCCCCCTAATTCCGTCTCAAGAGCACTTAAGGCCTTGCCTACCTCTTCTCTGATATTTCTATATTGTCTTAAAAATGCCTCGAAAGAATTAGCACTAATAAGATAAGTCTTGTAAGTTATTTTATTTTGTCTGGCTAAAAAGTTAAGTGCCTCTTTGGCTTTAATATCATCTGGATTAACAACTCCAACTTCCAAAACACTTCCCTGAAGAGTAAGGGGAACTATTTTATAAAATCGAGCTGACTCTTCGGGAATCATCGCCAGAACATTATTAGGAACCTCTAAAACTTCTGCATTTTCAAAAAAAGGCATATTAAATATTTCTGCCTTAATTTTATTAAAATCACTCTCTTTTACTATTTTTTTAGAGATTATAAAGTCCTCTTCACTTCCCTTGAAGTCCTTAAACTCATTTTGTAATTCCTCTCCCTGCTCTTTGGTTATTACTTTTTTTTCTACTAGTTTTTGTAAAAAAATCATATTAAAAATTATTATTTAACTGGAGCAAAAGGATCTTCTCTACCTGAGGGAACATCTCCGGTGACCTCATTAAAAACCGACGAGTCAGGAATATATTTTAACGCTGTGAAAGCTTCTGACATTAAAAAGTTAGTATCAACTTGAACAGCTATTTCCGTATTTGAAGTTTGCGTGACGCCATTATTAACTGGAGTTGTTTTAAATTTTAAAAACAAAAAATATCCAAGAACAGCCACACCAATTATTAAAATAAAAGGGGCTATTTTCTCTAAAGGACTTTTAATTTTTTGATTTATTAATTCTTCCATATTTATAAATTAATAAGAATAAACATCTAATGCCACTGTGAAGCTTAAATTATTTTTCGTTCCAGTTTTTGAGGTCTCTTGGACAGACGGAGAAACTACAACACTTTTTATGGTAATTATCCTTGTTTGACCTTCAAATTGAGATAATAAATTCTTAAATGCGCTATATGTTCCTGTAATATTTAAATTAATCGTTGTTTTTTTAACATCGCCCTGTAATTGATTAAAATAATTAGAAGACGCTTGGACTGTTTCTGTTGTTGTCTTGCTAATCTTAGTTCCATTTTCGGTCTGAGTTGTTGCTTGAACTTGAGATTTAACCGTCTCAGGAGAAGAACTTGTCATTCCACTTAACGTCATTCCGCTTGTTGAAACTATATTTTTGAAAAAATCATTAATTTTGGCTTTAAAAAAAATGGACGAATCAAAATTAATCGCAATACTTCCCTTCTTATCGGACCAACCAGCATCATGAAGTGCTTGTATTTTATTATCTATAACAGCATAGTAACTTTTCTTTGCCGCAATCGATGATTCAACCTGGCTTATTTGCCCATCAATACTATCAATCTCTTTCCATTTAGAAAAATCTAAAAAGTAAACAACAGCGATAGATGCAATAATCACGGCGACTGATATTAATACTTTTTTATTTTTTAAACCCATATTATTTTAAAATCCCTGGCCTTATGGTTACATCTAAATTAAAAGTAACTAACCCAGTTTCTGCTAAGTTAACATTTGATATTTGATAGCTCTCAATTGTCGATTCATTCTTTAAGATAGCTATCTGCTGCATAACATTCTGGAAACCACTCGTAGATCCTGTCATTGTAAGCTTCCTAGAAGAAACATCGAAGGAAAACCCAGAATAAACTACCTTGGGATGAATCCATTTTTGGAAAGAAGTGAAAAATCCAGAAACCTTAGGATTATTTTCGAAAAGAATCTTAAAGTCCCCAATGTATTTTCCAGCTAAAGATAATTCATCTTCTTTGGCTTTGACATCACTTCCAGCAAGAGTAGCATAATCAATATTTAAGCTACTCAATTTAGATTGTTTTTGGCTAAGAAGATTATTAAAATAAAAATAAGTGCCTAAAGATATTAAAAAAATGATAATAGAAAATATCAAAAAAAGATTTTCTTTAAGGTGGGTTTCTTTTTTTACTTGTGCTATTTCAATAGCCATAATTATTTTTTAATTCTTAAATACATTATACCCGCTTATTCAAATTTTCTCAAGGCTTCCCCTAGTGCAATAGCATAATTAGAGTTAATCTCTTTCATTTTTTTCTCTAATACTGAAGGATAAACAATATTTTTGAATGGTTCAGCAATCTCAACTTTTAAAACCTGCGACGCATCTTGATTCAAACTTTTATCAAAATACTCTTGTATGCCTGGCATCATTGAAGTCCCTCCGGCCAATATTACTTTCTCTACTTTCTTGCCTTCTTTGTTCTCAAAATCTCTAATAACTGTTTTAGCCTTCTCAGATATGATTGATAAAATTGGAATTAAAATGTGCGATATCTTTGTTTCTCCTGAATCAGTTAATCCTTCTGTCTTTTTCATAACTTCTGCTTCCCCGGCTGGGATATTTAAAGTTTGAGAAAGGCTATAGGTTAAATCTTTTCCTGCCATATCAAAACTAAAACTCATTTTCATGAACCCTTCATCAACTATATTAATATTCGTACTCTGAAACCCTACCTCTAATAAACAAGTTGGAGGGTCATTCTCCTTAATTACTGCCCTCTTTAAAGCCATGGCTTCAGCCTCAAGTGCTGTCAATTCCAAACCAGCTTGCTCAGCAATAGTTTTATATTGCTCAACAATAATTTTCGGAACAGCCATTACTAAAACTTTATTATTTTCCTTTAAGGATTCCTTATTCATTAATTGCCAATCCAAAACTAATTCTGACAAAGGTAAAGGAATATATTTCCTTGCTTCAAATCCAATAGCATTAGCTATTTCTTTCTTAGACATCGGTGGCAACTCAAAAGTTGTAAAAAATGTTGCAAAATCAGGCAAGGAAAAAACAACCTTTTTAGTGTTTATTCCAGTTTCTGCTATTATCGCCGCTATGGCCACCGCAATATTATTAACTGCTGGATTTAAATTCTTCCTATCAAAAGATCTGAAAAACTGCTTACAAGCAACATCAAGATTGACCTCTCCATAATTTTCCAAAGTCAATTTCCCCTTGCTTCCCGATATTTCAACTGCTCGAATAACCTTCGTCCCAATATCAATACCTAAACTATTTTGAATTTTTTTATTTGCAAAAATCATATTGAAGATATTATAGCATTTTTAAATTTATTGACAAATGCTATACTTAGATAATACCACTTTTAAAAAAACAATGGAATATCTAGGAGCAATCTGGGATATAATTTTCCCTAAAAAGTGCATTAATTGCGGCAGAGAGAGGCAATATCTTTGTGAAGATTGTCTTTCTTTGATTCCAATCAATCCTTTTGTATATTGTTTGTGTGAAAAAATGGAAAAAAGGAATAAATGTGATAATTGTAAAGATAAATATCTTGATAAAATATTATCGGCTACTGATTTTAATAATAAAATAGCTAAAGAAGCTATCCATAAATTAAAGTATGGATATTTAGAAGATTTGAGTATCCCTCTTGCTTTACTTATTTTAAATCATTTAAAGACTATTGATTGCCAAATTGATAATAGTTTTGTTATTGTCCCTGTCCCGATGCATATAAAAAAGAAAAAGAGAAGGGGCTTTAATCAATCTGAAGAAATAGCCAAGCTCATTTCTGAATCGACTGGCATTCCCCTCTCGACAACTCTTATAAAAACAAAAGAAACAAAACCCCAAATGGAATTAAGTAGGGCTGAAAGAATTATAAACATTAAAAATTGTTTTGAAGTTAAAGATAAAAAAGAGGTTGAAAACAAAATTATTCTTCTCTTAGATGATGTCTACACTACTGGCACAACTATGAATGAGTGCGCTAAAGTTTTAAAAGAAAATAAGGCCAAAGAAGTCTGGGGACTAACCATAGCAAGGGAAATACAATTGGGTTGACCAATGCCTCCATTTTGTATATTATGACAACATGAATTGGAGAGGTGCCAGAGTGGTCGAATGGGGCACCCTGCTAAGGTGTTAGTTGCGCAAGCGACTCGAGGGTTCGAATCCCTCCCTCTCCGCCAATTATGGATTTAATTAACACCATTCTTCATATAGACATTTATTTGACTGAAATCGTTAATGCTTATGGAGCATTATCTTATATTTTATTATTCGCTGTTATCTTTGTTGAAACTGGGCTGGTCTTTATCCCCTTTTTGCCTGGTGATTCTCTACTTTTTGCTGCTGGAGCTATCTCTGCTATCAGTTCGCTAAATATTTACTTTCTAATTGTGATTCTCTGGCTTGCCGCTTTCTTAGGAGACACAACAAATTATTTTATAGGAAAATTCTTTGGAAATAAATTATCGGCTAAGGTCAATCAGGAATATCTGACTAGAACTCAAGAATTTTACAAAAAATACGGAGGTATAACCATTTTCCTTGCCCGTTTTATTCCAATCATTAGAACCTTTGCTCCTTTTGTCGCTGGACTGGGAAAAATGGACTACAAAAAGTTCATCACTTATAATATCAGTGGAGGATTAGTTTGGGTATTGCTCTTTACTCTATCGGGATACTTTTTAGGAAATATTCCTCAGGTCAAAGAAAACTTTTCCATTATTGTTATTGCCATCATTGTAATATCGCTTATCCCCATTCTCTTTGAATTTATCAAACACAAAAAATCAAAATAATATATGAGCAAGAAAAAATACTACGCCTATTCAATTAATGGAAAAAATGGAATTACAGATAATTGGCCTGAATGCCAAAAAATCGTTTCCGGCATGCTAAATGCTAAATACAAAGGCTTTGAATCTAAAGATCAAGCTGAAAGATGGCTTGAAGGAGGGGCCGATTATAATTTAAAAACTACTGCTTCTCAAAAAGGAATATATTTTGATGCAGGAACCGGAGCTGGCAAAGGAGTTGAGGTCAGCGTTACCGATGAATCAGGAAATAGTTTATTAAATAATGTTTTAAAAAAGAAAGATATAAATGAGAAGGGCTTTCATTTAATTAATGGCGAGGCAACAAATAATTTTGGAGAATTATTGGCCTGTAAGTATGCTCTAGAAATTGCTATTAAAAAGGATGTTAAAAATATTTATGGAGATAGCAAATTAATACTCGATTATTGGTCAAAGGGATTTATTAAAAAAGAAATGCCTGAAGAAACAATTTCTTTGGCTGATGAAGTTAAAAAATTAAGATATTGGTTTGAAAAAGAGGGAGGAAAAATAGAACATATTTCAGGTGGAAGTAATCCTGCTGACTTAGGATTCCACCGAGGATAAAATTGACAATTATCTCCTTTTTATATATTATTTCCCTATCACGGAGGGATGCCTGAGCGGTTGAAAGGGATAGTCTTGAAAACTATTATGGGGCAACTCATCGAGGGTTCGAATCCCTCTCCCTCCTCACATAAAAAAGAGCCAGTTAGGCTCTTTTTGTTTACTATTTTGGTCCAAACATTTTCATACATTCTTCAGGAGAAGAACATGGTGGTCCTTGAATTCCGCTAGATGATCCCTGTGTTCCTGTAGGACCAGTAGGAATATTCGCAGGAGGACCCTGTAATCCTTCTGGCGATCCACCCTGTGGAACTTGCTGTTGTTTCATTTTCTCAACATATTTATTAACCGCACTCTCTATACATGGACCTATCTTTTCTCCTTGGTCTTGAGTAATGGTTATTTTCCCATCTAAAACATCTTGTAGCTTGCCGCCAAAAACTTCATTCAAACAGCTCTCGGCATCTGGCTTTGCTTCAGCTGGTATTTCTTGTAAACCACTCTTTAAGCTCTCTATTCCTCCCTTAGCCATCTCGGCATCTTTTTCACTAATCGTTCCAGCCTTAACTCCAAAATCTATACATTCATTAAGATGAGATTGATCGTTGCAATAAGCCTCACAGGATTCCTTGCTTTTACATCCTCCTGGACCACCACCACTTCCAACTTTCTTTACCATAGCTAATTCTTCGCCACTTAAAAATCCTGCCTTTTCAGCAAAAGCAACACATTCGCTAAAATTCGCTTCTATTTTACAATATGCATCGCAGTCAGATTTTCTCTTACATCCTCCTGGGGTTTCTCCTGATTTTATAAACTGCATAACTTTCTTGGCTTCAGCTAATTCAGTTGGTTCGATTATTCCTGACTTCTCTCCAAAATTAAGACATTCTTCAATATTAACTGGATCAGCACAATAGGTTTCGCATTCAGTTTTAGTTTTACAACTTCCAGGAAGATTAACTCCCTCTTTTAAAGCCTTGGCTATTTTCTTTCCCTCCTCAATGCTTGTCCCGTTTATTCCTATCTCATCTGCGAAAGACAAACACTCTTCGAGATTAGTTACGTTGCCCTGACAGAAGGCCTCACAAGTTGTCTTGTCCTTGCATCCTCCCGGCATCTTCCCTTCTTTTACCTTATCGGCAACTATTTTAGAAGTTTTTATTTCTTCATCGGTCATCATTTTATTCTTTTCTCCATAGGCAATACAAGCTGCCATGTTTTCCGCCTTATTACAATAATTCATACAAGCCACTTTATCAGTACAACCCTCTAGCTCTGCAATAGGATAAGTGGGAACAAAAGCAGCAGAAGCAAATCCGAAAGAAAATAGAAATATAGTAGAAGTAATAATTATTTTTTTCATATTTTTATTTATTCATCAAAAGGATTTTTGTATCCATCCATTGGATTAACCTTACTCTTAAAAGGGTTTATCTCTGGCATATTCTCGACTGGATTATTTATCAAACTATTAATTTGTGAATTATTGCTTACCAGTTGACCTTCCTTCTTTCCCCAATACATATACGAAAATATTGCTAGAATAATAATGATTACTACGATTATTATCCCTAATATTTTTTTATCCATATATTTTAAAGTTATTATCTTAAACATATTGTATTTTAAAAAAAGAAATTAGGCAAATTTCCCAGATAGGCAATCAATCTTTTTAAATTAAAAGAAAAATGATAGAATGTTCTTATGGAAAATAAATTCAAAAAAATCAAAGAAATAGCAGAAAAAGGGTCTTCTTTTGAACATAAGATGGATCATGTAATGAGAGTATACAATATGTGCCTTCTATTAGCTAAAAACGAAGATGTTGATTTGGATATCTTGAAAGCTGCTGCCTTGCTCCATGATATCGCCAGAAGCAAAGAAGATGAGGACAAAACCGGAAAAGTAGACCACGCATTATTAGGAGCAGAAATGGCTGAATCAATTTTAAAAAACTTAGATTTTCCTAGAGAAAAAATACAAAGCGTGAAAGATTGTATTGCTTCCCATCGTTACAGAAATGACCATGAGCCAAAAACAATGGAAGCTAAAATTCTTTTTGATGCTGATAAATTAGACACCATTGGTGCAATCGGTGTTGCTAGATCTTTTGTCTGGATAGGAAAAAATAATGCGAACATATACAGCGATGAAGACTCGAAAAAATACGTTAAAGAAAATCTGGAAGGAGGCAAGCTTAACGGAAAAATTATTGACAAAACTAAGCATAGCCCGCAAATAGAATTTGAAACAAAAACTAAATTCTTAAAAGAAAAATTATATACAGGCAAGGGCAAAAAGATTTGCGAAGAAAGAATTGAATATGTTGAAAAATTCTTAGATAGACTAGAAAAAGAGATCAAAGGAGAGATATAATAATTTCCTTGTTTTTAATCATTTTTTTGTATAGTATAGAAATACGCCCTCGTAGTTCAATGGATAGAATGCCAGCTTGCGGAGCTTGCGATAGAGGTTCGACTCCTCTCGAGGGCACATATGAATTTCTCAACTAAAATAGAAGAAATTCCTCGCGTTGGAAAGATTTACGGTAAAAGATTGAAAACCATGGGCATCAAAACCTTGGCTGATTTAATTTACTATTTCCCCCGCGAGTACAAAGACTTTTCTAGAATATCAAAAATAAAAGACATAAAGATAAACGAAAAGGCCTGCGTGGAAGGAAAAATCATCTCAATTGAACAAAATCGAACTTGGGTTAAAAGAATGATTATCACAACAGCCCTGATTCAAGATGACACTGGGGCCATTGAAGCCGTTTGGTTTAATCAGCCATATATAGGAAAAATACTAAATATCGGTGATGAAATAATTTTAGCGGGAAAGCTTTCTTTCCAAAATAAAACGATTCAAATATCCTCTCCTATCTATGAAAAAATATCATTAAAAGAAACTGTTCATTTGGGCAGAATAATGTCCGTCTATATTGAGTCACAAGGAGTAACCTCAAAATATCTAAGATGGATAATTAAACCAATTATTGAAAATATTAAAAATAAGATTCCAGAAACGCTGCCAGAAGAAACTTTAAAAAAATACGATCTACTTTCCTTGAAAGAAGCCCTGGAACAAATCCACTTCCCCTCTTCATTGGAGTTAGCTAAAAAAGCTGAAGAAAGATTTTCTTTTGAACAAATATTTTTTATCTCTCTTTTTAATTTAAAAAAGAAATTAGAAATTAAGAAAGAAGAATCTCAATCAATTCCAATAAACAAAGAATTGATTGAAAGGGTTAAGATGTCCCTGCCTTTTGAATTAACTAAAGCCCAAAAAAGGACACTGGATGAAATACTGGAAGATATGGGACGCCCAAATCCCATGAATAGACTATTGCAGGGAGATGTCGGCTCAGGGAAAACCGCAGTTGCCGCCTTGGCTTCAATCAATGCGGTCAAGGCTAAAGCTCAGGTCGTTTTAATGGCTCCAACCGAAATACTAGTGAAACAACATTTTAAAACCTTCTTCCAAATGCTTAAAAACTTTAACTTAAATGTTGGATTATTAACTGGAAAAGAAGATAAATATTATTCCAAAAAACTTCATTCCGACACTATTGAAATATCTAGAAAAAAACTATTAGAAAAAACAGAAAAAGGAGAAATTGATATTTTAATCGGAACCCAAGCTTTAATTGTTAGTAATAAAAAGAAGAAAGAAGAACAAAAAGTAAGATTCAAAAACTTAGGGCTAGTAATTGTTGATGAACAGCACCGATTCGGAGTCAAACAAAGGGCCACTCTTCAAAAAAACAGAGAAAGAATTCCTCACTTGCTTTCCATGACCGCCACCCCTATTCCCCGAACCTTAGCTTTAACAGTCTGGGGAGATTTAGATTTATCAATTATTGACGAAATGCCTCAAAATAGGAAAAAAATAATTACTGAAATCGTTTCCGAAAAACAAAGGAATAAAAAGTATGAATTTATAAAAAAAGAAGTAGCTAAGGGAAGACAAATTTTTGTGGTTTGTCCAAGGATAGAATCAGAAGAGGATGAAATCAAGACCGTTAAAAATGAATATAATTATCTCTCTAAAGATGTTTTTCCTGAATTAAAGCTAGCCATGCTTCATGGAAAAATGACAAGCAAAGAAAAGGATAAAATCATGAAAGATTTTAGAAGTAAAAAATATGATATCCTTGTTTCGACTTCAGTCATAGAAGTCGGAATTGATATTCCTAATGCTACCATTATGATGATTGAGGGAAGTGATCGATTCGGCTTGGCACAATTACACCAATTCAGAGGCCGCGTTGGAAGAGGAGAACATCAATCATATTGTTTACTCTTTACTGATTCAAAAAGTAAAAAAACTAGAGAAAGATTGGAAGCAATGATTAAATATGATAGTGGATTCAAGCTCTCAGAAATGGATTTAAAATTAAGGGGACCAGGAGACTTTTTTGGAGTAAAACAATGGGGACTACCTGACTTTGCCATGTCTGCCCTAGGGGACGCAAAAGCCGTAAAGAAAGCGAGAGAGGCCGCCGAAGGCATATTCCCTCAAATACAAAAATACCCCCTCTTAGAAAGGAGGCTAGAAGCTTTTGAAGACAAAATACATTTGGAATAGATCTATTTACTTGAAGTTATCTTAATAAAGCTAATCTGGCTCTGGTTAAAAAATCTTAATGGTAAGAAAGTATTACCTAGCCCGCTATCAATATAGATTTCTTCATTTTCTATTTTATACAATCCCTTAGCATATTTAGGAAAGAATCCCTGGCCTGGTGCGTATATAGCCCCGATAAAAGGAAACCTGACTTGCCCACCGTGAGTGTGCCCCGAAAGAACTAAATTAAAATCATGATATTCAAAAATTGCTAAACTGGCATTGTGAGTTAAAAGCAAAGAAAAAGAATCATCTATTAAGTCGGGATATTTTCCGTCGTAATAACCAACCCCATATATTGATACATCCCTATACTTCTCGATTCTGTCATCCATTAATATCACTCCTCTTTTTTCTATTTCTTTTTTGTAATTATCAATATCTTCGTGATCTAATTCGTGATTGCCTAAAACGTAATAAATATTAGGATTGATTTTCATCAATTCATCGATGAAAGAATAAACATATTGATAATCTCTAGTTCTCCTGTCTATGATATCCCCTGTCAAAACAATGATATCAGGTTTCAACTTTCTAATACTGTCATAAATTGTTTTGTTATCACCAAAGAATCTTTTATTGTGCAGGTCTGTAATCTGCACAATCTTTATTTGCTCTCCTGTCACAATCTTATCCGTTTTAATCTCTATCTCATTAACCTTGGAAAAATTAACCTCGTAACAAACATCTATAATCAGAAATATAAAAATAAATAATAATATTTTAATTTTCATTTTTCCTCACCTTAGGAGTTACCCAAAATCCCATATATTTACCAAACAGCCAATGCATTTGAGCATGAAGTGCTGGCAGAGAACTAAAGAATATCATCACAAAAGGTATTAAAATCCATTCCAGGGCTATTAAAATATACTTAAAACGGCCGTAATTAATAGGTTTGGGTGGAAGCAATAACATACTGACCCAAATACTGATAATCAAGCTCGACATGGTAATGGTTAGAATAACACTGGTAATCTTCGGTAAATTATATGACACCAAAGATTGAGCGAATTCATTACCGCCTAGCCATAAAGGTAGCCAACCAAGAGCAAATATTAAAATTGAAGAAACTGCCCAAGTAACATGCCCTTCAACCAGCTCGAATCCCATTGAGAACTTCTTACTAAGAGAAATCTTTTTATCTTTCAAAGAGGCAAAAATGAAGAAAGGAACCTCCCCTACTCCATAGGCCCATCTCTTCTGTTGCTTATAAATATTCTTTAATGTTTTCAAAAAAGTCTCAGCACAATTAGCATCCATCGAGATCGGATAATACATCGGCTGAACCTTGTAATCTCCATCATATTCAAAAAAACATTGCCAAAATATTCTTGAATCATCGGAAACAACATTCTTCTGTTTAAATCCAACATCATTTAAAGCCTTAAAAGGCATCGAATGAGAAGAAAAAGTAATTAGCTTCTCTGGCCTCTCCTGATTCATGGTGTGCCAAAAAGTTGAAGAAAAAGAAAAAACTCGGGACAAAGGAGGAGACTGCCAAACATTATTCAAATACAATGGAACTGGTTGATAGCTAGTCCTTAAAGGCTTATCAACTGTTAGATAATAATACGTTAAACAACTAAAATATTTAGGATAAACACAAGCATCAATATCAAAAGAAGAAATGATAATATTTTCGTAAGGAATACCTAGGGGGTCGATGACTAATTCTTTAACTTTCTGTGTCGCCCAAGCATCATTCGCTCCGTGTCCAGCTAATTCCCCTTCTAGACCCATCGGATGGTAAGTAATTAAAAACCTGTAAAAGCTACTTCCATACTTATCTTTAATCTTTAAAGCAATCTCCTGAGCATTCTCTCTATCCGCTTCCTCGCAGGCCAAAACAACCATCATTTTATCTTTCGGATAGTCTGTATTTAAAAGACAATTAAAAGTTGACTCAACCACTTCTAACGGCTCCCTGTACATCGGCAAAATAATTAAATGATAAACATCATTCCAAGATGAAATATTTAATCCATTCTTAGGAGCTCCTAAATCTTCTATCTTTTTAATCCAATCCTCTTCTTCGTTCTTTTTCATTTGAGAATATCCATTCTTTAAATAAAAAGCAAAATAGATGGTTCTCAAAAGCCAATAAATATCAAAAAGAATAATAAAAAAAGCCGTTAGCACGGGAAGCTTCCAAGAAAATAAAACCGACAAAAATAATATTGAAAGACTTAAAAGTCCAGTAAACATTTCCAAGAAGCGGTATAAACTTCTTTCTCCCTTATTCTTCAAGTCTGCCGCTCTCCCTATTTTTAGATAGTATTTGTCGTTCATTGTGACCCCACAGGGAATCGAACCCTGATTACCAGATTGAAAATCTGGTGTCCTAACCGTTAGACGATGGGGCCAAAGATAGATTATATATATCAAAAAGAAGACAAAAAGACAAGCCTTTAATTTTTAAAACTTAATAACTTCGCCAGGGCTAATAATCCCCTTTTCTTTAGGCTCTTCTTTCTCTTCAATCTTCTCTTTTTTAGCTTCTTTTATTGCCTCCCTTAGTCCAACAATATCTATTTTTTTTCTTACCTTATCTCCCTCCACTATTTCCGGCTTGAATGTCTTTTCTATTCTTTTTTCTTTTTTAGCAGGAATAAATTCTTTAGCAGCATCATCAAGAGAAATATATGGCAACTTCTCAAAAGAACTCTTCGGTTTTTCTTCGTGATGATTATTATTGTTATTACTGTTGCTGTTTTTTCCTAAACAAGCTTTACAATACACTGGACGTTTTCCATCTGGCTTAAAGGGAACCTTAACTTTCTTTCCGCATTTCTGGCATTCAGCATCAAATAATTCAGAAGTGGCTGTTCTATTATTATTTATCTTGCTTTCCATTTTAGGCATATCATCCACTCCTGCATATTTAGAAATATGCTCTTCGACAATCTTCTTATTAGTTCCATATTTATTTCTTGAAAATTCAATAATTTCTTTCTCGAAATCATAATCAGAAACAGCTGGAGCTAATGTCTCTGCCGAAAAAGGCCTAGAAGTTAAGCCGTCAATCATTAATTTAACATAAATATTCTGCTTAGGAAGATTGACTAAGTCGTGAGTTATAAATTCGGGAGAAAACTCTTTTTCTAAAAATTCTCCATCTTCAGCTCCGACCCTAAAAACAATCATTGTGCCTACGTTTCCAAACACCGCATCTCTAACTTTCTCTTCCATTTGATTAATATATTGGTGAGCCAAAACTAGAGACAATCTGTATTTTCTAGCCTCTGACAAAATACTGGCAAAAGAATCGGTTGAAAAATTTTGGAATTCATCAATATATAGGATGAAATCGTTTCTGTCTTTTTCTGGAGTATCAACTCTCGACATAGCAGCTAATTGCAATTTAGTTACCAAAAGAGCTCCCAATAATCTTGAAGAATCCTCCCCCACTCTTCCCTTGGAAAGATTCATAATTAAAATCTTCTTCTCATCCATTATTTTCCTAATATCTATGGTTGATTTTTCTTGACCAATAATATTTCTAATTAGAGGAGAAGAAATGAATTGTCCAATTTTGTTTTGAATGGCAGCGGTTGCCTCTATTTCATATCTCTGACTATATCGAGCAAATTCTTTAAGCCAAAAAGCTTTCACTACTGAATCTTTAACATTCTCAAGAATTTCGTTTCTCCACTCTACGTCAGCCAATAATCTGTTAACTCCTAATAAGGTTGAGCCGGGAGTTTCAAGTAAGGCTAGAATAGCATTATTTAAAATGTATTCCATTCGAGAAGACCAAACATCAGGCCAAATCTTTTTAAAAACCCCCATCAATCCCCCAGCAATTAAATGCCTATATTCTGGATCAACATTTTCCATAATATTGAAGGCTATTGGAGAGTCAATGTCGGCTGGATTAAAATACACTACGTCTTTTATCCTGTCTTCAGGAATAAATTTAAGAATTTCTTCAGATGCTTCTCCATGAGGATCAACAAAGCCAACTCCCTTACCATTCTTGATATCTTGGATAACCATGTTCTTTAAAAGTTCGGTCTTACCCATACCGGTTTTACCAATAACATAGATATGACGCCTTCTATCGTCCGTTTTAATTCCGAATTTTCTCTTTTCGCCTCTAAAGGTCGTTTGACCAAAAAATACAATTTCTTTATTCTCCATAATATTATTCTATTGGTAATGTAGCGGGAGGGGCTCCCTTCTTCATCTCTACTCTCTGTAATGATGCTGTCGGCACAGCCGCACCTGGGAAATGCCAAATTGTAGCTAATTCCTCGCTATTTAAATAATAGGTTGCTCCTTCCACATCAAAAGGATCAAAGGCTGGATCTCTAGTCCTGTAATTTTCAACTAAATCTCTCTTTTTTAAATATAATCGACGAGCTGTAAATATATCTGGAGATTGAACTTTAGTAGTTGTTGGTGTCCAAGGCTTAGTATTGTTCAAATTCTGAGTTCCAAACTGAGCAAAAAAACTAACTCCAAAACCTTTCGCTCCACCAAAGAAAACATTTCTTTTGGCAACATATACATATTTAATAAAACACTGAAAGCATTGTTTTGATTTCTTTCTTTCAATCGCGGAAACAACATCTCTTTCGCCAGTAGTTAGTTTCATTTCTGGAGGTAAAAATCCCTCCTCTTTTTTTTCTTCAGTTGGAATTTCTCCATGAATTAAAAGATAGAAAAAATCTGAAATTAAACTTCTTCCTGGAGCCTTTTCTGGTCGCTTTGCCAATTTATCAATTTCTTTCTTAGCTCGATCAAAGAAAGTGGTTTCTTTAGGACTCTTTGGTTTAGCATTTATCTGTATCCATAACTGCTCTCCCTTTGACATTCTTGATATTACTTCGAATAAAGAAGATAAAGGATCAATTCTTTTCTCTTCTTTAGAGACTTCTGGTTTTTCTTCAAAAAATTGTTCGTAAGTTTTAAGTGGATAGACATCAGGCTTCATTACTTGAAAATCACAACCCCATAAATCCCAATCTTCATTAGGCACATCAGCAGGAACGGCTTTAGTATAATCTGGAACCTCGACAATTTCTACTTCAGGATATTGAGCATAAATAGCTGATTCAATTAATTTTCTATTACTCGAAGGAATCCTAATATACATATGTGGGACCCCATCAATTCCCGCAATTTCAAAAGATGCTCCCAAAATTATTTTTCCTTCAAAATGAGAAGCCCTCCAATCTTTAGGTGGGTCGTAAGAGCCCCAAATAGCGTTAAAAACGTTCTCCATCGCTCGCAATGGCCTAATAACATCTTGCGGTATTTTAACCTCTAAAACAACTGGCTTTCTTGACTTATCACCAGCCCATCGATTCGCCATGAATAAGAAATAAACAAACTTTAAATGTTTAAACAAATAAAATGGAATGATCGTCCACCAAAATTGAAATATTAGAGCTTTGAGTGCCAAAAGATAAGGAAAAATGATTTTCCAGAAAGCGGAAAATGCTTGAATTATAAACACTATTTCTTCTGGCATTAATTAATTTTAAACTTATGCTTCGCGAACTTTGTACTTTCCATCTTCATTTCTAGTGAAGAATTTTTTGTTTTGTAAATTAAGAAGAATTGTTGATTCTTTGACCATTCTTTGTTCTAAAACAGATTGAACTATCGCTTCCTTAGGCATAGCTTGCTCTGAGGCACTTAAAACCTGGTGGATAACGTCCTTAACTTGTCCAGGATTATATCCCCAGTCTTTTAGGGCATAATAACCTCTTCCAACTAAAACAAAATCTTGATTCCTAATTAATTCATTGTGCACTGTTTGCGGATGAAGTTTTTTAGCTCTATTAGATCTACCTATTAATGATTCATTTAAACCGAAAATCATATCGGCGATATCTTTAAAGTGCAAAGGCTTTTCAGTTTGTTTTAAAATCAATTTAATTTTATCCTTTACCGTTCTAGGATTTACTTCAGGCCAAGACTTCAACCCAACCCTATCCCCCTCTATTGTTTTCAAAATATCTTTTGATATTTCTAAATATGAACAAAAAGCCTCTTCATTAGCCTTCCCTCCATTTTGTTTGTATCTTAAATAAAGAGTTTTAATTGTTTCAGGAACTCCTGCCTCCTTCAATTGTTTAACAAAATCAGTAGCAATCTTTTTAGATGAAGAACCTAATTCCTTGCTAATTGCCCAAAAAGAATAAAAATTATCATCCTCTTTTTCTTTAACAAGACCTTCTGTTAAAGAAAGTAAAAACAAAACATAATTTTTATCTTCACTTGACCCAAGCTCCTCTAAAAGTTTTTCTTCTTTTTTGACTCCTCCACAAGCATCTATCTCTTTCTCAAATAAAGATTTAATCTTTTTAAATTCATCTTTAAACTCAGATTTATCTAAAACTTTCTTGGCTCTTTTTATTCCATCAGCCTCAATCTGCCTCACTCTTTCTCTAGTAATATTGTAGCTTTTGCCGATAGCTTCTAATGTTTCTGGCTTCCCTGATTTTCCTAATGAAAACCTGCGAGAAACAACTGTTCTCGTTCTATCTGGAAGGCTTTTCAATATATTTTGTGTTATCTTTTTGTAGTCAAATTCCATAGTATTTAACTTATAACATTTAATACGAAAACTGTCAACAACTCCTACTTCCCTAACTTCTTTTGTCTTGCGTTATTCCACGAAACCAAGATTGGGCTGGCCAAAAATGTTGAAGAAAAAGTTCCTGCCACGGTTCCCACCATCATTAGTATTGTAAAATATTTAAGACTCTCTTCGTTGCCAAAAAAATAATACAAGGTTATTAATGCTATCATCAGTGCCAATGAAGTGTTCATACATCTAGCAAATGTCTCATTCAAACTCTTGTTAACAATATCTTGATATGAAGATTTCCTATCTTTAGTAAGATTCTCTCTAATCCTGTCGAATACAACAACCGTGTTGTTAATACAGCTAGCAACAACCGTTAATAAAGCGGTAATAACTGGAATAGTTAATTGAGCACCGTAAAGATGGCCTAATAATGCTAATACGCCTAAAGGGATGATAACATCGTGAAAAAGCATTAAAGTGGAAGATAATCCATATTGGAAAGAACTAATCGGCTTAGAAACGTTTCTAAAGGCAACGGCGATATAGAGAAGCATGGCAATCAAAGCAACGATAGCCACGACTATTGTTTTATCTTTCAATTCTTTTCCAACAAGAGGACTAATGGTTTCGCTGCTAATTGATTTATCGTTTATCTCCCCTGTTTCCTTAATTTTAGAGATAATATTATTATATGCGTCCTGAGAAATATTCTTTTCGCTAATTTTTAAAGCAAACCCGTTATTTCCCATTGGCTGGATTTGGACATTCTTAGTTTCTTCAATCCCGCTTAAAGCGTTTTGAACAACAGATGTTTCTGGTCTAGAATTTACGTAATCAAATTGAAGCAAGCTTCCCCCCTCAAAGTCGATGCCGACTTTTAGGCCATAAGCAAACAATGCATAAATACTTAGAACGATTGCGACGATTGCAACAACAAAATATAATTTTGAATATTTTAAGAAATTCATATTTTTATTTCCATAACCATTTAATCTTTCCAATTTTCCCCGAAGCAACGAACTCTAAAAATATCCTTGAGACAACCATTGAAGAAAATAGATTTAACAAAATACCTAATATTAAGGCGAAAGCAAAGGCCTTAATAAAGCTTGTTCCCAAGAAGTAAAGAATCATCATCACAATTAAGGCTGTAAAATGTCCATCCCTAATTGACGGCCATGCACGATTACATCCTTCAATAATACTACTCATAACATCCTTTCCTCCTTTTAACTCTTCTTTCATTCTTGAGAAAATCAAAATATTAGCATCAACAGCCAAGCCGATAGATAGAATCAATCCGCCAATACCAGCTAAAGTTAATGTTACTGGAATTAATTTAATTAAAGCTAGAATTATCAAACAATAAAGCACCAAAGCAAATGAAGCTATTAATCCTGGCAAATGATAAAATGCTATTAAGAAAATAACGATACCGATAATGCTATAAATTCCGGCTTGAACCGATCTATTTAAAGAAATCTCTCCCAATGTCGGACCAATCTTCTTTTGAACGATAGGGTCGCCTAATGGAACAGGCAAAGCTCCTTGATTAAGCCTCTGAACTAGGGTTTTAGCCGCTTTTATGTCAGTCTGACCAGTAATAATAGCCTCTCCCCCGCTAATCTTATTCTCCACCTTGGGAGCATATAAATCTGAACTATCTATTTTCCCATCTCCGTTGGTGTCAACGATTGATGCCTCATCTAAGGTTATAGCTAAGGTTTTGCCGATATTTTTTTCTGTAATAGTTTCAAATAATTTTGCTCCCTCATCATCAAACTTTAATTGAATAATTGGGGCATAAGTTGTTTGATCAAAATCTAAAGTAGCTTTCTTTAAATACTTTCCTGTTAATTCTGTTTTTTGATAAGGATTTTCAAAAGCAACCTGCCAATCAGCAACTTTCTGTATTTCTTCAAGGGTAGTTAAGCCACTTAATTCCTGTCTCTTAGCATTGATCTTGTCTATATCTTCTTGAGGTCTTTCTTCCCAAAATTCTAATAACGGAGTTTCTCCAATCCAACTAATAGCTTCGTCAACTGACTCCACTCCTGGCAAATCAACTGCAATCCTGTCTGCTCCATAAACCTGAACTACTGGTTCGGTTACTCCGAAAATATTCACTCTTCTTTCAATTACATCTCTTAATCCTTCCATAACCTCCGACTTATCTTGATCTCCGATCTGGCTTAAGTCAGCTTGATACTCCAAATGAACTCCCCCCTTCAAGTCTAAGCCTAATTTAAATTCTGTTTGAGGAAAGTGCCAAATCTTCCAGTTATATTTTGAATTAATATTATCAACTAATTGATTATATCCATTCGGATAACAAAAAAGACCAGCAACTAAGGCTAGGATAATTATTGAAATAAAGGAAAATATAAGTTTTTTATTGTTCATAATTGTTAAAAAGTATAGTTATAATATAAACTTAAAAATTGTTTTAGTCAACCCGGTTTGCGAAAATATCTTTTATCGTTTACAATCTAGACAATAGAACGAATAATGTCAAATATGATCATCCTTGCCATTGAAACAAGCTGTGACGATACAGCTATAAGCATCATAAAAACTAATGCTTCAGCTCTTAAAAAAAAGCAGCCTGTTTTTAATGATTTTGAAATACTTTCTGACTGTATTTCTTCTCAGGCCGAAATTCATTCTCCCTATGGAGGAGTTTTTCCTGCTGTTGCCAAAAGAGAACATCAAAAGAATCTTACTCCCCTCTTAATCAAATCTTTGAAAAATTCTGGATTATTAAAAAACAACAAAAAAACAATTAATGTTAAGAAAATATTAAAGGTACAAAAAATCCTAGAAAGGAATCAAGAAATATTTAACAACATCAAGGAGCTCTTCAAAAAATATGACATTCCAGAGATAAATAAAATTGCTGTAACTGTAGGGCCTGGGCTTGAGCCTTGCCTTTACACTGGAATTAATTTTGCAAGAGCACTATCTTTTTATTGGAACATTCCTCTTTCCTCAGTTAATCATCTTGAAGGACATATTTTTAGTAATTGGCTTGCTCCGATTGAAAAAATCGAATTCCCAGCAATCGCCCTAGTCGTTTCGGGAGGAAACACACAAATAATCAATATTGAAAAAATCGGCAAGTACAAACTGATTGGAGAGACTAGAGATGATGCCGCTGGAGAATGTTTTGATAAAGCGGCGAGAATATTAGGACTAGGATATCCTGGAGGGCCAAATATTGCCAAAGAAGCTAAAAAGTTTAAAGCAAAAAAGTTTAATATCTCTCTTCCCCGTCCGATGAAATATGATAAAAATTATGATTTCAGTTTTTCTGGTCTAAAAACAGCTGTTCTTTATGATTTTAAAAAAAGAACTGAAAAAGAACAAAAATCGGGAGACTATATAGCAGAAATGTGTTATGAAATAGAAAGAGCCGTAATTGACGTTCTAGTTTTTAAAACTATGAAAGCGACAGAGATGCTTAAGCCAAAAACTATACTTCTCGGGGGAGGAGTTTCTGCTAATAAAGAACTGATTAAAGAATTTAAAAAACAATGCAAGGCTCAAAAAATACTTTTCTCTGCTCCCCTATCTAAATTTTCGGGAGACAATGCCTCAATGGTTGCTTTGACAGCTCTATTTTCTTCTAATGCAAAGAACGTCTCTTGGCAAAAAATAAAACCGAATTCTAATTTAAAAATAAATGGATAATAATATTTTAATAAATTTAGCATTTGCCATTGCACCAGGAATCATCTGGCTACTTTTCTTTCTTAGAAAAGATAATTTGCCTGAACCACGCAAGCAGATAATTAAAGTTTTTTTGTGTGGAGCGATAGTCGCCATACCAATTGCCTTAGTTGAATTATGCCTTTTAAGCGAATTAACAACATTAAATCTTTCTTCTAAGGCCTACTATATCATTAAGGGGATATTCGTTATTGGGCTAACCGAAGAGGTATTTAAATATATAGCCGTTAGATACTCAATACTTAATAGCTCGCATATTGATGAACCGATTGATATTCCTTTATATATGATAATCGGAGCCTTAGGATTTGCTACAGCTGAAAATGCACTCTTCTTTTGCAGTCAAAAATTCTTAATACTCAGCGACCCACTAATACTTTCTTTTACTAGGTTTATTGGTGCGACCCTTCTTCATGCTTTAGCTTCTGGAACAATAGGGCTATTCTTAGTTTTAGCTTTCCATAATCTAAAATTCCGCCGCATTCTTATTACTATAGGCTTCACTATTGCAATCAGTGCCCATGCCTTCTTTAACTTTTTCCTAGAATCGTCTATAATAAAGGAAACACAATCTACCCTAGGGCATTCATCGGCTCTCTATGCCCTAGCAATTGTATTTATACTTTTCTTGGTTTTATCAATCTGCTTAAAACAAATTAAAAAATTAAAAAGTACTTGTAAAATATAAAATATGGCAAAACAAAAAGAAGAAAAACCAACAGAAGAAAAAACATGGAATGGCCCGAACGGACAATTAGTTGTTGATGTTTACGAAACAGAAAAAGAACTAATTATCCAATCAGCTATTGCTGGAATTAAAACTGATCAGATAGATGTTTCATTAGAAAACGACATTTTAATTATTAAAGGCGAAAGAGATAACCCAAGTAAAGACAAGGGGCAAAGGTATTTTCTTAAAGAATGCTATTGGGGACCATTTTCAAAAGAAATAATACTCCCCCGAGAAATAGATACCAGCCGAATAGATGCTAAAGTAAAAGAAGGGATACTGACCGTAAGAATGCCAAAAATAGAAAGATCAAAAAACAAAAAAATATCGGTTGAGGAATAAAAATATCTAATTCTTTTTTCTTGAAACTTTTTCGTAATTATTAAAAAAATAAACATAGCTCAAAAATCCTGATGACAATTGTTTTGTCATCATTTTTTTACGAAGCTGATAAGTGTTATACCGCTTGGTAATTCCTAGGTACGAATTCTCACTGGATAAAAATAAATCTAAGCCTTTTTTATCAATATTATGGTTATTCATTAAAAAATCATTCCAATATTTTGTTTTCTTATAAAAATTCCCCTTAGTCTGATTACCAATATAGATACGATAGGGCTTAATAAAGGCTCCCAAAAATCGCACTCCCTTAGAAAAATGCTGAAGGTACATTTTTTTAGGATGAAGATCTAAAAATAGATTATCTTTTAAATAATTTCGTAAAAGCGGAATAATAGATTGGAGATATTCTTTATCTTGATTAATAATTACAATATCATCGACATAACGCCCATAATACTTACAGCCCAGTTCATATTTCACAAAATGATCAAAATCATTCAAATAAACATTGCCAAATAATTGAGAAGTAAGATTACCAATCGGCAGTCCCTTGTCTTTTCCTGCGAAGAATAAGCTTTTAGTTTTGGGAAGCCCTTGCCAGTCCTCTCTCTTGCCTTTTAATAAACAGCCCTTAGTTGAATCATGGAATATAATTTGACGGATGAGGCGTAAAATTAAATCAACATCAAAATCTTCTATTTCTCGAAACCTATTTAATACTTTTTCGACTTTTTGATATAAAATATTATGATCGATTGCCATAAAGTATCCTTTGATATCCAATTTAAGGATATAGCAATCTTTTTTATAATTATTAGAACACGATCTGATAAAATGATCTACTCTTTTTATTCCGTACGATGTTCCCTTGCCCACTCGGCAGCTATAATTATCATTAATAAATAAACGCTCAAAAATCGGACTGATATAATTATAAATAAAGTGATGGACAATTCTATCTCTAAAATTAGCAGCGAATATTTCTCTCTTTAGGGGCTTGAAGGAAATAAAGCAAACACTAGGGCTGATAACATATCTCTTTTTGATTATATCCTCATATAATTCAAAAATTCTTGTTTCGTAATTCCTTTCAAAAAATAAAGCACTGAAAGAAAGCCCTTTATTTTTTCTCGCATCATAATAAGCACGAAATAAATCGCACACTATTTTCGTATTGTCATTATTTTTCATATTTTAAATATGATTGTAATATAATTCTTCGGACAATTTTTATTGCCCGAAGAATATAAACCAGTGCTTGAGACAACGAACGGAAAAGCCATATGCAGCCGAATTAGTGTTACGGTAGACTCTAGACTCTGTGTAGTTCAAGTTACGGTTCAAAGTCGACGAGCTAGACCACAAGTTCGTGTTCACAGAACGATTGTTGAAAGAGCCATCGGTGCCACGATAGCCAAACACAGCTCTGCTCTCCGCTAGTGCAAAAATAATCACTTAATTCTTCTTGCCTTTCTAACAAAAAAACAAGAATTATATTCCTCGCTTTAAAACGAGAGGATTATTGGACTGATAAAGGCACACTTGCCTCTGCCCGTAGCATAAGGCAACTCCGGCCCATTATCATTTAGAATAATTTTGCCAAGCAACAAGTTGTTTAGATATTCCTTCAACCTTTTCATTGAGAAAGACGAATTTCCTAAGATTTAATTGTTTAAAATCTTGGAGGATTCTCAAATCCAAACGAATCATTTCTATGTCCTCCCTAGCTACTTGAATTAATTCCTTTTTACTAGTACTGCCATTAGCACGATAAATATTCTTTATCATTTCCATTGTTTCCTTTTTTATACTTTCCCCAAGAGTATACTTGTATTCCCTGTCAAAGTTCTTTGTCATAGCAACCATTTGTATCAAGAAATCATAGCTCGCTTTATATACTGACAAAGAACTATACGTACTCATATATTTACGCTTTATCTATATTAATATTATTTCGTGGATAATAGTCAAATAGTCGGGAAGAAAATATCAGTCCTTGAGACAACGAACGGAAAAGCCATATGCAGCCGAATTAGTGTCACGGTAGACTCTAGACTCTGTGTAGTACAAGAGACGGCTCAAAGTCGACGAGCTAGACCACAAGTACGTGTACACAGAACGAGAGAGGAAAGAGCCAGCGGTGCCACGATAGCCAACTCCAACCGCAGAAAATCCGCTTGTATTGGTTCCAGTGTTTCCAGTGCTCCAATGAGCAGTTCCCGCCTCTTTAAGACTTGCTCCAGCAGGAGAACAATACCAATTATATCCCGCACCTTCACAGGCGGTTGTACCTAAGTATTCTACTAATGTTTTGAATTCAGCATCAGTTGGAACATGCCAACCAGAAGGACAGAGTCCATGAGAATTAGTTGTAGTCGATTGCTGGTAAACAAAACCGAGTTTGTTGGATTGGATATTAGCTAAAGTTTCTTCATTTTGAGTTCCATCTATTCTTTGCGGATAGGCATAATAGCCATGGTCAGTACCGTCCCAAGTGGCGGTAGTAGGGCCTCTCGTTATCGTTGTTCCATCTCGGTATCTGGTGGTCATGAGATTGGAAGTTAGCCAAGTCTGGGTTCCAATAACAACTGCACCGTATGAATTGCCGTCAACATCAACCGCTCCATTAACATAGCCTCCTTGGCTACTATAAGAAATGCTTCCAGAGGAGAGAGGAGCAGAAATAGTGAAGCGAGAGCCGATTGTATCAGAGATATATGTATAATAGCCAGAAACAGGATCAACGGGAAGAGTGGGAAGAGATTCTGACAGAGCAGAGGCAACATTGGTACAGTCTTGCCCGATATTGCAGAGAGTGGATTGGATAGGATAGGTTCCTCCATTTAAAGTCCCGTAAATAACCAAAGCTTTCCTGATTGTATCCAGATTAGATTTCCTTTTTGCATCGTTAGCTGCGTCAATCGCTCCATTCATTTGAACGATCACAAGGCCGGAAAGAATACCGACAATGGCAATCACGACCAAAAGCTCGATCAGAGTGAAGGCTTTTCTATTTTTATTTAATTTATTTTTATTCATAATATATTTCTTGATAAATTAAATTTTTTCATTTAATAAAACCTGAATAATCTTTAATAAAAATTTGAGAAGCTCCTCTCTAGTCATTTGATTTAGTGGCTTATCAGGAGTAGGAAAAACTAAAGCATTATTATCGCTTACGCTATAATATATCTTTTGTTTATATTCAAGATTATAATCTTTTCCTAAAAGATTCCAACATTTTGAATTTTCCTGACTACAATATAAATTTATTTCTGTAAAATAATTTCCCGGTGCTTGAGGTGCTGTAAAACTAGCATTCCAATATTTATTTGAATAAACTCCATTATAATTATTAGAACTAATATATTCTTTTAAATAATTATTGGAATCATTAGTATTATATGTATAATATTGAACATTCCATCCATCATCTTTAGCAGCAACCCCATCAATAGTAGCTCCTTCTATTTTTAAATCTATTTTTTCTCCTGTAACATAAGAAGTTTTATTCCCGCTAATATTAGATATTTTTTGATAATAACATTTACCATCATTACATCCATTGGGACAACTATATTCAACTGAAGCTACTCCATATTCTCCTTTTGACGAATCACAAGAAAAACCTGAACAATAGTATTTAATCACTCTTGAATCAGCCCCTAATGTTGGACTTACACAAAAATCAACACTTTTAGTGCCACAAGATTCAATAGTGCCCTTTACGTAATAATTCTTTCCTCCATCAGAATCTGTACAAGTATTTGGCGTTACTACATTACAACTGCTCTTACAAGTTCCACGACTACCATTTACTCCAGTACTAGCTGGACAAAGAGTGAGTCCCGAGCAACAAGATTGTGTAAGTCCAACTGGTGTTACTGGTATGCTTTGATTTTCTTTAACACAACTTATTGATATTAATTTAGCCGAACAGCTTGCTGTTGTTCCGCCATTTAATCCAGCACAAGACCATGACCATGGTCCAGACCCAGAGAGTGACGATGCTGTTCCATATGAACAAAGATTAGTTGTAGGGATAGAAGAGAAAGACGATTCATTGGAAGAACCGCAAACACCGTTAACCGGAGATAAATTTATAGTAATATTATAATACTTCGTCTGCGAGGTTACACCTGACGGACTCTTGTATGTTGCAGTAATCTGAACTTTTCCTACCTTTAGGGCACTAAAATTATATGTTGTTGTTTGCCCACACCCAACAGTCATCTGAGTAATGCCTCCGCTGGTTGATGTAGAAGGACAAAGAGACACCGAATTAGATGAATCTAGCTTAAGAAAAGCTGTGTCATAAGCTAAAGACCATTGGTAGCCAGTACTTGGATTATTTTCCAAGGCTATGGAAAATCCTGCAAGATCCTCAACTTCCTTCTCACAAGTAGTACTAGAGCAACTTAATAAAGGATAAGTTGAAGCAGCAGTCACTAAAGAAAAATTGAACATAAAGAACAGCATCCCCATACATATCCCACAAGTAATCAAATATTTTTTCATATTTTTATTTTTTATTATTTTTCCAAACAAAAAAGAAGCCTCAAGCTTCCTTATTTTCAAACCAAAAACTATTAAAAGATATTATACCAGAGAGAGAGCTTTGATTTATGTTTTTCATATGTCTATTATATTCTAATGGTGAATAATTTGTCAAATTCTAAGATTCGTCCAATCCACCTCTATCTCCAGTTCCTTTTCTTATTCAATTCTTCTTTTTCTCTAAAAGCTTTTTCTAGGTCGATATCAAAATAATTACAGATATCTAATAGATAAATAAAAACATCTGCAATTTCATTATCTAAATGAAACTGTTCCGAATTGCTATCTGTTTTCATTCCCGCAGTCTTTCTAGCTGCTTTAGCCATCTCTCCGCATTCCTCTAAAAACAACATAAAAATCTGCTGGACATTTTCTTTGTCGAATCCCCTCTCCTCAACCATCTCTCTTACATATTTCTGAAAATCTTGAAGAGTAGGATTTTGTTTAAGTGATAAATTACTCATATTTTAAAAAATATTCTCCATAATTATTTTCTCTTTCTTTCTCTGCCCTCCATATATCTTTCTATCGACTCAACCGTTGAAACCCAATTCCTCCCCTCTTTGTGGGCTTCTATTCTCCCTTGTCTAGCAAGCAGGTTAAGATACTTTTCAGAGAATGAAACCTCTTTACTTAATTCTGACAGAGATAAATATTTCTGACTGCTTGATTTGGTTGGAACTAATGTTCTGAGATATATGTTTAATGATCTTTCAACTGCCTGAGCAATAAAACCTACAAAAGGAACATAGTCTCCTTTATCAGCTTTTTCTAAACATTGATAATATTTTTTTCGATCTTGCTTCAAAATAATAACCAACGGGTATCCTTCTTGCATTAAGAGAAGATTCATAACTAAGCGAGCTGTTCTTCCATTTCCATCAAAAAAAGGATGAATATTAACTATTTTATGGTGAACTATTGTTGCAAGCTCAATTGGGTGAATTTTTTCTCTATTTCTATTAGTCCAATCAACTAGCTCCTTCATTAACTTAGGAATATCATATGCTTCTGGTGGAAGATGTTTTGACCCAGAAATAATCACACCACCATTACGATAACAACCAGCCATATTGGGTTCTGTTTCCTTAACAACCATTTTTTGTAAATTCCTTATCAGAACTTCTGAGATTGGATTTTTTGATTTGTCTTCAATTATGCCATATAGATAATCAATAGCCTCGTAGTGATCCTTTGCCTCTAAATGATCTTTAAAAGATTTGCCTTTTATTGTTATCCCCTCATTGATAATAAAACCTGTTTCTCTTAAGGTTAATTTATTCCCCTCGATAGCATTAGAATTATAGGTCATTTCAATAGAAAACTGCTCTCTGAGTTTATCAACCATAGAGGGTGGCAAAGGCCTCAATTTCTGCAATTGATTAAATTTCTCGCCTATCCTTTGTTGTATTTTTTTGTCTAGATTGTTCATATTCTTTAATATGGTATAGTCTTATTTTCAATAATATACCATATTAAGATTATTTGCAATATATAGTGCCGAGGGAGGGATTTGAACCCTCACACCTTACGGCATATGCTCCTAAGGCATACGCGTCTGCCAGTTCCGCCACCTCGGCAAATAAAACACCCACCTTCTGTATATCAAAAACAAGGCGGGTGTCAATAAGCTAGATAAAAACTAAACACCTATAATCATCTTTATTGCCGGAGGGATTGCTCTTGAAAATAGAGCTACGGCAATTCCGACTGCGGCAAAAAGTATAAGCTGTCTTGCTTTTGTCACGCTGTCAGTATTTCCCTGAGAGGTAGTAAATAGCACTGCTCCCCAAATAATCATCAAAGAAGATACGGCCATTAAAATTACAAATACCCAATCAGTAACATTATAAATTCCGTTTAATAAGCAGCACATTCCACAATCCTTATTATCATACATGCAATAAACGGCACCATCTACTGTGTCTGTTTCACAATCTAAGGTTGTAGGAAGTCTACTCATTCTTGTAATTTTGCAACCATCTAAATTGGTAGTACTGCTTGCTGCAGAAACAAATCCCGTTCCTACAAAAGAAGCTACGATTACACACATCATCAAGGCTAATATTTTTTTCTTCATATTCATGTTTTTTTACTTTTTATCCGACCTTTTGGTTGTTTACTTAACTAAAGTACTAACTATACTTATCAAACCCTTTGCCATTAATATAACGACTAATCCGATTGTTGTCGAGACGATGATACTTTTAGCTGTCTTTGATCTCTCTGCATTTCCAGCATCAGACATCCATAAAAATCCTCCCACAATATACATTAAGGCTGCCAAAGCCAAAGAAATACTAACAATCCAATCTGTTATAGCTTCTATGGTTTTAGTTACACTGTCGTTATCAGCAGAAACAAACATTGGAGCAACCACTATTCCCACTAAAATTAAAGAAAGGAAAATGTATTGTTTTTTCATATTTATTTGAATCATTTTAATTTAAAATTATTTTACCACTAAATCATTAAAAATGCCAATAGGGTGATGCTACGAACCAAAAGTTTTAAAAATATCGACAAGCGACTTAGCTAAAAGTGCTAAGATAAATCCAATAACTGCATACAAGATAATCTTCTTTGCCTGGCCAATTTTACTCGTATCCCCTGCTGCGGTGATATAAGTAAATCCTCCATAGACTATAATTAAAGGAGCTAGAACCATTGCTATGTTCAAAATCCATGCAACCACCATATCTACTAGTTCAGCAAAACTACTAGCAGTAATAGGGTTAGATATTCCCCCTGTTGTTGAAGTCAGACCAGTACTACTGCCAGAACCTGTCCCTGTGCCAGTCGTTCCACCTGTGGTACCAGTTCCTGATCCAGTAGTAGAACTTCCCGAAGTAATTCCCCTAGATTCATTAAAGCTATCAACCTCGGTACTAGAGTATCCTGATGGGCACGAGCATGCTCCTGTTGTATCATTATATATTGGCTCGACAGTGCTACTCATTGTATTCGAAGAATAACACTTTGCACTCTTACATTGCCCCTTTTCCATTGCTGCCCTTGTAGAATCTCCAGTCGTGCTACTGGCTGTCACACAAGAAGAACCAGACAAAACAGTGCCACTAGGACAACTACAATCTGGATATGTTCCAATTGCATTTGTAGCACACTTACATTCATACATGTTTGACCCATTTGAAGTCTCCACTTCTGCCTCATATGAATCTCCTATACAACTAGCAAAAACAAATAAAGGAGCGATAAAGAGAGAAGCAAAAACAAATAAAAGTATTTTTTTCATATTTTTCTTAATATTAACCCCCAATGAAAATTACCAGCTTTAAATTCTTTCTCTGAACTAAATCCAACTCTTCCTGCCATCTCTTTAACTTCTTCAAGAGAAACCCTTCCCTCTTTCGATCCGACAGGGGCATCTTTCTCCCAATCAACAATTAATATTATTCCATTGTTTTTTAATACTCTCTTCCCTTCCTGCAAAACTCCATACTTATCATCTACTTGAAATAATAAATTAGTCATCAAAACCAAATCAAAGTACCCATCTGGTACTTTTACTCCTTTTTCTACATTAGCAACTATTGTTTTAACATTAAAAAGATGTTCCGATAATATTCTTCCGCTCAAAGCTGAAATAGCATCATCAAGAATATCTACACCATAGACCATTCCAGTTTTTAGTTCTTTAGCTAAGGGCACTACCCAGCCTCCCGAGCCACAACCAAAATCACAGGCAACCATGTCTTCCTTTAAGGAAATATTCTTAAGAATCTGTTGTGGATTTAAGAACCCTTCGTTCATATAAGAATATTGTATAGGATATTTTTAAAAATGTAAATTATTCAACCTCTGCTTCTTCAATTACGCAAGCTGCTGAAGCCACCTTATCCCCTAGTTTCATTTTCATTATCTTCACGCCTTGGGTGTCCCTTCCTAGCTTAGGAATACTAGAAATCTTAGTACGGATAACTTGTCCTTTTTGAGAAATAACTATTAAGTCTTCTTGGTCAGCAATGACTTCTATTTTAGCTAACTGCCCAGTCTTAGTTGTAATGTGGGCGATCTTAACTCCTGAACCGCCTCTGCCTTGGGTCTTGTATTCAGAAACTAGAGTTCTCTTTCCAAATCCATTGTCAGTTAAAACCAATAAATAATCCTTGTCTTTTAATCTTTCCTTTTTAATAACCTCCATTCCAATAACTTCATCTCCCTTTTTTAGTCTAATTCCCCTGATTCCCGAAGCAGGTCTTCCCATCTGTCTCACCTCTTTTTCAGTGAAACGAATTGATTGGCCATTCTTAGTCGCTAAAATTAACTCATCTCCATCAGCAATTTTCTTTACATTACATAGTGCATCGCTAGGTTTTAGCTTGATAGCAATCAATCCCCCTCTTCTGACATTTTCGAAATCACTCAAAGGAGTTTTCTTGATTACCCCATTCTTAGTAACCATGGCCAAATACTTAATTTTTTCTTCCTTATCCTTTTTATCTAAAGGTAATACTGAAAGAACCTTGTCTGAAGTTGACACTTCAAGGAAGTTCATTAATCCCCTTCCCCTATTTGCTCTCTGACCCTCTGGGACTTCATACACTTTAGTCTGGAAAACTTTCCCCGAATCGGTAAAGAAAAATAGTGAGTCATGAGTTTTGGCTGAAAAAAAGTGGCAAACTGCATCATCCTCCATAGTCTTCATTCCAAGCATTCCCTGCCCTCCTCTATTTTGCTTCTTGTATTCAGAAGGGTTGATTCTTTTGATATAGCCTCCAGCGGTTAAGGTAACAATCGTATCTTCCAAAGGAACCAAATCTTCTTCAGAAATTGTTTCGGGGCTATATGCCATAATTTGAGTCTTTCTCTCATCTCCATACAAAGCCATTTCGTTCTCAATCTCGGCCTTCATTACTCTCTTTTGTTCAGCCTTGTTTTCAATAATCTTATTATATTCTTTAATCTTCTTTAATATCTCCGCCAATTCATCTTCAATCTTCTGCTTCTCTAATTTCGCTAATTGATGTAATCTAATTTCTACTACCGCTTCTGCCTGAATTACGCTTAACTTAAATTCTTTGACTAAATTGGCCTTAGCTTCTTCTTTATCTTTTGATTTCCTAATTGTTTTAATAACCGCATCAACATGATCTAAGGCAATCGAAATTCCTTCTAAAATGTGGGCTCTTTCTTTTGCTTTTTTTAAATAAAATTGAGTTCTATTGATTACTACTTCCTGCTTGTGTTTCAAATACAATTCTAGAACATCTTTCAGACTCAAAACCCTTGGCTCAATTCCATTAACCAAGGCTAGCATATTTAAATGATACTTCTTTTGAAGGTCGGTATATTTATATAAAATATTTAATATTTTCTTTGGTGCAACGCCTTTCTGTAGGTCAAGCACAATTCTCATTCCTTCTTTGTCTGACTCATCTCTCAAATCTTTCACCCCTTCCATCCTCTTTTCATGGACTAAATTGGCCATTTGGATAATAAAAACAGACTTATCTACTTGATAAGGAATTTCTGAAATAACTAATTGATATCCCTTCTCTTTTTCTACAACATCAACCTTGCCACGGGCTAAAAATGATCCTTTTCCTTGAGAATAAGCAGAAAGAATATCTTTCTTGTTGTATATTATTCCTGCAGTTGGAAAATCAGGCCCCTTAATAAACTGGAACAAATCTTCAGTTTCCGCCTTAGGATTATCAATTAGATATATTAAACCTCCACAAACCTCTCTTAAATTGTGAGGAGGAATATTGGTTGCCATACCGACGGCAATACCTGTTGAACCGTTTAATAGTAAGTTCGGCAAAGGACAAGGCAAAACAACTGGCTCCTTTCGAGTAGTATCATAGTTATCATTCCAAGCGACTGTTTCGCTATCAATATCCTGCAACAATTCTTCTCCAATTTTCGACAATTTACATTCTGTATATCTTTGAGCTGCTGGAGGGTCTCCTTCAATTGAACCAAAATTTCCTTGACCTCTGATTAATGGATAACGAAGTGAAAAATCTTGAGCCATTCTAGCAATAGCTCCGTAAATAGAACTATCTCCGTGCGGGTGATATTTTCCCATTACCTCTCCAGTAACCGCAGCTGATTTTCTAAACTTAGCATCAGACCTTGCGCCCATATCATACATAGCATAAAGAATCCTCCTCTGCACTGGCTTTAATCCATCCCTAACATCAGGCAAGGCTCTTGAGACTATAACCGACATAGCGTAATCGATATAGCTATCTTTCATCTCTTTCGAGATTTCTCTTTCTTCAACACTTCCCAATATTATATTAGCTTCTTTTTCTTCTTTTTTTGCCATTTTACTTTTCCTCTAATATTACTATTTCAGCTTTTTCTTCAGTTGATATATTTTTCTTTTGGATACTTAGTTTATCTTGAGGCACAACTTCTTTCTGTCCCATTGCTTTTAAAAATGGTGCCAGCCCTTTCTCTGACTTTTTACCATCATAGCACATTGGGATAACGATTGCAGGCTCAACTCTTGCGACAATCTTAACCGCTTCGGCATAATTAATTGTTTTATCTCCGTCAACTGGAATAATTAAAATATCTACTGTTCCCATTTCTTCAACTTGTTCTTCAGTTAATTCCCCTTCTCCAAAATATCCCAAGTGAGCGATTCTCACATCCTCCGCTTCAATCATATAAATAATGTTCTTTTGTTTTTTGTCTATCTGAAAAGATTCAATTCCTTGAATAAAGACTCCCTTTCTTTCATATTCTCCACATGAAGAAATAACAAACTGTTCGTCTGTTTCAAATCCATTCTCTTTAGAATGGGTTTCAAGAATAATATCAGCCTTGGCAGACTTTTTCCCTTCTTTGGGGTCAACAATAGTTAGAACATTGTCTTTGTCCTTAGAAATACTCGCTATTTCGAAACAAGAATCTCCGTGCCAGGTTATTTTCATGTTTTATTTTTAATTTAATCTTATGGAGCGGGTGAGCGGAATCGAACCGCCGTATTATGCTTGGCAAGCATACGTACTACCATTGTACTACACCCGCATCTTTTTATTTAAATCTTCACTTAATAATGTAATCCAAACTAATATCTTTTCCTTAAATCCTATACTCTTCTTAACTCTAATAGAACAAATACCATTTTCCAATCTCTTAGTTGGATGCTTCCCGTATATAACTTGGACTTTATCAAAATTTTCTATTCCAATCTTTTTGCTCCAAAATTCTTTACATTTCTCTTCTACAATATCAGGATATATAAATAATGACAAATAAATATCTTCCTTTTTTATTTTACAAACTTCTAATAAAAACCTTTTAAACAAAATGATCATCTTGTAATTGATATTGGTTAAACGGATAGGGTATTTTAAATTTTGATCCCCTTCCCCCCAATACAGCATTACACCAGCAACAAATAAACGATTTAATTTTAATTTTGTAAAATCTTTTCTAGCTTCCTCTCTAAACCCTTCTCTCCACTTATCCCATCTCTCTTTATTTGATTTAATTACTTTTTTGATTCTTTTTCTCGAAGTTCTAATCGCTTTTTCTGTTAATTCTTTTTTTATCTTTTTAGACCAAGCTAAATCTTTAAACCAATAATTTAAAGTACTTTGAGGAATATCTAACTCTTCGCTAATTCTTTTGTAGCTCAGCCCTTTCTTCCTTAGGTTTATAGCTAAATGTCTATCGTTTCTCATTATTTTTGAACCCGTGATAGTTATGCATCCATTATATCAATACTAGTTCGAATTGTAAAACTACTACTGTGCCGAGGTCCGGAATCGAACCGGAATCTAATGTTTTTCAGACATTCGCCGTGACCGACTTGGCTACCTCGGCATATCGGTGGGCGATAGAGGACTCGAACCTCTAACCCCTTCGGTGTAAAC